>Ga0207831_100180_pt1 | contig 33266 bp, 27 predicted proteins | sample TtanPargueraPR_7_FD_187741 | JGI IMG/M metagenome (GOLD analysis project Ga0207831, IMG submission 187741) | Aerobic enrichment media microbial communities from Bioluminiscent Bay, La Parguera, Puerto Rico - Tt and M1 (2) (SPAdes) | ecosystem: Environmental > Aquatic > Marine > Unclassified ...
CAGCGTCAGGTACATGAGGCGATAGATATCCGTGTTGTCGACGTTGACGGGCAGCTGATCCGCGTTCGCGCCGTGGGCCTTCGAGAGGACGCCCGCGCCCAGATCCCCATAGGCGGCCCAGGAGATCCCGAACGGCAGCCGTCTCCCGTTTGCATCGGGTGCAGCGATGAAGGGAGGCGTCCCTGCTCCGCTGACTCCGTCGAGGGGAGCGCCGTTCTCGGCTGTGGGCGGCAGCGGCTGTTGAAAATCCACTGATGTCACGTCCCAGCGTTCCGGCGCCCAGATTCCCATTCCTCCCGCATCGCTGTCGGCCGCCGTGATCAGCAGCGTATTCGGATGCTGCTCAACAAAACGCCGGGCGGCACCGATGGCGAGGTCAGCCCTGCGCAATGCCTCCAGCGCCCCGGCAGCATTGTTGTCATTCGAGAAATTGTCCGTGGCTTCTTCTTCAACCACCAGCAGAAAATCCTTCTTCTTTGTTTCAAGAAGCTGCAGCGTTTTTTCCGTCATCTCCGCAATTGTTGGTGCCCCCGCATTGTACATCGGCAGTCCGCCCGCGGCGAGATCTTCCTCCGACATGTCATTGAAGGTGTGCCATGCCGCGAACACCCCGAGCACACGGGATGCCGTATCGGGCAGGGCCATCAGCTCTTCCCTGTCATAGACGACCAAATAGCCAAGCGACTTTGCGTGCTCGATGAGATTGCGTCCGTCCTTCCTGCGACCTTCCACTCTGTGACGTCCGACAACACCCTCCGGCAGCAGCATGACTTCCCCACCGCCAAGAATGATATCGGCGCCGCTTTCAATAATCTGCACGGTGATCGAATCGTGCGCGGAGCGCGAGAATGCGCTGGCGAGAAATACACCCGTGCCGGGCTCGCAGAGATGACCGCTGTTGATGACCGCCACCGCCTTGCCGGCGTTCAGCGCTTCGGTCATGATGCTGACGTTTTTTCCCGATGCGGAGCGGACCGGCTTCGCCGGCACGCTGCCGTAGGTGTCCCGATCCACCTTCACGCCGTAGGCATGCGCGGTGGCCCCGGCATGCGAGGTCGTGCTGATACTGTTGCGCTGATGGCTGCGGTACTGTCCCATATGCGCGAGACGGTCCCATTCCGAAAGACTGTCAGGTCCGTAGTTCAGGGCACGCATCGCGGTCCACATCGCTCCGCCGGCGCCATCGGGATGGATGAAGATGACACTCCCGGTCATGACGCCCGTCTGCTCTTGCCCCTCTTCCGGCTGAGAGCACGACACCGCCGAGAGCAGAAGCGCGGTGAGGAAAACACGCGCGATGATATAACGCTGCATAATCATGAACATTCCTTTCAGGTTTTTAATCCAAACGTAATCCGCTATTCAGGCAAAGATAATGAATGCATGTTTAGATTGTGTTCAGCGACACAGCTTACAGGATTTTTCTATCCTGTATGCTGAATTGAGAACCATCCCGGGTCTTTTACCGGATCTCATGGGAAGAACTGCAATCACGACACTCCCCCAGGCAGGAATCATGAACGGCCTACAGATGATGCTCGTACTCGCCGCACTGACACTCCTGTCGGTGCTGGTACTGACGCTGAATCGAGGCAAACTGTTCTCCGATCAGCAGGTGTCGAATGCCGAATACGTGATGGCCGCCACGGCCGTGGGACAGACGCTGATCAACGAAATCGCCACAAAGAAATTCGACGCGGCCACGGTGAAGAATCCCGATGCGGAGATATCCTCGTTCACCGCTCCGCGTTCACTCGGCCACGGGGCGTGGGAATCCTACCCGAGCTTCAACGACGTGGACGATTTCAACGGGTACACCACCACGGTACGCACACCGCGCACCGGTGACTTCCGGCTTTCCAGCCGCGTGCAGTATGTCGATGCCGCGAATCCCGATACGCCGGTGAAACACCGTACACACACGAAACGCGTGACCGTGACCATTTCATCCCCGCTGATGGATCATCCCGTCACGCTGACGTATTTCAAACGGCACTGAGACAACGGCATGGGGTGATGCAACAATCAACGGTACCGGCGACATCATATCCATGATGTCGATCATGGTGAATGAGATGACAGGCGGGGAGACACCACGACAGCAAACCGGTCCCCCGTTCGCAGAAGCCGGTCCCTTCGCGGGATCGGCTTTTGCTTTCTCCGGCGCCGGCAAATTCTCGCGGGGAAACGGCATTTGCCTGTTCTTCTGCGTACATTCAGGGAGACTGGAATCCGGCGCGCATCCGAGATCCCGACGCGCCTCCTGTGAACACATCTCCCGGAGATGTCCCCCATGGCAACCGTCCATTCCCTTCCCGCATGTAGCCGACGCCTGCTCCCGCTAACCGCTCTTCTGACGCTGAACGTTTTCCTCCTCATGCTCACCCCGGGAACCGCATCCGCCCAGATCCCCTCACTGCTCTGGAGTTTCGATACGGGGGATGCCTCGTTCGGACAGACCGCAGCGGGAGACATCGACGGTGACGGAAGGCTTGAACTCGTTTTTGGCTGCTACCGAAACGACAGCTCGATTTACGCTCTCAACGCGGAAGATGGTTCACTGCTATGGCAGGTGCATACGGCCGCTCCCGGGGGACAGGGCTGCAATGACGTGGCTCCCGTTATCATCGATACGGATGGTGACGGCACAATGGAGGTCATCGTGCCCGCCTCCTGCAATCCCGTCACATATTGCCTGGATGGACGGAGCGGAGAGATCCGCTGGACGGCGCCCACACGGGGGAGTGATTCGCCGCCGACAGTGGCGGATGTGGACGCGGACGGTGAGCTCGAAATTCTTCACGGGGAATTCGGCGGGTACGTTCGCTGTCTCAATGCCCGGGACGGCAGCCTCGCCTGGCACCGGGCTGTGGATACGCATTCATGGATACAGACGGCACCGACGCTTCTCGATGCCGATGGGGATGGCGCCCTGGATTTTATCGTCGCGACATGGAATCGCACAGAGGGAGATACCAACGCCGTCCACGCCTACCGCGCTGCGGACGCGGAACTGCTCTGGCGCACACCGCTGCAGGATGTGACCTATCACGGGACCGCCGTCGCCGATTTCGATCGTGACGGGAAACCCGAACTGGCGATCGGCGATTACAGCGGCACACTCTCCGTGCTCAACGCCGAGGATGGAAGCACGGTCTGGACCATGCCATCACTGGGCACGGGACATTACATCGGCGCCCCGGTCATCGCCTGCGATCTCGACGGCGATGGGGATTGTGAGCTCGTGCTCGTGAGCTGGAACCGCGTCATCGCGCTGAACGGGGATGGCGGCGGTCTCTGGAGCTACACGATTGCAAGTGGAGCGACCGCTTTTCGCGGCGCCGTACTCTCCGATGTTTCGGGAGACGGTCTGCCTGATGCCGTCTTCGGAACCAGCAGCGGACAACTGATCGCGCTGCGCGGCAGCGACGGCGCGCAGCTATGGAGCGTGGACCTCGCGGCGGCGTACGGAGACACGCGCTTTGCGCTCGACCACGCCCCTGTGATCGCGGATTTCGACGGCGACGGCGGGCTGGATGTCTTCATCGTCGGCGGACATGCCGAGTATCCGGAGATCGCCAACGGATTCGGCCGCGCGTATGCATATTCCATCGGAACGGGTGCTGGTCCGCCGTGGCTGATGTTCCAACAGAATGAACGGCGCACCTCCAGCGTCTGCGCACAGTCCGCGACATCGATCCGGATTCAGGGCGATCGTCAGACTCCCCGCCTCGATCTATATCCCCTGCCGGTGAGTTCAGCACTGCATATCGAAGGGATCGATCCGGGGACGGTCCGTATAGTCGACGCCGCTGGACGTACCATCCTGCGGCATATTCATGACTCACAGCAGCTGACCATCGAAGTCAGTTCGCTGAATCCGGGAATCCATTTCCTCATTGCAGAAGAAGCGTCGTCGTGCGTCATACGATCCTTCATCAAGAAATGAGGTCGCATTCCAGAGTGGCGATCCTCCCACTGGCCGGCCATTTTCTCCAGCCGCTGCTGATCATGTTGAAACTTTTCCCGGGATGACCGTATATTCCGGCATCATGAAGTGACAATCCCTCATACATAAGCATTGATCGCAGCCGCATGGCTGCGGCTTCCCTTTTGCGCGGCGTTTCCTTCCCTTCGACTGTGGCCAGGATCACCGCGGAAACCGATCGCAACAGCATCAATGAATCTGAGGGTTTGTCATGTATACACTTCTGCACGAATTCACCCATCGTCACGCACCATTCTCCCGGTACACCGCCCGAGATCTCTGGACGCGTCCCCATATCGCGCAGCAGATGCTCACATTCCATCTGGACCAGGGCACGGACCTTGCATCCAGAACGACAGATCGCATCCATGCGATTGTGGATTGGCTCGAGCGCACCATCGGCCTGCGCGGGAAACGACTCTGCGATCTGGGCTGCGGACCGGGACTGTACGCCGAACAATTCGCAGAACAGGGCGCGGATGTAACGGGTATCGACTTCTCCGGGCATTCGCTTGACCATGCCGAAACGTCGGCCTCCCAGTCCGGGAAGGACATCCGTTACCTGCACGCGGACTACCTTTTGGATCCTCTTCCCGGTGGATTCGACATCGTCACATTGATTTATTACGACTATTGTGCTCTTTCGCCGCAGCAGCGGAGTTCACTGCTGGAGAAAATACGCTCGATGCTCAATCACGGCGGATACCTTGTCATGGATGCCATGGGGATACCGAGCCTCGCCGCACGCCATGAACAGACGATCATTGAACGAAATCTCATGGACGGATTCTGGGCTGCAGGCGACTACATCGGAATGCAAAGAACGACGCTGTATCCCGACGAGGCAGTGTGTCTCGACCACTTCCTCATCATCGAACCCGATCAGCAGTGGCAGATATTCAACTGGCTCCAGTACTTCACCCCTGAACGACTCACGGAAGAATGCCGCGAAGCCGGCTTCACCATCGAAACGCTCGCAGGTTCTCTGGCCGGCGATCAACTCGACAGGAAAAGCACGGCACTCGGCATCATCGCGCACCGGTAGGAGAAACAGCTTCATGACGCTTTCTTTCCATCACATGACATTCACACACGACGGGGCGGCGAATCCTCTGTTCGCAGACGTGACAGCACATTTCGACTCGGGATGGACGGGCGTCGCCGGCGTGAACGGGTCAGGAAAAACAACAATTCTCCGACTCGCCGCGGGCCAGCTCGAGGCGCAGGAAGGAAAAATTCAGCGTCCCGCGCACGCGGTACTCTGTCCGCAGAGAACCGATGTCGCACCGTCTCGGCTGACAGAGTTTCTTGCGGCAACAGACGCGGATGCCTGCGTTCTGCGCGGCCGTCTCCGGGTCGGAGACGACTGGGACGTACGCTGGCAGACGCTAAGTCATGGTGAGCGCAAACGCGCGCAGATCGCGGTTGCTCTCTGGCAACAGCCGGATGTCTTACTCGTCGACGAGCCGACCAACCACATCGATGCCGAGGCACGCGCGCTGCTGCGTGAGGCGCTGACGACTTTTCACGGCATTGGAATCGTGGTCAGTCATGATCGCGAGCTGCTGGATACGCTCTGTCACCAGTGTCTCCTCCTCTCCCCGCCTCGCGCAGTGATGCGTCCGGGCAATTACTCCGAGGCCGAGGTCGAGGCGACGCGGGATGAAACGAGCAAACGCCGCCGGCGCGCACAGCTTCATCAGGAGCTTGCGCAGTTGAAGCGGGAATCAAAACGGCGTCATGCGAAAGCGGCGCAGGCAGACAGGAAAAAGTCCAAGCGCAGCCTCGCGCGTGGCGACAGTGACGGCAGGGCGAAACTCGATCTGGTTCGCGTTTCGGGAAAGGACGGCCAGGCGGGACGCCTCGCGCGGCAGCTGGACGGTCGCATCGCGCAGCTCGGTCAGGATGTTGCGGGCATCGAGGTCGATCCGCAGCACCACACCCGCTTCTGGCTCGAAGGTTCCGTCTCCCCCCGGCGCGTTCTCTTTGCCCTCCCCGCGGAACGCCTCCCGCTCGGCAGGGAGAGAACGCTGCATATCCCCGCAATCACTATGCTTCGCGATGACCGCTTCGCCGTCACGGGAGCGAACGGCCTTGGGAAAAGCACCTTTCTCCGCCACATCCTGCAGCGCATTGATCTGGAGCCGGACCGCCTGGTATATCTCCCGCAGGAGATCGATCTGGATGGTACGCGGCGTATCATGAACGCAGTGAGGCGCCTTCCGAGGGAGGATCGCGGAAGGGTGTTCACCGTCGTCAGTGCACTCGGTTCGGATCCGAAACGGCTTCTGCAGAATGACGACGCGAGTCCGGGAGAGCTTCGCAAGGTACTGCTCGCCCTGGGCATCATCCGCCAGCCGTACCTGATCGTCATGGACGAGCCCACGAACCACCTTGATCTCGCGTCCATCGCGTGTCTTGAGCGTGCGCTCGGCGATTGTCCGTGCGGACTCCTGCTTGTCAGTCATGACCTTCCGTTCCTTTCCGCCGTCACGCGCACGCGCTGGCAGCTGCACGCTGAGGGATCGGAAGTCGCGCTCGGCATGCATCGCCGGGCACACTGAGATAGGTCAGACGGTTGTATGAATTTCTGTGTGCGCATCACTGCTTTCAGTACCCGGGGAAAGGCATTGCATGAGGCGAGATCGATGCGTAGATTTCAATAGCACAGGGGATGCAATGGTTTCGACGGGATGTCGGGGTCATGCAGCCGCGTTCCGTGCATGGTACTACGCACGTAAATCCTGTACCAACTGGTATAATTGCCAACCACGATTACGCACTGGCAGCTTAATTGACTGCCACGTCCCCCGGAGACCCGCCTGCTGGCCAAAGGGTCGGACGACGCTAAAAGCAGGATAGGCACCTCAAGCGTTCGAGGAGAGGGCCGAAACACTTCTTCGAGCTAGCTTCCGCGCACGTCCTGTCTGTCGGGCAGCACGGAAGCGAACCTTCAAAGACAGACTATGAGCGTAGTATGCTGCAGGTTCTGCATTTCGGACGGGGGTTCGATTCCCCCCATCTCCACTCCCCTATCGATACAGCCCGGAATTGCCGTTTCCGGGCTGTTTTCGTTGATTCTCTTCCACTCGAATCGACTGAATCCACTGGAATCGACTGCATGTTGGATGTTTTTTGGATGTTTTTTCAACGATGCTCTACGCCCGAAGCGAAAACAACGTAGGTCGGATGGAACTCAGCCTGTGCAAGAGGATTCATCCCAACTTTCCAGATCATCAATCCGAATCTTAGCGTTGAATCAGAATGGGCGCTATCACTGCGTCGCCCCCTGCATCCATGCGACAGAAATAGACGCCGGAGGAGAGATATTGCGCGTTGAATTCCACGTTGTACCTGCCGACAGCATATGCCGCACCATCAATGATTCTTGCGACTTCTCGTCCCAGTCCATCAATCACCTTCATTGTGATGCGACACGGATGTTCCAACTCGAAATCAAGGGTCGCTGTGTTCGCGACTGGGTTTGGGTGAGGAGGATGCAGATGAATACTTCGGGGAATAGACTGCAACCGGGATCCAGTGTTGGCTGTTCCGTCGTAACGATAGGCGAATAATCCATCCAGATGATTAGCAAGAAAGACCGTTCCGCGGCAGTCTGCCCCGATGGCACAAATCATATCCAGTTCATCAGCGAAAGCAGCATGAATGAAGTCATGCCCGTCCAATCGGTAAGCACTGAAACTCGTTTTCCCATGTCGAACAAACACAGTATTGCCCCCGCAGAGCGAAATATCGAATACGGGCTTCTCCTGCATGCGAGCAACTTCCTCAAGTCGGTCCCCAAGAATTCGATATGCCCACATTCCCTCATGTCCACCAACAATGATCAAACCCTCTTTGGTTGCATTCAAAGCAACAATGAGTTTCGGATAATCGAAGTACAATGTCGATTCAAACGATAGTCCTGAATAACGAGTTAGCCCGATCCTGCCCCGATTTTCATGAGATGGAAGTGCGGTCATGTCAAGAGTGTACAGCAGTGTGCTATCAGGCATGACAAGAAGGGATACGATTGGCACCTCGGTTGTATCCTCGATCAACGCTTTCTCGATGAGAGTGTTACCTTCAACCCGAAAAGCACGGATCACACCTCTCAGGCTCCCAGTGTAGATTGTACCATCGGGACCAAACTCGAGCGCAGATATTGCGTCTGTTGGGTCGGAAGCAGTCTCCGCGACGATGGAGAACTGATATCCATCGTATCGAAGGACGAGTAACTGGCGCATGTAGGCTACGGCAAGCAGATCGTCTTTGTTCGATGCAATCTGTCTCGCGCTTCCTCCACGATCGAGATGTGCCGTGGTTATGAACTCCGAGCCATTAAACTGGTACGCGCGAACTCCTCCATATGCATTTGCCAGGAAAACGCTTCCGCCCTGCCCAATGAGCAGATCCCTCGCATAGCCTCCTTCATGGAGGTATGATTGAGCGATAAACGATTCGCCTGTAAAGTGATACGAGAACAGCCCTTCGTGCATATCCAGAAGGTAAACGAGGCCCTGTGGATCTACCATTGTCCTGCTCGGCCAGGCAAATCCATCATTAATGCTGCCTTTGAGGGCGAGCGACTCACCATTGAGGCTGTATGCCATCAAGCCGCGTGAGACGACAGCTACGAAGATAGTGCCATGCTCGTCAACACTCACCCCCTTAGCCCACCCACCATCGTCTTTTTTCGCAATGAGCGAGAATGCGGATCCTGTATAGTTGTAAACTGCAACACCTCCACTGTCCTCTGCGACTATTACTCGTCCATCAGAGCTGAGGCAGATATCCTGACCGGAGACCATCTCCGTGACTGCAGCATTGCACTGGAAGCTGTGGCCATCAAATGAATACGCACGGATACCGGCGGTTCCGTTTGCTGTGAAGATTGTACCAGTTGCAGAAAGTTCGACATCGCCAACACCAATCCCGTCAGATGCCACGGCGATTCTTTCAAATTTGCCATTGGAATACTGATATGCCATCAGACCCTCGCGCGGATCCGCTACCAGGATGGTGCCTTCAGGTGTAACTCTCAGTCTCTGTGGTTGTCCTCCGTGCAGTTCCGCCTCAAGCGTGAACGTGCTCCCATTGAATGAAAACGCTTTCAATCCACCCCAATCTCCCGCGCAGAAAAGAGTTCCATCCAAACCGATTTCCACATCCAGGCAGTGCCAGTCATCCTGCTGATATCGATCAATGCAGTTCCAAAATGCACCATCAAATCGGTACGCCCACAGACCACCCCTGGAATATGAGATGAACCTTGTGCCATCGGGACCGATGACCATGTCTGATGGAACACCGTAATGGACGTTTCTTCCGATGAAGGAGAATCCTCCAACCTGCTGCGCGCGCATTTCCCAAGTCGAAAATGCGATGAAAAACATGAGTACCACAAGAATACGACTGGACATTCTCCACCCCCATGACCTGATGATCGAACTACTATAATAATCTGATTATAGGACATAGTGTGCTTTTTTTCAAGGCTTATGGCCTAGCCGTTGTTTTCGACCGAGACAATTCCATTCCAAGACTCCATGTTTGAATTCCCGCCCACAAGGTCTATTTTCCTGTGAAACAACTCCACAAGCGGGATTCGGATTTGAATTTCCAGCCACGGTTCACCATCACCAACCGCATGACCCAGGCGATTACTCGCATTGAGCGGGCGCGGGGTTTCCTGGAAGCGGCGCAGCTTTCTGACGATTGGGTGCGAGAAGTCGGTGAGCAGGCTCTGATGCTGGAGGCGCATCACACTACTCATATCGAAGGCACCCAGCTGACGCTGGATCAGGCCGCGCGTCTCTGGAAGGGAGAAACCGTGCCGGATGCTGATCCGGACGATGCACGGGAGTTGCTCAATTACCGCAGCGCCTTCGAGTTCGTCTCCGAATGCCTGAACAGCGGTGATCCCATTACCGAAGGGATGATCCGGGAGATTCACCGCAAACTGGTCGAAGGTGTGCGTGGCGGCAGCGCGGCGCCAGGAGATTATCGTCGCATCCAGAACTACGTCGTCAACTCCAGCACGAAAGAAGTCATCTACACACCACCGACTGCGATGGAGGTGCCGGTGATGATGTCCGAACTGGTGAAGTGGCTGAACTCCGATCTCGATGTCCATCCTGTACTGGTGAGCGGCATCGCCCAGTTCCAGCTGGTGCACATCCACCCGTTCCTGGATGGCAACGGCCGCGCCTCGCGTCTCCTCTCCACCCTCTGCCTTTACAAAGCCGGGTACGACTTCAAGCGGCTGTTCACTATCAGCGAATACTACGACCGCGACCGACCGACCTTCTACAGGTCGATCCAGAGCGTGCGTGAAAACGGGATGGACATGACCGGTTGGCTCGAGTATTTCGTCACCGGACTTGAGACCCAGATGGCCGAGGTGCGCGACCGAAGCGAGCAGATCATCCGTCGCGACATCCTCGTCAAGCAACACGGCCTCAACGAGCGACAGACGAAGGCGCTTGGGCACCTCCTCCAACACGAAACAATGAGTATCCAGGATTTCGAATCCCTGTGCCCGAACGTAAACCGCCGCAGCCTCCAACGAGATCTGAAGGGGATGTTGAATCAGGATCTGATCATTGCCGAGGGAGCCACTAATCAACTCGTCTATCGACTTTCGGACTGATTCGCGACACGACTTGCGACAAGCTTGCGACACAACTTGCGACAAGCTTGCGACAAGCTTGCGACAAGCTTGCGACAAGCTTGCGACATGCGTCACGGAGTCTGGAAGGATGGCTCGCCCATCCGTTGCGATAGGCCCCATCTCCACCAGCCTCCGCTTCGCTGCGCAGATCTGCGCCCAGGCAAGCCGACGTAACTTGTACCGGGCGCTTTCAGAACTGCTTACGCTGGAGCCTGCCCCGGTGTCAACGCGCGAACTTCCTGCGAGCAGCTTCTCTGCTCAATCTTCGCACCCTATCCATGCGCGGAGTTTTGTAAGCCAGGGTTTGAATCCGTACCGCCTCGCTTCGTGGTACGCGTCGCATGGCTCGACACCTTCAACCTCTACGCGGTATTTAGCGATGATGGCACCCGTCCGGTCGGCGCCGTGCGCGCAATGCAGGTAGACTCCGCCGCGCGACAGCAGATCGCGGATCTTCCGCCAGTCCTTTTCAGAAGGCGGCGAAGCACCGAGATAGACGGACACGTATTCCATCCCGAGTTCTTCTGACCACTCGATTTCACTCGGGCCTTTCTTCGGAAGTGCGTCCTTGGCCAGGTTGATGATCGTGCGGATCCCGTAGATGCGCCCCATCGAATCCAGCTGCGCAAGCGAGGTGATGCGCGCACCACGGTAATTGCCGCTGACGGTAGTATCGAAGTTCGTCGGGAGCCAGGGAAACGGTGATTGGACCTGGGCATGCAGAGCAGGAGATGATAGCACAACACTCACGCAGAGCAGCAGCAAGCCGTGTCTCAGATTTCGCATAGACTGATTCATAATTTCCTGGATGATGAAGCAAGACACCTCCCTTGTCGGGAGATACTGGAAGATACAACAAGGTCGGTATTCAGTTATGGGTGTTTCAGCCGATGGTTGCCTGGAAACGGCGGAGTCGATAGTTTCCTGCATCATACACGGAATACCGCGGCAATGTCGGAACTGAAACATATCCTGATCAGCGCGTACAGGGACGAGATGATCGCCTTCCTGAACTCGCATCCGGAATACTTCGAAGAGGCGATCGCGCTGGCCCTATCGGATGATCAGCCGTATTCCTGGCGCTCAGCCTGGCTGCTGTTCAATTGCATGGAGGAGAATGATGGGCGCGTGCGGAAGCACATCAAACGGATTATTCAAACGCTGCCGGAACGGAAGGATGGCCATCAGCGGGAATTACTGAAAATCCTCCTGCGCATGGAACTCGGTGAAACACATGAAGCGCTCCTGTTCGATATCTGCGTGTCGATCTGGGAGCAGCCCGGCAAATCACCTTCCGTCCGTTCGACTGCGTTCCGCTTCATCGTGAACATGGCGGAGAAGTATCCTGAACTGTCGAATGAGATCACGGGACTGACGCAGAACTGGTACCTCGACACCCTGTCTCCCGGTGTGAAACGGTCGATCCAGCGAATGGTGCGCCACAGTGCGGCCGGCAGACAATAAGCGCGGACGGCAGACGATAAGCGGGAGCGGCAGACGGTGCGCAAGGACGCAATGCACAGCCATCGGCGCTCTTGCCGGCGCAGCATCTTTCATAAAAAGGCCCCTGCTGCGGGGCCTTTCACGTGCTGCATGCCGGTGATGATGCTACCGGACCGTCACCGTCCTTGTGAGAAGCGCATCCGGTGTTCTGAGGGCGTACATGTAGACACCGGGAGCGACACGATCGCCGCGCGCATCCCTTCCATCCCATGATACCGCATGCGAACCGCCCGGCATTGTGCCGGATGCAATCGTCTTGACCGGCTTGCCGAGCAGATCGTAAATCGTGAGTGAGACCTGCGACTGCTGCGCGATCATGAAGGAAATCGTCGTGGCGCCGTATGTCGGATTCGGGAAGCTCTGTCCGAGTTCGACACCATCGGGCGCGGCGGGGATGGCCTGCACGACGGGCGAGTAGTCATACGTACCGTCATGGTCGATCTGCTTGAGGCGATAGTACCGCGGTTCGTCGATCGGTTCCTGATGCACGTACTCCCGCGGCAGGGAGGTCGTCCCGTGTCCCGGCACGAATGCACTCGTGGTGAACTCTTCCCCATCCGGCGAGGGCTGCACCTCGAAGCCGGCGTTGTTGACTTCGGATTCCGTGCGCCAGCGCAATGTGACAATCTTGCCACTGACATCGGCGGTGAAGGATGACAGCTCGACGGGAACCGCCTGGTCGATCGGCACGAAGGCCGCGTAGACATTCATATCACCGCTGTTCGAACGGCCGTCGCTCCAGATCGGGATGGCATAATGTTCGGTGCTGAGCGCCTTGTCGTAATCGCCAATGCCGAACCTGCCCTGAATGCTTGAGCTCATGTTCGAACTGCGCGTCGAAACGCGGATGTTCTGCGTCCACGTCGCGCCCCTGTCCGTACTCAGCGCCGTGTAATAGTGGACCTTGGTGTTCATCGTGTCATCGCGTCCGTCGTACCAGGTAACGACGACAGCGCCACTCGGACTCGCGGAAACACTGGGATGAAACTGGTGGGTGTTATCGATGCTGAGATCGTCGATGCGCTTTGCCGTGGACCAGGAGGAGCCACCGTTCGTCGAGGCGGAGAAGTACACATGGAACGGCTCATTATACGAGCCCGCGCCCGAGCCGGGATCATTCGCATTCCAGACAGCATACATCGTACCCGTGTTCGGGCTTCCGGGATGATTATCCACTTCGAACTGCGGCATCACACCGAGGCGCTGCGGAAGATGATCAGGCACGCTCGTGTTGTTGCCCTGCTGCGGAAACCGTACCGAGGCGATTTGATGCGTCGATCCGAACGTCTTGCCATCGCTCGACGACCGGTGCCATAATCCGGATACACCATTCTTTTTTCCCCACCAGAAAGCGTGGACGATCCCCGACGCATCCACGTTGATGCTCGGGAACTGCACGTCCGAAAACGATGCGTCGGTGAGTTGGATGACTGAAGGTTCAAACTTCGAGGAGGCGGGTTTCTTGTACTTCATGGCCACCCCCATGTTCTGGCTCATCCCCTGCATTTCCATGAGTACATAGATCGTATAGAGCGTGCCTTTCCTGGAGGAATTCGATTTGTCGACGGCCATCCACTGCTTGTCGACCATTCTGCCGCCGCCCATCATGCCCATCGAGCCACTGTCGATCGTATCGACCGCGCCCCACGTAAAGCCGCCGTCCGTCGACGAGGCAAACAGCATGTCGATCGTCATGGAGAAGCCGCTCTGTGTGAGGTTGAGCCAACTGAAATACAGCGTGCCGTCCGCGGCAAACGCGAGCACGGGATCTCCGCCGCCGCCCCCTCCGCCGCTGAACGAGGAGGTCGTCCACGTCTGCCCGAAATCCGTGGTAATATACAGTGGCAGCGAGAGCTGTCCGCCGCCCATGGAACCACCCGATGACACTTCCTGAATCGGTGCAATAACGATATTCGCCGTGTCCGTCGGATTGATGGCGGCATGGATTTCGGATTCGGTGCGCGCGTGACCGCTGACTTCGACCTCGCTGCCGATCTGCGTCACACCTTTTTCCATGCCTCTGCCGTCACGCTGTTCGAATTCGTGCGAGCGGAGTTTTTCCTCCAGCATTTCATGCAGGCGGCGCTTGATATTCTGCTCCCATTCGGGATTGACGTCTCGCTGCTGGGCATGCGATGCGGAAACAACCAGAAGCAGTGTCATAATAAATAGTAGAGGTGCGTGTTTCATTGTTCTGACTGAAATTTCATTGGATAAAACTGTGTCTTGTTCATACGACAGACAAACGCGCCATTAATCACGCATCAGTGTGAACACAATGTACAGATACACCTGCAGCGTTTGCTCTCCTGACAGACATTCTTAATCTTTGTATCGGAACAAATGGAGATCCGATATGGTCGAAGCACAATTGCAGCTCATGATTGACCTGCACCGATCGAATCCGCGTCAGGGACCGGGCGGAGAGGCGGAGGTGAAAACAGCATTGCGTCTGGCCGGACTCGATCGGTCGCGCTCTCTGAAGATTGCGGACATAGGCTGCGGCACGGGCGCATCGACGATACAGCTTGCAGAAGAACTGGATACGCACATTACCGCGGTGGATTTTCTGCCGGAATTCCTCGACGAACTCCAGCGCAGGGCGAAGGAGCATGGCGTGGCGGACAGGATCACCACGCTGCCTCGCTCTATGGAGGACCTGCCCTTCTCTGACGGAGAATTTGACGTCATCTGGTCCGAGGGAGCTATCTACAACATGGGCTTCGAAGCCGGGATTTCCGCCTGGCGCCGATTCCTGAAACCGGGGGGCAAACTGATCGTTTCGGAAGTCACATGGCTCCGCGCCACGCGACCGCCTGAAATCCAGTCCTTCTGGGAACGCGAATACCCCGAGATCGGCCTCGCCTCCGCAAAGATCGGCATTCTCGAACACCACGGCTACTGCCCCGAGGGATATTTCGTCCTGCCCGAACACTGCTGGATTGAAAACTATTACCGGCCTCTGCAGAATGGATTCGATGCCTTCCTCAGGCGGCAGAGACACAGCGACGCGGCGAGGGAAATCGTCGAAGAAAACAGAGCGGAAATCGCGCTCTACGAACGATACCGCGAATGCTTCAGCTACGGCGTGTACGTCGCATCAAAGTGCGAGGCGTGACGCCGGGGAAGCGCCAGTTCCCACAGGGGTGATCCGTTCGCCGACTCCTCCCGGAAGTCCCCTCGGTGCTTCTCCCCTTAGGGCGATCCGAATTCGGACGTCCGGTCGCCTGCTTTGCGGTTCGCACCGAAGAATGCATCCATGACCCTGTCGATCATGCGGATGGAGAATCGTTCGGCAAATCCGGCCAGGAAGGCGACGATGAGGAGAAAGTGATTATGCACGATCTCCGCTTCCGGGGATATCGCGAGGAGGACCATCTGAATGATCAGCACCGTGACGCCGCCCGTGATCGCTCCCATCGCGGGTTTGAACATATACCAGGTTGAATAGGACGGATCAAACGCCAGGCTGCGGGCGTGCCGCACCATGCCCCAGAAGGATGCGGTCACTCCTCCCAGCATGCCCAGCCAGAGGTACTGATAGAGATCGGGGAGAAATTTCCCGAGTGAGATATCCGAATCCGCCATGGAGCGGAAACCGTATTCCATTCCGAGTAGGGCCGCGAACCAGACGAGGCTCACGAAGAAGATGCGCCAGCGCACATCCCGCGTCTCTTCGGAAATAATGGCGCGGTTGATCAGCGCGACGGCGCGATTCATCTCGGCGATGGCTTCGGTCGCACTCGCGCCGGTAAGCAGCCGGCGAGCACGTGTGGTATGGTCCAGGACAGTGCGGATAAACCGCGGATTGTGCGCATACTGCTGTGCGGCTTCCTCCACATCCGCGAGCCGCCGGTAAAGCATTGGCAGATCGTACTGTCCTTTCGCTTCGGCATCGCTCAACGCGGCAAGGCGGATAAGCGGATATTCGCGTCTGTCTGCTTGAACAGGTTCTGCCGCTTCCGCGGATTCATCTTCCGCCATGGGATCTCCTTCTCAAAAAAATGATGCGTGATCCTGTACTTCGTACGGCTACACACAGCTGATCCCGCATCGGATGACGACAGGTCTGCGAGCGCCTTCCCCGCTGCGAACACCCATCCGAAACTTCATACAACCTGAAACTGATGGACCATGACTAAGATACGGATTTTCGCGAAAGATGCACATCCTTCGTCCCACGCTGCAGGCAGCTCTGCCGACAGTGCATTGCGCAGCCGCCTCCTCGGCCGGCTGCTACTTGCTCTTCTCCTGCTACTGATGGTGACACCGGGCCGTGCAGCTGCACATGTACAGATGAAACTGCGCTCTGGTGGGACGCTTCGCGGATATATCGTTGACGCAACGGACAGCGACGAGGCACTGAACTATCGCAATCAGATCACCGGCGGCCTGCTGGCAGGCGGCAATGGGTCACCCTGGATTCTGGCCCGGTATGAACATACATTCAATCCCCGTGTCTGGGATGAACATGTCATGACCGAGGCAGCCGCACTTGTCATACCGAAGGGGTATGTTTCCGTGGGTGCTCGAAGCACCAGCCGGAGAGAGTATTTCCATACCATCGCCAACGGATTCGCCGGAATCATGCTCAAGCCGAACCTCGTCATCGGCGGAGGTGTCGTGCTCAATTTCCTTGATCAGACGTGTCATGACATCGACCTCGCAGGTTATTATATTGCGACCCACGTGGATGTATTTCCCTCCGATCACCTCCGGCTGCATGAAGCCATGGGCATTGGATGGATTGATGCCTGGATCGTCTATTACGAGCAGTGGCCGGACGTGCCGATACTCTACGAAAGCAGCCTCGCCACAGACGTTTCAATCCTCCGATTCCACCATCGACTGGACTACACCTTCGATATGGACTGGCTCAGGAGTCTGGGCTTTCGAAAAGAGGCAGGTTTCCTGAACGAGATCAGAGATTTCCATCCTGCCGTTTGATCAGCTGCGGCTGATACCCTGATGCGTTGCACTCAGACCTCTTGGACAGTATATTTTCCTCTGTCACCATCGTTGTCCGACATACGCGTCTGGTTATTCATACAGCCGGGAATACCATGAAACGCACCTCCATGCTCCTGTTCCTCCCAGCGCTGCTTCTGCTGGCAGCGCCCCTCCGTGCCCAGACCATTGAACTCGATACACTTATCGCAGATCTGCACCGCTCCGAGGTCAGAGGTGACAGCGTCACCATGGCCCTTGTTCTTCAGCGACTGGCGGTCGCGTATCAGGACAGCGGCCAAATCGCCGCCGCGGATCGCCGCCTGGAACGCGCCCAGCTGATTCTTGAGAACATTCAGGATCTGCCGCGCCTTGCGAATTGTCTGAATGACCGCGGTATCGTGTCCGCCATGCAGAGTGAACTGGATCGCGCACGCGCGTATTTCACCCGAAGCATCTCCCTGTACGAGCAAAACGGAGATACAACGTATCTCGACGAGCCGCTGTTGAACCTGAGCAAGACCTGCGCACTGCAGGGCCGGCATCAGTGCGCGTTGACGTATGCCCGGCAAGCGCTGAAGTTCTGCCGCGAACATGGGAAAACACTCTCCGCCGCCACAGCGCTGCACTATCTCTCCACCTCGCTGGCCGCGGGGTCACGGTACGATTCAGCACTCATCTGTGCGAAAAAGAGTCTTTGCCTCGCAAGGGGAGTCGGTGACACGATGATGATACCGATTCTCCTCGGAAACATCGGTGCGTTCCATAGCATGACCGGGGAAGTTGATTCCGCAGTCATGTATTACGATCAGTGTGCTGAAGTCGCACGCAGACAGGGTGACACACAGACGCTCCTCAATCTCTGCAGCAACAGCGGGAAGCTCCTCTTTGAAAGCGGGGACTACGACCGTGCCATGGAGCGGTTTATTCAAGGACGTACACTCGCAGAGAAATCAGGCGACCGATATGCAGCTGCAAACATACAGTCCACCATCGGAATGATCTTTGCTCGCCAGGGGATGCATGAAAAGGCGCTGCGGACTCTTCACGGCAGCCTGGAACCCGGCGGCCGGCAGCACAGAACCGAAGTGCTGTCCAATATCGGTGTCGTTCATCGCATGGCGGGACATCCCGACAGCGCCATGGCCTATTTTCAGAAAGCGCTGCGGAATGCGGGACGATTCATTCCCGAGAACAGCAGGATTCGCCTCCTCACGAACATTGGCGATCTTCACCGGATTGCAGGTCGGCGCGACAGTGCCGCGATGTGCTTCCGGGATGCGATGGCACTTGCGAAACAATGCGGCGACAGAGACGCTGAAGCCCACCTGTACCAGCTCATCGGAAGGCTTCAGCAGGCACGGGATTCTCTTGACTCCGCGATCTCCAGCTTCAGGCACGCATTGCGCATCGCCGACGATCTCCGTCTTCGGGAACTCAAACAGGCCATCCTCTTCGATCTCGGACTCACATTCGCGTTCCGGCAAGACTCTTTACATGCACGCAGGAATTTCGATGCATACCTGGCTCTCGCGGATACAATGAATGCCGAGAAAACGAATAAGATCATCCATGAACTGAATACGAAGTATGAGGTTGCACAGCGTGAGAAGGAGATCATCGTCCTCGAGGCAGACAGGAAGCTCAAACAATCTGAAATCGCCCGCCAACGGGAGGAACTGCGAATAAGACACCTGGAATTTATTCGGCAGAGGCAGAGCGTTGAACTGCTCACGCGGCAGAAAGCCATTCAGAAACTGGAACTGGATCGAAGGACAGCGGAAATCGAAACACAGCGTCTCTTCTCTGAACGGAACAAAACGCGCGCCGAGCTTTTGAGAAAAGACAATCTGCTGCAATCCACACTCATCGAACGGGGCCAGCTCCTCCGCAACATCCTTATCGGGGGAATACTTGTCGTCCTGCTTTTCTCAGGCGTCATTTCATATCGTTACCGTGAGCGAAATCGCATGAACGCCGCGCTGAACAGCACCCTCAGGGAATTACAGCGCACACAGAAGGAACTGATCCATGCGGAAAAGATGGCGGCGATCGGTCAGCTGTCTGTAGGCATCGCCCACGAGATCAGGAATCCGCTGAATTTCATTACCAACTTCTCCCGTTCATCGGTCGATCTATTCAAGGAATACGATCAGACTGAAAACGAGGATGAAAAAAAGGAGATTAACTCTCTGGTGCTGCAGAATCTGCAGAAAATATCCGAGCACGGACAGCGCGCCGACACCATCGTTCAGGGAATGATGCATCATGTGGAAGCCTCAGGCACGACAAAGCGTATCGTCGACCTCCACTCCATGCTCGACGAAGTACTCGATCTCGCCCTTCAGACAATGAAGAAAGAGTATCCGGAATTCGCTGTCCGGATCGAGAAACGATACGATCCATCAGTCCCCCCGTTCCGTATGGTTCCGAAAGAGATGAATCGCGCGCTGTACAATATCATCGACAACGCGGCATATGCCCTGCAGGAACGCCAGACGGATTCCCCAGCGTCATATCTGCCCACATTGAAGATCGAAACCCTGCGGATCGATACGGATGTCCATATCCGTATCCATGACAACGGAACGGGCATTCGCACGGAAGACCTGAAGCATATCCTTCAGCCGTTCTTCACGACACGTCCGCCCGGCGAGGGAACGGGGCTGGGACTGACGCTGTGTTACGAGATTATTGTCAACGGACACGGAGGAAAGCTCACCATCGACTCGCGTGAAGGTGAATACACCGAATGTCACATCGTTCTGCCGGTATCAGAGAATACAGCGCAGTGATAACTGTTTACCGACTGTCTGCAGGTCGGCGATGAACACCCGGAGCGATTGAATTACTCCCCTCGACGAGTGAATGTAATCATATGCCTGTATTGTCCGAAAAGAGGGAGAGGATACCACGACATCAAGTCGACGCAACTGGGTTATCCGCTGAAACCGATCCATGCATACAGCCGTCGGGTTCGGGGGTCGAGGATGGCGAAAGTAGTGATGATGGGCGATTGATGCGACGGGACTTCCGTAGCGTGAACACCACGGGTGTGCCACTGAAAGTGGTAGCCACCCCCGGCATGCGGGATGCTGTCGCCGCGAATGTACAGCACCAGATTGCAGTACCACCACCCGTCGCGGATGGTCGAGTCGAACACGCCGCGAAGGTACGCGAGCTGCGGCGGAAGTTCCGGCAGCGGCAGCGGACGCCAGTCGTGGGAGGACGCGGTGCTGCTGTCGGCCCCGGGCGGCACGTAGTGCAGAAACGAAATGGGCCGCCACACGTTGCCGTCACCGAGTTGCTCCACATACTGATCGAACTGTCTTCCGGTGAACTGGAAGACAGCCCGTATGCGCAGGCCTTCCCTGCCGAACCAGCCCGAGGATGTTTCGGGACGGCTGACCAGCGTGTCCAGCCGCACCTCCTGCGGCAGATGAAACTGCCGGCGAACCTGCTTCTCGTCGAGCTGACGGAAATTCTCCACGCAGGACGGGGCAATGACCAGCAGGGAAATCAGCGCAGGGGAAATCAGCGCGGAGAAGATGATGCGATTATTGCAACGCTTTGAAATCATGGATATTTGGACGCGCTCGTATCCCGATGGTTCCACCGCAGGTGATTGCTTCCATGTCACCACCTGGTGACATACGAATTTGTCATTTTTTCAGGATGCCGCCGATGTCACCACCCGGTGACATATTTTTGTCACCACCCGGTGACATGCCTCCCTATGCACTGGAAAAACCGGTGTTTGCGGCAGCGTCCCTGACAGTGATGGCGATATTCCCCGTCTTCGTTCCCGTCTCGGCATAGCGGTGCGCCTCGACGATACGCTCGAGCGGATAGCGCCGGTCGATCACTGTCCTTACCGTTCCCTCCTCGAGAAGCCGCGCGATGTACTCGAGATCTTCGATCCGCTGCCGGCCGGCTCCACCGATCACCCGCTTCCCGCCGAACAGTGTCATCAGTTTGCCCCGGAGCATGTTTCGCAGAGAGGGATTCGCCATGAGATAGCGTCCGTCCGCCTTCAGCGCGCGCATACAGCGCGGAAATGATGTCCCGCCCACCATGTCAAGCACTGCATCGTATCGCATGTCGCTCTGGCTGAAATCTTCCCGCGTGTAATCGACCACATGATCGGCGCCCAATTGACGCAGCATGTCGAGTTTCCCCGCTGCGTCCACGGCGGTGACCTCCGCGCCGTGGTGTTTGGCGAGCTGGATGGCGAACGTGCCGATGCTGCCACCAGCGCCGTTGATGAGAAGCGCGTCTCCGGGAGAAAGAGCGGCGCGCCGCATAAAATGCAGCGCCTCGAGTCCGCCGACCGTCGACGCGGCCGCTTCTTCGAAAGAGATGGCCGCCGGTTTCCGCGCGAGCACCGTCTCCTCGGAGTCCATTGAAAGACGCACCTGTTCCGCGTACGCGCCCAGCCGCATGCCAGGAGAACCGAACACCGCGTCTCCCGGACGGAATTCATGCACAGCGCTTCCGACGGACTCCACCATTCCTGCCAGCTCCTGTCCGAGCACACGAATTCTCCGGGGGCGCCGGAAACCGACATACATGCGCATCGGCAGACCGAGGAAGGCGGGAAGGCGCAGACTGCGCATCTCGCAGTCACCTGCCGTGACCGTGGCGGCGTGCACGCGAATCAGCACATCCCGTTCACGCGGAACGGGAAGCGGCAGTTCGGCGGGGCGCAGCGCTTCCGGGGCACCGTAACGTGTCCACAGGACTGCTTTCATACAGGCTTCCTTTCTCAATCGGGCCGGCTCGTCTGCGAAGCGTCGTCCGAAGTGATGAGGGAGTTGGATTGCCTCGAAACTACGGCATCCGACCCGCATCTGCAACCACGGATCCGGCACAGCGCGCATGGCAGACGATGACAGTGCGTCGAACGAGCAGCACGGTCAGCCATCCCACTTTGATTATCGGATGCGAAATGCCTATATAAGGACATGATGACACACACGCCCGGCCACACCGCGACCGACCCGACATCCCCGGCCCCTGTCATGACCGCCGACCTCCGTTCCCTCCTCCATGCGCGCGATACCGTACTTATCGACGTGCGTCCGGTGGACGCCTACAACGGCTGGCGCATGCGCGGCGAAGCGCGCGGCGGACATATCCCCGGGGCGCGGAGTCTGCCGCTGAAATGGAGCCGCTACATCGACTGGATTGAAATCGTACGCGACAAGGGCATCCGGCCGGAGCAACGTATCGTCGTGTACGGATATGATGACGGAGAAACGGCCCGAATCGCTCGGCTGTTCGAACGCGCGGGATTCGGCAATGTGCGCACATACAACGGCTTTCTCTCCGAATGGAGCGCGGACGACAGCCTGCCGCTCGAGCGCCTCCCGCGCTACCGCCATCTCGTTCCGCCCGCGTGGCTGAAACAGCTGCTGGACACCGGCACAGCAGACGAATTCGACGGTGGGCGCGTCGTGCTGTGCCATGCGCATTACCGCAATCGCAGCGCCTACGATGAAGGACACATCCCCGGTGCCGTCGAAGTGGATACCAATACGCTGGAATCCCCGGAAACCTGGAATCGCAGATCGCCGGAGGAACTGAAGTCCGCACTCGAACAGCTCGGCATCACGCATGACACGACGGTTGTGCTGTACGGACGCTTCGCTTTCCCCGACAACAATGATCCCTTCCCCGGCAGCAGCGCGGGACAGATCGCGGCGATGCGCTGCGCCTTCATCATGCTGTACGCGGGCGTAACGGATGTGCGCGTGCTCAACGGCGGACTGCAGTCGTGGACCGACGCGGGATACGCGGTCAGTACCGAGACGCATGAGAAGCAGCCGGTGGAGGATTTCGGCGCGGAGATTCCCGGCCGGCCGGAGCTCGTCGTCGATACGCCCGGCGCGAAGGAAATTCTCGCGGCGCCGGATGCCAATCTCGTCAGCATCCGCAGCTGGAGGGAATTCATCGGCGAGGTAAGCGGATACAATTATATCGAAAAGAGAGGCCGGATTCCGGGCGCCGTGTTCGGCGACTGCGGAAGCGATGCGTATCACGTGGAAAACTACCGCAACCTCGATCATACGACGCGCGAGTATCAGGAAATTGCCGCGATGCTGGCCGCGGCCGGCGTCGTGCCGGAGAAACGCAACGCATTTTACTGCGGCACCGGATGGCGCGGGAGCGAGGCCTGGTTCAACGCGTGGCTGATGGGCTGGCCGCGCGTCGCGGTGTACGACGGTGGATGGTTTGAATGGAGTTCCGATCCCGCGAACCCGGTTGAAAGCGGAATCCCCGACGTCCTGCCGCCGGGCATCGACGCCAACGGCCGTCAGCGTACGCACGACACATCCCGCGGATGAAAAACAACGATGATGAACGCAACACTCGACCTGAAATCCGACTTTCCCATTCTCGCCCGTGAGATCCACGGACGTCCGCTCGCCTACCTCGACAACGCAGCCACAACGCAGAAACCGCTGTGCGTGATCGAACGCGTATCGAATTTTTACCGCACGCGAAACAGCAATATTCACCGCGGTGTGCACTCCCTCAGCGAGGAGTCCAGCACGCTGTACGAGGACGCGCGCGAGACCGTGCGCGCGTTCATCGGCGCGGGTGACATGCGCGAGATCGTGTTTACCGCCGGCACGACTGATGCGATCAATCTGCTGGCCCGTGCACTCGGGGACTGCACGACCGGGGGTGACGCGCCGTTCGGCGATGAAACGCGGTACAGCAGTGACGCGCAGATCGGCGAGGGGGATGAAATCCTCGTCACGGGAATGGAACACCATTCGAACCTGCTCCCCTGGCAGGATCTCTGCCGACGCCGCGGGGCCGTACTGCGCGTGCTTCCCCTAGAGAGAAACGGTACGCTGCACATGGAAGACATCTCCCGGCGCATCACCTCCCGCACGCGGCTCGTGGCCGTGACGCATGTCTCGAATGTCACCGGGATTGTGAATCCCGTCGAGGAGCTCGTCCGCCATGCCCATGACCGCGGTGCGCTCGTGCTGGTGGACGGTGCGCAGGCCGTCGCCCACATGCCGGTGGACGTCGCCTCGCTGGACTGCGATTTCTACGTGTTCTCCGGACACAAGATGTTCGCGGAGAACGGCATCGGCGTGCTATATGGAAAGGCCGCCCGCCTCGAGGAACTCCCGCCCGCCCGCGTCGGCGGAGGCATGGTCACGTCGGTTACGCTCGAGAGCCGGCGCGAGGCGGATCTGCCGCTGCGCTTCGAGGCAGGCACGCCGAACTATCCGGCTGCGGTCAGCCTGGCGGAGGCCATCCGCTATTTGCAGCGCATCGGGATGCAGCGCATCCGAGAACATGAGAACACGCTCCATGAATACATGCGCGAGCAGCTCGTGAAAGTCGGGGGCCTGACAGTGTATGGTTCAGCGCCCGAACACAGCGGGTCGGTCGCCTTCAATCTCGACGGCATCCAGCCATATGACGCAGGAATGATCATGGACCGCATGGGCGTTGCCGTCCGCACCGGCACGCACTGCGCCGAACCGCTGATGCGGCACTTCGACATCAACGGCTGCATCCGCGCCAGTCTGGCACTGTACAATGACACCGACGACATCGACCGCCTCGCGGAGGCCGTGCGGAAGGCGCAATCGATGCTCGGATGACAGGGATGATACCGCAATGACCATCGCCGAAATACAGGATCAGATCATCGAAGAGATGTCCGCGCACGAGGACTGGTTCGACCGCTACGAGGCGCTGATCACACTCGGCAGAGAATTCGGCGCCCCGGACGACTCGCTGCGCCGGGACGAGTACCGGATCAGCGGATGCCAGTCCGCCGTGTGGCTGACTGCCGAAATGCGAGACGGACGCCTGCGGCTGCGTGCCGACAGCGATTCGCAGATCACCCGCGGAATGCTCGCGCTGCTGCTTCGCGTTTTCGACGATCAGCCGCCCGGAAAGGTGGCAGATGCCGAACTGTACTTCCTTGATGCAATCGGACTGCGCAGCAATCTTTCTCCCTCCCGCGCCAACGGTCTTGGCACCATCGTGCGCGCAATCCGCGAGACTGCGCGCAGACACACCGGATAGACAGGATCACCCGTGATGAATACCCGACAGCTCCACACGTTCATTGCTCTCGTCTGGAAACACGTGTTCCTGCCGCTGCTGATGTGCGCGCTGTTTCTCGCGGACGCTCCGCAACTCATCGCGCAGGAGCGCACGGTCGGACTCCTTCTCCGCGACTCCTCGGCCTGCGACGGGTACACGCTATTCGCGCCCCTCCGTTCGAAGCACACCTATCTCATTGACTGCGACGGGAATCTCATCCACAGCTGGGAGGGAACATCCACCCCGGGAGAGGCCGTGTATCTGCTTGACGACGGCTCGCTTCTCCGCACTGAGGCCATCTACAATCCCGTGTTCAAAGCCGGTGGCGGAGGCGGACGTATCCTGCGTCTGTCGTGGGACGGTGATCTGCTGTGGAGTTTCACATACCGTTCCGACAGCGTCATACAGCATCACGATATCGAGCCTCTACCCAATGGAAACGTGCTGCTGCTCGCATGGGAATTGAAATCTCCGCAGCAGGCGATCGCGGCTGGTGTACCTGAAGAACGTGTGCCGATGGACGGCCTGTATCCCGAGCACATCGTGGAAGTGCGTCCGACCAGCACATACGGCGGCGAAATCGTCTGGGAGTGGCACCTCTGGGATCATCTCATCCAGGATGCCGATTCCACCCGCGAGAATTTCGGCGTGGTCAGTGAGCATCCGGAGCTCTTCAACATCAATGCGCCGCTGACGGGGATGGATCCCCGCAAGGCGGACTGGTGGCACGCGAATTCGGTGGACTACAATCCATCCCTCGATCAGATCATGATCAGCGTGCGGCATCACAGTGAGGTCTGGATCATCGATCACAGCACGACGACCGGGGAAGCCGCTTCCCACAGTGGCGGACGAAGCGACATGGGGGGTGATCTCCTGTACCGCTTCGGGAATCCGCGCAGCTATCGGCCCGGTGCGGACTCGCTGCGCATGCTGCATGACCAGCACGACGCGCACTGGATAGAGGATGATCTGCCGGGGGCGGGAAACATCCTGCTGTTCGACAACGGAGAGACCCGCGATCCGCGTTATTCGAGCGTGGAGGAATTCACGCCGCCGGTGGACAGCAGCGGATCGTACAGGATGGATTCAAGTGGCGTCTTTGGTCCGACACAAATCGCCTGGTCGTACGGACATGCTGAAGAACGGCGTTTCTATGCGCGCTACATGTCGGGAGCGCAGCGGTTGCCCGACGGCAACACACTGGTGTGCAATGGACCGAAGGGATATTTTTTCGAGGTCACTCCCACCGGCAGTATCGTGTGGCGCTATGTGAATCCCGTCACGGGCGAGGGACCGCTCGACCAGGGTACCGTCCCCCCGGGCAGTCACTGGAGCAGGGAGAACCTCGCCTTTCGCTGTACGCGGATTCCACCTGATCATCCCGGGCTGGCAGGACGTACACTCGAATCGCAGGGACCGATCGAACGGTATCCCTCCAGCGTGAGGCACGGGAATGATGCACATCCCGGGGCGCCCTTTCTCCACCCGAACTATCCCGATCCATTCCGCACGTCGACAACAATCCGTTTCACCCTGCCAGGACGCGAGCGCGTCATTCTGCGCGTCACCGACGTCCTGGGACGCACAGTCGCCGTGCTGCTCGATGCGGAACGATCGGCAGGCACTCACCTCGCTCATTTCAATGCGGCCAGCCTGCCCGATGGAACGTACTTCTGCAGATTGTACACATCACACGGCGTTCAAACGCAGCGCATGCTGCTCCTTCAATAATGTCTGTGGGGCTAGGCGCACTCTTCCCCGGAGCGCTCCGGATCCGTCTCCCCATTCCCATCGATTTTGCTTCCCTGCATCGCCTCGCCCAGTTCGTCCACCAGCGTTTCTTTCCACATGGGAACACGCATACGATAGCCTGCTCTGCCGATGAGGTGCGCCGCGACCGGATTCGTGATGAAAATGAAAAGGACGATCACGATCACCTCGAACAGGGTCCAGCCATCGCCGAAATGCACTGCGACACCGAGCAGCAGCAGCACGGCGCCGAAGGCGCTCGCTTTCGCCGCAGCATGCATACGCATGTACAGATCGGGCAGACGCACAATGCCGATGGCGGCAACCAGGAAGAAGGCCGAGCCCGCGAGAAGAAGCACCGCTGTGAGGATGTCAGCGATCATTTCGCAATCCTCTCGAAATAACGGGCGAAGGCCACGGTACCGAGAAACACGATCAGCGCAAGAACGGTGGCGGCATTGAGCATGATCTCAACACCGGTCAGTACGGTGAAGGCACCGATAAAGCCGATGAGAATCGCGGCAACCAGGTCCAGCGCAACGACCCGATCCGGGAGGTCCGGTCCGCGCCAGAGCCTCCAGAATGTCAGGGCGACCGCCACGACAAGCATGCCGATCGAGATCAGCGCGGCAGATTCAACGATCCCGACTGCGTCCGGAAACATCAGAAAATCTCCTTGATGCGTTGTACGTAATCCACCTGAATCTGTCGGCGCATCCGGTCGATATCGGCGACGTTCATATGATGCAGAAACAGCGTGCGCCGGTCGGCGCTGATATCGAGACTGAGCGTGCCCGGTGTCATGGTGACGAGATTCGAGAGCACGAGAATCTGCCGGTCAGTCAGTTCACAGAGGGGGATGGCGATGATGCCCGGCTGGAAATGCAGTTTGGGCGTGAGGATGTCTGCGGCGATGCGCAGGCTCGAGAGCACGACTTCCATCACATAGAAAAAGAAGAACGGAACAACGCGCACGAAACGCGTGGGGAGGGATCGACGGTCATTGCTCATGGCTGCACCCCGAGAACGCTTTCAATGTAGAGGGTGGGATTCAGCAGCTGATCCGCAGCCTGTCCGGTCATCTGCAGAATCGGTTCCGCGGCGAGTCCCATGATCACAGTCACGGCAACGAGCAGGAACATGGGAATGAAGTACAGTGCCATCGACGCCTTCGTAAGCGTGGGATACACGGTGACGAGAGGATTCTCCACGGTTGGCGCCGGAGGCAGGATATCCGCCGACGGCACTCCCCCGGGCGTCTCCTTCCAGAATGCTTCGCCCCAGATTTTTGTCATGGAGAACAGGGTCAGCATGCTGACCGCGAGCGCCACGGCCACGATCACATAATCAGCAGATTCGAGCCCGGCACGCACGAGCGTGAACTTCGCGAAGAATCCGGAGAACGGTGGGAGCCCCGCAAGCGACAGCGCCGCGAGGAGGAACAGCACGGCGAGCACAGGCGACTCGCGCAGCAGCCCGCCAAGCTGTTTGAGTGCGGTGTGACCCCGTTTGCGCGCGACATAGCCGACAACGAGAAACAGCGCCGCTTTCGCAATCGCAACATGCAGCGTGAAATAAATCGCACCCGAGAGCGCGAGCTGCGTGAAAATCCCCAGTCCCATCAGCGCATAGCCGATCTGGCTGACGATGTGAAAGGACAACAGCCGCTTCATTTCGCTCTGCGCCACCGCACCGAGTACGCCGACGACCATCGTCACGCCCGCGAGCACGAGGAAGAGCGGTTGTGTGAAGCCGGTATCGTGCACGAAGATGATAGAGAAGGTTCGCAGCAGCGCATAGACTCCAACCTTTGTGAGCAGTCCGGCGAACAGCGCCGTTATCGCGGCAGGCGGCACGGGATAGGAATCCGGCAGCCAGAAGAAAAACGGAAAGATCGCCGCCTTGATCCCGAATGCGACGAGAAACAGCATCGCGGAGGTATTGACCAGTTCGGGATTCGCAGTCTGCGACAGCTTGAACGCCAGATCCGCGAAATTCAGCGTGCCGGTCTTTCCGTAGAGTACACCCGCACCGATGAGAAAGAGCATGGATGCGAGCAGGTTCACCGTGACATACTTCACCGCGCCCGCGAACTGCACGCGCTCGCCGCCGAGGACGAGCAGGACGAAGGATGCGATGAGCATCACCTCGAACCAGACGTAGAGATTGAACATGTCGCCGGTCAGGAAAGCGCCGTTGACCCCCATGAGCAGGATGTGCAGCAGCGGGAAATACCCGAAACGCCGACGCGGCTCGTCAACCGCGGCAGCCGAGTAGATCGCGATCGCCAGACCGGTGACACCGGTCAGCAGAACCATCAGTGCGCTGAATGTATCGGCCACGAAGCTGATACCGAACGGCGCCTTCCACCCTCCCAGCTGCTGCACGAGAATGCCGCCGTCGTGCACGGCGGTCAGAAGCCAGATCGACGCAGCGAGCAGCAGTGCACTGCCGGTCATGCCGATCACATTCTGTGCGCGCACCGAGGAACGCAGGAGCAACGTGGCAACCGCACTGACGAGTGGGATGAGAATGGGCAGGACGACCAGCACATTCATGATTCCACCTCGCTCATTGCGTCAATGTCGTCCGTACCGGTTTCCTGATGTGCCCGCTTGATCAGCACGAGAAAGAACGCGAACAGGCCGAAACTGATAACAATCGCTGTCAGAATCAACGCCTGCGGCAGCGGGTCGGCGAACGGTGTCTGCAATGCCGTGGCCCCCTTTTCGACGAGTGGCGGTTCGGCATGCTGCAGTCCGCCCGAAGTGAAAATGACCAGGCTGGCGGAATGACTGATCAGGATCAGTCCCAGCACGAGACGCGCGAGACTGCGGCGGAGAATGAGCCAGACGCCCGCCGCGAACAGCACACCACTGAGTATGGCAATCAGCAGATGCATCAGTATTCCTCCCGTTCGTCATGTTCCGCGAGCGCAAACACAATGGTCAGTGTGAAGCCGATCACCGTGAAATAAATGCCGATATCGAACCAGAGCGGCGTTCCAAGCGGGAGGGCACCCAGCAGGGGGAGTTCGGGCTTCCACCAGTACCCCTTCAGCCATGGCTCCCCGGACAGAAGCGCGGGGATACCGCTGCTGAGCGCCAGCAGGAGTCCGCCGCCGATGAAGGTGCGGGGATCGTATCGCAGCAGGCGTCGCGCGCGTGCACTGCCGTAGGCAAGTGCCTGCAATGCGAGTCCCGAAGCGGCGAGCAGCCCTCCGATGAACCCCCCGCCCGGATCGTTGTGCCCCCGCAGCAGCAGCACCAGCGACACGATGAGAAGAACCGGCGAAAGATATTTCGTTGCGATCCGCAGGATAACAGCCGACATCACGAAACCCTCCCGTTTCCGCGGCGGAGCTTCATCATCGCGTACACGCCGATGGCAGCAACCGCGAGCACCGTCACTTCACCGAGCGTGTCCATCGCACGAAAATCCACGAGAATGACGTTGACGACATTCCGGCCGAAGGCGGCCGGCAGACTGTTCTCCGCGAAAAATGTGGAGATCGCGGTGTCGAGCTGCACGCCGGAGGCCTTGAGGGAATACAGCGTGACGACGATACCGGAGAATACGGCGACCACGGCATCACGCAGCTGCGTGGGGACCGATGACCGAACACCGAAGCGCGGCAGGTGCCGAATGACAAACAGAAATATCAACACCGTCAGAGTCTCGACGAGAATCTGCGTGATTGCCAGATCCGGTGCGCTGTAGATGACATAGATGGCGGCAATGCCGAAGCCGATGACGCCGAGCGCCGCAATGGCGACAAGTCTCGTGCGTGCCACGAGCACCATGATGGTCGCGGCAATCATCAGCACGACAAGACCCACACTGTAAAAACTGACATCCCCGAATCCTGTGTCGATCGGCCAGCCGGGCAGCTTGAGAAACGTATAACCCGCCAGCAGTATAAACACGACGAGAATGGTGAAGAGATACGCACGGAGATAGCCGCTCTGCACATGGCGCACCATGCGTCCGGCGGCACCCGGAAGGGCGTCCACCACACGACGGTACAATCCGCCTGGCAGCAGCAGCTCTGGAACGCGCAGTTCTGCGGCAACCCGGCGGGCACGGAGACGCAGCAGAAACATGAGCACACCGACAACAATGGTCAGCAGACTGAGCATGAGCACGGGATTGATGCCATGCCAGAGTTTGAGTGCGACATCGACATGCTCGGCGCGCACACTTTGCACCGCCGGCTCGATCAGCGTTCGGCCGATCAGTGATGGAAAGAGACCGAAGACGAGTCCGCCAAGACCCAGCAGCAACGGTCCCAGCCAGAGGGAAACGGGACCTTCATGCGCGCGCCCGGGACGCACGGGTTTTCGTCCGACAAAGGGTCGCATTCCGACAATGAGTGCGACGGCGATGTTCACGGCGTTGGCCAGCACGCCGGCGACCAGAAGGAATACCGACGCGGATGGCGCCTGCATTTTCGCTTCGTACATGAGTTCCTTCCCGATGAATCCGAGCAGAGGCGGGAAGCCGGTCATCGAAAGCGCGGCAAGGAATGCGGCGGCGGCAGTGAACGGCATTACGCGGGCAAGGCCATGCAGCTCACGCACATCCCTGCTGCCGGCCTGGTGGTCGATCACTCCGGCGACCATGAACAGTGCGCCCTTGTAGAGCGAATGCACGACGAGAAAGACCATTGCCGCCTTCGCGGCGAGATCCGTGCTTAGTCCGATCAGCATGACAAGCATGCCCAGGGCGCTGACGGTGGAATATGCCAGCAGGCGTTTGAGGTCGGTCTGCGGCGCGGCCAGAAAGGCCCCGATAACCATCGTCGCACCCCCGGCGAGTGTCAGCAGGTAATGCCACTCTTCGGTGCCGCCGAATACGGGATTGAGCCGGGCGAGCAGATACACGCCGGCTTTGACCATCGTGGCGGAATGCAGGTATGCGCTCACCGGCGCCGGTGCGGCCATGGCGCCCGGCAGCCAGAAGTGGAACGGCACCTGCGCGGATTTCGTGAAAGCACCGAGGAGAATCAGCAGCAGTGCGGGCAGATACAGGCCGTGAGTGCGCAGCGCCTCTTCGCTCGAGAGCAGCGCCGCGATGTCATAGGATCCGCCGGCCACACCGGTAAGGATGATTCCCGCCAGCAGCGCCAGTCCCCCGAAACCCGTGACCAGCAGGGCCTGCAGTGCCGAACGCCGTGACTTCTCCTTATCGGTATAAAATCCGATGAGCAGGTACGACGCGATGCTCGTCATCTCCCAGAAGACAAAAAGCAGCAGCAGATTGTCCGCCAGGACAACCCCGAGCATTGAGGCCATGAACAGCAGCATGAAGGAAAAGAACCTGCCGCGCCGGGCATGGCCCGCGAGGTACCCGCCGGCATACACCAGTACCAGGGCACCGACGCCGAGCACCAGCAGCGCGAAGAGCAGGCTCAATCCCTCGAACCGGAACGACAGGGAAATACCAAGCGTGGGAATCCACGGCAGGGTGAACAGGCGCTCGCCGCCGTTCTGAACCGCCGGAAGCAGCGTCAGGAAATGGATGAAAAATGCTCCCGGCAGCAACGCGAGCCCCCAGCCGGCAACACGGCCCGGTACACGCTGCAGCAACGGCGCAAACGCCGCGGCAATCAGTATCAGCAGTATGGGGAGCAATGATTCCATGGTCTTTCGCGACCGCAACTCCGTTGACAATCCTGCACAAAGGCCCGGCGACCTGCATCAGTCCGATGCATCCGGCGGGACTGGTTTCTATTCATCTCTCGGCGGATAGACCGCAAGTACCTGATAAACACCGTTGCTATGGAAAATGTTCAAGCGCGCATGCTATCCGGAGCGCCCATGCTATCCGGAGCGCGCATGCTATCCGGAGCGCCCATGCTATCCGGAGCGCGCATGCTATCCGGAGCGCAGATTCTCCCACTGCGGACATACGTCCTCCTCGTAAGGATTCACTCCGTCAGCGGATATGCATGATATTGCGCTGCCGCACGCCGCCGGGCGTGGTAAGCCGAAGCATGTACATCCCTGACGGCCGATCCCCGGGATTCCATGTCGTGCGATGGATGCCGGCATCCTGCATCCCCTCATGCAGCACTGCCAGCCGGCGTCCCTCCGCGGAATAGACGACAAGCGTCATCCACGACGGCGCCGGGAGCTCATACGAAACAACCGTCGTGCCGCTGAACGGGTTGGGATGATTCTGATGCAGCACCGGCGCATCGGGCAGCGGGGGCGTGTGCGCAACGGACACGAGCGGATCGCTGGTGACATTGATGTCGTCGATGTACATGCTCATCAGCGGACTCACGTCGTCCCACAGGTACGCGCCGATGGCCCCGCT
>Ga0207831_100182_pt1 | contig 33031 bp, 31 predicted proteins | sample TtanPargueraPR_7_FD_187741 | JGI IMG/M metagenome (GOLD analysis project Ga0207831, IMG submission 187741) | Aerobic enrichment media microbial communities from Bioluminiscent Bay, La Parguera, Puerto Rico - Tt and M1 (2) (SPAdes) | ecosystem: Environmental > Aquatic > Marine > Unclassified ...
TTTTAAATGATTCTTGTGTAAAAAAAGTGCCAGGCATAAAAAAAAGACCGCCTTCAAAAGAAAGCGGCCTTTTTTTTATGCCTGGGGTTGGAACTAATAGGAGATCTTGAATTCATCTCGACGGTTTTTGGCCCATGCGGCTTCGTTTTGTGCGGGATCTACCGGCCGCTCTTCACCGAAGCTGACGACACTTATACGCTCGGGAGCCACACCGAGAATTACCATATGTTCAAAGGCGGCACGAGCACGACGTTCGCCAAGGGCGAGGTTGTATTCTTCTGTGCCCCGATCATCGCAATATCCCTCAATAATCATGGTCAGGTCACCATATTGTTTCATGAGGTCAGCCTTTCTTTTGAGTGTGGCACGTGCTTCATCGTTAAGTTCATAGGAATCAAAAGCAAAATTGATGGTGAAGGAAAGTTCCTCGACAGCTTGGGCCTTGGCTTCTGCTGCCAGAGCGCGCTCATCTACCTGCGGTTCAACAGGGGCGGCGGGAGCGGGCTCCTGATAGGTGCTTTTGTCTTCAACCTTCACCTGAGTTGCTCCGGGAGGCATGCTTGAAGTGCTTTTTTTCGAACAACCTGCACCGGCAAACAAAACCAACCCCAACAGGGCAATAGAGGCAAGGCAGAATCTGATTTTCATGACAACTCCTTACAATACGCAGGTAATGCTGCGCGCATCATAATATTGGTTCCAACACCGTCCCACCGGGTTTACCGATAGGTGTACCTTTAATCGAACAAAAATCAAGTGCTTCGGCAAATCGTATCAACGCTGTAACGATGTATCCCATGTCGGAGCAAAAGCGGCTCCGGTTCCCGTTTTCAAGAGTTTTGGGGTATCACCATGACGAGTGGTCAGATACAATTTGTATTCACCGGAGCGGTCAGAAGCAAAGGCTATGAAATAGCCATCCGGTCCGAATGCCGGGTATTCGTCATTTCCCGGACCGAATGAGAGCTGTTTCTCCCTGCCTGTACGCATGTCATGAAGAAAGATTCTATGACCTTCCGACGTGAGGTGCGTATAAGCAATATAATTGCCATCGGGACTCAAACAGGGATGTGTGTTGTACTTACCAGTAATGGTAATGCGCTGTAGCTTTCCGGTTTTAAGGTTCAAGGTATAAATGTGAGGGTTGCCAGCCCTTCCAGAAGTAAACGCCATGAGTTTACTAGTACGATCAAAGCTTGGAGATACATCGATGAAAGGACTTTTTACCAATGTCCTTTCAGGCTTGAAACTACTATTAAGAAGATAAATATCCGAATGTCCAGTTTTGTTCAGAGTCACGGCAATACGATTTTGGTCTAGAAAGACAGGGCTTATAACGGATTGGCCGAGTCCTTTATTGGTCAGGCCGACCTTTCCGGTGGAAGCATTCCAAATGCCCAACGAATGTCTTTTGGCACCAATATGTGTAAAGACCAGCTTGTCACCGTTGGGACTCCAGGTAGGACTCAGGTTGAAACCGCCCAGCTTGGTAATACGCGTAAGATCACGCCCCTGAGGAAGAACTGTGTAAATTTCCTTACTTTTACCAAGTTGTTTTACAAAAGCGATGGGAGATTCAAAAAAACCTTTTTTGCCACACAATTCTTGCAACAAAACAGAACTAAAACGATCTGCAACCCGAATTATGGCAGCCTTGTCCGAGATTTGTCCGTATGCCTTGCCCACAACCATCCGACCGCTGAAAGTCTCAAACACCCGAACTTCAAGGTTGCTTCCGTCCCATCCGGAGGTCATGACAAGATCAACCTTGGCCAATTGCAAAGGCTTGAAATCAACTTCGCTGCCTTTGACCCCTTTGCTGGGATCCCCTCCAAGGAGGGTAGACATCGAAACGTCTTTAAGAAAGGGAATGTACGAAAGATTATTGCGGACTAGGGCTTCAAACTCTTGAGCTGCTGCAGGGATGTTGCTTTCTGAACGGAGGCTACGGGGCGGAAGCATTGTCATGTTTACCAAACGCTGCCCAGGACCATAAATGTCCACGGTCAAAACTTGTTGAGCCTGTGCGCTAATCGCCAGCAGACTGAAAATGAGCGTACATAAAAGAAATAGGATGTTCTTTTTCATAATATTATTCCGGGACTTCCTGTGAATTGAAATTAATCAAAATACGTTTATCTCGTTGTGTTTGTGGTGCTACAACACGTTCGGTTTCGTGAATGGCCCGCAAAATTGAAGAATCAAATTTAGCATTGCCAGATGATACCGTAATACGCGACGAAAGAATGGTTCCATCGTCTGCCAGGGACATCTCTGCTGTTGCCACAAGATTTTGGTCTCCGGCAAGCGCTGGGTATCTCCAGTTTTTTTTGATCGCTTCACCAACTATAGAGGCATATATTTGGCTCAGACCGGATCCTGTTCCCCCAGGAGTCCCTCCGGCTACTCCGCCTTCTCCCCCTGTTGCATAGACCTGATCGCCTTCAGCCTTTCTAATGGAAGCGATTTCATTTCGTAACGATTGCCGTTCCTTGCGTTTTTGACGGCGAACATCTTTTTTGACGTCTTTCATTGCCTCTGCCAGAAGCTCTTTGGAAGTCTTTTGGGGAACCTTCTTTTTTGGTGGCTCCGGCTTTTCCTTAAGGTTTGGCTTTTTTTTGACAATTACCTTCTTAGGCTTTTCTTTTTTCTCACTGATTTTTTTGACTTCCGTTTTTGGAATGGGCTTAGGTATGGGCTTAACCTCTGAAATCGGGTCAGGAATGGGTTCGGCTTTAATAGCCTCGGCTTTTTTCGTTTGAGCCGGTTCAGAATTCGCTTCACTTGGTTTCTCCATTGCTTTGATAGCCGGCGAAGGCGCGGGAGGAGCCAAGCTCACGAGATCAACAGTATATACAGGTTTGTCCAGATCAACCGGTAAAGGTTGGCTCGTGGCTACGAAAAACGCCACAGCCAAAATGCCGGCATGAACAAGAATGGATAGAAGGAAGCCTAATGTTTGCATATTAATACCGCTGCCGGCCATGACTCCAAGCCGGAATCAGCGTATCTACTTTTTGTTTTTATCCTGCTTGTGTTCGGCAACTATGCCGAGCTTGTCGATGCCTGCCGCTTTTATTTCTCCCATCACGTCGACAACAAGTCCGTAGGGTACATCCTTATCTGCACGCAGAAACAGCTGTTTCTTCTGTTTGGATACAAGACGCTTCAAGTGACCGCCAAGATCCTCGAATTTAACATTGTATTCATCAAGAAACATTTCGCCGCCCTTTTTTATCGTCAGCACAAGGTGATCCTTGTCTTGCGGCAAATTTTTAACAGTTCTTGTCGTAGGAAGGTCGACCTCCACTCCTTGTGTCATTAAAGGAGCCGTAACCATGAAAATGATGAGCAGTACCAGCATCACATCCACAAAAGGTGTGACGTTGATTTCCGCGAGAAAGCCGTTGCCGGTTTTGATCGCCATGGTTTGATCTCCTACTTCTGCGCCCAGGCTATTTCTCGTTCGGCCCGGTTAAGAAAAGCGCCGGCAAAATCGATCATTCCTGTTTCGACCTCGGAAAGTTTGCCAAGAAAAAAGTTGTAGGCGATGGTGGCAGGAATCGCCACGGCCAAGCCGATTGCGGTAGCAATAAGAGCTTCGGAGATACCGGGGGCAACAGTCGCCAAGGCCGCGGATTGTTGCTGCCCAATGGAATGGAATGAATGCATAATCCCCCAGACAGTTCCAAAGAGCCCAATAAATGGTGCGCCGTTGGCGCAGGTAGCCAAAAAAGGCAGGTTACGGGTCAAGCGGCGCATTTCGCCACTAATCCCCTGTCGTAAGGTTCTCCGTAACGTATCTTTAACCAGCATCCGTTTGCGTTCTCTATCGATATCAGCCTTTTCGAGCTTGCGAAATTCCTTCACAGCCATACTTCCGACCCGAGAAAGTGGCGAGCTGCCATCGCCAATGGATTTCAAGGCCGCAGAGAGGTCTCCGGCGGCAAGAAAGCGTTCATATCCACTAGCGATACGTTTGCGGGCGGAAAGAATGGTGATTGATTTATAGAAAATGATGGTCCAGCTCCAAAGAGACATTGCTCCGAGAAAGAGGAGAACAATTTTAACTGCAAGCGTTGCGCCCAGCAGCAAGTGAAACATGTTGCTCTCGGGAAGAAAATCCATTGTCGTTATCCCCGGTTTTTTATTCGGGAGCTTACGTCCCTTGTTGTCTATACATGAGCGACACAACTATCATAGTCATGTCAAACCTTCCCTATCACGCCATTTGGGTGACAAAGTTCTAGCTTGAATGCATGAACCTCTGCACCAGTTCCCACGCATTCTGTTGAGCCTGGTTGTATTCCGGCAAAGTCATGCCAGCCCCAAAGGCTATGGTTTTACGCATATCCTCGCCCACCAAATCCTTGGGAGCGTGAGCATCATTGTTGATAACCAACCTGGCTCCGTGCTGTCTGGCCTTTGCCAAAACATGCCCATTGGAGTAACTGTGACCGCCGCGGGTTGTAATCTCCAAAAGCACTCCTTTCTGAGCCGCCAGAGCAGCCTCCTCGTCCGAGATAAGCCCTGGATGCGCCAACACGTCAACTCCGGCTTCGATTGCTGCAAGGTTGGTCCCTCGGGCAACAGGCTCAACAATTGTCTCACCGTGCATGACCACAACTTTTGCACCGTTTTCGCGGGCAGATATAACCATCTCAGGAATAAGACTTGGAGGCGTGTGTGTTAGCTCAACGCCGGGGATAACCGTCATATCAAAATAATGACCGTGTTTATGAGAAAATCGGACTATATTTTCAAGAATCACCGACATGTTGGCAGAATCGGCGTGGTCAGTAATGGCAATGGCTCGATATCCAGCCACTTTAGCCCTGCGCACAAGTTCTGCCGGAATAAGTTCACCGTCGCTAAATGTGGAATGTGTATGCAAATCTATCATCGATACGCCTATCACATTTTGTATTTTGTTTCCGCATCATCAAGTGAATCAAGCAAATCCTTCCATTTGTCGCTTTCATCACTACGAACAATTTTTTTGTCCAAAGCTTCACCACTTACCCCTGCTGAATCAAGGACGCCCTGCGCAACAAAGATAGAAGACTTCGACCGAACTGCCACAGCTATGGCATCGGACGGGCGGCAATCAATACGCACTTCCTTTTCATTTTGTTCAAGGACAAGCTCAGCAAAAAAAGTTCCCTCCCGGATTTCAAGGATATCCACGTGAGAGACCTTACCCCCGAGCGCGCGAACCGAAGCAAGTAAGAGATCGTGCGTCATTGGGCGAGGAAATGGAACATTGTTTAAAGCCATGGAAATGGACATTGCTTCAACCGCACCGATCCAGATAGGTAATGCCATGGACTCATTTTCGTTCTTGAGAATAAGGATAGGAGCTTGACTGGTTTCGTCCAAAGCCATGCCGAATATGTTCATAGCTACCACGGCTTCCCCGTCCTTTTCCCTATCAGGGAATGATTCTTGGCTTCAATAATTTCTACCGGTACCATGGCCCCTACTAAATCTGTTTCGCAATCATAGCGAAAATTCACGACACGGCCCGATGCGTCTCGACCTCGCCAGAACGTTCCGGAATCGTTTTGCCTGCGGCTTTTCCCTTCAATAAGGACATCTGCAGAGCTTCCCACTATTTTTTTTAGACATTTTCTAGTAATATCATTCTGCAATTTCTGCAAGCGATCGAGGCGGTCAGCAGCTATCTCAGGGGCAACCTTGTCAGCAAATTTTACAGCAGCAACTCCCGGCCGATCTGAATACTTGAATGAAAAGCTACTCTCGAAACCAACTTGCTTCACCATTTTCAGGGTCTGTTCAAAATCTTCTTCAGTCTCTCCCGGAAAACCGACAATAAGATCCGTTGTTAACGAAATATCCGGTCTTGCGAAACGAAGGGCCTCTACAATACCAAGATATTTTTTGCGGTCATACTTGCGGGCCATGCGTTTAAGAACAGCATCTGACCCCGCCTGCATGGGCAGATGGAGAGAGGGACACAAATTCTTTAACTCGCCAAATGCGTTAATAACTTCCGGCGCAATATCCTTGGGATGGGAAGTCGTAAATCTGAGTCTGTCCACTCCGGGTATTTCAGCAACCATGTGGAGCAGCTCAGCAAAAGTCACGCCAACTCCACCTTTGTCCAGTCCAAAACTATTGACATTCTGGCCTAGTAAAGTCAGCTCGCGAACCCCGGCCTGTACCAAGCCTTCACATTCGGCCAATACCTGATTCGGGTGTCTTGATTTCTGGCGACCCCGTGTAAATGGAACAATACAGTAAGTGCAAAAATTGTCGCACCCTTGCATTATATTCACAAACGCCTGTCGGGTTTTGTGCAGGTTTCCGCATGCATTGGTAGCTAGATCTCGTTCCGGATAAGCCTCCTTGAAATCAAGCAATGCAATTCTATCTTCGGCTCCTTCGGCAATGCGTCCTAGGGCATCAGGTGCCGAAGCTATGCCATCAGTACCAAATACGAGACGGACATACGGAAAACGTTTAAAAAAATCTTTTCCAATTTGTTGGGCCACACATCCGCCCACAGCGGCGAAAACGGATGAGTCCTTCTGGGCACGAGCGGCAAATCGACCGAGTTCGCTGTATACTTTTTGTTCAGGTTTATCCCGTACACTGCAGGTATTAACTATATAAACCTGAGCACTGGCTTCATCCGCTTGTTCCCAACCTCTATTTTTCAAGGCTCGAGCAAGCCACTGAGAATCATGCACATTCATTTGACAACCGAATGTGGTTATATGAAATTTCATCAAAAAAACCCTGTTGTATCACCGAAAGGTAATTTATGTTTGAATCGTTAGTGTGGACAGGCTACAGAAGATCCACAACTTAAGCGTTGTTAAGCCAGCTGTCCAGAAATGCCATTGCCCTTCGGCAACTTTCTTCTTTGGATAGGTTTTGATTATCCAGCACAAACTCTGCTTCAGGATTTTCTTCAAAGGGAACATCCACACCAATAACCTGCCCCAGCCCATCAACCTCTTTTCCTGTTTTTTTTCGTTCCAAGGCTTTGGCATATAAATCTGCCATAACCTTTCCCGCAGCCCGTGTTGCCTCCCTTTCCATGGCTGTTTGAACTGAACATTGAACCATTATTTCCGCAAATTTCGGTATATTGATCCGTGCGGTGTCGCGCATGAAACGTTGTGGAGCCGAACCATCCATGATGACAATTTTGCCTGACGTCACGTACCGGCAGGCCTCTTCTACAAACATTTCATACGCTTGTTTGCGTTCTTTCTGTGAATATGTCGGGATCGGGAAATAGTCCTTTCTTCGTGCATCCATCTCAAGATATAGAACAGGCAGCCCTTCAGCTTTCAAGTTGCGCACGACGCATCGGGCAATTGAACTTTTTCCACTTCCCGGCAAACCGACAAACCAGACCGCACAACCTTCCATGATTATTCCATATACCTGTTAATGTTTTCCCAGTCGAAAACACCATCCTCCAATATGTTTTCCATAAAACGGAAAAGGCCGTATCTCACCTCATCAGAGTGATTTGGGTACCATTCAGGAGAAGCAATAACCAGGCAACGAAAAACAAAAAAAGGAGCTATGACTTCCAGCAGTTGTTCATCGGCGGTCTTTTCAAGATATTCAGAAAAATAAGCCTGATACAATTGCTCGAAAGCACCTTCAAATTTACCGCGAGAGGTAAGTCCCCATAAAACAAAGTTCAAAGCCATGGTGGACAAATCATCTGCAGCTTCACCCCACTCTCCCCGGCTTCGGTCAAGGACGACGAAAGAACCGTTGTCATCAACCAAGACGTTCCAGGGATGAAAGTCTCCATGTACAGCACAAAGACGGTCTGAGTATCCGCGCAGCTTCCATCGCCAATCTATGAGCCTTTTTTCCAAGGCCACAAATCCATCATCAGGATACAAGGCATAGGGGTGCGGATATGCCTGATCAACCAAGCCCATGATGCATTCACTTGCCCCCAGAAGATTTCTGATTCTTCTGAAGTATAGATCATGGTCCTTTTTCTTTTTGCCATGCAATTCGCCCAACCAGGATGCAAAACTTCGGACTAATTTTATATCAGCATCCTGCAGGCCTTTTTTTGCAATTCTATCCAAATCGAGAAAATAGTCATGTCCGGGAACTTTTTCATTGAGTACGAAAAATTCTTTTGGTTTGCGGATTGGGTTGAATCGATTGAATTGATCCACAAAACCGAGCCCAAGAGGCTGAGCATGCTTTTTCATCCGTTTGGAAGTGTCGAATTGACACATGAGGATGGCGGCACGGTCCCAATAGAATTGATGTCCGAAGCTGTCGCCTTTCATTGTCGATAAAACAGCTTCACGCGATTCTCCATGAACCGCAAAACGAATGAGCAGAGGTTTTCCGTAGCCGAAGCCCTTCATCCCCTGCTCATCAAGATTACCAATGGAACCGACACCTTCGATGGTGGCGTCCTTGCCGAAGACCTGCTTGAGATAGTCTTCTATGTTTTCCCTTTTCAGTTTGATCACGCTGGCCTCCTTCGAGGAGCGTCGATCCTCTACTTAAGGGGACCGTAATTCTCCTCGTACCGTTTGCAAAATTCTTCCCAAGTGAAAGAATGCTCCTGAGTTCCACGTTTTTCTACGGAATAGGTTGCACTTACTGCCCCCATTCGGCAAGCAGTCTCAATGTTTTTATCAAGACACAGCCCTTTTAACAGTCCGGCTCGGAAGGCATCTCCTGCTCCTGTGGGATCAACGACATCAGACACTTTTGCCGCGTCGATATGTATTTCTCCTTCCTTGGTCACAATCTGACAACCATTTTCGCCAAGAGTCGTCACCAACATACCGACTTTGTCCAGCAACTGGTCACGAGAGAGCCCCGTATCGTTTATTACCATTTGCAGTTCATAATCATTAGTAATGAGAATAAAGGCTCCTTCCAAAGCCTCGGCCACTTTTTCTCCTCCCAGTGTAGTTATCTGCTGACCAGGGTCAAAAATAAACCGAATGTTGTTCTCTCGATAATACGCCGGATGATTGACCATATCATCAACATTGCCCGGAGAAACTATCGCCAGGGAATTATTATTGATGCCGGACAGGTCGTATTCGCAGGAATGGCACATGGCTCCGGGGTTGAAACCGGTGATTTGATTGTCAGACATATCCGTTGTGATATAGGCACCAGCCGTAAATTCATTATCAATGGTTCGAATACCATCGACAGGCAGAGAGTAACTTTGCAGCCAATTTTCATAGAGCGCAAAATCCTTGCCCACTTGACTAAGTATTACTGGCCGTTCATCCATGAGAGCCATGCTGTATGCGATGTTTCCCGCCGTTCCTCCAAATTTCTCATCCAACCCGTTCACAACGAAACAGACGTTAAGTATATGTATTTTGTCTGGAAGTATGTGGTCTGAAAATTTTCCGGGGAATGTCATGATGCGATCAAAAGCCAACGAACCCGTAACGTATACGTTCACAGTATCCTCCTGAGATATTTGAGTGGCGAAAACTTACGGCGGCCAAGCTCCATTGTCAAACACTCAGGCTAAAAATCGTGTCACGCCGTTTGGTGATGAATCCACTGCAAAAAATCCTTGTTGCCGCCAACGACAGGGAGAGCCATAACACATGGTAGCTCGAATTCATGTAAACGGACGATAGCATCCGTGGCTTTCTGTGATAGCTCCTCCCTTGTTTTGACTAACAAAACAAACTCGTCGGAGGATTCAAGTTTCCCTTTCCATCGATATATGGAGCGCATTCCACTGAAAATATTGATACAAGCTGCAAGGTGCTCTTCTATCAAAAATGCCCCAATGGATTCGGCCTGTTCCATTGTTCCTACCGTTACGTAGAGAAGTATTTCCGTTGTCTTCATCAGCGAACTCCTTGTTCTGTCCGAAAGCATACCTGAGAGGTAAGACTGAAGCCATATTTGAGGTGAAGAATTAAGCCTTGAGCCAAGACGAGACCAATGCTAACGGATACCCGCAGTAAGCAAGCAAGGGAAAATGTAATGAAAAAAAAAGAACGGGCATTGGAAATTTATTCCAGACTGGCAAAACGGTATCCGGCTCCCAAGCCGGCACTGGATTGGACAACGGCCTGGGAATTACTGGTGGCCACAGTCCTGGCCGCTCAATGTACTGACGAACGGGTTAACAAAGTAACACCAACTTTTTTTAAACAATGGCCTTCAATCAAAGATGTTGCTGAAGCGGACACGGCCGAAATAGAAGATGTCATCCGTTCAACGGGTTTTTTTCGAAACAAGGCAAATAACTTAAAAAATGCAGCAATTAAAGTGATGTACACATTTGACGGCCAGGTACCGTCCTCTATGGCAGAGTTGGTTTCGTTACCCGGTGTTGCCCGTAAAACTGCCAACATAGTTCTTTCAAATGCTTATGGAATCCATGAAGGCATTGCAGTGGATACACACGTCAAGCGTCTGAGTTTCCGGATGGGATTAACCCGAAATACGGACCCCGTCCGAATAGAAAAAGACCTTATGCCGCTCTACCCCAAAGAAACGTGGGGAGATGTAAACCATTTTCTCGTTTATTACGGCCGGGAAATCTGCAATGCCCGTTCACCTCGCTGCGGCCAGTGTGAACTTGCGGATATCTGCCCTAAACTTGGAGTTAATAAATGACAAATCCCGGCACTTTTGTTGTGCATGAGACCGATGGGAATGCTCGCCGCGGAACGTTAAGCACAGCTCACGGAGATATACAGACTCCCATTTTCATGCCTGTTGGAACGCAGGGAACTGTTAAAAGCCTGACACCGACAGATCTTGAAGAGATGAATGCCCAAATCATTCTGGGCAACACCTATCATCTTTATCTTAGACCTGGAGATGAGTTGGTTGCCAGAAGAGGCGGCTTGCATTCCTTTTCTAATTGGAAGCGCCCTATTCTTACGGATAGTGGGGGATTTCAAGTTTTCAGTCTACAAGGAATTCGCAAGCTCAGTGAAGAAGGTGTCGAATTCCGTTCATATATTGACGGCTCCAAACATTTCTTCTCGCCGGAGAAAGCCATCGAGATACAGATGAACTTGGGCTCAGATATAATGATGGTCCTTGATGAATGTGTAGGGTATGGCGCAGACAGAAGATATACAGAAAAAAGTCTCGAAATGACAACTCGATGGGCCAAGCGTTGTCGTGATCGCTATCCTGTAGGAACCGGCAAACAGCTTATGTTTGGTATTGTTCAGGGAGGTTTTTACAAGGATTTGCGTGAACGCAGTGTAGAACAACTTTGTTCGCTTCCGTTTGAGGGTTTTGCCATAGGTGGACTTTCTGTAGGTGAGTCCATTCCGGAAATGTATGAACAGGTGCACCATACGGCCCCGCAGCTTCCTACCGAGAAACCTCGGTATCTCATGGGAGTAGGTACTCCGCTTGATTTACTTGAGGCTGTTTCTGCTGGTGTGGATATGCTTGATTGCGTGCTTCCCTCCAGAAATGCGAGAAACGGAACCTTGTTCACATCCCAAGGTAAAATTAATATAAAGAAGGCAGCCTACAAGGAAGACGACAGTCCGCTTGATCCCAAATGCAACTGCTATACTTGCCGAAACTTTTCAAAGGCGTATTTACGCCATTTGTATATGGCAAAAGAATTGCTTTCGTACAGGTTGAACACTTATCACAATCTGTACTTCTATCTTGATCTGATGCAACAGGTTCGGGATTCCATTGAGAATGAAACATTTGCCCAACTGAAAGCTCGGTATGAAGACGCATACGCGTAACCAATAAATTGAAATAAAAACGCAGGTCAGACTATGGTTTGTCCTGCGTTTCTTCTTTGCATTCGCCTTCAGTCTGTGTAGATGGGGACGCATATGGTTCCGGGAGCCGTTCCGCACACTCCTGAAGCGTGAGGTTAGCGCTACTGGTAACGACATCATTTCTCAAACCGCCGAAAGTTTCGTCAATGAAGGCAAAGCGATTGTCAAAAATACCTCCGGTCTTCCCCCCCCCATCACTGTTGACGACCCCAATAATGTCTACCACACGGATATTCCGCAATTCTCGGGCTGGAGCATACGTTTCACAAGTTTGATTGTCAGTTCGTACTGCCAGCCCAGCCTTGCTCATGATTTCAAATAACTCCGAGAGCAATGGAGCTGGCGCCATGAGTTTATCTGATATTTCTTCAACCGACGGTAACGCTTCTCCTCTGTTGAACCGACGAGACAAGAAACTCATCATGAGGACAGCTATTTTCTGACGTTCCAAGGCGCTGGCTTTCCCAAAGAAACGTTGTTTGACAAAAGAATTTATGTTTTGCCATGCGTAACTCGCTTCACATCCCAATAATACTACAACCCAACTTATGTATATCCACATGAGTAATAATGGGAATTGGGCAAAGCTACCATAAATGGCATTGTATTTAGCTGCTCCAATTTGCCAGTTGATGTATATCCACTGGGCAAACTGCCATAAAGTTCCACCTAAAAGTCCGCCCAAAAGAGCACTTGAAATCTTTATGCTGGTGTTAGGGATAAAAATATACATGAAGGCAAAAGCTATGATTATCAACAATAGAGGAGCCATTTTTAGTAAAAGAGCTTCCATGTAACCTATAGCGGAAATACTGAGCAGACGAGTGATCATCTCCTGCTTTTGGAGACTGACGTTAAAACTGGAAGCAACCAAAAGAATGATGGGGCAAATGAAAATGACCGGAAAAAAATCAGCAACCTTACGCCAAGCAGTGCGCCCTCGCTGAACGTTCCAGATGGTATTGAACGCCTTTTCCACAGTGCCAACCAAAGAAAACACAGTGAACAGCAATGTAGCTATCCCAATCCACCCAAGTGTCTGGACATTTGTTCTGTCGATATACTGAATAATCTTTTCGGCAACTTCAGCATTACCTGTAGTCATTTTGAGAATCATTGTCTTAATGAAGTTCGAATTCTGAATCCCAAAACCTTTTGAAATAGAAAATGCCACAGCCAAAAATGGTACTATGGATAGGATTGTTGTAAAAGTCAGTGCAGCTGCACGGATAACGCATTGGTCCTGAAAAAAACCATGAAAAGTCAAAAACGCCCAGCGGGCTGTCCCCTTTGCTATTCGTAAATATTGTGGGGTTTCAGGTGTATCTCGAACCCATATCTCTTGAGAGAGGTGTCGTTTGAGTTGCGCGGAAGATCGTCCAACCTTGGCTGCCGTCATGCGAATATCCCCTGCTTCTTCATTTGTTCGCTTTTTAATTGTGCCATACGGCAACTAAACACATACTTTGTCAAAAAAACAAGTCTCGAAGAAAACGCAAAGATCTTTGAGGGAGACCAAAGATATTTTTGATGGTATCTGTTAATATTTTGTCGCCGGGCATCTTGACTTCAGGATCTTCGAGATGTCCTACAATGTGTACAGTTACACTTGGAACAGCGACAAAATCAGTTTTGATACTTAAATCAATCTTTTTTTGTGCAGGGCTAAACCCTCCACTTCCTGTGCAATGAATTATGGGAGATTCCACATTCAGTTTTTTTAAGGAAAAATATCCTTTTTTAACAGCCCAGTCAGACGAAGCCGTTTGAAATGGAGTTCGTCTGTGGATTGCCTGAGCTTGCTTGTCTGTGGCCGGCGGTTTGTCTGTCCCCCAGTTGCTAAATTTGAAAGACCCTTTGCCTATGGAGAAGCTAAGCCCCCCATCAAGATGAGCAACAATATCATCATCTGTTTTACCAAATGATTTTAAAGAAATATTTGAATTGGTTATTCCTCGGACATAATCACGATTGGCTATATCCTTAAGCAGTGGCCCGGATTGAAAGCCCTTTAATTTCAAATCAATTGCCGTTTCCATGTGTTCACCAAGAATTTTCGCTGCCATAGCCCCTTCCAACGAACCTTCATAGAAATCAGCTTTTGCTGATGCCACGGAAATTGTTCCATCCTCTGCATCAAGGACTACTGATAGGTTTGAAATTCTGATATCTTCTATAATAAACTCTTCAAGAAAAACCGGACCGTGCAAATTCAGCCAACGCAAAGTTTTTAACGGAAGACTCACAGGTGGAGCATCTTCATCAATCCCTGCCCGTAATTTTTTGATATCTGTTTTGCGGTCCGGAGGTAGATATCTGTCCAGATCAATTTTTCCCATTTTTAAATCGAAATCAAAACGGGGGCGTTTTGCAATGGTCACAGCCAAACTTCCGGAGATTGGTGTTCCATCAACCTGCAAAGAAACATTGTCAAAAGTTAGCACGTTGTTTTCTGATACGAACTTTCCCTGTAGTGTAATATTGCGTAAAGCGGCATCATCGGCCATGCGGTAGACATCAATACCGTTACTTTCAAGAATATGTTTAAGGTCCGTTTTGGCGATAGAAATTTGCCCTGTGTATCTTGGCTCTTTTTCAAAGAGAGACAAAGCCGTTATTTTACCCGTCGCGGAAGTTCCGAAGCCCGATATTGCAAGGTTGTCCAAGTGAACATTTTGGAGTTTATTGTCCCAAGAAGCAAAGGCGTCGACTGAAATTGGAGCTCCTGCATTGGGTACAATCACACCTTTATCCAAGACATGGACATGTACTCCTGACGATTGAACAGTGTGCAAATCTTCATCAATATGCAAAGGTCCTCTTAAAACGAAGGAAATTCGTTCAGAATTTTTTCCACCAAAAGCTGCCAGCTTCCCATTGCATACATAGGAATACCCTTTTTCAGAATCCATACGGGATTCAAATTTTCCTTTGACTGTCACGTCCTTAAATTGTTTTTCCTTTTTGGCATTCCTTAATAATACTTCCAGCGCAGGCGAAAACAGTGTGTATTGAATTTTGGAGTTGCGTAAAGCCGTGATGGAGGGAATGCCGGAAGAGCACTTTTTTTGTTTCAAAGAAAAATGGACTTCCCCGTTTATGGGACCAGAAATTTCACCCCACTTTCCTTGACTATACACCAGTGAATCAGAGTGAAGATCTATGCACCGGGCTTTCATTCCAAAATTTAAATCTGGAGATTCCTTTCTACCGCTTATATGTGCATCGAGAGTTGTTTCAACTTTACCACTAAAAACTTTTGCAGCAGTTTTGGCCTGTATTGTCCCTCTTGTGGATTTTAAAAAAATTTCCACTGAATTTAAGGCTGTTTTAAATAGAGAAACATGGTCGACCGAGACTTTCCCTTGAGCTTTTAACTCCTTCCAAAACGGCAAGGAAAAATCTCCCCAAACAAAAGGTTCACCTGTCCGAAAAAGCGGCAAATAGCGATCCAAATTTAGTGAATGCATGGTAAAGTTAAAATCAAAATGGGGATCTGAATAGTCATGTATGCCTATGTCCCCAGCAATAGCTGTATTGTCTGCCTTAAGTTTTTCCACTCGTAGGAAGGCCCTGTCCTCATTGGCCGTCAACGACAATTCTCCCGAGACCTCTCCCACCTTTCCCAAGGACTTGAATGAGCGCTTTAGGCCTAATCGTTTCATAATGGTTACAGGGTCAAATGCCTCTATTTTTATGATACCTGTTGCCTTGAAGTCATCCAGCAAATTGACAACGATGAGGTGTCCTCCAAAATCAACTGAAGCAAAGCGTGCATGTAAATCTTTAAGCCGAAGTATATCTTTATTGGCATCGTAGGAAATTGTTCCCAGCCCTCTCAGGCGCTCTCCTTTTGGAAATCGGCTTGACTCGGCTTCAAATTCAAGAACCGTTTTTTCAAACAATTTCTGTTTGGTCGAAAAATCCGTATTTAACAGGCCTGTAAGTGTTGCGTGGGCATTAATGTTTTCCCGTTTACGATGGAACTCCCCTTCAATAGTCACACCTACGGAATCTCCTGGGACAAAAGCTCCAAGATGTGCAGACAATCCCTTAAGCAATAGGCTGTCGCCCGAGACCTCGTTGCTGAAACGGAGTTCCGTATCCTCAATATTAACGCCGTGGATAAATATATGCGTAAAATAAGATAATAGACTACTTTTACTTGAATTGTATTGAGCAGCAAAATCATCCCAGTTAACTTGGGAATCTCCCGCCCGCATCAAGTTAAGCCTCATGCCCTTGATAAGCACGGTACGGATTTCAAGCCTTCGGGATAAAACAGGAAGGACTTTTACTCCAACGGAAATATCCCGCATACTAACAAAGGGAGTCTTTTTTTTAAAACCGTTCTCGTTAGCAATCGTAACATTATGTGCTTGTAAACCCAGCCAAGGGAAAAACGCTATGTCGACATCCCCGTCCAAGGATACTTTTCGGCCTATTATGTCGGTCAGAGTCGAGGTTAAGTCATATCGAAATTCTTTTGAATTAATATAGTTGGAAAACCATGCAAAAAATAAAACGGATGAGAGAGCAAGACCGCATAAAAAAACAAATGTAATTTTTGCAAAGGTTTTGAGCATATTTATTTCGATCTATCGTACTTCAATTTGACCAAACATTGATTGCCCTACTTCCAAACCTGTATGCTCAGCAATTTTTGGGCATTTCACTTTGAAGGCAAAAAAGACTGGTTCTGTCCATTGTCCATATAAAGCCTCAAAATTACCTTGTCCTTTACTGAGTATGACATCTGCAGCACGCATACGATCCAGAAATTCCGGCCGACAACGATCTAGTACGGTTCCCGGAGTATCAACACCACTGTCAATTACCGTACAAAGTTCGTTCATGCCTACCATCGTTGCATCTTCTAGTGTAGCGTCATTCAGAATGGGAACCCGACGAACAACATACGTCACATTACATCCGCGAGATGTGAGTTGGCGGACGAGAAGTGTATCCAATACAATTTCCCCTGCGTTGTCCCCGAGGATTAAAACGTCAGATCCGGCTGAGGCTAATTTCAAAAAGGATTCAACATCCTTAGGATTAAGTGTTTCGGACATTGTATCCAAAGCTTCGCGCCAATCTTGAGTAACTTCAACACCGCGATCAATGAAATTGCCGATAATAGCAATTTCTAATGCAGTAAGCATGGGATTTGGGCTTTGGTCGACAAGATTCTCCAAGTTTGGCAACAATTTTAAAATTTGTTGGTTTGTAGATAACTTATCTTCTGCATATAAGTCTCCACATCCGGTCATGTCACAGACCAAAGAACATAATTCCCTGGTGATGGCTGGGGGGGAAAGCGTCAAATCAAGTTCTGCCATCCTAGCACACCATGCTGAAACAACTGCAAGCTGAAGTCTCTCGTCATTGGGGCTTGCTTGTTTGGCAGAACGAATTGCCAGTTTCATGAAGCATGGCAAACAATCAAGAGAAGTTTCCATATTTTTTCCTTTGAAGGAGGAATTACAACGTCATGACTTTTCAAACATTTCTAGCTGTGAGAATCAACAGCTCACTTTAAGTCCTCACGTTTACAGCGAGCGGCGCATAATACGCCATTGAAAATTTAAGTTAGTGCTAATAACTGGAAAAAGATAACTTTTTTATTGGCATGAGCATTGCTTACTTCCAGATGAAAAACTAAGGTACCCATATCTATTTATGGGAATAATGATCTCGTTTGGTTTAAAGAACAGTTGAAAAACAGGACTTGAATATTCATGCAAATAGCCATTGCAAGCGGCAAGGGCGGCACAGGTAAAACAACTGTCGCCACCAATCTTGCCGAATATTATAATCGGCAAGGTCAAACAGTGTCCTTTCTCGACTGCGATGTTGAGGAGCCCAATGCACATTTTTTTCTTACCCCTGAGTGGAGTGATGAACTTAAAGAAACTGTCCCGGTACCTGATATTGATACGGAGGCCTGCCTTGGGGAAGAGTGTAGAAAATGCATTAGCCTATGTCGATTTAAGGCATTGATCTGGATGGTGGATTCTGTTTTGGCTTTTTCCGAACTTTGCCATGGTTGCGGCCTATGTGAACTTGCCTGCCCTGCTGGTGCCATACTTGAATCATATCGAGAACTGGGGACTTCCGTTTGTGGAACGAGGGAAAACATTATCTTTCACAGAGGACTGCTTCGCATTGGGGAGGCAATGGCTCCACCTCTCATTAAGAAAGTGAAGGCTCGCAGTCTCAAGGAATCCCCTTCTCCTGATGTCAGGATACTCGACTGCCCTCCCGGAGCGACCTGCCCGGTTGTTGAATCCCTGGAAGGATCCGATTTTGCCGTGTTGGTAACCGAACCAACTCCATTTGGACTAAACGATTTGAAAATAGCAGTGAACCTGCTACGAAAACTTGAAATTCCATTTGGGGTTGTTGTCAATCGTGCAGGCATGGGAGATAAGCAAGTTGAACAATATTTGCAAAAAGAATCTATTACATTACTTGGCAGTCTTCCCCATAGTCTTGCAGCGGCCTCAGCCTATTCTCAAGGCCAATTGCTAGTAGATGTCTTTCCTGAATATCGAGAGGAAATTGCATCTATTGCAAAAGCCATTGAAGAAGGAATTAATGCAGCCCGGGGAGGTGCCGCATGAAACAGCTTGTTGTAATCAGCGGTAAAGGTGGTACTGGAAAAACTTCTATAACTGCAGCTCTAGCCGGGTTTGGGCCTAAAAAAGTCCTTGCGGATTGTGATGTGGACGCGGCCGATCTCCACCTTATACTACACCCCAAAAAGATCGAGAGTGTAGACTTTTATAGTGGACAACTGGCAGCTATCGATCCTGAGCAGTGTACTCAGTGCGGCATATGTGCCGACAGTTGTCGCTTTGATGCTATTTCTCATGATTTTGAGATTATAAAAGAACATTGTGAAGGTTGCGGAGTTTGCGAATTTGTCTGCCCTCAGAAAGCTGCATCCATGCATGAACGCAAATGTGGCTATCAATATGTTTCCGAAACGCGCTTTGGCACCATGGTCCACGCGGAACTGGGAGTTGGAGAAGAAAACTCCGGAAAACTTGTAACCTCTGTTCGGAGGCGAGCTAAAGATATTGCCGAACAACAAAGTGCCAAACTGGTCATTGTTGATGGCTCTCCAGGTGTGGGGTGTCCTGTCATTGCTTCCCTTGCCGATGTAGATGCCTGTCTTTTAGTCGCAGAACCGACCGTTTCTGCTGTACACGACGTGAAACGTGTCCACCAGTTAACAACTCATTTCAAAATTCCTTGTGTAGCTATAATCAACAAATGTGGAGTCAATCCTGAATTGGAAAAAGAACTTAAAAACTATTGTGAAGCTTCAGAAGTTCCAGTTTTAGGATCACTGAATTATGATACAGCTTTTACACAAGCTCAAATCCATGGGCAAACAGTTGCTGAATATGCACCTACGGGAATTGGGGAAGACATCGCAATCATATGGGAACGTTTGGCTGAGTACCTGGATCTCAATTAGTCATATGGTGACAATGGACACCAATTCTTCAACATATCGAAGGTTAATCATGCCCATTTATGAATACCAGTGTCAAAACTGTGGACATATTTTTGAAAAAATCACAAAGACAAACGATCTTACTCCACCATGCCCTTCATGTTCTCAGAATAACACCGAAAGAATAGTTTCGGTGACATCCTCACTTACAGGCAGGGACACACCTTCATTTCCAGATTCACAGGGACATGGTTGTTGTGGAGGGACTCCGGGCAAAAATGGATGCGTTCCCGGTTCTTGTTGTGGAAAAGCATAAACAAAAAGGGGGAGCATCAGCTCTCCCCTTTTTGTTTATTTTTATATGTCATCGGAACAAAGACCGACTATGGACATTCCAGCATCATTGGCTAATTGAATCGCTGCATCACGGTCAAAAAATAAACTTTTGCCCGCTTCGACTCCTAGGCAGGACGCTCCGCCGTCAATCATGATTTTTAAAGTATCGATGCCAATACTGGGTAAATCGATACGTTCGTCTTGCCCAGGCTTAAAGACTTTGATTACGACACACTCCTTTCCACCATATTGGCAGCCCCGGCGTATCGTTTCATCTGTTCCCTCAAGCGCTTCGACTGCTGCTACAATTCCTTCACGGACAACAACGCATTGTCCAACGTCCAATCTCCCCAATTCCTTGCCGAGCTTCCATCCGAAACGCAAGTCCTCCCACTCTCGTTCATTGGGAACACGTTTGGTTATAACCCCTGCAGGAGAAAGTAATTCGGGCACAAGCTCATGAGCCTGGGCTACAGACATTCCCTCAATCTCAAACTCGGCAGCAAGTGAATTAAGAATAACGGCATCGCCTTTATTCTTGCGTTTAAAAACCAACTTAATGGCACGCATATCCAAGTGCCTAACGTCCATGATCTTTGGTTTGTCGATAGTGCCGGCCATAACGACGGTTGTTACACCATTGTCCTTAAAAAAATTGATCAGTTGGTTCAGTTTGCCCAGCTTGAGCTCTTTCCACTCGTCTGCATAGTTAGCCACATCCATATTAGAATGGCCGGTAAAACCGGCCACGACCAATTTATGCCCATGTTTCTTAACGCCTTTGGCGACCAAAAGAGGAAATTGTCTGCCGCCGGCAATAAGACCAATAACGGTGGATTCACTCGTCATGATTCTAGGCTGTCTCCCCGCCATTTTTGTTGGCAGCAGGAGTCACTCCGTTACGGCTATCACGGATAAAATTGACCAACGTCATAACTTCAGGGATCTGACCAAATTCGGATTCCACTTGTTCAAGGGATTGCTTTTTAGTCATGCCTGAGCGAAATATGATTTTATAGACTTTTTTCAAAGCCTTGCAGGTCTCAGAAGTAAAACCGTTGCGACGTAAACCGATCAAATTGGGACCATAAAGCATTCCACGGACACCATGTGCCAGCATATAGGGAGGGACATCCTGCTTATATCCGCTTGCTCCGCCCAAAAAGGCATAATCACCAATTTTGACGAATTGCTGTACAGCAGACATGCCACTGATAATAACCTTTTTCCCAACTTCAACATGGCCAGCCAGGTTAACGGAGTTGGCCATCACAACGCCATCTCCAACGATGCAGTCGTGGGCAATGTGGGCATAAGCCATCAAAAGGCATCCGGAACCGACGACAGTTTCTTCATGACCTTGCACCGTTCCTCTATGGATGGTAGCGCATTCTCGGACATTGTTGGAATCTCCCATACGAACCCAGGTTTCTTCTCCCTTGAAAGCGGTATGCTGAGGTTCACCTCCTATACAGGCATGAGAATGGACATGATTATCCGCCCCCATCTCAGTGAACTGCTTGATCAAAGCAAAGGGATCAAGGATTGTTCTGTCTCCAATTTTAGTATTGGCCTCAACAACACAGTATGGGCCTATAACAACATCGGCTCCAAGTTCCGCTTTCGGGTCAATAACTGCGGACGGATGAATTTGCGAAGCCATTACATATCCCCTTTGCTGGCAACCGAAGCTGTAAATTCACCTTCAGCAACGACTACGCCGTTAACTTCGGCAACGCCACGCATACGCCAGATATTCATTTTGTTTTTGATATAAAAGACATTGAGTTCGAGTTTATCGCCAGGAACAACAGGCTTACGAAATTTGACCTTATTCATACCTGCAAACAAAAAAACACGGTCACCAAGAGGTTCAGCAATTGTGCGCATGACGAAAAGTCCGCCGGTTTGAGCCAAGGCTTCCAGAATCAAAACTCCAGGCATAACCGGCAGCCCAGGAAAATGCCCTTGAAAGAATCCTTCGTTAAAGGTGACATTTTTATATGCTTTAAGACTCTCTCCGGGCACGAAATCAACTACCCGATCTACGAGAAGAAAAGGATAGCGGTGCGGGAGCAAGTCTAAAATACGGCGAATATCCAAGATTTCAGCATCCGTCGTCATGGTCTTCTCCTCGTGTTGTTTCCAAGGCAGCAAGGCGCTTTTCAAGTCTTTTTATTTTCTTAAACATTTCAGGCAGACGCGGAACGCAGACCCCCATGGCTTTGAGATAGACAGGGTAAGGCATGTAAGGTGATCCTGCGACGATACTTTCGTCAGCAAGTCTATTGTTTACACCTGATTGTCCTGCTACTTTGACGTTAGAACCAATAGTCACATTATCAGCTATGCCAGCCTGCCCTCCCAAAACGACGTTATCGCCAATGGTTGTGCTGCCGCCAATTCCTACTTGTCCAACGACCAGACAATGATTTCCAAGGCGTACATTGTGGCCTACCTGAACAAGATTATCTATTTTGGTTCCTGTTCCAACTTTCGTAACATCGAGAGCTGCACGGTCAATGGCCGTATTGGCGCCCACTTCAATGTTATCTTCGAGTTGAACATTGCCAATTTGGGGTATTTTCATATGTCCGAGTGGAGTCTGGGCATATCCAAAACCATCAGCTCCAATCACGGCTCCTGGCTGTATGATAGTGTTGTCGCCAAGGATGCAACCACCCATGACAACAACATTCGGATAAAGCGTACAATCGGTGCCAATCGTGCTCTCTTCCCCTATATAACATCCGGGGAAAATCGTGGAATTTTCACCAATTGTTACTCCTTCCCCAACGAAGGCAAAAGGATAAACCGTGGCTGATTTTGCAATATCAGCTGATTCATGTATGTAGGCCAACTCACTGGAGCCAGTCATACGTCCCTGTGGTACTTCGAATAGTTTGACCACCTTGGCAAGATCCAAATAAATATTTGAACTGATCAAGGCTGAATCGACTTTTTCCACATTCTCCGGACCAACAAGAATTGCCCCAGCGTTTGTGGTTTCAAGAAGCCGTGCATATTTGGGGTTGACCAAAAACGAGATGTCACCGGGGCCCGCTTTTTCAAGCGTGTTGACCCCGGTGATATTTTTGTCTTCGCCTGTAAATTCAAGCCCCAATTGCTTGGCAATAGAGCTAAGCGACAATGTCATAATATTACTTCTTGGCTTTCCAAGCCTTATTGAATTCCTGAATGACTGCAGCTGTTATGTCATTCGTTTTAGACACATACAGGACAGATGGAACTTCATTAACCACGATGTCAAAACCGTTCTTTGTAGCGTACTGGTCAATCACTTTTTCCAGAACCTGATACAGGGGACGCTTAAGCTGAGCTTGCTGCTCTTTGATCTTTGCATCGAATTCTTTCTGACTTTCCTTATACTTGAAAGCTTTCTCGCGAATTTCCTTGTCCATGGATTCCAAAGCTTCAGGCTTCAGGATCTTTTTCTGTTTTTCTCGTTTGGTCTGCAGATCACGAATTTCAATAGCTTTAGTCCGCAGAATTTGTTGATACTTTTTAACGCTACTCTCAAGTTTCGCTTTCACATCAAGAGCAGGCTGGGAAGTCCCAAGTACTTTGGGGACATTAACAACAGCAATTTTGGACGCAGCAAATGCCGTCGCAGAAAAAAGCAGTGTAGCAGCAATTGCTATAAATATAATCTTACGCATTGAAACTCCTTTTAAATTTAAAATGTTTGCCCCACGGAAAAGTCAAGAACCTGCTCCTTGCTATCATACAGGTCATCAAGCCCCATCCCATAGCTTACACGTAACGGGCCGAGAGGAGAATTCCAACGAACTTCGGCCCCGACACTTTTATATAATCCGAAATCAGGTCCATCTTCATCAAACCGATCAACGGAATCAAACCAGAATTCACCTTCTTTCCAGACGTTACCCAAGTCGAAAAACGGTACAACCTGGATTCCCCATTCGTCGCTGATGGGCACAATAATTTCCAAGTTGGCATAGAAAGCTTTATCACCACCAATCTTGTCGGATCCGTCATCATCCATGGCTACAATTTTGCGTTTTGAATAGCCACGTACCGAGCTCATTCCTCCCAACTTAAATCGCTGGTCAGAAGGAATTTCTCCACCGTCAATATTTTCATGTACAAATCCAATAAAACCACGACAATGGAAAACAGACTTCCAAATTGCATCATGGTAGTAATCAGTCTTCATCGTATATTTGACAAAGTTGTCTGTTCCACCAATTACCCCACCGCCATAGGTGACATCGCCTGCCCAAACATACCCTTCAGTAGGAAAGGTTTGGTTATCAAGGGTATTGCGTTTAAGCCTCAATGTCAGAGCACTCAACAGATGCGTTCCTTCATCGTCCTGAATATCTTCATCCGCATCAGAGTCTACATCGTGGATTTCGTAATGCTCAATGGCGTATTTACCTGTTACGCTTGTATAGTTTCCAAGCGGATAATGGAGGCTAAAGTTCGATCCAACAGAATCTCGCTCGTAGTCATCAAAATCCTGCTGTTTGTTGTATGCTTCAGCGCCAAACCCAATTTTTGTGTCATAAATCATTGGGTTGTAGAAGTTTAGATTAAAAGCAGTTTTGCTTTCACCAAGCTGTGCTCCAAAATTGAGGGAATATCCCTTACCGAATAGATTTTTCTCACCAATATTCGCCCCAATAAATGCTCCATCATAAGTAGAGTAGCCGATACCACCGCCAAAATTACCAGTGGGCTTTTCCTTAACCTTAACAAGAAGGTCCATCTCATCAGGGTTACCAGTCTGCACAGGGGTGACGTTAACCGACTCGAAGTAACCAAGCCTATCAAGTCTCCGTGTCGATAAATTCAATTTCTTTCCGCTAAACTGGTCACCATCAGCAAGACGCATTGCGCGAAGAATAACGTTATCTCGAGTCGTGATATTACCTTCGAGCAAAACTCGACGAATATGAACTTTTTGGTGCTTTGAAATTGTATACAAAACATTGACGATCTTTGTATCCGGATCATCATTGAGCTTCATGGATACATCTGTATAAGCATATCCGGCATTATTGTAATATTCTGTAAGATGTTTAACATCTTCCTGAGCTATAGAACGATTAAAGAATTCATCGTCATCATGCAATTTGTCGACCGTAACGACGTCCAAAAGTGTTGCATTATCAGCAATCAAATCGCCCCTAAAGGCAACATCACCCATCTTGTAACGCGCACCTTCCCATACTCGGAAAGTTATATAAATCCCATCATCTTTGATATCAACTTCGGCACGGCCAACACGGGCTTCAATAAAGCCATGATTATGATAATAAGACAGAATCGCAGCGCTATCGCGTTCAAGAAATTCTTCTTTGAGTACACCAGAATTGGTCAAGAAACTAAGAAATCCTCGCTCCTTCAAGGCCAACTGATCTTTAACATCATCCGGATCAAGCTGTTTTGCTCCATCAATGACGATTTCCTTGATGTATAGCTTATTGCCTTCGTCAATAACGAAATTAAGCCGAGCCTGCCCAGCATCTCCAGTTTCGATTTTATGGGTTACTTTAGCCTTGTAATACCCCTCTTTACGGTACATTTCGCGAATAGTATTGATATCTTCCGCGAGAACCTTGGGGTTAACAACGCCACCTTTTTTCGTTGAAATGGCTTCGATGATATCATCAGTGTCAATGGCGCTTGATCCAACAACGCCAATGGCCTGAATGCGAGGTTTTTCAACAACATCAAAAGTAACTCGCTTTCCGCCTGATACATCGGAAATCTTGACTTTTACATTATCAAAATATCCAAGTTCATAAACGCTCTTGAGAGCTTTATTAATGGCCTTGGCTGTAATCAAGTCTCCTTTTTCCAAAGGGAGCCGCATAAGAACGACTTCCTTATCGAGGACTTTTGTACCAACGACATCAACTTCTGCCACAACATCCTGTCTTAAAAGCCCCGATCGCATCTGGACGACGAGATCATCGATGGCAGGGAGAAGATTAATAAGTCCTTTCTTGCTGACAGTAACCTTATGAGCAGGAGCATCATTGAAAGAATCCACAATCTTGGCATCAAGAGAAATGGTTTCACCCAGTTGATTCAACACTCCATAAACGGAAAAGCCAGCACCCAAGGCCTGTGCGACTTCTCGAGCTGCTTTCAAAGAAACGGAGGAGACTCCTCGTTCTTCAAGAATTTTTTTGACATCAGCCTGAGGAACGACATCAAAGCCAGCCTCAGACAGCTTATCTGACAGAAGTTCCGGGAGACTGTCCTTCAAATAGGAAAGACTATCACCGGCGTGGATTTCAAAAGGAAGCACCGCCACCCTGACATTGCCGTCAGAGGATGCGGCAACAGAGGCTTTTGCGATAAAGAAAACGAAAAAAAGCGTGAGAAACGCTACCCCACAGGCGCGGACTCTATTAGTCAGCATACAGTTCTCCTGAACGCAGTTCCAGACGTCGCTGCATCATGCAGGCCAATTCATTATTATGTGTGGCGACCAAAAGAGTCGTCCCCAATTCCTCATTCAACGAAGCCAGCAGTTCGCCAACCATTTGTCCAGTTTTTTCATCCAAACTTCCAGTAGGTTCATCTGCAAGGATAACAGCAGGCTGCATAAGAATGGCTCGAGCAATAGCTGCCCGTTGCCGCTCTCCGCCTGAAAGGGTTGTGACCTTATGAGCCAAACGATGTTTAAGACCAACCCGGACCAAAGCTTCCCGGGCGCGGTCATAAACATCATCAGAAGCCATGCCGGAAATCAAACCAGGCATGGCGACATTCTCTACGGCAGAAAATTCAGGTAAAAGATGATGAAATTGAAAAACAAACCCTATCTCATCATTACGCATTTTTGCGCGTTCCTTCTGATCCAGTTCAATCATATTGCGGCCACAAAAAAAAGCACTGCCAGCAGAAATTGTATCAAGAGTTCCCATAATATGCAGCAACGTGGTTTTGCCTGACCCTGAAGCACCTAACACCGCCACCGATTCGCCGACATTTATTTGCAGATTTATGTCGTTGAGTACGGAAACTGTTTCAGTTGGCCCCGAAAAATCCTTACGCACGGACGTCAGGGTGTATACGGCTTCATTACTCATAGCGCAAGGCCTCGCTGGGATTCAAAGCCGCGGCCCTTCTTGCTGGATAAATGGTTGCCAAAAAACATAAAAGAAAAGCAGCAAGACCGATTATTGTCAAATCGAACGCTTCCAACCTCACAGGGAGATAATCTGTGGGATAAACATTCGCGGGCAATTTGATAAACTGGTATTTTTTTAACAGAAGACTGACTGGAACTCCAATTCCATATCCCAGGATAGTTCCGACAAGCCCAATAAAAGTCCCTTGAAGCATAAAAATCTTGCGTATACTTGCTTCACTGGCGCCAAGCGACATGAGCACGGCAATATCTTTGGTTTTTTGCATGACCAACATTACCAATGTGTTCACGATACTGAATGAACCAACCAGCACAATCATGGCCAAAATGATAAACATCGCCGTTTTCTCCAGCTCTAAAGCTGCAAAAAGGTTGGCGTTCATTTCTTTCCAATGGCGAATGATTAATCCAAAGGTTCCCAACTGTTTTTTCAAATCATGGGAAACCTTGTCGGCAGAAAACGGATCATCGATTCGTATTTCAAGCCCGGAAACAAGGTCGTCTCCATAGCCAAGGAGTTTTCTGCCATCAGTAAGGCTTACGTAACCCAAGGTTGAGTCGTATTCAAACATTCCAGTCCGAAAGATTCCGGCAATGCGAAAAACACTAACTTTTGGTTGGTAACCTGCGGCAGTCTTACGCCCTGCTGGCGACAGCAAATTGACCTGAGAGCCGACTACAAGCCCTAAACGTTTGGCCATCTGTGCTCCAATAATAATTCCGGGAGGCTCTCCCTGAACATCCAGATTCGCCAAACTCCCATCAACCATATCTTTGCCCAGACTCAAAACCTTTTGGGCAGTCTTTGGCTCTACGCCTCTGAGAACCACCCCTTTAACGCCGGACCGGGATGAAAGCATTACTTCTGAGTAAAGAAAAGGAGCAACCCCCACAACGCCAGGAACTTTTTTAGCTTCTTCAGCTAACCCTTTGTAATCCTTTATTCCGCCGCGAACAGAGGAAATAAGAATGTGAGCATTCACACCAAGGATTTTATCTCTGAGGTCTGTGGAAAAGCCATTCATGACACCAATAACAACAATCAACGCGCCCACACCAATGGCCACGCCAAAAACTGCAAATAAAGAAATCAAGGAGATAAATGACTGCTTGCGCAAAGCAAACAAATATCTCAAGGCCACAAAGGTCTCGAACTTCATAATTCTCCGCGGCAAAAGCCGCTGTATGATATTACTGTCCAGTCTCTACGCCTCAGGACGCAAAAGCGGGAACAGAATAACCTCGCGAATGGACGCACTATCCGTAAGCAACATGACAAGACGGTCAATGCCTACGCCCTGACCAGCTGCCGGAGGCATACCGTATTCAAGGGCGCGGACGTAATCTTCATCCATGAAATGCGCTTCCTCGTCACCAGCTTCTTTTTCTTTGACCTGTTCTTCGAAACGGCCGCGTTGATCAACAGGGTCGTTTAATTCCGAAAAAGCGTTGGATAGCTCTCGGCCTGTCATAAATAATTCAAATCGATCCGTAATTTCAGGATTCTCTTCATTTCGTCTTGAGAGCGGAGAAATATCCGTAGGGTAATGATAAATAAAGTGCGGCTGAATAAGTTTGGGCTCGACACGAATATCAAACAATTTTGCCTGCAACTTGCCTAATTTTTCACCCTCAACAACCTTTTCACCAGAGGCCTTTACCAATTCCTTACACTTTTCATAATCAGTATAGATGTCAGGAGAGACTCCACCGATTTTTTCCAAGGATTCATGGAAAGTCATACGAGTCCAAGCTCCTATGGAAAGATCGATCACATCGCCTTGATAAGTGACCTTGGTATCTCCCGTTACGACCTTGGCAACACGCGAAAACATTTCTTCAGTAAGATCCATGAGGTTCTCGAAATTTGCGTAGGCCCAGTAGAATTCAAGCATTGTAAATTCAGGATTATGCTGGGTGGACGTACCTTCATTCCTGAAGTTGCGGTTGATTTCATATACCCGTTCAAAACCTCCCACCAGCAAACGCTTCAGATATAACTCTGGGGCAATACGCATGTACAGTTTCATGTCCAACGCATTATGATGGGTTTCAAAAGGCTTTGCTGTCGCCCCTCCCGGAATAGGTTGCATCATCGGTGTTTCCACCTCCATGAAGCCTTTTTCATCCAAAAAATGACGTAATTCACGGACAATTGCAGTTCTGGCCATGAAAATTTCTTTGGTACGAGGAGTAACAATAAGGTCGACATACCGTTGGCGATACCGAATCTCAACGTCTTTGAGACCATGGTATTTTTCAGGCAAAGGACGCAAAGACTTTGTGATAAGCTGAAAGGCTTCGGTCTTGACGGTCAGTTCTCCGGTCTTGGTTCGAAAAAGCGCCCCAACAACACCGACGATATCCCCAATATCCGTTTTCTTGAATAATTTGTAGTCGTCAGGTCCAAGGTCATCTCTAGAACAGAAGACTTGAATTCTACCGTCACGATCCTGAATCTGGAAGAACGTTGCCTTACCAAAGGATCTGAAGGCCACAACTCGACCGGCAATGGAAAAGCTTTTTTTGTTTTTCTCCAGAATTTCGCTATCTGCGTTTTCGAATTCTTTAATTATATCGATTATAGCGGTGTCCCGATGAAACCCGTTGGGATAAAGGGGGACATTCTCATCAAGCAGTGTACATGCCTTTTCAACACGAGTCTTAATGACAGGATTTAGCTCATCCTTGGCCTGAAGAGCCTCAAGCATGGGCATGAACTTTTCGGCATGGCTGGACTTGGTTGCCAGCTTGACCTTTTTTTTCTTTTTATTATCGATGTTTGACAATTGATTTATCCTTGAGAAACGAAAAGTCTAGAAAAATACAAGAGACGTTGAATCCCTATGCCAAATCCGTAACGCAGTCAAGAAATACAAAAGATTAGCCCGTTGAGCTACAAGAACTTTTTAAAAAAAAATCATTTTTTTACTTGACGGGCCAACTGGATTTGCCTAGATACTCTTCTCGCGCCGCAAGCGCAACCTTGTTCCCCAGTAGCTCAATCGGCAGAGCGGGTGACTGTTAATCACTAGGTTCGCGGTTCAAGTCCGTGCTGGGGAGCCAAAAAAATCAAAGGCTGACATGGTTATCTGACCATATCAGCCTTTTTTTATTCAATTGCAAAATTACCGTTTTGGGTCGAGCTTTGCGACCGATTTGCCCCCGGTCGCACCTGATTTTTTCTTTTCCAACTTCGGGTGACACGGCTACACAAACTACATTACATTTCTGATCACTTGAAAGAGCTATCCCTTTTAACTTAGCCGACATCCATATGCCATGCTCAGGGTTCCCATTTTTGCTCTTGGCAGAAAGCAATATACTTGACTTAAGATCTATTATTGAGGTTGATAGTTCTGGCTTAACAAAGATCATTACCGCTAAAGCGACAGCCATACATGCCGTTGGTTAAAGATTTGAGGAATGGAGGTAAGCCATTATCGATATTTTTTTAACCACATTACCTATTCAATGGGCCTTCGACCACCTTTGTGGGAGTTTATTGCTTTCAATTTTTCAAACATCCCTCCCCTTGACTGCCATGTCTGTTTATCTTTGTATTCGGATCTGTTGCCCGGTGAATTTTCTTAAAAAGGTTCCCCCATTGCCAACGCCTTCAATAATTGTGCATCCAAAACATAAATATTTCCGGAAACGACTTTCAGCACTTCTGCCGTACTCATTTTCTTAAGTGTACGCGATAAACTCTCGGGCGTTGCTCCCACCACCTTGGCCAATTCCCGATGAGTCATACCCAACTTAACGCCTCCCTTTTCGTCTTGAGGCATATGCTGCAAAAATAACGCAATTCTTTGAGGAATTTCCTTGAGAGAAAGGGAGTCGACAAGATCCATGGCTTCCTTCAATCGACGGGACATGACTCTCATCATATTGAAAAGAACAGAAGGGTATCTTGATGCGATCCTTTCAAACTCCCCTCCAGGTAATATGAAGATGAGGGTGTCATTCAAGGCCGAAGCGCTTGCCGGAAAGCCATCATTTGAAAATGCGGCACATAAACAAAATGGTTCACCTGGCCCAAAGATATAAAGAGTTTGTTCTTTGCCCTCAGGCGAACTTCTAAACATCTTCACTTTTCCCTCAAGCACAAGATAAAAAGAGCGCACTTTCTCTGTATGTCCGACTATCAAATCCCCTGCTCCATATTTCCGGACAGTCGCGTTATCCCCCAATATTTGAATGTCTGCCTCAGAAAGTTCACTAAAAAGGTCTACGGACTTCAGCAATTTTATTTTATTCATACTCAGAGAATTGGCTATATACTTACCACATGTCAACGCCGAATATTTCTCCACGTGTCATATACGAATCATCGTTACTCAAAAAAACACGAGGAAAATATGAAAATCCTTAACATTTCATGCCCGTATTGTTCCAACAACGAAACTCTGGAATGGGATGGTTTGTTTAAACCTGTCTACATCCGGTGTGGGTATTGCGAAAGGCTTTACATAGCGGAACCTGTTACTGGAGGCGTGGAATGCCTCAAGCCCGAAGAGGCAGATTGTTGCAGCGATCCAGATTGCCGGGAACTTGAAATGGGAGCTGGTCCAGAAGACTGAACCTTTGTTCCAAGAGTTGGTTAAATACGGCATAATCAATGTTTGCTTTCATTGAAAATTCGCTTCTGGCTCGATGAGATTCCTTGACATGCTTGAGATCCTTTTATCAACTATTGTGAATTGCTTTGCTTTTACAAATGAATAAGTTATTCGTGCATTGAATCCATTCTTCAGGGAACAGCACGATACCATGACCATTTCCATACTTGCCGGACTCATAGGCGGACTAGGCCTTTTTCTGCTGGGCATGCGCCTCTTGACCAGCGGACTACGTAAAACAGCTGGGGCAACACTCAAAACAATTCTCAGCCAGTGGACGCGAACACCCGCTCGAGCTCTCACCACAGGGTTTGGCATAACTGCTTTGGTTCAATCCTCAAGTGCCATCACCATTGCCACCATCGGCTTCGTCAACGCAGGGCTAATGTCGTTAGAACAATCAATAGGCGTTATTTTTGGCAGCAATGTAGGGACAACCGTCACAGGATGGCTTGTGGCTTTCATTGGTTTCAAGGTCAAAATCAAGACCTTGGCCCTTCCTCTGATTGGTATCGGCACCCTACTTCGCCTGTCCAATGAAAACAGCCGTCGAGCCCCTGTCGGTGACATCTTGGCAGGATTTGGCCTGTTCTTTTTGGGAATTGAAGTTTTGAAAAATTCGTTTCACACAATTCAGCCAGCCATTAATCTAAGTGCCATAAGCCATGCGGGGATACTGAGCATCTTGCTTTTTCTTTCGATCGGTTTTTTACTCACTCTCATTATGCAAAGCTCAAGTGCGGCCATGGCTCTGGTACTTACTGCAGCAGCGTCAGGGATTGTAACACTGCAATGTGCAGCTGCCGCTGTCATAGGAACCAATGTGGGAACAACTTCAACGGCTGCCTTATCTGTTATTGGAGCCACCAATAGCGCCAAGAAAGTCGCCGCTGCACATATTTTTTTCAACATTGTAACGGGTGCCATGGCACTTGTCGCTCTCCCTTTGCTTCTTTGGATCACACAAAATCTGCAACATATTTTTCCTGGTCCAATATCGGTAACAGCAACACTTGCCTTATTTCATACAATCTTCAATATTATTGGAGTTTGTTTGTTTACACCTTTTTCCGCACAACTAGTCGTCTTTTTGAACCATAAAATAGGAACAAAAATCCCTGAGAAGTCTACTCCCCGATATTTGGATAGAAACGTAGCCATCACTCCTGTCCTTGCCGCGGAAGCCCTGTTTCTTGAACTTGGACGCCTTGGAGCCCAAGCAAGAGCCATGGTTCAACGCGTTCTTCGTTCCAACTGCCGGTATCCCTCATTGCTCAAAGAGCTTACAGCAATTGAAGGTTTGATTGCAGCCATTAGATCCTATGCTGTTGCCGTCCAAAAAATGGATCTTCAGCTAATGGTAGCCGAGGAGCTCCCTCGTATGCTGAGGGTTATCCAGTATTATACGACCGCATTGGAAATCATTCATACGACTTCGCGGGAACATCCGACCCTCAATCATATTATACCAGGAGAAATCGATGAATTCGTATACGAATTCAAAGTATTATGCAGAGAAATGCTTGATGCGGCACATACGCCTTGTTCTGATGAGTTTGAATCTCTTGAACATCTTCTCGTTAAACTGCAAGATGCCTATCAGGCACTCAAAACAGCTCTCTTGGAAGGTGGGGCTGACGGCTCCTTGGATATAGGGCATATGGCGGAACTGCTT
>Ga0207831_100185_pt1 | contig 32134 bp, 31 predicted proteins | sample TtanPargueraPR_7_FD_187741 | JGI IMG/M metagenome (GOLD analysis project Ga0207831, IMG submission 187741) | Aerobic enrichment media microbial communities from Bioluminiscent Bay, La Parguera, Puerto Rico - Tt and M1 (2) (SPAdes) | ecosystem: Environmental > Aquatic > Marine > Unclassified ...
CAAGTGGCTGCGGGTACGGTTGTCCCCGACAGCCAACACCATGGCGTCATGTTCCACACGGTCCACAGCGTCATGGCCGCCCAAAACAGGTACTCCAAGAATTTCCTTGCCGTGATCGCACAGGGAAACGATGCCCACAGGCAGTACGTCGGCTCCGGCTTCACGCATGCGCCACAGGGCGTCCAACACCACAACGCCATGCCCGCCGCTGCCCACGATCACCACGCGCACGGCCTACTCCGCGCCTATGCAACGTTTTACGGCCTGCACAACATCGTCCACGTCCTTGTCCGTCAATTTGGCGGACAGGGGCAGGCTCAATGTCTGGCGGCCCATACGCACGGCTTCCGGGGTGTCTTCCAGTTCCCAACCAAACCGCTCCCGGTAGTAGGGATGTTCTGGTATGCTCAGGTAATGCACCCCTACACCGATTCCTTCACGAGTCATGCGCTCCAGCATGGTGTCACGCTTCACGCCGCAAGCGTCCTCGTCCACCAGAATCGTATAAAGATGTCGTGCATGGCGGGTGTTCGGTTCTTCGGGTGCGGGAACCGTCAACGGCAAGTCGGCAAACGCCTGATCGTATGCAGACCAGATCTCGTTGCGGCGCACCAGATTTTTTTCCACACGAGCCAGCTGGTGAATACCGATGGCGGCCTGAATGTCCATCATGTTGTATTTGAACCCGGCGCCCACAACCATATAATGCTTGTAGCCGTCGTCACTAAAACGCTTCCAGGCGTCCGCGCTCATGCCGTGCAGCCCCAGCACCTTGATGCGGGTCAGGTCATCCTGATCCTTGGCCAGCACCATGCCGCCCTCGCCGGTGATCACGTTTTTGGTCACATAAAAACTGAAACAGCCGAAGTCGCCGAATGTCCCGGCATGGCGTCCCTTGTAGGTCGTCTCAATGGCATGGGCGCAGTCTTCCACCACCCGCAGGCCATGCTCGCGGGCAATCTCCATGATGGCGTCCATGTCGCAGGACCGCCCGGCATAATGCACGGGCACCAAGGCCTTGGTGCGGTCAGTAATTTTCTCGCGGATGCGTTCAGGATCAATGTTGCCGGAAACAGGGTCAACATCGGCCAGCACGGGAGTGGCCCCGGCATGGATGATGGTATTGACCGAGGCGCAGAATGTCAGGGGCGTTGTGATGACCTCGTCTCCGGGCTCCAATCCCAGCCCGACCAGAGCCAGATGCAGGGCCGCGGTGCAGGAGTTGCAGGCCGCAGCATGTTCAGCACCGGTGTAGGCGGCAAAATCCTTTTCAAAACGTGCCACCTTGGGGCCGGTTCCCAACCAGCCGCTCCTGAGGCTCTGTTCCACTTCCGCTATTTCTTCCTCCCCCACGAGCGGGGAGCCGAAAACCAAAAAATCGTCCTTTTCACGGACAGGCATATTCTTGTTTCTCCTTGATATATACGAATGCCGGAAGAATCCGGCCTTATTTCACGATCAACACGGCATCTTTCCCGGTTTTTCCCGGTTCAACCGCCGTTCCCACATGGGCTACCAGATCTCCGGAAGCCTCCAACATGGCGCGGGCCTGCTCCAGCTTTTGTGGTGGCACGGCCAACACCAGTCCGCCCGAAGTCTGCGCATCAAAGGTCAAATCCCGCAACACGGGATCAAGCCCTTCAGCCAACTCCGCACGGCCCATAAAATGATCCCGGTTGCACAGGCTCCCCGCAGGAAGCAGCCCCATACCGGCCAGTTCCACGGCCTCGGGGAGGAACGGCACACGGTCAGTGTGCAACTCGATACGCACCTTGCTGGCCTGAGCCAATTCCACAAGGTGGCCTCCCAGCCCGAAACCGGTAATGTCAGTGGCTCCTTTGAGCGCCAGTTCCCGAATCACGGCTCCGCCCCCCACATTCAGACGCGAAGCCCATGTGTAAAGCAATTCCTCCAGCCGGTCGCAGTCCTGCCACTCGGCCTTGACCGCCGTAGCCAGTACGCCTGTGCCGATCGGCTTGGTCAGCAAAAGCTCGTCTCCGGGCCGGACTCCCCGGTTGGATGCGAAATTGTCCGGGTCGACAACCCCGGAAACCGCCAGACCGAATTTGATTTCGTCATCCTCGACACTGTGCCCACCGGCTTGCACGGCACCGGCCTCACGGACCTTGTCCAGACCACCGGCAATGATCCGCTCCAATATGGTTCCGGGCATGGTCTTGGCCGGGAAACACACGATATTCATGGCTGCCCAGGGTTCTCCGCCCATGGCATACACATCGGAAAGCGCATTGGCTGCGGCCACCTGCCCGAACCGGAACGGGTCGTTTACGATGGGCGTAAAGAAGTCCACGGTCTGAACCAGCGCCTTGCCCGCAGGGAAACGCATGATCACCGCATCTTCATTGTCGCCGCCCATACCGGCGAGCACTCTGGGGTCGTGAAGCCCTTTCAACCCGGAAAGAGCCCGCTCCAGATCACCCGGAGCGATTTTGGCGGCTCAACCCGCCGCTTTCACGGTATTTACAAGCCTGAATTCGGCCACAACCATTCTCCTTATATCGTTTTGGTAGGCGAATCTAACAAAATGCCCCACGCAACGTAAAGTTATTCCGTAGCCTGCCGATATAGGGTTAACAGCAACCACTGCGGAGCATAGTGATGATTCTTCAGGCAAGCCATCTTAACAGCACATTACTGCAACAGAATCAGAGTTCGGACCAGCAGTCCGGCTCCGGTTTCGGCACGCTGTTCGGCTCGTCCGCGAAGAACTCGTCATCGACCGCATCCCCACAGCTGACCATTTCCAGCTCGGCGCTCACAAAGTCATACTCGGCCATCAACGACAAGGTGGACGCGTTTGGCGACATCATGGGTTCGTACCTGAACGGGTTTACGGACAAAAGCGGCGAAGAAAAGGATTCTTCCGGGCTTGTTTCCTCACTTGAGGATACTGTCCGCTGGATTGAGGAGCAATATGGTGAAGATGCCGCCACCGCCGCCATGGGCATGGTGGTGCAGTCGGCTTCATCGGGCCAGAGCGAACAGGCCATTGGCGACGGTTTGCTCAACACCCTGAAGATGATCGACCGCAACTACGGCATCAATGCGGGCAACTCGGCCATAGAACAGTTCAACAACGGCGTGAACAAGGAACTGAACAGTTTCTTCGACAACGGCTCCGAGGAAGTTTTCCATGCCGTTACGACCTCGCAGGCAAGCGATGGAAGCAGCAGCGTTACCAGCCGCGTGCTCACCCAGACGGCCACGGCCGAAGTAACGGACGATGAAGAAACCATCAATCCCACCGAAGAGCTGCTCGCCGCCCTGGAAAAGGATCTGGCCGAGCAGTCCGGATTGCAATCGTTGTCCCAGCAACTCGACGCTGAGACCTCGCCCGAGGAGCTGTCCACGGCAGATGTAACCTCAGCCGTCATGAGCAAGGCCCTTTCCGCCTATGGCGCAACAGAAGCCCCGCAAGCACAGCTTCTCAGTGCTGTAGCCTAAAACAAACTTTTTTTTTCGCACTCAGGAAAACATCAAAGCCGCCGTCAGGCGGCTTTTTCGTGCTACTCCGACAGCGCCGTCACAGCCTTTTCCTTTTTTTGCCCTGCAAAAGCAATGTAAGCTCACACAAAAAAACGGGAGCACCCGACGATGCTCCCGCAATTTTTCTGTTTTGGCAGGTTGTAAAAGCAAGAACCCGCCAGCCGGGTCAACGGTGTCGTCGCCCCCCCACAGGGGTTGGGACAACAGCACAAAACCGGGCAAAGAATGCGCCCATCACTCGAATAATTCCCCGGCGCGACTCAGAAGATTGTCCAGCTGTTCGCTGCTCAGTTCCAACCTGCGGGTCAGTTCCTCGATTTCGGATGCCGCGCCATACAAGGGATAGTCACTTCCGAACAACACCTTGTCTTCCGGGTAGACGCTATACAGTTTCGTCAACAGATCATCATCCACAAATTCGAGGACACTGGAGCAATCAACATAGATTCCCGTGTCCGCGATATGTTCCAAAGCGTATTCCCACTGGCGATAACCACCCATATGCGCCGCAATCATGGTTGTTTCCGGGAAAGCCCTGTACAGGTCGGCCATTTTTTTCGGGCAGGACGGATTCTCTGCCGGGGGAAGGCTATCGCCCACGTGATAAAGGCAGATAAACCTGTCACCCACCTGTTCCATCAACGAATAGAACTTGGGATCGTCCATACGAAAACCCTGAAAGTCCGGATGGAATTTCAGCCCCTGAATGCCGTTCTCTTCAAGACGGTCCAGTTCTTCGGCATTGCGGTCGAAATCCGGATGCAGCGTTCCAAAGGGTATGAACCGGGGATTGTTTTTCTGAAGATTGATGGCCCAGTCGTTGGCCGGAACAACCTGCTTGGGCGAGGTGGCGGCTTGCAGAACAACGGCCCTGTCCAGTCCGGCCTTGTCCATTTGTTCAATCAAATCGTCAGCCTTGCCCGTTCCAACGGGATGTATCCCGTAGTGGCCTTCCAATTGGTGTACCGCCTTGTCCGCAATCTTGGGGGCAAAGGCATGAGTATGTACGTCGATTCGCATGGCTAAAATCTTCGTTGGTCAAAAGTTGGTTTAAACGTTTGTTTGAATAAGGCCCGAACAAAGTATCTTACAATGAAAGAGTCATTTCAGTTGATCAAAACAGGTCAGGCCCCGGACACGTTTGCTGCTGCCCGGAACCTTCAGAGATGCTAGTCACAATGTGTGGATGAGTTATTTCACCAGCATGCCGATACGGTTCCAGCGTACATCCGTGAGGCTTGCCCACGACCAGTGAATGATCAAGGCCTTGCCGATGATGGCCGAACGATCGACGAATCCCCAGAAACGGGAATCGTGGGAGCCGTCACGGTTGTCTCCCATGACGAAGTACTTGCCCTCCGGCACGGTCAGAAGCGGCATGTTGTCACGCTTGGACATGTGTGCCGAGCCATTGAAATAGGCGTCGAATTCATCTGGCGTGAGTTTTTCCGGGAAGCGCTCGGCCTTGGGGTAAATGGTCGGATCCTTGTATTGGACGTGCGGGTTCTGATCCAGTTTGCCGTTCACGTAAAGTTTCTTGCTGCGGATTTCCACGGTATCGCCCGGAACGGCGATAACGCGTTTGATGAAGTCCACCGAGGGATTTTCCGGATATTTGAACACGATGACATCGCCCCGATCCGGATCCGAAATCGGGATGAGGATATGGTCTGAAAACGGCAGCTTGATGCCATACAAAAACTTGCTGACCAAAAGATGATCTCCGATCTGCAATGTCTCAAGCATGGAACCCGAGGGAATCTTGAAGGCCTGCACCACGAAGGTACGAATGAAAAAGGCCAGAATCAGCGCGACCACAAGAATTTCGAATGTCTCGCGCACGGATTTGACGATGTCTTTGCTCATGGAATGTCCTTCACGAGTCGGGAAAGCTGCATGCCCCCGGCCGGGTTTGGTTTAGTCCTCATCGGCCTTGAGGACGGCAAGGAATGCCTCCTGCGGAATTTCCACATTGCCCATACGCCGCATGCGCTTCTTGCCTTCCTTCTGCTTTTCCAAGAGTTTACGCTTACGGGTGATGTCGCCGCCGTAGCACTTGGCGGTCACGTCTTTGCGGAAGGGAGCGTTACGTTCCTTGGCCACGATCTTGCGCCCGATGGCAGCCTGAATGACCACCTCGAACATCTGCCGGGGAATGGAACGCTTGAGTTTCAAGGCTATGGAACGGCCCTGGCGGGCGGAATTCTCGCGGTGCACGATGCAGGAGAAGGCGTCCACCGGGTCGCCGTTGATGAGGATGTCCAGTTTGACCATGTCTGCCTCGCGGTAGTCGATGATCTCGTAATCAAGGGAGGCATACCCCTTGGTGCTGGACTTCAGTTTGTCAAAAAAGTCGTACATGACCTCGGCAAAGGGAATCTCATAGGTGATCATTACGCGGGTGGGCGTCAGGTAGCCCATGTTCTTCTGAATGCCGCGTTTTTCCTCGCACAAGGCCAGCACAGGCCCGACATATTCGTTGGGAACGTGAATATCCATGTGCACATACGGTTCATAAATGGATTCAATGCGCGTGGGATCGGGCAGTTTGCTTGGGTTATCGATGATCAGGGACTGGCCGTCCACGGTGTCCACCTTGTAAACAACCGACGGAGCCGTGGTGATGAGCTTGGCATCAAACTCGCGCTCCAAGCGCTCCTGGATGATCTCGATGTGCAACAGGCCAAGGAACCCGCAACGAAAGCCGAAACCAAGAGCCTGCGATGTTTCCGGCTCGTACGTAAAAGCCGCATCGTTGAGCTGCAATTTTTCCAAAGCCGCCTTCAGGGTCTCGTACTCGGACGGCTCAATGGGATACAGCCCGGCAAAAACCATGGGCTTTACCGGCTTGAAGCCGGGGAACGCTTCAGGCGTCGGGCGCCCGGCATGAGTGATGGTATCACCAACCGGGGCATCGCCCAGCTCCTTCATGCTGGCACATAAAAATCCTACCTCGCCCGGCCCCATGGTCTTGAGGTCGGTAGGTTCGGGGCTGAACGCACCAAGACGGGTGACATCGAAATCCTTGCCCGTAGAGAAAATACGTATGGCATCACCCTTTTTCAGGGTTCCCTCAAGAATGCGGAAAAGCACCACCACGCCCTGATAGGAATCGTACCAGGAGTCAAAAATCAGGGCCTTGAGCGGCTCGTTCGGAGAACCGCCGGGCGCGGGCAGTTGCTCAATGACCGCTTCCACCACCTTGTCCACGTTCAGCCCCGTCTTGGCGGAAACATGCAGGGATTCGGAGCAGTCCAGACCGATAACTTCCTCGATTTCCGCCGAGATGGCTTCGGTATCCGCACTGGGCAGGTCGATCTTGTTCAGGACCGGAATCACTTCCAGATCGTTGTCCAGAGCGAGATAGACGTTGGCAAGGGTCTGGGCTTCCACGCCCTGAGTCGCGTCCACCACGAGCAATGCGCCCTCGCAGGCCGCCAGCGAGCGGGAGACCTCATAGCTGAAGTCCACATGGCCCGGCGTGTCGATGAGGTTGAGTACATATTCCTCGCCGTCAGCGGCTTTGTAAGGAATACGCACGGTCTGGGCCTTGATGGTGATGCCGCGCTCGCGCTCCAGCTCCATCTTGTCCAGATACTGGTCTTTCTTCTCACGGTCGGAAACCATGCCCGTGAGTTCAAGGATACGGTCTGCCAGCGTGGACTTACCGTGGTCAATGTGAGCTATTATGCTGAAATTTCTTATATTTTCTATCTTCATATTCGTCGTTCAGGCTGAAAAAACGGCGAAACGCCGCAGGCGCACCAAAACGCCTCCGGACAGGGAGTTGCCGGGGTCGCAGGCGAAGGTCTTGTACGGCATTTGCGAGCCGTAGTCCAATATATTGTGGTTGACGGTCCCGATTACATGCTGTTGATGACCATATTGCCACTTTTGGTCTTGAGGCGTCCGCCGTGCATGGTCGCATATCCCTTGAGGTCTTTCTCCACTTTGGAGGATACGTCCTGCCCTAATCGCTCCCATGTTGTCCGGCGTGTCGGCGAATTCATGCGACCGCCCCCCACGAGGCGAATCCTGATCTCGTAAAGCAATTGCGTGCCCTTGCCGAGTTTTGCGTAGGAATCCTGTTTGGTAACCACAACTTCGACCCGCTCAAGAGCATCTTCATATTTGTTCAGCACCTTGGTCAAAACCTCGCGCTGTTTGTCCCCCATGTCGCGAAAACTCACATCTCCCTTGAAATGAAGCTTGCGGGCGGCTTCCTTGTCGAAAAAACTCCCCCCACCTTCAAAAAGGTCCAGACTGAAAAAAAATGCCAGTAGCACTGCGGCCACGAGAATCAAAAGGGCATTGCCCACCAGCACACGCTGGCGGGAACGCTTGTGATCGGAACGCATGAAGTATTCTCCCCTCTCTCAGGTTGCCCGAATATGTCCATAAGACATACCATGAACCCCAAAAAACATGAAGCTGGGCACTTCCGAGTGACCACTTCCACCGGATAAACAGAAAAAAATAAAATCAGTCCAGGCCCTTGAGGGCCTGAATAGGGTCGAGGTTCGCCGCATGCCGGGCTGGCTTGAGCCCGAAAACCAGCCCCACAGCCAGAGCACTTCCCATGGCCATGGCAAAGACTTTCCACGAAAAACGAATCTCCAGAATATCGAGACGCGAAAGCAACTGACCAAGCCCCAGTCCGAGGATCAGGCCCAATACCCCGCCCGCCAGCGTCAACAAGGAGGCTTCCAACAGAAATTGTCCCATAATGGCGGAACGATGCGCACCCATGGCCCGTTTAAGGCCGATTTCCTCACTACGCTCGCTTACGCTGATGGTGAACAGGTTGGCCAGCACAAAACCGCCCACCAGCATGGCAATGGTGGCAGTCACACCGAGAAAAACAGCAAGCCCCCCCTTGAACATGGACAGGAACCTGAGCACCTCGTCGGCTGTAAGAATCGTGAAGTCGTCGTCCTGATCCGGCGGGAGCTCATGCAAATGCCGTAACAGGGAACGCAAATTTTCCGTGTGCGCATCCATGTATGACGGTTCGTGAAACTTGACCCTCAAGGCGCGGAAATATTTACGATCCATATTAAAACGGGTCGTCAGTGTTGAAAGGGGGATGATGATACGGTTGTCGATGTCTCCGCCGCCCCCGGTCATGCCCCGATAGGAAAGCAACCCCACTACCTGAAAGGGAATACCGCTGACAAAAACGGTTTTACCCACGGGAGATTCGTCCCCGAACAACTCGCGGGACGGCTTGGAACCGAGCAGGGCCACTCGCGCACCTGTCCGCTCATCTTCAAGCCGGATATCGCGCCCTTCCTGCAAAGGCCAGTTCCAGACCGTGGCGTAATTCTCGGTAGCTCCCACTACAAACACGTCCTGATAATTTTTGTTGCGAAAACGAATGGTCTGGCCGCCCTTGGCACGCATGGGCACGACAAGATATGCGCCGGGCAATGATTGGCGAATGCGCCGGGCGTCTTCATGACTCAGGGTCAGCGTACGCATGCCCACAGCGCGTTTCTTGAGATTCCCTCCCAGCACGAACGCAGCGTCCGGACCGAACATTTCCACGATTTCCAGCGTTTTTCTGTTGGCACCATCCACAGCGGTGACAATAAGCGTGAGCGAAGCAATACCCATAGCCACCCCAAGAACGACAAACAGGGATCGAAGCTTGTAGGCCCATAAGGCTTCAAGGGCCATGCCCTGAATCTGCGGCAACAACCGAATAAATCGCATGCACCCCGCCTCGCAGCCCTCGGGCCGTTTCAAAGTTCCCAGTACCTCCTGCCGCCCCCGAATCAGTCCGCGATGCGGCCGTCTTCGAGATGGATAATCCGCCCCGCCCCGGCGGCCACGATTTCATCGTGTGTCACCAGAACAATGGTTTTCCCCAGCGCATGGACGTCGTGGAACAGCCCCATGATTTCTTCGCTGGTCGTGGAATCGAGTTGCCCCGTCGGCTCATCCGCAAGAATGATGTCAGGCTCATTGACCAAAGCCCGGGCCATGGCCACGCGCTGCTGTTGCCCGCCGGACAGCCGGGAGGGCTTGAAATTCATGCGGTCTCCCAACCCCACACGCTCCAGCAGTGAAACGCCGCGGGAACGCAACTCCGCACGTGACGTACCGGAATACAGGCCGGGCAAAATCACGTTTTCCAAAGCCGAAGCGTATGGAATAAGGTAAAAGCTCTGAAACACGAATCCGAGACAACAGTTGCGCAGGTCGGAACGGGCGTTATCATCAAGACCGGCCACATCGCGCCCCATAAGCGTATAGGAACCGGCAGAAGGCTGATCCAGCAACCCCATGAGCTGCAACAACGTGGACTTTCCCGAACCGGATGTGCCTTGCAGGGCCACGAACTCGCCCCTGGCAATATCCAGCGAAATGTCCTTGAGTACGTCCACCCCACGGTCTTCGCCATTGCCGATTTGCTGCGGTTCCTGCCGGAAGGTGCGATCGATGTGCCGCATGCGGATGGCCATATCCATCCTAAATCCCTTTGCCGCCAAGTTTGCTGCCCGGCACCACCAGTTGCACGGCAACAGGTTCGCCGTCCTCAAGGCCGGAAAGCACCTCGCTCCGCTCAAGACCCTGCAGCCCGAGTTTGGGAGTCACTTCTCGCGGTTCGTCGGTGTCCGGCTCGCCCACGAAAACGACCTGCCTTCCGGAAATCCATTTGAGAGCGGCATTGGGGATACTGAGCACATTGTCCCGTGTTTCGACAATGATCTTACATTGTGTGGTCATCTCCGGGCGGAGAAAACGGGCTTGAGAGCTGTCCACCATGACCAGAGCGCGATAGTAGACGATGTTGTCCCTGACTTCCGGCTCCGGGTAAACCCGATCCACCCTGCCATGGAAAATACGGTCGGCATGGGCGTCCACCGAGAACTCCACCGGCAGCCCCACGTGCACTCGGCCAACGTCGGTTTCATCCACGTAAATCCACATTTCCAATCGTGCCGGATCGAGAACGGTCACAAGGTTGGAAACATTGAGTCCGGAAACAATGGTTTCCCCTTCCTGCGCAGCCACCTGACTGACAATGCCGTCCATGGGGCTATAAATTTTGTAATAGGAGCTCTGCACATGCAGGGTTTGCAAAGTGGCCCTGGCCGCTGCAACCTCGAACCGGGCCACATGCTCGTCCTGAAGCGCCTGATCAAGAGAATCCTGCGCTTCCAGCTTCTTCTGCACCAATTGGCGCTTGCGAGGCAGTGTTTTTGCGGCATACACGCGTCTGGCCTCGGCCAGCCGCAAGCGGGCTTCGGCCTCGGCAATCCTGGCCCGCAATTCACGGTCATCGACCTCGGCCACAAGATCGCCCTTTTTGACTGTATCGCCAACTTTGACCAGCACCTTTTCCAGAATCCCCGTGGCCCGGGCACCAATCTTGATCAGCGCGCCCACCTGAGCCTTGACAATACCCGTAGCCTGCAAGACCTTGCGGACCTGAGCCTTCTCAACCCGTCCGGACTTGATGATCCGCACAGGCTCGGCTCCGCCCCGAAAAAGAAAATATGATCCGGCCCCAAGGACCGCAACCAGCGCCAGAACGATGAGTGCCGTTTTCTTCATGCCTGCCTTTCTTCCTTGGTCATCCGCTTCCGCTCTTGCCGCAACACTTTGCCAAAGGACTGCTCTCGGCCCAGCAATTGCCGCAGGGCCGCCCTGAAAGTCAGGGCTTCATAATAATACCCGCAGTGGGCCGGCGGGTCCACTCCCCGATAATATAATGTCGGAGAAGGATAGTCGCTGCAAATCAAAGGACGGTTTTCATAGTCGGTACAAACACCTTCATCGCTCACGCAGGAACAGGAATAGGTCAGAAAACCGCAACCGTCGCGGCCGATGATGTTGAAACGGCCGTACTCCGGGCTATTCTGTACCAACTGCTCGTGCTGTTTCCGGGAAGTAATCCATTTGCCATTGTCCATAATGCGCAAGTCATGGCAACAACGGCCGCACAAAAGGCAATGCCCACCGATCCGCACCTCGCTGCGCAGCACCTTGGCCCGCACCCAACGAAAAAAACCGCGAGAATAATAATACAGGCTCATATCGGCACCCCAAAAGGCTTCATGCCCCTTTCAAGACCGTTACAATACTTTTTTTGCTCTGTTTTTGCGTTATTAATCACAGGATTCCTTGACCTAAGCCATGTGAACGCCTATTTGGTAAGTATTATGAATTGGGACTGGGAAAAACTCCAAAAACAACGGCAAGGGAACACCGGCGGTACTCCCCCCGGATTTGACGACCTCAACGAACAGTTCAGAAAGCTCAAAGGCTTCAAGCTGCCCGGCGGAAAATTCATCCTCCTTATCGTGGCAGCGCTGTGGCTTCTTTCCGGCATCTACATAGTGGATCCGGATGAGGTGGGTGTTGTCAAGCGTTTCGGCGCATTTTCGCGCATCACCACATCCGGGCCGCATTACCACATGCCCTATCCGGTGGAAAGTGTCGTCACGCCCAAGGTAACGCAAATCCGCCGCATCGAAATGGGATTCCGTTCCGCAGTGCGCAACCGCTCCGTGCCGTTCAGGCAGGGACAGGAACGGGGGATCCCGGACGAATCCCTCATGCTTACCGGCGATGAAAACATCGTCAGCGTACAGTTCATTGTCCAGTACCTCATCAAGGATGCCAAGGATTACCTCTTCAACGTCAAGGACGTGGAAGGAACCATCAAGAACGCGGCCAGCGCGGCCATGCGTGAGGTAATCGGCAAAAGCAAGATCGACGATGCACTGACCACGGGCAAGCAGGAAATACAGGCGTCGACGCGTGAACTCATGCAACACATCCTGGATCTCTACAAGTCCGGCATCAGTATCGTGGCCGTTCAGATGCAGAACGTCCATCCGCCGGACCAGGTTGTAGACGCGTTCAAGGACGTCGCATCTGCCCGCGAGGACAAAAGCCGCTTCATTAACGAAGCAGAGGCATACCGCAACGACATCCTGCCCAAGGCCCGAGGCCAGGCGGCGCGCATAACCAACGCCGCACAGGCATATACCGAGGCCAAGATACGCAAGTCACAGGGTGACGCATCCCGTTTCCTGTCAGTGCTCAAGGAGTACAAAAAGGCCAAGGACATCACCAAACGCCGCTTGTATCTGGAAACCATGGAGTCGATCCTGTCCAACCCCGACGCGGAAAAACTGATTCTTTCCGACGACGCCTTGAAAAAATCCATTCCCTATCTGCCGCTGGATTCAATCCGCCAGGGCAAAACAGCCAACCAGGCCAAGCAATAGGGAGAAGGTATTTATATGAATAAGAACACCGCTCTCCTGATCGGACTCATACTGGTGGCGATCGTGGTCCTGACGCAAAGCGTTTTTACTGTGGACGAGACCGAAGAGGCCCTCGTGCTGCAACTGGGTAAACCCGTGCACAACGATCCGCTCGGCCCCGGGCTGCACTTCAAACTGCCGTTGGTACAGGATGTGGTCTACTTTGAATCGCGCATTCTGGATTATGACGCCAAGCCCGAAGAAATCACTACGGAAGACAAGAAATACATGAACATCGACAGCTTCGCCAAATGGCGCGTTGCCAATCCGTTGGTGTTCTATCAGAAAGTGCGCACCATTCCCGGCGCACAGGCCCGGCTGGACGACATCATCCGTTCCCAGTTGCGCGTCAGCCTCGGCCGCTACACGCTCATCGAGGTCGTTTCCCGCAAACGCCCCGAGATCATGGCCAACGTGACAGCACGAACCAAAAAACAGCTGGAACCATACGGTATTGAAGTCATCGATGTTCGCATCAAGCGCACGGACCTTCCGCCGGAAAACGCCACGGCAATCTTCGGCCGCATGAAGGCGGAACGCCAGCGGCAGGCCAAGCAGTATCGTTCCGAAGGGCAGGAAGCCTCGGACCGCATCAAGGCACAAGCCGACAAGGAAAGAAGCATCATTCTGGCAGAAGCTGAAAAGGAATCCCAGGTACTGCGAGGCCAGGGCGATGCCAAGGCCACGGCCATCTATGCAGAAGCCTTGGGGCAATCACCAGAGTTTTATGCCTTCAAGCGCAGCCTTGACGCCTACCGGAAGTCCTTCAACAAGAAATCCCGGTTTATTTTCACGCCGGAAACACCATTCTTGAAATTCTTCCGGTAAAAGTTTAAAGTATACATCTAAAGTATAAAATCCTATAAAAACGGGGCGATCTGATAGATTGCCCCGTTTTTAATGTGTTTTTCTGTTTCAATACCCGAAGCCAAGCTTGACAAATCTAGGAAATTCCCCCATTCTGAGCTAGGGATTTCCCCCAATTCGTATTAGGAATACCAAGAAATCGCAGCAAAAACTCAATGCTCCATCCACGGAGCAATACTCATAAAGCGCAATTTTCTTGGAAAATGCAGAAAAAAGACATTCCAACCCACCGGGAACGTCATACTGTAGGAGAGAGACATGCCCAAACAAAAGAAAAAGTGCGATGAAGCCCAGCGCAAGTGGTTTGAAGATGCACTCGAACGCATCAAAAAAGCCACAGGTGCCCGCACTCAGGTGCAGCTGGCCGAAGTGCTCGACGTCCGCCAGTCAAGCATTTCCGACGCCAAGCGCCGCTGCTCCATTCCCGCTGAATGGTTTTTGAAGCTGTATCGCAGCCACGGCCTGGACCCGGATTGGCTGGCAGACGGCGTTGAGCCTGTTTACATCAACGCCAGCAAGGCAAAAATCCCCGCGGACACCATTCTGCGAGAGGCCCCCACGCCTTACGGGCGTATGAATTCACGCGGTCGCGTGGTTTCGGTTTCTTCTGTTGCCGGAGCCCAGTCCGACAACAACAAATGGGAACCCCAACCGCTTGAAGAGCTTTCCATTCCGGAATCCTTCTTCCGCCCGCAGTTGCAGGTCATCCGCATGGATTCCGCCAGCATGGAGCCGGTCATCGGGCGCGGCGCCTTTGTCGGCATCGACCAGAGCCAGAAACAGCACCCGGACGGCGACCTCGTAGCCGTGCACTTCCCGCATCAGGGTCTGATGATTCGCCGCGCCTACCTGCGTGACGGAGAATTCCTGCTCAAGGCTGACAACTCCCAGCACAGCGACCTGACCATCCCGGCCGACGAGATGGACAAGCGCACTCTGGGCCGGGTCATCTGGGTGCTCCAGCACCTCGCGCCCATGTAGCCCAAGAGTCTGATTTCAAAAAAAACGCCGTGGCCGAACAGGCCGCGGCGTTTTTTTTGAAGCTCTTTCCCCTTTGCCACGCGGCTTTCATTCGACTATGATAACTGCTCCCGATCATCAGGACGCTCCGTCCGCAAAAAACCGGAGATCACATGCCACAGGACAATACAGATAAGCCATACGGCGGCAAGGGCAAACCGCGCAAGACCATGACAGCTCCCGGAATCACGGCCATGAAAGGGTCAAACCGCAAAATAGCGTGCCTCACGGCATACGACTATGCCACGGGGGTGACCGCTGACAATGCCGGAGCAGACCTGATTCTGGTGGGTGATTCTCTGGCAATGGTCGTTCTCGGCCATGAAGACACGCTGTCAGTCACCATGGAAGACATGATCCACCATTCTCTGGCTGCATCTCGCGGTGTGCAGCACGCTTTGCTCGTAGTGGACATGCCCTTTATGTCCTACCATGTGAGCGTGGAGCAGGCCGTTGCCAACGCAGGAAGACTTGTGCAGGAAGGTCGGGCAAAGGCCGTCAAGCTGGAAGGAGGCGGAGCTGTTGTCGACAGAATTCGGGCCATCGTAGCGGCAGGAATCCCCGTCATGGGACATCTGGGCTTGACGCCACAGCACGTCAACCGCTTTGGCGGGTTTAAGGCCCAAGGCAAAAGTGCTGCCGCTGTGCAGCAATTGATTGATGACGCCATGGCCTTGGAAGAAGCCGGGGTATTTTCCATTGTTCTTGAGGCGATGCCCGAAGAAACCGCAGAGCTTGTGACGCAAAACGTCACGGTACCAACGGTCGGCATAGGAGCGGGCAACGTCACCGACGGTCAGATTCTGGTCTGGCACGACGTTTTGGGAATGTTCGACCGCTTCACGCCGAAATTCGTGCGCACCTATGCGGAAATGGGCAAGGAAGCTACAGCGGCCTTGGCGCGGTATTGCGAAGACGTCCGCTATCATCGTTTCCCCACGGAAAAACACACGCTGCATATGAACGATGAAGAAGCAGCCGCCATGAAAAAAATCAAAATCCGGAAGCGCAAGTAAAATCCATGGAACCTCTGACATGGGCCATGATCTACAAAGGCCTTTTGCTTCCTCTTTCACGGCTCATACTGTTCATCAGCGTGGGCCTGTTCGTCGGTATTCTCATTGAAACCCTGAACTGGACACGATTCATGGCCGTGCTGGCCGCGCCCATAGCCAAGTTCGGGCGGCTCAAGGATGTGGCGGCCGCCAGTTTTTCCATGGCCTTCTTTTCCGGCTTCACAGCCAACAACATGCTGGCAGAGGCCTATGACAAAAAACAGTTGTCGGACAAGGAACTGGTTTTCTCCAACCTGTTCAACAGCTTTCCCGTCTTCTGCCAGCACCTGCCCAGCCTCTATGGCATCATCCTCGGCTATTTCAGCGCCACACCGCACGTGGGCTGGACATACATGGGCCTCACGCTTTCAGCAGCGTTCATGCGAACGCTCATCGTCGTGTTTGTCGGCCATTTTGCCCTACCACCGCTGGACGGGGGCTGTGTGCCCTGCCGCCTCGACGAGGCCGAACAGAAACGTAAAAAAAGTCACCCTCTGGTTTTGGCATGGCAGCGGTTCCGAAAACGTCTGCCCAAAATCGCCTTCATCACCATCCCCACCTACACGGCGATATTTCTTGCCCGGCACTATGGATTCTTTGATTTCATTCAAAAAACGCTTGGCAGCAACATGGGACTCCTCGACTTTTTGCCGCCAGAGGCCTTGAGCATCATTGCCGTGCAGTTGCTTGGAGAAATCCACGGCAGCCTGACATTGGCCGCAGCACTGCTGGGCGAAGGCGTGCTCACGGCCCCTCAAGTCATTCTGGCGATGCTGGTGGCCAACATCCTTTCCTCGCCCATGCGTGCCGTACGGCATCAATTCCCATATTACGCAGGAATATTCCGTCCGCGCATGGGGTTGAAACTCATTGTATTCAACCAAACCTTACGAGCCTCAAGCATAGCGCTGCTGGCACTCGGCTACTTGTTGCTCGTCTATCCCCGATAAGCCCCACTCATTGCACATACCTGCGCACGTCTGTGCAAAAAAATGCAGGGCTGGATGCACATCAAAAACACCATCAACCGAACAAGTCATTGTAATAAAAAGAAATAACACTTTGGCACGCACTATGCTTACAGTCCAAACAACAAGGACGACGAGCATGAAATCAGCACACAACATACTGATCAACGCGGCACACTTGCTGCGAGCGTTTTTTCAAAACCGCCCCCTCTCTCAACGGTGGAAAAGACGCCAGGCTCGAACTCTCGTTCTTGAAACGGGGACCTGTCCCGGAGTCGATGGACGGCCCGGAACTCTCTGCCCTCTAGCCAGCATACCCGTCCGGATCTCCCTCCCCTCCCCTCGTTTCGGACAACTCCCCACCCGGTATGCCGGCTCCGGGCCGATCCGGTTCTCCCGGTACAGGTCGTAAACACAGCCCGCATCCGCGGCGGTCCGGCATCCGAACCTGCCGGGCCGCCCAACGGAGGGCTCCCCGCAACAAGGCCGCACAGCGGCCATAGATCATAATCCTCTCCCCTTCATACGAAACAGGCCTGCGGGCCTGTTTCTTTTTATAACCCAAAGCAACAAAAAAAGAGGCGGTTCCTGACGGAACCGCCTCTTTTGCAAATCAAAGAACCAAAAATATTATTTTTTCGCACCCTGCTTTACTTCGCGCACTTCGGCCACGCCTTCAGTAAGCGAACGAATGTGCCGCTGGCGTTCCAGTTCCACATCAAGCTTGTTTTCAGCCTTGAGAACCGAACGTTCCTTTCCATTCACGGTAACAACCAATTCATACATATCCAATCCTCCTGCCCGTTCCGGCTATTGGACACCGGATACGGCCTGTTGTTCCTGCTCTTCCACAACTTCACATGCTTCTTCAGAAGACTCGCCAACAGGCGCAAAGTCCGCACGAAGCACGTTGGTTATGGGGGCCATCTTTACAGCTCCGCCCGTCATGGAAATGGAACCGTCAAGAACAGCTCCCTGCTCGACAGCCAACTTCTCAGCCACGAGACTACCTTCCAAAATGGACGTTTTCTGAAGAGTGGCCTTTCCACAGACCTCGACGTCGCCGACAATGCGGCCGCAGGAGTTCAGTTCGCCTACGCGCACTATTCCCTTGATGGAAGCTTCACGCCCCAGCACAAGAGTTCCGTCCGTGGAAATTTCTCCTTCAAAGGAGCCGTCTATACGGACAGTGCCTACAAAGTCAAGTTTGCCCCGATATTCAGTACCCACTCCGAGGAAAGCATTCAATTCCCCGTGGTTGGCATCGCTACTGTCTTTTTTCCCGAAAAGTGCCATGAGATCCTCGCATGAGTTCAGAACACATTGTGCTACAATGCGTTCATTTTTCACAACATTAAGCGTATTGTAATAGAAACGGCTACAGCTTCGTGAAAGGCAATCTATAATCACCCATGATATTTGTCCACAAGAGACTCACGTTTTTTGCCCTTTATTTTCGATTTTTCGCATTTTCTCGCAATCTAGCTGATTATACCTCTCATTATTCCCCAGTCATGACGGCTGTCGGCTGTGCATGGTTGTACTTTTTTCTAAATAATTGATAGCATAATGAATCTTTCTTACGGTTCGACCATAAAGCACGGGATGATCAAGGGGAGATCATGACCTCCAAGCAGAATGTTCGCAACGTCAAGGCATTTTACAAGGATCAGGTCATCTTTCGGGAAGGCCAACAGGCTAGCCACGCCTATATGGTCAAAAAAGGTGCTGTGACGCTTTTTCGTACGGACGGCAACCGCAAGGTTGTGCTGGACCGAGTGGGCAAAGGGGAAATATTCGGGGAAAAAGGAGCTTTGACGGGCACTGTCCGCAGCACTTCGGCCGAGGCCGCCGAATACTGCGAACTGATGATTCTGACCGAGCAGACCATTCAGGCCCTGCTGGACCGTTGCCCGAAAACCATCCAGCACCTCACGCGACTGCTCATCGAACGACTCAAAAAACAGGCGAGGCTCGCCAACGCCAATATTTGCCACAGCACGTTCCTGAGCATCTGCCGCATACTGGAGCTTTCATGGCGGGCGCATGTGAACCTGCCCGCGGCACAGGCCAAACGCCTGCCCAACCACAAGCATGGCATGAGCCTTGCCGCGCTTTCGCGTGAAATCAAGGATATCCTGCTGGTGTCCGAGGCCGATATCCGCGTCGCGGTAGATCAGCTTTCCCGGCTCAAGCTCATCGATTGCACCAGAACGAAAAATGCCAAGGCCTTTGAGGAAGTGTTCATCCGCATCAAGGATGCGCCAAACTTCTTTCAGGTGGCCTCGAACCTGCACAAGGAATTGAGCCGCAACAGCGCCCCAGGGCCGGAGCTGGAGTATGTGGACATCTTCGACTTTGCCGAGGATGTTCAGGCTGACCCCAAGATACTCTACAAGAAAATCGCGAACGGCGAGATTCCCGAAAGCCTGTTCTTTTTCCACAAACAGAGCGCCTTGTCCTGGGCTTCGGAACAGCCGGAAGACTACTTCAAAAAGGTCAAACGCAAACGCAAGAAGCTGGAAGAATTTGAAGACGTGAACGACATCGTTTTCGTGGACAACGGCACGCTCAAACAGGTATTTTCGCAGATAGGCTACTACAAGCTCGGCGTACTCATGGCTCTTGCGGACGAGGACGCGCGCAAGAAGATCGAATCCAACCTGGCCAAGAAAATCGCGCGCATCGTCAGTGAAGAGGCACAGAACAGGGCCAGTGTGGACGATGCCGAGGCCGAAGACGTGCAGGACGAGCTTATTGAAATAATCAGGTCCGTCAAGGGAGGCAAGGCCTCGTGAATATAGCAACCATTTTCGGCATTGTTGCCGGTATCGCCGTTCTCTGCTCCGCAACGTTCTTTGCAACGGATTCGGTGCAGGTATTCATCAACCTCCCCGGGCTGGCCATCGTGCTGGGCGGAACCATCGCGGCCACGTTCATCTGCTATCCCCTGCGCGAAGTCATGCGCGTGTTCGCCCTGTTCATGACCGCTTTTACGGCGGAAGAATTGCCCATAGCCAATTATATCAAGGTACTGGTCCAGATCTCCAAAAACGTGGCAGGCAAAGGCGACGATTACCTTGAACGTTCCATTAAAAAAATCGACAACGAGTTTCTCCGCGACGGGCTGCAAATGCTGGCCGACGGATACAGCAAGGAAGAACTCCGCGAAATCCTTGATAATCGCATTCAGCAATACCATGATCAGGAACTCTTTGCCACGGGCATCTATCGAACCATGGCGGCCCTGTCCCCGGCTTTTGGCATTATCGGCACGCTTATAGGGCTTATTGCCATGATGCAGGCCATGGGGGACGACATTACCCGTATCGGTCCGGGCATGGCTACGGCGTTGACCACTACCCTGTACGGCGTACTTTTCGCCAACCTCATTTATCTCCCCATTGCCACCAAAGTTGAGCGCAGGGTGGAGGAGCGCACCATCCTCATGTGCGTATTCCGGGACGGCATCATGCATATCAAGGACAAAACACCGGCAGCCATTATCACTGACAAGCTCAAGGGCTATCTGCCCCCGAGAAAATGGTCGTCCATAACGGCCAGATAACGGAGCACGGCATGCAGCGCCCTCCCATACCTTCTCCATACCGCCGCAAGGAAGAGCCTTCCAACTGGGCGCTTTCCTTTGCGGACATGATGACCCTGCTGCTGTGCTTTTTCGTGCTCATGCTCACGGTTTCCAAGGTGGACCCCACCCGGTACGAAGCGGTTTCCTCAATCATGGCAGAAGCCATGAAAGGCAAGGATGCGCCGTCCATCCGAAAAAAAAATGAGCAAATCTCGCCCAAGGCCAGGCAGAAAAACCTTTTTGAACTGCAATTGGAATTATCCAAACGTATCGGCAATGAGACCGAAGCCCTTTCCCTGAAGCTGCGGCCGGACGCCGTGGCCGTGAACCTGAAGGGAGCGGCATTCTTCAAGTCCGGTGACGCTACCCTGACCACACGGGCCATCTCCATTCTGGACCGGCTGGCAAAACCGCTCAACAGCCAGCAGTACAAGCTGACCATCGAAGGCCATTCCGACAACCTGCCCATCCACTCGGACAAATTCCCATCCAACTGGGAACTTTCATCGGCCCGGGCATCATCCGTGGCCCGTTTCCTGATCGCCAACGGATTTCCTCCCGAGCGCATCAAGGTCACGGGACTGGCTGCTACCCGCCCCCTTGCTCCGAACACGGACAAGGCAGGCAACAGTATTCCCGAAAACCAGGCCAGAAACCGTCGTGTGGTCATTCTGGTTTCGCCCGGCCCCCAGTCCTGAAAATAACTTCCGCAAAAAGCCTTTGAAAGCATCGGGAAATCCCCGTACCCTATGCAAGCCTTGCACACGCCATCCGCACAGGAGGACACATGCACTGGATTGCTCTCGGCGATATTCATGAATCAACAAGCATTTTCTCGGAAATACCGGATCTGGAAACGGCCGCCGGCGTCATCGTAACCGGGGACATCACCAACCGTGGCACAGCCTCGGCGGCACGATCCGTACTGGCAGCTTTGCGCCGGTATAACCCCAATATATTGGCCCAACCCGGCAACATGGACACGGACGACGTTGCGGCAGTGTTGCAGGAAGAAGGCATCGACCTCCATTGCCGCGTTCGCGAACTGGCTCCGGGACTCGGACTCATGGGCGTAGGCTATTCCAAGCCGACCCCCTTCAACACTCCCGGTGAAGTGGAAGAAGATACCCTCGCCAAATGGTTGGAGCAAACCCGTGCCGAGGCCGCAAATTTTGACAAACTCATTGTGGCTGTCCATGAACCTCCCGGCCAGACAAAGCTGGATATGCTCGGCAACGGGCAACACGTGGGCAGCATGGCCGTTCGACGCTTCATCGAACGCACCAAGCCGGAACTGGTCATCACCGGACACATCCACGAATCAAGCGGTTCCGACACCGTTGGGGAAACCATGGTCATTAATCCGGGCATGGCCGCAGGTGGCGGCTATGTACGCATCGATTACGAAGACGGCCAAATTTCTGCCCGACTGGAGAGCGCGTAGATGCGTTCCGTGGGATTCATATGGGTTGGCAAGCCCAAGGAAAAATTCTACCGGGAAGGATGCGAGCATTACTGGAAAAAGCTTTCCCGTTTTTTCAGGTTGGAAGAAAGCGTCATCAAGGACGGCCCTGGCAAGCTTCCGGCTGACAAGCGCAACGAGGTGGAAGGCAAGGGAATCGTGTCCAAGGCAAAATCGTCGGATATGCTGATCATCCTTGATGAATTCGGGGAACGACTTGCCTCCCGCAAACTGGCTTCCCATTTGCAGCAATGGACAGATGATCCGAACCTGCGTCCCACATTCGTTATCGGCGGACCGTTCGGCCTGTCCGACGAGGTCAAAAACAAGGCGCGAAAAACCATTCGACTCAGCGATATGACCCTGCCTCACGAACTGGCCCGGCTCGTGCTGCTGGAACAGGTTTACCGGGCGGCGACAATCATGCGCAACATGCCCTATCACCACGACTGACGGCCCGAGAGCCGCGTACAAAAGAGGATTATCATGCTGGACATGGATTATCTGAATCGGCTGGAAACATACTTCAGGGACGGCGACTGCCAGTTCGAATTCGACAACGGAGACGAAGAGCGACGGCTGGCCATTCTGGATTTTCTGGAAAAGCTCATGGACCTCGGCGAAGTGGCTGACGAACTGGCGACCAAGCTCATCTTCAAGGGCGGCCTCGACATGTTGGCTTCCGGCGGTGCCGTGGGCAGCAACGGAGAACACTAGTGCACCTTTCCATTCCCGGCTTCGGCACACTGGACATTGAACATGTGGTGCTGGATTTCAACGGCACCATAGCCGAGGACGGGGAACTGCTCCCCGGCGTTGCCGAGCGCATGCGCAGGCTGGCAGAAACCATGGACGTTGTCGTCATTACGGCAGACACCCACGGAACCTGTGCGCAAAAGCTCGCGGGCCTTCCCTGCCGTATCGACGTCATCAAACCGGGGGATGAAGCCCGGGCCAAGCTCGACCACGTACAATCCATCGGCGCAGCCCACTGTGCTGCACTGGGCAACGGGGCCAATGATACGCTGATGCTTGAGGCATGTGCCTTGGGCATTGCCGTGATGCAGGCCGAATGTGCCTGCGCACGCGCCGTTACCGCAGCGGATATGGTAGCAACGGACATTTGCCACGGATTGGACCTGTTGCTTAAGCCGGCCCGTCTGCTGGCTGGATTGCGATCCTGACGGGCCTGATCATATCTCCATTCACTCTCCACGCAACAAAAAAAGGGCCAGAAAACCGGCCCTCTGCTTTTCATATTGCGCGGTATGGCTACTGCTGCATCCGGGCGATAAGATCCTTCAACTCGGCAGCCAGCTTGGCCAGGGCTTCAATGGCAATCTGCGACTGTTGCATGGCCGTGGCCGTTTCCGAAGAAATCACATTGATCTCGTCCGTGGCGCGGTTGACCTGCTCGCTGGTGGCCGATTGTTCCTCGGCGGCTGTGGCAATGCTGCGCACCTGATCCGCAGCCTGCTCGACAAGGCTCTTGATCTCTTCCATGGCCTCGCCTGACTGCTGCGCCAGCTGCGTGCTTTTGCCAACGGCGTCACGCGCCACTTCCGTAGCCTGCACGTTACGCCGCGCCCCATCCTGAATATCCGTAATGGCCTTGCCGACCTGTCCGGTAGCGTCCATGGTCTTTTCGGCAAGCTTGCGCACCTCGTCCGCAACAACAGCGAATCCTCGTCCGGCCTCTCCGGCCCGGGCGGCCTCAATTGCCGCGTTTAGTGCCAACAGATTTGTCTGATCGGCGATATCTTCGATAACCTGCATGATGGCCCCGATGTTATCCGTCTGCTGCCCAAGCTGATGCATGCTGTCCTGAAGTTCCTCGGACCGGGCGTCTACCTGGGCAATCGCACTGATCACTTCCTCTACCAACCCGGAAGCTTCCAAAGCCTTTTCGCGGGTCTCGTCGGCATTGGAGGAAGCATCCGAGGCATTGCGCGCCACTTCCAGAACAGTGACGTTCATTTGCTCCATGGCCGTTGCAGTCTCACCGGCACGTTCCTGCTGCACTTGCGTACCACGTGTGGATTGTTCCACCTGGGCGGAAAGCTCTTCGGCAGCCGACGACAGTTGCTCGGCGATGGAGTCCGCATCACGGGCGGCGCCGACGATGCTCTCACGCTGGCTCATGGCCACACGTTCACTTTCCTTGATCTGCGTCGTGTCAGTAACGATGGTAAACGCACCGATGACGTGCCCGTCCATATCCTCCAGCACGGCCGTATCCACGAGGATATCATACCCGCGTCCTTTCTCGCCTTTGCCGCGGGTTTCCTGGCCCACGACAACACTGCGTTCACGGATGCATACTCCCAGCTGGGTCTGCCTGTTTGCATCACCATAAAGGAACTGGGCGAATTTCATACCCATGAAGTCTTCCGGTTTGCCGGGCTTTTGCAACAGATCCAGTTCCTGCTGGTTCACGAAAGTAATTTTCTCTTCCAGATCGACCACCACACAAGGGTAGGTCAGATTCCGCAACAGGCCTTCGGAGAAACCGAGCTTTGCCTTGAGCTCCAGAATCATGGCCCGAACCGCATCGATGGTCTCCCCGATGGCGTCCCTGGCCTCATACGATATTTCGGCATTGAAGTTGCCCTCGGCCACCTCGCCGGTGAAGTCGGAAAGCCGTTTGAGAGGACGGGAAACCACCCGCACAAGCAACAGAAGTACCGCGACCACGGCGATCAATGCACCGAAAGCCACCAGTATGTTGGAAAGAAGCAACTTCCTGTCCACACCATGAAAAATCTCGCCCTTGGTCATGGAAAAACCGAATGTCCATCCCCAAGGCTTGAAGTGGCGCAGGAAGACTTCCTTCTCGGCTCCATTGAATTCGTATTCAACAATGCCGTTGTCCTCGTTCTTGAATAGGGACCAGAACGGATAATCCGTAAGCGTCTTTGACTCGTAGGTGGGGTGCAGTATCAACTTGCCTTTGAGGTCAAAAATAAAACCGTATCCGCTGCCCCCTATCTTTGCGGACTCCACGGCGCGCCGGAATTCCGGGGTAATTATCTTGCGGCCAACGTAAATGACGCCCACGGTCTTGCCGAAGGGATCCTTGATGGGCTTGTATGCGGTCTGATACCATGCGTTGACCACATAAGCGATGCCGTAATAGGTTTCACCGCTGATCACTGTCTTGTACACAGCGCTGTCGGAAGGAATATACGTTCCCACAGCGCGTTGCCCGTTCAGCTTGAGCACGTTGGTGGAGATACGCAAAAGTTTGTTTGGCAATACCTGAAAAACTGTCGTTGTGCCGCCAACCTGTTTTTGCACCTTGTCCACAAGGTCAAAATTTCCGTTGATGACATGGCCGCCGAACTGCAAAGTGGGAATGGTCGCGCTTTCCTTTTCCTTGGTGACCTGATTCACCATATCCACGGTCACGGTGTTTCCCGTATTCAGATATGGAGTACCGAGCTTTCTTATATCCTCGTCAAGGATGTTAAGGTCCGTCTTGACCTTATCCGACAGTAACGAATGTTGCATCTCCATGAGTCCGTAGATGCTTTCGGCAAAGGACTGCATGTTGGTTTCGCCCATTTCCGTCAGCGAATCCTTGATCTGGACCTGCGTCACAGTGGTCATGATGAGAATGGCCAGCGCTACAACGCCGATAGTACCCGTTAGCAACTTGGTCTGGAATGGCATTTTCATAAATCGAGACGACATATGACCTCACTTTTTTCCCACGTCCTGTTCCCCCACGCGTTTGTTTCGCAACGAACAGGAAACACAAAAATTTTTCTATTTTGAATAGTACTGAGAGAGATTTGTAGTGTCAAATCATTATGTTCTGTTCAGCGTGATAATAAAACGCCTACGGACAGGAGGGAAAATCAGGCCAGAAAAGCTGCCGCCACAGCCCCGGCAAAGACAACAGGCAGAACGTCAATACGCATGCGCAAAGCAACGAAAGCACCCAAGGCCACAATCACGGACGGAACATCCCATTGGATCTCCAACAGGAACCGCCCGGCAACGGCAGCCATCAGGCCAACGAGAGAAACAAGGCTCCCCTTGAGAGCCCGGCGAGCGACGGAAGAAGAGGCCAGACGGCCATACAGGGGAGTGGAGCCCAAGAGAATAAGCAGGGAAGGAGTAAAAACAGCGACCGTAGCGACAAATGCCCCGAACAGTCCTCGGAGGGCATAGCCCACGAATGTGGCAGTCATGACGATGGGGCCGGGCGTGATCTGCCCGAGTGCAATACCGTCCATAAGCATGGAAGGATCAAGCCAGCCCCGGACCTCGACAATCTCATGCAGCATGAGCGGCAGGGAAACATACCCGCCGCCGAATGCGAACAAATCGATCTTGAACATCACGGCGGCAAGGGCTGCCAATTGCGGAGTCAGCCAATACAGTGTGGCGATGCCTATTCCCGCGAACAAGGCCAGCACAATGGCCGCCGTCACATGATTGCAGGGGGAGTCATCCCTGGGCAGCGATGTGTTTTCGGACGCCTCTCCCCGAAACAGAAAAACAGCCAGCACACAGGAAGCCACCAGAGCCACGATGGGATTGTTGCCGAAGAAAAGCCACAAGGCAGTACCCAAGGCCAGCAACCGTTCGACCAGTCCCGTAAGATAGCGGCGGGAAAAATCCACGGACGCATGCAGAATGAGCGCTACCACTACGGCTTGCAGGCCGGAGAACATTCTGGAAACCCAGGCCACGTCCCCCGAAGAAAAATACACGAAAGAGAGGATGAGCATAAGCAGAAACGCGGGCAGGGAAAAGCCGATATATGCAGCCAAAGCGCCCGGAGCGCCCCGCGAACGCATGCCCACGTACGCAGCCATCTGCATGGCCGTAGCACCGGGCACCATCTGGGTCACGGCCATTCCGAACCCGAAGGTCCGTTCGTCCAGCCAATGATGGCGTGACACGGCTTCCCGGCGCATATAGGGAATCATCGCCGGTCCGCCGAATGCGGTCATGCCGAGACGCAGAAAGGTAAAAAACAACCGAGACAGCGATGGTCGCTTCATGCCGGACCTCCGGGCATAAGGTGCCACGCAAGGGACGTGTAATGCAAGCGCTCGCCGCAGTTGAGAAAAGCACGCCATCCTGCTACCAGTAAACACTATTGAAAACCATCAACACGGCGGAAACCATGTTTGACGACAACAAGCCTTACACCTTTGACCGCGTAGTGCGCCTGACGCTCGGCGCGGCCGTGCTCTGGGCCGGTTTCAGCCTGATAGCCTCCCTGAGCGATGCCCTGCTGCCCTTTGTGGGAGCGTTGGTGCTGGCCTATCTGCTCAATCCGCTTGTGGAGCTCACGCAACGGGTCGTCCGCTCCCGGCCTCTGGCCATATTCCTCTCCCTTGCCATTTTACTGGGGCTTGCCGTACTGGCCGGATGGATTGTCATTCCCATGGTTATTTCCGAATTAACTGCCATGGGCAAAACCCTTTCCGAGTTGATCAACAACTCCGCCGTGGCGCAACGGGCTGCGGACCGGCTCCCGGCAGACTTGTGGCAGGCTGTGCGTGATTTTGCGGCCCGGGACGATGTGCGCCAATTCTTCAGCGAATCCGGGCTGGCGTCCCTGCTGCAATCCGCAGCAAAAAAAGCCCTGCCCGGCGCATGGCACATACTCAGTTCAACGGCCCATATTCTCTTCACCCTGCTCGGACTGGTGGCTGTGCTCCTGTACCTGATCTTCATACTTATGGACTTCGGGAAATTCCGGGACAACTGGACCAACTATATCCCGGCCGGTTATCGAAATGCGGTGACGGAATTTTTCGACGAATTCACCGGCGCCATGAATCGCTATTTCCGCACACAGGTGCTCATCGCGCTGATCATGGGTATCATCTTCGCAATCGGTTTCAGCATTGCAGGGCTGCCGCTGGCCGTTGTTCTGGGCATGTTCACCGGCTTGCTGAACATTGTGCCCTATCTCCAAATAGCCGGATTGATTCCCGCCTTCATTCTGGCCGGGCTGGACGCCATCATTGCAGGCCACGGTTTTTTGTATGGTATGGTCCCCATAGCCGTGGTTTTTGCCGTGGCCCAGACTTTACAGGATATGGTGCTTGTGCCCCGCCTGCAGGGGAAAGCCATGGGCCTCTCCCCATGGCTGATTCTGCTGTCGCTTTCAGTGTGGGGAAATTTGCTGGGATTCCTGGGCCTGCTCATGGCCCTGCCCATGACCATGCTCTGCCTGACCTATTATCAACGCTACCTCAAGAAGACGGAGCTTCCGAAAACTCGGGGCACCGATGCGGCAAGTCCAGCGCAGGGGCCCCTTCCATCTCAAACGGAAGAATGAAAAAAAATTCATTGCCGTATTCGTGGGCAATATAACCGACCTCGCCCCGGTGCAATTCCACCACCTGGCGCACGAAAAACAGTCCATGCCCGGTTCCGGCTTCATCCGGCTCGTTCAAAGCCCGAAAGCCGGGCTGAAACACCTCCAGAGGGTCCAACAGGGACAGCGGCTTCCCCGTGGTCAATACATACATGCGGATGCCGTCCATACCCGGTGCAAAATGGCCTTTTACCATTTTCCAGCCATAGGACATGAACGCCCCGTTTCGACCATCCGGAAGATCCACTGGGCGCGTGTATTTGACCGCGTTGGAAAACAGGTTGGCAAACACCTGTGAGAGCAGTCCGATATCCACCATCATGCGAATGATCTGATCCGCCGGAGCACCGCCGAGGGTCATGTCCAGCAGGACACCGCGTTCCTCCAGCCGGGGCAGGTAGCGGCGGAGTTGCGGTTCGACTATCTGGCTACGCAAATTGCACGGCCGCTTTTCAAGCACATAGCGTCCTTCTTCAAAGTGTCGCCGCCGAAGCAAGGTCTCCAGAAACATACTGGTCTGCACGTAATGCCGGTAGATTTCGTCAAACTTTTCTTTCATGCCCCCATAAACATCACGGATGCGATGAGCGCATACCATGCAACCGCTCTCTTTCTTCTCCCTGCCGAGGGCTTGCATCTCGTCACCCAGCCTGTCCAGAGAAACGATCATGCGCCGCAGTTGATTGAAATAGAGCTTGAAGTACATGTTGGGAACAATGACATTGTGCCCGATGTCCTCCACAAGATTGCGGATAAATCCCAAATGTTCGCGGTTCCTGTCCCGCAGCAGCCGGTTATGCAATTGGAACCCCACCCGGTTCACATACTTTTCCAGGAACAACCGGTCAGAATCACCCAACCGTTTTGTGCCGCGAAACACGAAATTCCCGATAATGTTTTCCGGCGGACGAAAAGGGAGAAGATCATTATAGTCCGGATTGCAATGCACCGGCAGAAACAAATAATCTCCATCCTGCACGATACCCACTCCCACCTGCTCATCCCAATCGCGAATGGCAGGAAAATCACCGTCAAATCCGGAAGTACGCCCGACCAAAACGAAATTATCCTCATCCTCCAACACATAAAGGCAGGACTCCAGCCCGAACATCATCCGGGGAATGGCCATGCAGGTGTCATAAAAAAGCTCGCGACCGCGAAATTCCTGGCTCAGATCAAAAAAGATGTTCAGAGCACGGACCTGATCCAGCGAAAAATCGTAATGTCCGTAGTCTTCCATCTTGGTCCGGACTCGCTTGTCTACAAAATTCGCGCGGGCTTTTGAAGAAATGAAACAGACTTCAGATTCAGAAGTCGGCCCGTTTTCGGGTGGGTCCGATGTGTTCATGCCGCCTCCATGACTATACGATGGTCGGGGTTTACCCAATCGTATACCCCGACCACCGTAACCTGACAAGGACAGCTGATAAAAAACTTACATCAGAATGTTGAAAAGATAGCCCACCAGCAAAATACCGCAGCCAACCACCGAGGCGAACACAGCAATGAGCCGAACCTTGAGTACCTTTTTGAGCATGAGCATTTCAGGCAGGGAAAGAGCCACAACGGACATCATGAACGCAAGGGCCGTTCCGAGTGCCGCACCTTTGCCGATAAGGGCATAAATGACCGGGACGATACCGGCGGCGTTCGTATACATGGGGATACCGATGACAACGGCCATCGGCACGGACCACCATGCGCTCCGGCCCATGAGTCCGGCCATGAATTCCTGCGGCACATAACCATGAATGGCCGCACCGATGGCAATCCCGGCAACCACGTACAACCAGACCTTGCTGACGATATCATGCACGGCGGTCAGTCCGGCACGAACTCGATCAGAAGGCGTGAGGCGCCCCTGAGCAACACCGCCACCCATGGAAAGCTGGTTGCGCACCCAATCCTGCAACTGGTCTTCCATGCCCAACCGGCCGATAATCCATCCGGCGGCGATGGCAACACACAGTCCGGTCACGGCATACAGTACGGCAACTTTCCAGCCGAACATGCCGTAAAGCAGGACCAAGGCCAGTTCATTGACCATGGGAGAAGCGATGAGAAAGGAGAACGTCACACCCAACGGCACCCCTGCCGTAACGAATCCCACAAACAGCGGTACGGCAGAACAGGAGCAAAACGGTGTGACAACGCCCAACGCTGCTCCCATGACGTTGCCGACAAATTCCGTTCTGCCGGCCAACAACCGGCGCGTGTTCTCAGGCGTGAAAAACGAACGAAGGATGCCGACTCCATAGACGACCAGTACCAACAGCATGAGTACCTTCGGCGTGTCGTACACGAAAAAGGCCACAGCCTCGCCAAGATGGGTTCCGGCCTCAAGCCCCAACAGGCTCTCGGAAAACCAGTGTGCGAAAGGCTTGAGCTGCATATACATGGCAAGCCATGCGCCCACGCCCAACACCGTAACCGCAATAATGGAAACAAGGCTCCACTGTCTGGCCGCAGATTTCTGCTCGCCGCTCATACAGGCGCATGGCTCTTGCGGCGCCATCTTCAGATTCTGCATATCCCTACCTTTCTTTCCGCTGTTTCTTGTTGATGACACAATCAAGCAACGAAGCCACGCACCCCAATTCAAGAGAATAATAGGCCCAGTTTCCCTGCTTGCGGGAAGCCAGCACACCGGCCTTTTTCAACACGGCCAGATGCCGTGAAACCGTGGACATATCGAGTCCGACCAATTCCTGCAGCTCGCAAACGCACCGTTCTCCGCCTGCAAGGGAATGAACCATGCGCAAGCGGGCCGGGTGTCCCAGCGCCTTGAACACTTCTGCGCAACCTTCAAACTGATTTTCCGTAATAATCGGTTCCATACGTTCGACCCTTTTCTATCTTTCCGGGTACAGATGTCCCGTTCAATTTGTATATTTGGCAAAATATGCAAATAGGTCAAAGTCGTCAATAAAAAAATCTCGACCAGAGCCGGATTTACCATCGCGCAAAATTATGCGAAGGTGCGCGCACATTCCACAGGGAGCCGACATGACAGCGAATAAGGAAGAAATAATTCTCGTGCATGTGACCGGGCAGGACCGCCCGGGCTTGACCGCCAGCCTGACATCCGTCCTCGCGGACTACGGGGTCGACATTCTGGATATCGGCCAGACCATCATCCATGATTTCCTGACGCTCGGCATCCTCATACGCCTGCCTGTCGACCCGCAGCCCGTACTCAAGGACATGCTCTTTACCGCCCACGAACTGGGCGTGAACATGAAGCTGCACCCTCTGGCACCGGAAAAATACGAAGCATGGGTAGCTGCGGCCAACCGCACCCGCCACATCGTGACTCTGCTGGCCCGGCATATTTCCTCGGAACAAGTGGCCGCGGTCGCCTCGGTCATGCGCAACAACGGGCTGAACATCGATACCATCCATCGCCTTTCCGGACGCATGCCGCTGGACAGCGACCTTTCCCTCTCGCGAGCCTGCGTGGAATTCTCAGTTCGCGGCGCTCCCGAAGACGCTTCGGAAATTCGCAGTCAACTGCTGGAGCTTTCCGCAAAAGTGGGTGCAGACATCGCCTTTCAGGAAGACAACATCTTCCGCCGCAACCGGAGGCTGGTAGCCTTTGACATGGATTCCACCCTGATCCAGGCCGAAGTCATCGATGAGCTTGCCAAAGAGGCCGGTGTCGGCGATCAGGTGGCCGCCATCACGGAGCGTGCCATGCGCGGAGAGCTGGATTTCAAGCAGAGCCTTGCCAAGCGCCTGTCTCTGCTGAAAGGATTGGATGAATCAGTACTGGAGCGCGTCCATGAACGCCTGCCCATGACCGAAGGAGCCGAACGCCTCATTCGCGTTCTTAAATCGCTGGGATACCGCATCGCCATTCTTTCCGGCGGATTCACCTATTTCGGAGAACGGCTTCAGGAACGGCTGGGGGTGGACCATGTGTACGCCAACCAGTTGGAAATCAAGAACGGCAAGCTCACCGGCAAGGCCGAAGGCGACATTGTGGACGCCTCCAAAAAGGCCGAATTACTGCGCACCATCGCGGAAAAGGAAGGCA
>Ga0207831_100186_pt1 | contig 31870 bp, 27 predicted proteins | sample TtanPargueraPR_7_FD_187741 | JGI IMG/M metagenome (GOLD analysis project Ga0207831, IMG submission 187741) | Aerobic enrichment media microbial communities from Bioluminiscent Bay, La Parguera, Puerto Rico - Tt and M1 (2) (SPAdes) | ecosystem: Environmental > Aquatic > Marine > Unclassified ...
GGCCCTGCCATCCAGCATTCTGTAACGTTGGTCGATACCCGACACCGATCCTCGCGCTCCTCCCGATCCTCGCGCTCCTCCCGATCCTCGCGCTCCTCCCGATCCTCACGCTCCTCCCGATCCTCACGCTCCTCCCGATCCTCACGTTCCCCTCCGGGAACTCTCTCCACCTCCACGCATGTTATCACATTAGTTCAAACTTGAAGAACTCAGCGTTTATCCATTATTCACATACAAGGAGTACTTTTCATGAAGCGCTATCTGCTGATTCCCGTTCTTGCGTTCGCATTCACGCTCACCGCGTCCGCACAGACAACCTGGTCGTTCGACCAGTCGCATACCGATATCGGTTTTGAGGTGACGCACCTGGTGATCACCGATGTCGAAGGATCCTTCAAGGATTATGAAGGCACGGTCTCAACGAAGGGTAACGGCTTCGAGAACGCCGACATCGCATTTACCATCGATATCAACAGCATCGACACCGAGAATGAAAAGCGCGACGCGCATCTGAAGTCCGATGATTTCTTCAACGCGGAGAAGCATCCGAAGATGACGTTCAAGAGCACGTCGATGAAGAAGACCGGTGAGAATACCTACAAGCTCAAGGGCAACCTGACCATCCGCGGCACAACGAAGCCGATCGAGCTGGATGTCACGCACAACGGCACGGTCAAGGATCCCTGGGGCAATACCAAGGCCGGGTTCCGGATTTCGGGCGAACTCAACCGCTTCGACTACGGACTGAAATGGAACAAGATGACCGAACTCGGCGGCGCCGTGGTCGGCAAGGAAGTGCGCCTCGACATCGACGTGCAGCTGATGAAGCAGGCCTGATGCGCCTGGAAGACGAAATACGGCAATCCGTATTTGCCGATGAGTATCACAAGCTGGTCGTGAATATCCTGTATACGCACGGCTGGCTTGTGACTCTTCTTTCCTCCGAGCTGAAACTGCACGATCTGACCATCGCGCAGTTCAATATCCTCCGCATCCTGCGCGGACAGCACCCAGCACCCGCCACCGTCACGATGCTGCGCGAGCGCATGCTCGACAAGATGTCCGACGCTTCGCGGCTGGTGGAACGGCTGCGCGCGAAAGGACTCGCCGAACGCGCGACCGATCCCGAAGATCGACGCCGCGTGGCGGTGCGCATCACCGACGAAGGACTCGCCGTGCTCGAGCACATCGGGAATTTCGAGGATGTGATGGATGAGGTGATCGCGAGGCTGCCGGAGGAGCAGGCGCGGCAGGTCAATGCTGCGCTGGATGCCATGCGGGGATAGAACTTATTCGCAGCAGGGAGGTGTGGTGCCGGACTGCAGCTCCACCTGCGCCTCTTTCGGTGCCATGCTGCCTTTCTTTTTCATCATCTCCATGTCGGGACTGATGAATGGAATCCCGAGCGAGAGTCCACGCAGAATGAAGAGCACACCGAGTATGAATATCCCAACCGGAATCAGGCGCGTGATCTTGCGCCGCATCTCACCCGTAATCATCCCTCCCGCATACGAGGCCGCAAACATCAGCGGCAGTGTCCCCAGTCCGAACAGAAACATATAGGCCGCGCCGCCGAGCGCGCTGCCCATGGCGATCGAGCCCGCCAGCGCCATGTATACCAGCCCGCAGGGCAGGAAACCGTTAAGCAGTCCGATGGTGAACAGCGAGGACTGCGAGCTGCTGTTGAGCAATCGTCCGAGGCGTTTTTTGAGACGGTCAAGCGTTTTATCGAAGAGCTTCGAGGGCAGCACCTTCTTCGCCGCGCCCGCCGGGATGAGCACGTACAGTATCATCAACACGCCCGCCGCGATGCCCAGCCATTGCTGGAATCCCGCAAGGGCGATGCTCTGTCCGATGAATCCAATCACCAGTCCCATGAAGGCATAGGTGACGGCGCGTCCGAGGTTGTAGAGTACGCGGCTGAAGAAAAATGACCACCGCTCCGAGACGCTGCCCGGAAGTACGAGTACGATGGGACCACACATGCCGAGGCAGTGCACGCTTCCCACAAGTCCGATGACAAATGCTGACCAGATCATACGATACTCACTCGCCGTCACCCTGAGCCTGTTGAAGGGTGGCGAAATTTTTTCCGACACCGGATCCGCCATGCTGCGACAGGCTCAGCATGACGGGGCAGCAGTCATTGTTGCAGATACACCCGTCGCTCGAGATAATACTCTTCGCCACCCTCGTTCCAGCGCAGCTTCACGATCCACTGTCCCGCCCGCATGCCGCTGACGGAAATGTGCTGCTCGCCCTCGTCGTTGAGCCGCAGCTCGTGCTCGGTGTCATGTGCGGCGTCGTCGATGCGGAAAAACGTCACATCACCGCCGATGCCGTCATAGCGTTCGCGCTCGGGGAAACGGATGGTGCAGCTTTTCGCCTTCCGGTCGACGGAAATTTCGGGCTTCGCATCGAGCTGCTCGGTGCGCTTCCGTGAATCGATTTCCTCCTGATAGCCCTGGTCCTTCTCGTAATAGTCCTCCTGCACCAGGTGATATTCCTCCTGGCTGACGATGATGGTCAGACCGATCGAGACGATCAGGAACACCACGATGACGATGGAGATGCCGAGCGCCCAGGGATGTATTTTTCGAGCCATTACAGCGCCTTTCTATTGTGCCGGACCCATGAAACCCGTGTCCACCTCCTCGAGGAGGCGGCCGTCGGAGAACACGCCGATAGTGATCGGCGTCTTGACACCGCTCAGCGCCGACTCCGGCAGTTCGATGAAAAATGCGGTCTCCGCGAGACTGGTCGGCTCGGCGACCACGTCGCTGCTGCCGACGATGCTGATCTCGCCCTCGTGGCTGAGAAGGCGCAATTCGATGGGCAGCGACTCGCGGGTCTTGTTGACGACCCTGATCGTGAAGAGATTGCGCACGTCGCCGTCGTCCTGCATCTGGTACAGCGTGCCCGGGGCGCGCAGAATCGTGGTCTCCACGTCGGCGCGCGCGATGAAAAGGAAGACCAGGACGCCCACGATCAGTGTCAGAACGGCGGTGTAGCCGATGACGCGCGGCGTAAGGATGCGTGTGTCGCCCTCCGCGATGGCGTTGTGCGACGCGTAGCGGATCAGTCCGCGCGGATATCCCACCTTGTCCATGACGATGTTGCAGGCGTCAATGCAGGCCGTGCAGTTGACGCATTCGAGCTGTGTGCCATTGCGGATGTCGATGCCGGTCGGACACACGACCACGCACTGATGGCAGTCCACGCAATGTCCCGCATCGTCGCGCGGTTCGTTGCGCCGGAATTTCCTCCGCGGCTCGCCGCGCTCGAAGTCGTAGGAGATGACCACGGAATTGTCGTCGAGCAGTACCGACTGAAGGCGGCCGTAGGGACAGACGAGCACGCAGACCTGCTCGCGGAACCATGAAAACACAAAAAAGAACGCGCCCGAAAACAGGAGGATCGCGATGAAGCCGCTTATGTGCTGCGACGGCGGCTCCACGACGATTTTCAGCAGCTCATCCATCCCGATGATGTAAGAGAGGAAGAGATTGCTGATCAGGAAAGCCAGTCCGAAGAAAATGCCCTGCTTGAGGGTTTTCTTGAAGATCTTTTCCGCGTTCCACGGCTGGGATTTCAGCGCGCGCTGTCGGTTCGCGTCACCCTCGATCAGGTACTCGATCTTGCGGAAGACCATTTCCATGAAGATGGTCTGGGGACAGATCCACCCGCAGAAGATACGTCCGTACACGGCGGTGAACAGAAAAATGAATACCACCGTCGCGATCATGATGAGTACGAAAAGATGGAAATCCTGGGGCCAGAACGTCACGCCGAAGAGCACGAACTTTCGCTCGAGGATGTTGAACAGCAGCAGCTGCTCGCCGTTGATGCGGATGAAGGGTGCGAGGAAAAGAAACGCGAGCAGCACCCAGCTCACGTAGGTGCGCCAGCGGTAGAAATTCCCCGAGGGCTTCTTGGGATAAATCCAGTTGCGTTTTCCCTCTTCGTCGACCGTCGCGATGCGGTCCCGGAACGTTACTTCCTCCAGGAAATCCTGGGCATCCGGTTCGTTCTGCATGTGCGTCGTTACCTTTCAGCTCTATTCCGAAACTTTGTCACCCTCGGGTGCCTTGGGATTCGGGGGATTGCTGCCCTGCAGCTCCACGAGTACGAAGCTGGCCATGGCGTTGATCTCGTCGGGACTCAGCGTCTTCTCCCAGGCGATCATCCCCTTGGCGGGGATGCCTTTCTGGATGACGCGCACGACGTTGGCGATCTTTGCCCCGTGCAGCCAGTATTCGTCGGTCAGGTTGGGTCCGATGCCGCCCTGCCCGGCGTCGCCGTGACAGGTCGCGCAATGCTGTCCGAACAGGTCTTTCGCACCGGCAAGGATGGCCGCGTCGGTGATGGGTTCGGAAATCGTGGCGGCTTCGGCTTCCGCGGCCGCGACGCCCGCCGGCAGTCTGCCGCCCTGCGCGGTGTAAGCCTCGAAAATTGCGGGGAAGTCCTCCTGCAGGCGCGCGAGCTGCGCGGCATCGGCGTTGCGCATGGCCTCGAGCATGTTCTGTTCGAATCGCTCGTACGCTTCGGCGTTCGCCTGCGCCCGGTCAAAGGGGGTACGCTGCTCGGATGCGGCATACACCGGCGCCCGGTACGCATCGAATACCGCGCCTTCCTGATCCTGCGGGGAGGGCACGTAGTCGGGATCTATGTCCTTCAGATAACTCACCTTCTGCAGGTCGCCCACGCTGAAGACGTGGAAGTACAGCAGGTAGATGACCGCGAATACGATGGTCAGGTAGAAGAGGTTCTTCCACCATCCCGGCAGCTGGTTGTCGTATTCCTGGATGCCGTCAAAATCGTGATTGAGCAGTTCATCCCGGGGTTCGTTCTTCGCCATGACTATTCCTTTGTATCGACGTCGTGATCGTTTTCAGTGTCGTCACGCTCGGTGCCGTCATCGAGCGGCAGCTGCTCCATTTCCTCAGTATAGGATTTTTTCAGCACGAGCGCACGGATAATAATCGCCACAAAGGCGATGAAGAACAGCACCGTCGTGGCGATGCCGAGGACTTCATAGGATGAAAAATCAACGAGCTTCTTGAACACGTATGCGCTCCGTCAGTCCGCTCGAATGTCGGTGCCGAGCCGCTGCAGGTACGCGGTCAGCGCAATGATTTCCTTGTTCCACGCCGTCCGGATGCCGGCGGCGTCGAGCCCCTGCGCGATGCCTTCGGCCTGTTTCCGCAGATCGGCACGGGCCTGCTGTTCGTAGCCCTCCGGATAGGGGACGCCGATGCTGCGCAGGGCGCTGATTTTCGCCTCGATGTTGCTGTAATCGAGGTCGTTCTCGATATGCCACGGATAGGGCGGCATGATCGATCCCGGCGACATGGAGGTCGGATCGTACATGTGATTGTAATGCCAGGCATCGGGATACTTGCGTCCCACACGCCAGAGGTCGGGCCCCGTGCGCTTCGATCCCCACAGGAAGGGGTGATCGTACACGTATTCCCCGGCCTTCGAATACGTGCCGTAGCGCTCGGTCTCGTTGCGGAAGGGACGGATGAGCTGCGAGTGACAGCCCACGCAGCCCTCACGGATGTAAATGTCGCGTCCCTCCAGTTCCAGCGGTGTGTATGGCTTGACGCTCGCGATCGTGGGGATGTTCGACTCCACCACGAACATCGGCAGGTTACCGATGGCCGATCCGATGAGAATGGCCACGACGGCGAGGATGGTGAAGCGGATCGGACGGCTCTCCAGCCAGCGATGGCCCCAGTATGTCTTGTCGTCGTGCTCGATCTGTGCGCGGAGCGGCGGCGCCTCGGCCTCTTCATCGGCCATGAAGGATCCGGCGCGCGCGGTTTTGAAGAGGTTGTATATCATCATGACCGCGCCGATGATGTACAGCGTGCCGCCGATGGCGCGCATGATGTGCATCGGGATGAGCTGCAGCACGGTTTCGAGGAAGTTCGGATACTGAAGAAGACCGTCGGGGGTGAACTGCTTCCACATGAGTCCCTGCGTAATCCCGCTCCAGTACATCGGGATGACGTAGAACAGGATGCCCAGCGTGCCGATCCAGAAATGCCAGTTGGCGAGCTTGATCGAGTACAGCTTTGTCTTCCACAGCCGCGGCACCACCCAGTAGATCATGCCGAAGGTCAGGAAGCCGTTCCATCCCAGTGCGCCCACGTGCACGTGCGCGATGGTCCAGTCGGTGAAATGCGACAGTGCGTTGACACCCTTGATCGACAGCATCGGTCCCTCGAACGTCGCCATGCCGTATGCGGTAATGGCCACGACGAGGAATTTCAGCACGGGATCCTTGCGCACGGTGTCCCACGCGCCGCGCAGCGTCAGCAGGCCGTTGAGCATGCCGCCCCAGCTGGGCGCGATGAGCATGATGGAGAACACGGTGCCCAGCGACTGCGCCCACTCGGGTGTTGCAGAGTACAGCAGGTGATGGGGACCGGCCCAGATGTAAATGAAAATCAGTGCCCAGAAGTGGATGATGGACAGCTTGTAGGAGTAAATCGGACGATTGGCCGCTTTCGGTACGAAGTAGTACATCAGCCCGAGATACGGCGTCGTCAGGAAGAAGGCCACCGCGTTGTGCCCGTACCACCACTGTACCAGCGCATCCTGCACGCCGGCGTACAGCGAGTAGCTTTTCATGAATGTCACCGGGATTTCAAAGGAATTGACGATGTGCAGCACCGCCACGGTGACAAAGGTGGATATGTAGAACCAGATGGCCACGTACATGTGACGCTCACGCCGTCGCAGGATGGTGCCGATCATGTTCCATCCCCAGACAACCCAGATGACGGCGATCGCGATGTCGATCGGCCACTCGAGTTCGGCGTATTCCTTCGAGGTAGTGAAGCCGGCGAAGAGCGTGATCGCGGCGGCGACGATGATCAGCTGCCATCCCCAGAAGTGGATGCGCGAGAGCAGGTCGCTGTAATTGCGCGTCTTCAGCAGGCGCTGGATGGAATAATAGTACCCGAGGAAAATGCCGTTGCCGACAAAGGCGAAAATGACCGCGTTCGTGTGTACCGGACGCAGACGGCCGAAGGTGGTGGCCGCACTGAAATTCACCCAGGGGAAGGGCAGCTCCAGCGCCGCGGTGAGTCCGGCGATAAAACCGATGATCCCCCAGAACACCGTCGCGAAAAAGAACAGACGGACGATCTGGTTGTCATACCGGAATTTTTCAACTTCCATTCGAGCGATCTCCTGTATTCGTTCGTTCGTTTGAATCCTTGTCTCCATCCTCTTCATGCGGCTCACTGCCGTTCGCCTCGCGTGGCTTCGTTCCGTCGTCGAAGAGCATGCGCACCGAGGGCGTGTACTTGTCGTCGAACTGTCCGGTGCGCACCGCCCAGAGGTAGAGCCCGAGGAAGGTCAATGCGACCAGCAGGCTGAAGCCGATGAGCACGAACATGATGTACATGTTACATCAGCCCTTTCCGCCGCGCCATCAGTCGCGTGGCGATCGTGGTGAAGGCGACGACCGACACCGAGCTGACGGGCATGAGCACGGCCGATACCAGCGGCGAGAGCATCCCCGCCACGGCGAACGAAAGCCCGATGACGTTGTACGCAAATGAAATGCCGAAGCTCACTTTCACGATGGCGACGCTGGTGCGCGCGAAGCGCAGCAGGCGGTCGAACAGCGGAAACCGGTCGGCAGAGAGAATGCCGTCACAGGCCGGCGAAAACGTGTTGATGTTCTCCGAAATGGAGATGCCGACATCGGCGGCTTTCAGGGCGCCGGCGTCGTTGAGCCCGTCGCCGACCATCATCACATGACGGTCCTCTGCGCGCAGCTCCTGCACGTACGCGAGCTTGTCTTCCGGCGTCTGATTGAAATGCATGGGCACGTCGTCGCCGAACACCGTGCGCAGCCGCGCCTCTTCGCGCGAGCTGTCGCCGGAGAGAATGACGAGCCGGTAATGCGGCTTCAGCGACGTGACGAGTTCCGTGAGTCCCTCGCGGTACAGGTTGGGCACGGTGAAGTGTCCGCGCGGTGCGCCGTCCAGCGCGACGTAGACCGCCGTCGTGCCGGCGTCCACCACGGCCGCATCCTCCCGCCATGCCCACTCGACCGAACCGATCGTGACACGCCGTCCGTCGACGACGCCCTCGATGCCTTTCCCCGGCACCTCACGGTAGTCGTCGACCGCATGCGTTACGTCGCCGGTCAGCGAAGCGAACACCTGGCGGCTGAGTGTGTGCGTGCTCTGCCGCAGCAGCGACTTGACCGCCGCGCGTTCCTCCTCGCCGAGCGCCGGTCCGTGCCAGCGCACATGCGCCGTGCGGGTCTGCGTGAGCGTGCCGGTCTTGTCGAAGACGATGGTGTCGATACGCGAAAGCGCCTCGACGGTCTCGGTGTTCTTGATGTAAAAATCGCGGTTGCCGTAGATGCGCTGCGCCGAACCGAGCGCGAAGGGTGACGACAGCGCGAGCGCGCATGGACAGGCGACGATAAGCACCGCGGTGAACACGGTCGTGGCAACCGACACGTCGACGGTCAGCCAGAACGCGGACGCGCCGAAGGCGATCAGCAGCACGACGGCGGTGAAGTGCTTGCTGATGCGGTCGACCAGCGCCGTGAGATAGCCCGCCGAGGGCTTGGTGAAAATGTCGTTGTTCCACAGCCGGGTCAGGTAGCTCTGCTCGATCTCCTTGACGACTTCGAGCTCGACGGCCTGGCCGACCTGGCGTCCACCCGCGTGGATGCGATCACCGCTTTTCTTTGCGATCAGGTCGGCCTCGCCGGTGACGAAGCTGTAATCGATGTTGGCCTCGCCGCGCAGCAGCACGGCGTCGGCCGGCACCAGTTCCTGGTTGCGGATGACGATGCGGTCGCCGACCGCGAGACGGGTCAGCGGAATCGTGCGTTCGTGGCCGTCCTCGCGCACGGCGACGGAGAGCGGAAAGTACGAGCGGAAATCGCGGTCGAAGTTGAGCGAGTCGTAGCTTTTCTTCTGGAAAATCTTGCCGATGAGCAGGAAGAAAACCAGGCCGGTGAAGGAGTCGAGGAAACCCGGTCCGGTGTGCGTCGCGATTTCGTAGATGCTGCGGCTGAACAGCATGATGATACCGAGTGATATCGGCACGTCGATGTTCAGGAAGCGCTGCTTGAGTCCGGCCCAGGCCGATTTGAAGTACTCACTGCTGCTGTAGAAAAAGACCGGCAGCGCGAGCAGGACGTTCAGGTAGCGGAAGAATATGCGGAACACCGGCTCGATGCTTGCGTCGGAGGCGAGGTACTCGGGGAAACTGAGCAGCATGATGTTCCCGAAGGCGAATCCCGCGACGCCGATGCGGTAGTACAGTTTTTTATCGGTGACGCTTTTGCGCTTTTCCGCCACGTCCTGCAGGCTGATGTACGGTTCGTAGCCCACCGAGGCCATGAGCATGACCACTTCGCGCAGGCTGATCTTCCCGGCGTTCCACGTGACTGTGGCTTCCTTGCGTGGGAAATTCACGCGCGAACTGATGACGCCGGGATTGAGCGAATGCAGGCGCTCGAGCAGCCAGATGCAGGAACTGCAGTGCATCGAAGGCACTTTGAATGTCGCCATGCGCATGTCGCCGTCGGAGAAGTCGATCAGCTGATCGACGATGGAGGGATCGTCGAGGTAGTCGTAGCGATGTTCGTAAACCTCGTCTTTCGGACTCTTACTGCTTCGCTGCTCGTCGATATCGTAGTAGTCGCAGAGATCCTTCTCCGCGAGCAGCTCGTAGACGGTCTTGCAGCCGTTGCAGCAGAAATACCTGTCACCGATGGCGATGTCGGTGCCGTCGCATACGTCGCCGCAGTGGTAGCAGAGTACCTCTCCGTTCGGCGGGCTGTCGCCTGGCGCGTTATCGTCCGGTATGTTCAGCGGTTTGACGTTGATCATGGTCAGTGCTTCATGAATCCGTTTCGCGTCGAATGCGGGGCGACGCCGGTTGCGTCATCCTTGAGTGACGCGATGCGTGCCTCCCGCGCGGATGCGCGTCAGACGCGGTGCGCGATGGAATCCTCCAGTTTCGGGTCGTACACGGGGATGGCGCGGTTTGCGGTGTAACGCGTCCAGAACAGCCAGAGCACGAGACCGCCGATGCCGATGACCGCGGTCAGATGCATCCACGAAAAATGCACTCCGCCGTCGGAAAACGTCGGCATGACCAGCCAGAATATGTCCACGAAATGCATGACGATCAGCAGCACCGCGATGAAGCGCAGCACGGTCAGGTTGCGCTTGAGGCGGAAGAACAGCAGCGTGACGAAGGGAATCACGAAGTGGCCGAAGATCAGCAGCAGGCTGACGACGTACCAGCCGTGTTCCCAGCGCGCCAGATACCACATCGTTTCCTCGGGCAGGTTGGCGTACCAGATCAGGTAATACTGCGATGCGCCGATGTAGGCCCAGAAAACGGTGAAGGCGAACAGCATGCGCCCGAAGTCATGGTAGTGGTCGGTGGTCACTTCATCCGAGAGGATGTTGGCGCCGCGCAGGAACTGGAAAAACAGGACCAGCACCGCCATGGATGTCAGGAATCCGCCGGTGAATACATACACGCCGAAAATGGTCGAGTACCAGTGCGGCTCGAGGCTCATCAGCCAGTCGAAGGCCGCGAAGGTCAGCGTGAAGGCGAACAGGAACAGCCCGCCCGCACTGAGCTTGCGCAGGGTCAGCGTGTGCGCCGGATTCTGGTCGCGGTCCTGTGCAAGAGAAAGGCGGTTGAGCCCCCACGCGAGACCGATCCAGGCGGCGAAGTACACCGCGGCGCGGATGATGAAAAACGTCGTGTTGAGATACGGCGATTTCCACTGCAGCAGGTGATCAGTGGCGACTTCCTCGGCGTGCGTCCAGTGAAACAGATCGTGCAGGCCGAAGAGCAGCGGGATGAAGCACAGCAGCAGCAGTGGCAGCGTCATGCTCATCGCTTCCGCCGCGCGCCGTGTCACGACGCTCCAGACTGCCCCGGTGGCGTGCTGGAGCATGACAAAGAACAGCGCTCCGAGGACGATGGTCGCCCAGAACGCGAATGCCGTCAGCCACGACGCGAAGAAGGTGTGCGTGTCGGTGAAGGCACCGATCACCGTGAGGACCACGCCCAGCACACCTGCGCCCAGCGCGGCGATGCCGAAGCGTCCCCTGTCGGTAAACGTGTAGGTCTGTGAATCGATTGCGGCCATGAGTCCTTACTGTGCTGTTTCAGTCGTGTTCGTTTCCATGGATTGTGTGGCAGCGGACTGCTGCGCGCCGCCGTCGGTGGCGGCATCGCCCGTCTGCGTGGTGTCGGCCGCCGCGCCCGGCATGGGTGTCGAGGCGACCGGTGTGCCCTGTGCCTGCAGGGCGCGCACATGGGCGACGATATGCCAGCGGTCGTCGGGCGGAATCTGCTGGCGGTACGACGGCATGTTGCGGATGCCGTTTGAAATGACTTCGTAGATGTTGCCGTCCGCCATGTCATAGACTTTCTGTTCGTACAGCGACGTCGGGGGAATCGGGTACTTGTACTCCATGATGTTGCCCTTGCCGTCGCCGGTGACGCCGTGGCAGGGACCGCAGAAAATCGTGAAGCGCTCTGCGCCTCGTTTCAGTACGGTCTCGGTCACGGTAAAAGGCAGCCCCCCGACAAAGCTGCTGTCGGGATTTCTGCCGGTGAAGTAGCCGACGTCCTCGTGCAGGTGGCCGCGCGCGACGGTGCCCGCGGGAGGCGTGCGCATGGCCTTGCCGTCTGCGAAGAAGGAACTCGCGCGCTGGGCGACGTACTTCTCCTGCGTATCCATGTTGGGATTGGGATGAATGGGCGGATCTTCGGATGTCGAGCCGCGGCAGCCGGCGAGCAGCAGCGCGGCGGCTGCGATGACGGGAAGGATATGAACGCGTGTTTTCATCATGCACCTCGTACCAGCTCGATGTTCGTTCCGCCGACGGATGCGAGAAATGCTTCCGTCTTCTCCTCGTCGAATTGCGTGTCGTCCGCTTCGATGTGCAGCATGAAGCCGTCGTCGGTGACGCGGGCGAACTGCTCGGAGTAGAACAGCGGGTGATGCAGCCGCGGCAAGCGGTTGAGGCGGAACATGCCGATCACCGCGCCGAACGCACCGAAGAGCACGAACAGCGCAAAGGTGATGATGATGTAGGCCTGCCAGCTGAACAACGGTTTGCCGCTGATGACGAGAGGGTACGCGTCGGTGGTGACCCAGGTCTGCAGAGAGAAGCCGATCACCGCGCCGAGCGCGGCCATGCCGCCGACAATGTAGCCGACCGGCGAGCGCTTCAGTCCCATCGCCTCGTCCATCCCGTGAATGGGGAATGGCGAATGGCAGTCGAACTTGCTGTATCCAGCGGTGCGGACCTGCTTCGCGGCATCCATCAGGGCCGCGGGAGAGGAGAATTCCGCGATCATGCCGTAGGTTTTCATGCCGATTCTCCTTCAAGTTTGTCCTGCAGCCCTTCGGCATGCCCGTGATGCGGATCCGCTTCGGGCATGACGCCCTTGACCTCCGACATGGAGATCATCGGCAGGAAGCGCAGGAAGAGCAGGAAGAGCGTGAAGAACAGTCCGAAACTGCCCACGAAGGTCAGCACGTCCCAGGTCGTCGGCGAATAGTAATCCCAGGAGGAGGGAAGGAAGTCGCGCGATAGCGAGGTGACCGTGATGACGAAGCGCTCGAACCACATGCCGATGTTGACGAAGATTGAAAGGATGAACATCACCGGAATGCTGCGGCGGATCTTTTTGAACCAGAACAGCTGCGGCGTGATCACGTTGCAGAGGAACATGATCCAGTACGCCCATGCGTAATTCCCGAAGCCGCGGTTGATGAAGGCGAACACCTCGTAAATATTGCCGCTGTACCAGGCGATGAAGAATTCCATGATGTACGCGTAGCCGACCATCGAGCCGGTGACGAGTATGATCTTGTTCATCTTCTCGAGGTGGTCGACGGTGATCAGGTTTTCGAGGCGGAACACGCGCCGCGCGATGATCGCCAGAGTCAGCACCATCCCGAAGCCGGAGAAAATCGCGCCGGCCACGAAGTAGGGCGGAAAAATCGTCGTGTGCCAGCCCGGGATCAGGCTCGTCGCAAAGTCCGTGCTCACCACGGAGTGGACGGACAGCACAAGCGGAGTCGCAAGACCGGCGAGCATCAGGTAGGCCAGCTCGTAATGCTTCCACTGCCGGTTGCCGCCGCGCCAGCCCAGCGAAAGTGCGCCGAAGACGATGCGCTTGATACGCTTCTTCGCGCGGTCGCGGAAGGTGGCAAGGTCGGGTACCAGTCCGACGTACCAGAACAGGAAGGAGACGGTGAAGTAGGTGCCGACCGCGAAGACGTCCCAGAGCAGGGGACTGCGAAAGTTCGGCCACATGTCCATCTGGTTGGGCACGGGGAACATGTAGTAGGCGATCCAGATGCGGCCGACGTGGATGGCGGGAAAGATGCCCGCGCAGATGACGGCCACGATGGTCATCGCCTCCGCGAAGCGGTTGATGGCGGTGCGCCAGCGCTGGCGGAGCAGAAAGAGGATCGCGGAGATCAGCGTGCCCGCGTGACCGATGCCGACCCAGAACACGAAGTTCACGATGGCCCAGCCCCAGCCGACCGGATTGTTCAGTCCCCAGACGCCGGTGCCTTCGTAGACGAGCCAGCCGATCGAGCCGACGAGAATCAGCGTCCCGGACAGTGCCATGCCGAAGAGCAGCCACCAGAGTGACGGAGTGCGTCCCTCGACGATGCCGCTGATCTTCTCGGTGATGCCGCGGAACGTCAGTCCGCCCTGCACCAGCGGCGCATCCTCGAGCACGGTGCTTGCCGTGGTTGGTTTGCTAGTGTTCACGCTTGTGGAGTTCCTGAATTGTTACATATGTCAGTGTTCAGATATCGGATTGCAGATTCCAGATTTCAGATTTCAGATTGCACGATGCTCCTCTCCAAAAACAAAGAACCCATTGCCAACAGCCAACGGCCAACGTCCAGCGGCTATCAATGCCCACTCGCGATCGGTTCATCATCCGCCAGTGCGCTGTTCGGATTCGTCAGCCGCGCGAGATAGGTCGTACGCGGACGCATGTTGAATTCCGCCAGCAGGCCGTAGCTGCGATTGTTGTTTTTCTCGCGCGAAACGCGACTGTCCGGATCGTTGATGTCGCCGAAAACGATGGCTCGCGTCGGACAGGCATCCTCGCATGCCGCGGTGACGTCGCCGTCGGTGAGCACGCGGCCTTCGCGCTTCGCATCGATTTTCGCGCGCGTAATGCGCTGGGTGCAGTAGGTGCACTTCTCCATGACGCCGCGGAAGCGCACCGAAACGTCAGGATTCTGCGCCATGTGCATGACTTCCGGCAGATCCTTCGTGTAATTGTAGAAATTGAAACGGCGGACCTTGTACGGACAGTTGTTCGAACAGTACCGCGTGCCGATGCAGCGGTTGTAGGTCATGACGTTGAGTCCTTCCTCGTCATGCGACGTCGCCGCGACCGGACACACCTGTTCGCAGGGAGCCATCTCACAGTGATGACAGGCGACCGGCATCGCGCGCATGGCGGGATTCTCCTCGTCGCCGTGATAATACCGGTCAATGCGGATCCAGTGCATCTCGCGTCCGTTGAGCACCTGGTCTTTGCCGACGACGGGAATGTTGTTCTCGCTCTGGCAGGCGATGGTGCAGGCGCCGCAGCCGATGCAGGCGTTGAGGTCGATGCTCATGCCCCACTGGTACCCCTCGTCGTAGCGATGATCGTCCCAGGGATTCTTCAGCGGCAGCATGTGCACACGCTCCTCCGCGAAATGCGGATGCGCGGCAAATTCCTTCATTGTGCCTTCGCGGTAAATCATCGGAAGGCGCTCCTGCACTCCTTCGCGCGCCATGCGCTCGGTGTCGAGACCGTGATGATCCTGCACGCAGGCGAGATCGTGCCGGGCGAATGCCGGTCCCACACGCAGGCCGCGGTCAATGTAAGGAGCGGACGCGCTGCGGAGTCGATAGGCGTTGAAGCCCACGCCGGTGCCGACCCGTCCGGCAGCACGGCGTCCGTAGCCAAGCGTCACCGTCACCGTATTGTCGGCCTGCCCGGGCAGCACCCACACGGGCATCGGAGTTTCATGTCCTTCCGTGCTGAGACGCACCAGGTCGCCGTCTTTCAGCCCCAGCTCAGCCGCGGTGGCGGTGCTGATCAGCGCGGCGTTGTCCCAGGTCAGCTTGGTGACCGGATCGGGAAACTCCTGCAGCCAGGCATTGTTGGCGTAGCGGCCGTCATGCACGGCGGGAGAGAGGCGGAAGACAAGTTCCATGTTGTCGCGGGTCGGCATGACGCCGGCGAAGACGCTCTTGTCGATCGCGCCGGTGACGGCGGCGGTGTTCACAGAGGGCGTTTCGAGCTGCACGGCGGAGGGATAGATACCGTCATGCAGAATGCCCCGCCAGCTGCGGTCGTCCATGCCGGGAATGAGATCCGTCCAGCTCCGCCGCACGATGTCATAGCCCTTCTCCGCGGTGCCCGCGGCGAGCAGAAGCAGGAGTTCCACATCGCTGATGCCGTCCGCATACAGCGGTTCGATCATGGGCTGGATGACGCCGAGGCGTCCATGCAGACTGCTGACATCACCCCAGGATTCGAGGTAGTGCCGCAGCGGCAGGTGCCAGCGGCAGGCGCGGCCGGTTTCGTCGTGATAGAGTCCGGCATGCACCGCGGTGCCGACGTTTTCAAGGAGTGAACGGAAATCCATGTCGGCGGGAGCATCGAATACCGGGTTGCCCCCGAGCACGATCAGCGTGTCGACCTCGCCCGCTTTCATCTGTTCGGCGAGGACGGCGAATGTGGCGGGATCGGTTTCAGATGCATAGGGCTGTGACGCGTACTGCACGGTGCGTCCGGTGTTTCCGAGCGCCTCGTTCAGCAGTGCGACGAGGGCGTGCACGGCCGGCTGCTGTCCGCGTCCGGCGGCGATGACCGCCCGTCCGCGATGTATCAGCAGATCGTCAGCCACGGCGTCAACCCACGCGCGGTCGATACTGTCCGGGGCAGGCAGCGCCGCGACAACAGCGTCGGGCAGTGCCAGGCCTTTTTTCTGCAGTGCGCGTGCGAGCGCGGCAGTGAAGGCGGGGACCATGCCCGCGGGGAGGCGCAGGCGGTGGTCGGCAAGCGCGGAAGTCTGCGTCAGCGTCGGCTCGACGACGTACAGGCGGTTTGTGCCTGCGTCGGCCGATGTGATGCGACGGCGTTTGGCGAAGGCGCGTGCACTGGCGACGGCGTCGTATTCACTGCCGAACAGATCCGCGTCGAGGGCCAGCACGACATCGGCGCGGTTGAAATCATGGCGGGGACGCAGGGAACGGCCGAACGCGGTTGCACTTCCGGTGAGCACGTAGTCATCGTTGACGGGATCATAGACGGCCACCGTGGCAGCGGGAAACGCGGCACGGAATGTATTGAGCAGACGGTGCAGCGTTGGCGACGCGGATGGCTGGCAGAGCAGGGCGAGTCCGACTCCGCCGTTTTCCACGAAGCTCTTGTGCTTGCCGGTCCAGAACTCGGTGAATGCCGCAACGGTGGAGGGCTCGTCTCCCGTCATGGTCTGCTGCGAACGGTCGGGATCATACAGCCCGAGCACGGACGCGGATGCCCAGACGCCAATGGCCGAGCCGGTGACGGGATCGCGATCGTTGCCGGCGATTTTCACCGGACGTCCTTCGCGCGTATCGACGAGCAGGCTCGCATTGTCGGTGCCCATCGGCATGGACGTCGCGTAGCGCAGGATGTTGCCCGGTGTAATTTCCTCGGGCTTCGCCACGTAGGGAACGATCTCTTCTTCGGGACGTCGGCAGCTGGTCAGTCCCGCCAGCGCAATCGACGCGCCCATGAGCGTCAGGAAAGTGCGCCGCTTCATGGCAGCGGGAGGCGCAAGTGGTCCCTCGGGGAACTCGCGTTCGGTCATGCTGCGGTATTCGTCCGTGTCGGCCTTGTCGCGCAGACTCAGCCAGTAGTCTTTTCCGTGTTTCATTGCGGGTCTGTCGGCGGATGGTGACGGATTGTTCATCGATGGCATCCCGAGCAGGTTTCGGGGGGATTGATGTCGAGCGCTTCCCTGATGGCGGCGGCACGTTCAGCCTGGTCTTCCGGAGCGACCCAGCCCATGACGGTGACGTCTTCTACAGGACGCAGGTGCGGGTCCGGATTGCGATGACAGTCGAGGCACCAGGCCATGCTGAGTGGCTGGTCGAGATGCACGACTTCCATGTCGGCGATGTTGCCGTGGCAGCTTTCACAGCCGACGCCCACGCTGACATGCGCGCTGTGGTCGAAGTACGCGTAGTCGGGCACCTTGTTGATGCGCACCCAGCGCACGGGCTGGCCCGATTCCCAGCTCGCGCGGATCGGCGCCAGCTGCTCGCTCTCGGTTTTGATCATGGCGTGGCAGTTCATGCAGGTCTGCGTCGGGGGCACCATGGCCACCGGGGAGACTTCGACGCCGGTATGACAGTAGCGGCAGTCCATTCCCAGTTCCCCCACGTGAAACTTGTGGCTGTACGGAACCGGCTGAACAGGCTGATACCCCACGTCAGTATACCACGGCGACCAGTAGTACCAGATCCCCGCGATCACCAGGATCACGAGAATTCCACCGGAAAGTATGATTTTTCCGGGCAGTGTGTTGGTCCACTCTGGGAAAATTTGCGCCAAAGTTTATCCTCTTAGTCTGTATTACGAAGATTCATTTCTGCTGTTTGACCCTGGGCCAGCTGACACGGCGATGAGAGTGTCGGTATGCGGAGAAAGGGCATTTAAGAGAGTGCAGTCTTAATTGAAGACTAAATTATGGAATTGTCGTGGAATTTCAAACCCGTGGGGAAGGCCGCGATCGGCAGCGGCGGTTGCGTCCGGGTACGAGATTGGTATCTTACCATGCTGTCCCCGATTCGGGGGAAATATTCACGTTTCATCGAAGGAGACGATCGTGACGGCACTTCCCGACATCGAAAGCGCATTGCAGGCATTTTCCCTCGTGTTCATGCTGCTCAACCCGTTTCTCCTCATTATCTATCTGCTTGAGCCGCTCGAGGAATTGGACAAACGGGGATTCTCCTCCGCACTTCGGCGCGCGGGCGCTATCAGCGGTGTCGTCTTCGTCGTGTTCGCCGTGGTGGGGGATGCGGTGTTCAGCACGGTGCTCAACGCGCGTTTCGAATCATTCCAGGTGTTCGGAGGAATTATTTTCCTGGTGATCGGCGTGCGCTTTGTGTTCTACGGCAACAAGGCCCTGCTGCATCTTCGCGGAGCTCCCGAGCAGGTTGCGGGCGCCGTCGCGATGCCCATCATGATCGGTCCGGCCACGATCAGCGCGAGCATCATAGCCGGTCAGCAGCTCGGTGTGATCTGGGGACCGGTGATCGTTGTGCTCGCCGTCTTTGCTTCCGTGTTTGTCATGATTCTTCTCAAGGCACTGCACGACTTTGTGCGTCCGCGGAATGAGAAGCTCGTGGAACGGTATGTCGATATTGCGGGACGCGTCCTTGCGCTGGTGGTCGGCACGTTTTCCATTGAGATGATTATGCGCGGGGTGACCAACTGGCTGGGAATATCCTGAGACAGGGTCGGCAGGCACCGTTTTTCCATCTCATGCAAATCATATGAAAATCGCTTGTTTTTCATCTCCCGAAGTACGATTTTTCGCTTGACTTTTCTCCCCCAAGGTTCGGTAAGACGGTTCCGTTTGCTCTGACCTGCGTGTGGAGAGGGTCGGGCTGCAGAGCCTGGATGACGTGTTCTGTGCCTGTCCCCACAGGCGTACATGGTCTCAGGGCATTCGGCGGAAATCGTCTCGCGGTTGCGCGGCGTGTCAGACACAGGCTTCAGTGCCATTGGTCCACGGTCTGGCAAAGTTTTGTTACGCGATGGCACATCACTTTTCAAGGTTTTCTGTTATGAATCTCTATGTTGGCAATCTGTCCTATCAGATGACGGACGACGACCTTCGCACCGCCTTCGAGGCGTACGGCGAAGTCAGCAGCGCAAAAATTATCCGTGACCGGGAGACCGGACGCTCCAAGGGCTTCGGCTTCGTCGAGATGCCCACGGACAGCGAGGCGGAGGAAGCGATCCGTCAGTTGGACAATGCCGAGCTTGACGGCCGCAATGTCAAGGTCAACCAGGCCCGGCCGCGCTCCGAATCGCCGCGTCCGCGCTTCTGAACTGCTTCCAGCCCGCGTTATCCTATCCGACCGTGATGTCCCGTTGATACATGCCCTGCGGCGCCCTTGCGGCGCCGCTTTCATTTACCACAGGAGGAGCCAATGGAAGAACAGGACCTGCAGCACCGCCTTAATGAAATGCAGACCCATATCAAGACGATCGAGGAACGCGTCGTCTCGATGGAACGCCGGCAATCGATGCAGCCCGACCTCCCGCAGACTGCGCTGCTGAGCGGCAGCTTCCTGACGCGTGCGTTCGCCGTGCTCGGACACTACATCGTCGCGTCTCTGATCATCGTCATTCCCCTCTACATCCTCATCTTCATCGTCGCCATCGTCATCGGACTCTCATTCTCGCAGTTCTGAGCCGATCGCCGTAATGTTCCCATGGGGACGAATATCAGACTTGTCTTGTCCGAATTTCGCACGCATATTTCGCGCGTTGTCTGCCAGTATATCATTATGGGACTGTTTCGTCTGTCGCGGCGATAATCCCAAGCCTGCGTGAAGGAGTGTGTCATGGTCGGGAAACCTGTTCGTCTTTTCATTGCCATTGAACATCCTCTGGTGCGAAGGGGACTGATCACCTTCTGCCGGGATCATGAGGACATGCGTGTCGTCGGAGAGGCGGCAGACGGGGAAACGGCATTGCGTGCCGTCACCGAAACGACACCTGACATCGTCATCGTGCATGCCCAACTGCCGCTGCGCAGTGGACCGGATGTCGTGCGCGAGCTGCGGAAGTCCGATTCCCCTCCGCGGACAATCATGCTCGTGCCTCTCAGCAATCGCGACGCTCTCCAATCCGCCATGGCCGCACCGGCCGATGCATTCCTGCTGACGACGGATCTTCCGCAGCATATCGTGCGGACGGCCCGCACACTGATGAACGGCGATCGATTTACCTGTCCGCTGCTCGCCGCCTGCCGTGACGCCATTCTTGATGATGCCGTCCCGGACCGCGTCCGTGCCGCATTCGATACGAAGGAGCTGCAGCTGTTCTCACAGCTGACCAGGAACCGGAATGCATCGCAGATCGCCCGCGCCCTTCGCATCCCTCCGGCCGATGTCGCCAGGCTCCGCGTGCGCATGTGCGAGAAGCTCCACGCCGACGCCGGCCGTTCAAACGACATCATCAATCCCCGCGATATATTCATTCACGGTGATGATGAGGAGTCTTCGCGCATGGCCTCATAGGGCGAGCGTTTCGATGCACCGCCCCGCACGTGCATGCCCGTGACGGAGACAGTATATTGCAGCCGGAGCGTCGCATCTGCAAGCGATGCTCGATTGAACTGCAGTGACATCCCGCGAGAACCGCATGTACGCCATGACCTCGATGACCGATCTGCCCGAAAGCGTGCGGGAGACAGAGCGTCTGCTGGACGAACGGCGTGCGGATGCGAAGGCAGGGAAGGGAGCGTAGCCTATGCTATCTCGGCCGTCCGTTACACCTTCGCCCGCGTCGAAGTCACCAGCGACCAGTTCTGTGCGGCCTGGGACGCGGTCTGCGGCGACTGGCTTCCCGACAGCGGCTACGAGCCCTCCGACGGCCTCAGCTTCGAAATCTACCACAACGACCACCGCGAACACCCCGAAGGGAAGCATATCGTGGATATCGTGATTCCGGGACGTCCCTTGGTCTGATACTGTCATGGAATAGAAAAGCCCCGCTGTTACACGGGACTGATCCACACGTCATGTGTTGTAACCTATTTCACCAGCATCATCTTCCGCTGAATGATCCCATCATCGCTCATGAAACGGGAGAAGTACAGACCGCTCGGAAGATGCGTACTCTGCAGCACGACGGAATGCACTCCGCGTGTATAGTCCGCATCGGTGAGTACGGCCACCTCGCGTCCCATGGCGTCGTGGACCGTCAGCCGCACGTGTGTTGCCTTTCCGAGTTTGAAGGTGAATGATGTGACGTCACGGAAGGGGTTGGGGTAGTTCTGACCGATTTCGATTCCTTCCGGAATCGCACGGTCCATGAGCGTCCATTTGTGTTTCTTGGGTATGCCGTGATTCCCCGGGGGTGTAAGTCCGCTGAAGAGTGCCGGATACAGACCGGTAAATCGCTGAAGGATTGAATCGTTGGGAAGCAACTGCTGCAACGTATCAAGAACAGCAAGCCCATCCTGATATCCGCCTCGCCACGCGAGCGGATACAACACGGCTTTCCGCATGAGCGCATGTCGCTGCAGTGTGGTCGATCCCGCGAAACTGTAGCTATTGAGGATATGAACGGCATCAATGAACAACGTGTCGTCACTTGCGATGTCCGATGCGAGGAGCTTCGACTCCACGTCGGATCGTGAAAGACAGACGGTGAGAAGCGTATCGAGGGCTCCCGGTGCGTTCGCAACGCGAAGTGCCCGATGCACGAAGCGAAGGAAGCGGTTGTCAGCCGAGAATGCCTGTGCGGATGCAAGAAACTGGCCCGCAAGGTGACGAACCTGGCCGTAGTTCTTTTGTCGCAGTGCCGCTCGCAGATAATCTCGAAGCGTATTCGGTGGGGTAGCGGTGGTCGTTCCTGTTGCAATCGACTTCGAGAGACTTGAACCTTCACTCCCAATAAACGGTACGGGATCGACCGGGTATGCGGGATTCCAGCTCACGGTTGGCGTTACTGTCGGGGGATAGGGTTCCCACCAGTTCTGGTATGCGTCGATCGTGCTGGATGCATCCGCGTAGGCATGGTACCCTGTGGCAGTGTTATCGATGATGATCTCATTCTTCGCGTTATTATCGCCCGGATACACAGGATCAGAACCGAGATCCACCTCGCTGTTTCCGAGGACCGTTAATCCCCGATTTACCCCGTGAAAACTGTTGTTGCCCATCGCGCCCGGAGGATATGCGTTTCCATTGCCAATGAGGAAGGATCCCTGTGTGAGCATCACCGCATGCGAAAAATTATCGAAATGACTCTCCTCGACGCTCAGGTTTGTTCCGTCCATAGCCAGGATCCCAATGTCACCGTATGTCGAACCGTTGATTCCGGCTCCGGTCGCATGATCACCAAAGAGACGAGCGGCGACATAGGAACTTGCCGCCTCACACCACAGGTGGTACAGCACATTGCTAGATGTGGTGTTGTAGCTCACACAGAATCCACCCATGTTCGTCAAGGCGACGTCAGTGTTCTGTATCTGTGAGTTGTAGAGATGGACGAGGCCCCATGCACCTGAATTTACACCGGCACGCAAAACGTGTGCGTCATCAAGTTCAGCGTACCCGCTGATACCGCGTATGTGAATGCCGTCCCATGATCCCTCCACGTTGCAGCTTTGGAATGTGCTTCCCTGTGTGTAGAGAGCACCATCGACATACAGTCCTCTGTTTGCTTGAAAGCTGAGCACATCCGTCGGATCCGTCCGCAGTGTCGCAGCGGGCTCAATGTATAGGTTGCCGGGCAGGCATGCGGATGGATCGTCCCACTGCTCGTCCGTAATCGGTTCCACCCTGTATAATCTGGCGGCGCCTGGTTCGTAATATCCTGTGAATCCATTGTCGTGCGATACATGATCCGGATACTCCGTACCTTTCACGATCCATATGTCACCGGAAAGAACATCGGTCACCTTCCATTGCGTGGCACCATTGGGGCGGAGCTTTACGGTAATGTGACGATGATCTCCTTCCCTGGTACGTTTATTGACGACGAAGAGGTATTGAAGAGCTGGATTCCCCGGTGGATCGATGCGGGTAAATTCGCTGACTTCGACGTATGTCTCGTCAGAGAGATCGACCGAGACATCCTGTCGCTCGGACATCACGTACCCTACATAATCTCCCAATTCTCCAAGAGTGTTGGACTGCTGTACACTGTAGCCTGCCACCCAGCGCAGGTCGTAGATCGTATCGCCGATCACGCGCAGGTACTCGCGATTGAACGTACCAACAGAATCGTAGTAGTTCTCCTGGTACCGGTCGAGCGTACGAGGCGTATAGTCAGTATTGAGGAACGCCCGGTAGCCCGTCCTAGACAGATCCAGTGTGTCTGATCCCTGCACGGGACACAGGAGGTAATACAGAATGCCATGGGCGCCGTACGCAAGCGCAAGGTTCACCTCGGCGCGGAGTTCCTTGTTGGTCGGTTCACGTGACCATGCAATGTCCGTTGTCGTGTACCCATTCGGAAATCCGTCCGCGAAGCCGTAGGAGTGATTCTGAATGGCCGGGATGAAATCCTCGTGTGCCCCCTGTTCATGTCGTGTGAGCGCGTAGCTGCGGTAGAAATTTATCATGCGCTGCATTCCCCAGCCGGGATCGGGATCACCGGGCGGGAACTGTTGCTCGTAATACTCAGCGTCCTCGGGGATAGCCGCTGGGATGGTATTCGCTGTATCCGCAAAAGCGTTTAGCGCATAGCAGTACGGTCCCTGGAGGAAATTTCTGTAGGCTGCCGTAAAGTACTCCTGGCGCATTGGCGTCATACTGTTTGTGTAGAGGTACCCTGTAATACCTTCGGCAGCGACCCTTTGCTGGATAAACCGCATCGTCCCGATATTCCCGGCCATCTCCCCGCTCTCCTTGAACATCAGCACGCGCGGCGGATTGGTCATGTTGGCGAACATGTCGATCTGGTTCTCGACGCAGGTTAGAGGTGCAACGGTGGGAGGCGGTCCGCCACTGTTATGCCAATCCGTATGCAGCGAATCGTGCGTCGGATTGAAGAGCGCGAAGGCGCGTCCGTCGCTCACGACGACAGCATCGACGTCGATGATGGGCCGCCGGGTGGAGAAGGGCATGTATTCGAGCTCGAAACGCAATAGTTCGTGTTCCGCCTGGTCCAGGAGCGGGAGCCCGCTGTTGTCGCCCAAAGGATTTACGTTACCGCTCGTGCGTTCCTCCGCCGTGAGCCGCAACGTGGTCGCGTCCTGTTCGATATGTACGATGCCGAGGAACATCTCGGCGTAGCCGTTCACCCCGGCGAATTCGCTCCCGAGTACCCGCATCTCGTGCAGCACGGCAGCTCCGTCGTAGATGCGGAGGCGAAAGATCGTTAGACTGTCGTCTCGCGGTGTCGTTGGAATTTCGTGGCCTGGTTCCTGCCCGAGCGGATTATAAAAGAGCGACAGAGATATGTAGTACTCCCCCTCGTTCCTCAGGTTGAACTCGTGTTTTTACTCCGTGTGCCGCCGCCAGCGCGAAAGATACCCCCACATGACCGGGTCGGGATTCTGATCGTTGTACCGTACGGCGTTGTTCCCGAATTGATCATCCAATGGAAACCGGTCAAGCGCGAGATTGTCCGGATTGAAATTGCCATTCGTGACCGGTGACGGATGCGTATTCTCCATGTCGCGCGATGACTCGAGGTGGTGGTATTCGCGCATCATCCCCGAGTGTGCGTAGATCCCTCCACCCGCAGTGCCCATGTCGCTGAAGCCGACATCGATACCGTTGTCCGTGGCATATTCCACCACGTGCTCCGCTCCATCGCGTGTGGGATGCACCGCAGCATCGGCGAGCGTCACAATCGCAAGGTCCAGGTCGAGATCCGTCATCTGCAGCCAGCGCTGCCAGGGAATCCAGGTGTCGATGTCACCGATGGCACCGCCATTCGCTTGGGCATCGACCACATGATGAGGATAAGTCCCATCCGGTGGGAGGTTCGGATAGGGCATCGGTGTACTCGGCGCTACGTTATCCACGCCGATGACAAAGCGTCCGTACTGTCCCATTGCCGGGTTTTGTGCGTTGGCGAGTGCCGCCATGAGCAGAAGTACCAGGATTCCCGCGTACCGCATTTCGTCTTCTCCTTACATGTGCATTTCTCCGATTCGTATCTATCTATGTGAAACCGCTCTCAGTACAGCACGATGCGCGTGCTGCGCAACGCGTCCCGGGCTGAGAGCAGCATGAAGTACAGACCGGGAGGGAAGCCTGCCGTGGGAATCGCTGCCTGACGCTCGACCGTGCTGCGGAACATGCGTCTGCCGAGTGTGTCAAAAAGAACAAGCTCGCCACGGTGGGCATGGGAGAGACGGACCTGGATTTCGTTTCCCGCGCGCACGGGATTCGGGTACGCATCGAAATCGAGCTCGACAGTCTCCGGCACCTCCTCGACATCGGTTGTCGACATCTTCCGGCCAAGGATTATGCGGAAGCTGCTGAATCCACCAAGGAGAATATCGTCGTACCCATCACCGTTTACGTCGCCGATGTCATGCGGCTGTCCTTCGATCTGCATCAGCCACTGATTCAGGCCGTACCAGGCGATCGCTTTCGGCGGCCAGCCGGGCCGGCCGCTGTAGATGAAGTTCGTCCAGGCATCCGTGGTACCGGTGCTGAAGGCAAGCGAGAAATCGCGGTAGCCGTCGCCGTCGATGTCGCCGTGCCGGAACGCCCCAATCGCACTTACCAAGATGTTTTTATCCGGATCGGGATTTGGTGCAAGTGTATCGACCGGAAAGATGGATGGAAGTCGGGATCGCCCGAACCATACCGCCCGTTCCGGATAGCGAAGCCCCGCGCCTTCGAAGCCGATGACATCAGCGTATCCATCGCCGTTTACATCGCAAAACTGGATTCCAGTCGCTGAGATCCTCTCTCCACAAATGGGATCGATACCCACACGAATAGCAGCGTCGAGTGATGCGCCCAGGGTTTCCCGGTCGGTCCCTTGATAGATCAGAAGGACCAGGCCATCGAGACTGTTGCCTCGGACGATCAGTTCATCCTTCCCATCGCCCGTGATATCGGCCGACCAGAGTCCGTCCTTCGAGCTCGTGTACGGATCGTCGTGCATCCAGAAGATGTCCGTCACCTCTCCCCTGAAATCTGGCGCACCATTGACCAGCACCACGCCGCCAGAGCGTCGCTTGACAGGATCGTACGGGCCTCCGGTATGGAAGGCGATATCGTCGTATCCGTCGCCGTTGTAGTCACCCGAGGTGATTTTGGGTTCGCCCACTTGTCCCCAAGCATAGTAGGTGGAGTCACCGTGAAGTTCAAAATCGGGTAGCCGAGAATATTCCGGCACCGTGCGCTGATGCATGTAGATGTACACGAGCCCGAAACGCGCACTATCGGGAGGTGGATGTTCAACCACGGCAGCGAGATCCGTAAATCCGTCGCCGTTGAAATCTCCCGATACCAACCCGAATCCTCCTCCCGGCAGGATGAGATACGGCAGGCGTGAAACCAGCGTGTCGCCGAGGTAGACGAACGTGGTGTCTTCCCTGCTGCGGAACGCGAAATCGTCGAACCCGTCATCGTTGATATCGCCCAGCCGCTGCGGGTCGCGGCCTGCATCATAGTGCAGCGTGCGCAGGTCATAGCTCACCCAGAACTCGCGCAGTTCCACCTCCGGGTGCCAGTCCGAGACTGCGTTCGAGTGCTTCTGCAGCGATGCATCGTCCAGTCGCACCTGGGCGGAAACCGGAAGCACGAAGAAGAGAAACAATCCAGCCAGAAACGGCCAGAGAGGGATCCATGTCCGTTGTTGCCGTGGACTCTGCTCCATGACGCAAGGATTCTCGCATACGATTGTGGACATACCGGCTCCATATCAAGAGATAAGTATGTATTGTTTGTCTTCATTGTACTGATAATTTTCACGATTGTCAACAGAAGGATCAAGGAGATTGTCGTGTTCACAATCCAGGTGCTTTTCCCGATGCGCGGGTGTTCATTCTTCTCGAATGATCACGCGAGCGCCTTCAACAGGAGTGCAGCGGATTTCACCTGCAGGCGCATCTTCTGACGATTTCGGATATGTGAAATCTCCTCCACACGGTGTTCAACGACGCGGAATCCTTTCGCGCCTGTCAATATCTCCAGATGGTTGAGAAGGTGTTTTTCGCATTTCAGGCGATTTCGGCACGCCGTCTGCCGAACGTACCGAGATCAAAAACGGCGACCAAACGGCGACCAGTTTGTCCGGATGCCCGTAAGTGAAGCAATGACAACGAGTTATGGGGGCGGGTGCATATCGTGGATATCGTGATTCCGGTACGTCCCTTGGTCTGATACTGTCATGGAAAAGAAAAGCCCCGCTGTTGCACGGGGCCTGGATGCAAATCGATGAGCGGCCACTATTTCAGCACGGTCATTGTTCGTGAAATCACCTGCCCATTCCATTCAAGCTGATAGGGATATACGCCGGAAGGCAGGCGTGATCCGTTGAACCGTACATGGTATGTCCCGGCCGGTTTGGCGGCATCGACCAGACGGTCAACCTCACGGCCAGAGAGATCGTAGACAATCAGCGTGATTGTGCCATCACCCGGGAGGGCATATTCGATTTCGGTAGAAGGGGTGAATGGATTGGGATAGTTCTGGGACAGGGTGAGCCGAGGTGGCCCCTCGGATATCCGCACTTCGACCACGGGAGAGTATGCCCAGATGCCATCATGGTCGATCTGCCGGAGTCGATAACGCAGCGGGACCGCCCGAGCCGGAACGCCCTGCAGGTCATCGATATACAGGTACCTGCGCTCCTGTGCCGTCGCGTGATTACCATCAACGAAGCTCAGCACTGTCCAGTTCTCATCCCCGCTGTTCCGCTGTACTTCGAAGCCGTGATTGCCCGTTTCGGTAGCTGTGACCCATGTCAATGTGACGGCGTTTCCACTCTTCGTCGCCGAGAAGGATAGGAGGTCAACAGGGAATAGGACACCGTTTGAACGAATTCTGGCCGAGTAAATGTCATTGGGATTCTGCCGCCCATCGGTCCATGTCACAACTGCGCCTCCGCTGCCATCACTGCAGAGTTTCGGATATGACTGATTGCTGGTCGCGGAACTCACGGCTTCTCCATTCTGTGTCCACTGCATGACTCCATATGTATCCACTCGCTGTGCATAGATATCCCAGTCGGCTCGAAAGTCACTCCACGTGATGATCGCGCCGCCGTTGCCGTCTTCGCAGATGTCATTCAGAAAATCATTCCCCTGGTCGGTGCAGACAACGACTCCATCTGCCGCCCATTGTGCATTTCCGGAACTGTTGATTCGCTGTGCATATATGTCGATACCGGAACCAGACCGCATATCCTGCCAGGCGATGATCGCGCCGGAAGCATGATCCGTACAGAGAACGGCAAATTGCTGGCGTCCTGTCGCAGCGCATACTGCGATACCGTTTGACGCCCACTGAATGACACCTGTCGCGCTGATCCGCTGGGCGTAGATGTCCGATTGCGGAGATCGGCCGTCGGTCCAGGTCAGTATGGCACCGCTGTTGCCGTCCTCGGAAATCCGCACATCTCCATGAGCCCCGGAAGCGGTGCAGATCGCTGCACCGTTTGCCGGCCACTGCGCAATTCCTGAAGCATCTATTCGCTGGGCGTAGATGTCAAATGCGTACGATACCCGTGCGTCCTGCCATGCGACAATTGCGCCGTGATGCGAGTCACTGCAGATCTGTACCTGTCCCTGGTAATCAGGTGCAGCGCAGACAATGACACCGTTCGTCGTCCATTGGATGGCACCGGCTCCGCTGATTCGCTGCGCGTAAATATCTTTCCCGACAGCTGCACGACCGTCCACCCAGGTGATGATCGCTCCCCCGCTGCCGTCGCTGCAGAGCTGGGGAGTGGCGTGGTAGCCCGGTGCGTTACAGATCGAAACCCCGTTGGCGGTCCATTGAATGGAACCGGAGGAAGAAATTCGCTGCGCGAAAATGTACTGATCCCCGCTTCCGGGCCGGCCGTCTTCCCAGGCGACGATCGCACCTCCACTGCCGTCAGGACAGATCTGAGGGGCATCCTGTATTCCGCCGGCCGAGCAGAGTGGAATGCCGTTCTGCGACCACATGACAGTTCCTGCAGCGCTGATTCTCTGGATGTAGATGTCGTCCTGATTTCCTGCACGTGCATCTTTCCAGGTGATGAGAGCCCCGCCGCTGCCGTCGGTGCAGATACTGGTCTGTTCCTGGTTGCCGGATGCCGTGCAGATTGCGGTGTTGACTGCCGGATCCCATGACCACTGCGCGTGGACTTCTCGAGAGCATATCAACAGGAACAGCAGTACCGTGGCCGGCAGCACACCCGGCGATAGCATCTTCCATACAGCTGCAATCGGATTCGCAGGATAACCGGGAATCGGGGATGGTGCCCGCATCTTCGGCCGCTGCCCTTTGATTTTTGAGATTGAATTCTTCATCGTATCTCCTGCCTCCGGCCTTCATCGCCGGTATGTGCGAATGTCTGCCCAGCACCCGGATCACCGTTGCCGGGCATGTACTCACCGTTCGCTGTGTCCGTCCATGACCAGCATGACATCTTCCGCAGAAATGGTGTCACGGACGGCACCGCCGTCGGTATCACGATTGAACGCGTATGCCAGCAATGCACCGTCTGCGTAAACGGCACGCCACGCGCCCTCCTCGAACCGCACCTCGCTGCGATCGGCGAGAAGCAGCCGGATCGGCCAGTCGAACGTGACCGAGCGAAGCCGGGGAAAGGGAATGGCCCTGTATTCGAGTCCGTACCCGTCGCGCGTGTCGGCAGATCCGTGGAGATATCGCGTGCCGTCTACGGTGCAGATCCCCGCGAAATGGGCACGGAAATCGAACGATCCGGAATCCGTCACGACCGTCGTCGCACAGGGAAACTGCACGTCCTCGGCGCGAAGCGCGCGCAGCACGTCCTTGCCCTGTTTCATGCGCTCCAGCCGCTCACGTTCCTGCTGCCAGCGGGACTTGAAAGGATGCCCGTGAATGATCTGATGCACGAGAATGTCGCCTCCGCATGATGACAGCATCAACAGGGTCGCGCAAGCCAGGAGAAGACTGCGGAACTGCCTTGCCGGCAGCTCTCCGCGCGTCCGTGGATCGCAGTGATATGCTGGAGTCGTCGTTCGCATGGGACTGCCTGCATCATACGATTCCCCTGCGTCCGGAATGTCATGAAATTGTCAAAAGGGGAGGACGGGAATTTCGCGTCGGAGCATGACGATGGAAAGGTCCAATAACCAAAGGTCAGAAGACGAAAGGAGCAGGGGAACGCTACAGCATGCGCAGCACCAGCAGTGTCACGTCGTCGCGCTGCGGCATGTCTCCCCGAAACGTCCCGGCGGCATGGAGAATGGCGTCGTGAATATCCTGTGCGGAGGCGTACCGGTGCTCCCGCAGCGTCTCTTCCAGCCGCTCGACGCCCCATTCCTCCCCGGTGGATTTCGCGCTTTCCGCGAGTCCGTCACTGAAGAGGACGAACACATCTCCGGGCTGACAGGGAATCTCGCGGACGGAGAACGTCGCCGAATGCAGCAGTCCAAGGGCGGGATCACCGGTGCGGTACTGCGTGATCGCGCCGTCGGAAGAGGAAACGCGCAGCAGCGGCGGATGACCGCAGTTGACCAGTGAAAACACCTGTTCTTCGGTGTCGACGATGCCGAGCAGGAAGCTGATGAACATGTTCCGGGTCTTGTTTCCGGCGATCGTCCGGTTCAGCGATTCCGCGAGCGTTTTCGGATCCCGGAAATACGCGAGCTCCGTCCGGAATGCCGTCTTCAGCATGCTCATCAGCAGGCCGGAGCCGACGCTGTGTCCTGACACATCGGCGACCGCGACGGCGGTCTTTCCTCCGGAAAGCTGCACCGCGTCGATCAGGTCGCCGCCGACCTCCCGGGCGGGATCCGCCTTGCCGAAAATCTCATACTGCTCCGTGCGCACTGCGATTTCGGGAATCAGCTCGCTCTGAATGCGCTGTGCGACGCGGATCTCCGCTTCCATGCGGGTTTTGTCCACGATGGTGGACTTCATCAGTTCGATGTAGAATGAAAACGCCAGCGCGATCAGCAGTGTCGTGAACAGGTCCTTTACGTTCAGGATCTGGAATTCTTCGAACGCACGTTCGGCAGCGCCCGGTCCGCTGACACCGATCTGGGCGCCGAGCGCGGCACTGACGATGAAATACACGATCAGTCCGGAGAGCGAGAGCCAGAAAAGCCATCGTGTGGAACGGCGCTGCAGCGGCTCGATGAAAAACGCAAGCGTGATGAGTGATACCGGATACAGCGGCCAGACCAGCACGACGAGGCGGTAGCGCTGCAGGAACGGGCTGTCTCCGGGCAGGTCGTAAACCAGCGTAATCGAGAAAAAGATCAGTGCGTATGCGAGCAGGGCGAGGACTTTCACCCTCGCGGACCGGTCGAAAAAATATCGCAGGGGCTCCGCTGCGCGCCGATTGAAGATCCCGAAGCTGAACAGTACCACGTGCGAAAGAATGTTTTTCAGGGAATCACCGGGATTCGCGAGAGGGAAGTTCTTCGCATGTCTGCGCTGCAGACTGTGATAGAGTGACACCAGACCTGCGGCGGCAAGGATGCTGATGCCGAGAAGGACGAACACCGTCAGACTCTCCCTGACGACCAGGTAGCCGTAGATGAAGCCGATGCGCATGCTCTCCCGCGCGCCATGGGCGGAATTGCCGGACTCCTCCATGTAGCGTTCGAACTTCTCTGCCGCCTCCGCGTAGACCTCCGTCTGCGGCATGTACAGCACCATGAGCGCGATGAAGACAAGCAGGCTGAGCAGCGCGGTCTGGAGAATGTACGGGATTCGTCTGTTCACAGTCGGTATCTCACGTTTCAGTCTGTGGGACAACAGTGCTGTATACGCCGCGGGTATATGAAAGTTGCCGCGCGAATCTGTATATTTCCGCTACACGTTTCATGCAACACATGGAGACAGCCATGACTTCATATACACGCAAGGCGGCCGTGCTGTCTGCCGCCGCAGTTTTGCTG
>Ga0207831_100187_pt1 | contig 31626 bp, 21 predicted proteins | sample TtanPargueraPR_7_FD_187741 | JGI IMG/M metagenome (GOLD analysis project Ga0207831, IMG submission 187741) | Aerobic enrichment media microbial communities from Bioluminiscent Bay, La Parguera, Puerto Rico - Tt and M1 (2) (SPAdes) | ecosystem: Environmental > Aquatic > Marine > Unclassified ...
AAAGGGGTTCCTGCCACAGAAACCAGTTTTCCGGAGGGAATCAAATCACTGTCTACATCAAGACAGTACTTCGAGTCGATCCACAATTCATGCCCCAAGCACGATTTTCCGGGACCATCGAGGTTGAAATACGCATGGTTGGTCATGTTGACCACGGTATCGGCCTCGGCCTTGGCGGCAAACGACAACCGCACACTATTTGTCGTAAGCGTATACGTCACCTCAACATCCGTGGCTCCCGGAAATCCCTGCTCGCCATCTCCGCTGCGTCTGGAAAACACGACACGAGGCCCTTGCGAAGATGTTGATACCTGTGCCTGCCACACTCGACAGTGAAATCCACGCTTTCCACCATGCAATTGATGGACGCCGTAATTACGGTCCAGACGGTATTCCTTGCCATTCAGGACAAAACGGGCACCACTGATGCGGTTTGCCACCCGTCCTACCACCCGACCGAAATAACAAGGATCATCAAGATAGCCCTGCAACGAGTCGTAACCGAGCACAACCTCATCAGAAATGCCTTGCGCATCCGGCGCGCACAAGCTGACCATGGTAGCCCCGTAGGTACTCACGGCCAACCGCATGGGACTGCAGACGAGTTTAATCAACTCGACGTTGTCACCCTCAGGGGTCTTGCCCCATGGCATGCGTTCAAAACCGGAATCGGTCATGCGTTTATCCGTTTTAATATCATCTTCGACTTACGTGGACTCACGAACAATTAATTGCGTGCGCAGCACATGCGTCTGGGGGACAAAATTTTTCTGATCAAATTGTTGAAACAACAACCGGGCCGCGGTCTTTCCCATCTGCCACGAAGGCTGGGCGATGGTGCTCAAGGGAGGCTCGACCAAGGCGGATTCCGGGTTGTTGCAAAAGCCCAGCAACGCCATATCACGCGGGATACGCATGCCCCTTTCCCGCAAAAGGCGATAGGCTCCGATTGCAACAGGATCGTTGACCGCAAATACGGCATCGGGCAATCGTTCCAGGTTCAACAAATGCTTCATGGCTTCTTCGCCATCCTGTTCCTGAAAGCCGCCGGGAACTACAAGATTCTCATCCACCGGAAAACCATGATCCTGCAATGCCTGCCGATAGCCTTCAAGCCGATCCCGTCCAATGGTCACATGGGAACGGCCTGCAATATGAGCAATGCGGGTGTACCCCTGTTCAATAAGATGATGTACACCGGCATAGGCGCCATTAAAATCATCAACGACTACCTTGCTGGTTGCCAGCTGTTCCGCGACACGATCAAACTGCACCAGCGGTATTCCCTGTCGCATGGCGTCTTCCAGATGTGAATACTCTGTGGTGTTTCGGGAGAGGGATACCACGATTCCGGCTACGCGATGGGCTGCCAATGCCCTGATATTCATGATCTCGCGGACCATTTGTTCCTGACTCTGGCAGACCATGATGGTATACCCGGCCTTGTAGGCCACTTCCTCCACACCGCTGATGGCCGAGGAAAAAAAATGATGCTCTATTTCCGGTACGACGACACCAATGGTATTGGTACGATTGTTTTGCAGGCTTTTGGCAATCTGATTTGGCTGATAGTTTTGTTCTTTTGCAAGTTCCACCACACGACGTTTTGTCTCGTCGCTGATATCCGGATGGTCATGCAACGCCCGGGAAACCGTGGACGGTGCAATGCCCAATGTCCGGGCGATATCCTTGATGGTGAACTGAGCCATGTCGTTTCTGCCCTCTAGGCTGCAGGAAGGATCACTTCCGGTCCGGTAGCGCGAATATGCAAGGGGACAACGGAATTCGGGCCAAAAACCCGCTCCATGGCCCCGACGTAGTCTGCGAACGCATCATGAGGAACATACGCCTGAATCGTACCAGCAAAGCCCCCGCCCTGAATACGCCATGCACCTTTACCGCCGAGCAGCCGTTCAGTTAGAGCCAGCGCCAATGGGATAGGCTGCTCGGTAGGCTTGTTGGTACAAAAACAATTCTGCAAAAGGCGGCAGGAAGATTCTCCGGCATCGTTTACCAGTTTCAGGAATTGATTCATATTCCCGCTTCGCAAAGCCCGAGCCTGTCGGTCAACACGCGCATCGTCCTCAACAAAATGCAACAGGCGAAGCACAGCCCGCTCTCCGACCTTTTCCCGAAGCCAGGAAGCGGATTCCAGAATTTGTTCAACGCTGATGCCCCGCGCGTAATCCTGACCAAGCAACTTCGCGGCAGCGTGCATTTCACTGGCGATTGCCGCATATTCGGAGGTCAGGTCAGCATGGTCTCCCCCCGTATTGATTACCGCAAGCCGGTATCCGGCACTTTCCACATCGCATTCGATGGGTTCAATGACCGGGGCGTCGGGATTCCCGAAATCAATCTCGGAGACTCCCTTGAATGCACAGGCAATCTGGTCCATGAGGCCACACGGCTTTTGGAAATACACATTCTCTGCCATGCGTGCGACAGATGCTATCCTGAGCGTGGGAACCGAACCGGAATTATAAAGCTGGCTGAAAATCGCCCCCACAAGCACCTCGAACGCAGCGGATGAACTCAATCCGGCCCCCATGGGAACACTGCTGTTGATACATGCGCTGAAGCCCCCAACAGCCAACCCGGCTTCGATAAACCCGGCAGCAACTCCTCGCACCAAAGCCGCGGGTTTTCCTGCCTCGGTGCCCTCCGGCGAAAGATTGGAAAGATCCACGAAAATGGTTTCCGCAAACCCTGCGGACTTGATGCGCACCTTCATGTCATTGGAAGGCGTAACCACCGCTAGACAATCCAGATGCACGGCGGCCGCCAATACTCGTCCATGGTTATGGTCGGTGTGGTTACCGCCAAGCTCCGTTCTCCCGGGGACGCTCAGCAACATGCCCGGTCCGGGGCCGAATTCCTGCTCCGTGAGCTTCAGCAAGGCGGCGTAACGGCTCCTTTGTTCGCCAAGGCTCTCCGGCCCACCATACATGCTGGCAAGAACAGCATCGATATCACCGCCCTGAACGGCTTCACGCATGCGAGCAAAAGTATCCTGCTTCATGTCATCCTCTGCTCAGATAATGAATTTCAGACAATTCGCGCAAAGTCGCTGCACTCAACTCCGGGGTTATGTCCCTTTGCGGCATGGCCAGCATTTCGTAGCCGACCATGAATTTGCGCACGGAAGCCGAACGCAGCAGCGGGGGATAATAGTGAAAATGAAAATGCCATTCCGGGTGTTCTCCTCCGTCCGAAGGGCGTTGATGAATCCCCATGGAATACGGAAAGGAGGCCTGAAAAAGATTGTCGTAACGAACGCCCAAACGGACAAGGGCGTCCGCGAGATCATCACGGCAGGCGTCGTCCATGCCGTCAAGCCCTGTCATGTGCTGGCGCGGAAGAAGCATCACTTCATAAGGCCATACTGCCCAGAAAGGAACAAGCGCCACAAAGGAATCATTCTCAAGAACAATACGACGTCCGTCCTCAAGCTCACGCTTCACATAGCGACACAATAGACATTCGCCCTTTTCATCAAGATGCTTTTGCTGGTGCAATTGCTCTGCGGCCGGAATCGTGGGCATACCACCCGAGGCCCATATCTGACCGTGTGGGTGGGGGTTGGAACACCCCATAACCGCTCCCCTGTTTTCGAATATCTGCACGTAGCCGATCTCGTCACGCTCCCCCAGTTCCAGATACTGCTCGGTCCAAACATCCACAACCCGACGAACCTGATGACGTTCCATACGCGCCATGGAGAGGTCATGCCGTGGGGAGTAACAAATGACCCGGCATACGCCCGACTCGGGTTCCGCGCGGAACAAGTCGTCATCCGGGGCTGTGTTTCGGCCCGATTGAGGAGGCAGCAGCGCGGCAAAGTCATTATCGAAAACAAACGTGCCGTCATAGTCCGGGTTCACTTCCCCGTTGGCGCGCACATTCCCGGGACACAAATAGCAACCAGCGTCGAACTCGGGCATTTCATCCTTTGCCGGCGCATCCTGTTGCCCCTGCCACGGACGTTTCGTCCTGTGCGGGGAAACCAGAACCCACTCACCGGTAAGAGCGTTGAATCGCCGGTGCGGATGGTCGTCAAACACGCTGCAATCTCCCAAAAAAGTTCATCGTTAAGCGAAGGCTTGAAATGTTACAAAAAACTCTCAAAAAATTTACTGCAAACGTTACCGCAAACGTTTTCGACAAAGGACCATAACATGGTTGTCATGTCAAGAACTCACGAAGAAATGGCACCCTCTCCAATCGAGTTTTATCAACTTAATGCGTTATAAAACTCCGGCAAACAAAAACAGCCGTTCATATAACAAACATCCTATGCTAGAGTAATTTCCCGGGCCAACCTCAAGCAGAGGATCACTTATGAAAAAGAGGCCGCACATTCTTTTTGTCGACGACGAACCGAAAGTTATTTCCAGCATACGCCGCACACTCCGATCCCGGGAAAAGAATTGGGATGTTTCTTTTGCGGAATCGGGACAGAAAGCTCTTGAGATTATTGATACGGTGAATGTGGATGTTCTGATTTCAGACATACAAATGCCCGGCATGAGCGGACAGGAACTTTTTGACAAAGTGCATGACATTTCGCCGTCAACGGTTCGCATCGTACTTTCCGGCACCATGGAAGTTGGCAACGTGGTCGAAACCATGCACAACGCCCACCGCTATCTGACCAAACCCTGTACGGCCGAGGCGCTCATACAGGAAATCAGGGAAGCTCTTGTCGTTCATGAAGACGTTCAATCTTCAAACGTGCAGGACATAGCTGCCCACATTGACCACCTGCCGGTGCTGCCGGAAGTCTATCGCAAGATCGAAGAGGAATTGTCCGAAGAGTCTCCATCCATGCAGCGCGTGGCCGACATTATTACCGAAGACCCCAGCCTTGTAGCCTCAGTGCTCAAACTGACCAACTCTCCCTTTTTTGGTCTCAGCCACAACATCACGTCCATATTTCAAGCAATCAACCTTCTCGGCCTGCAAACGATCAAGGCCCTCATTCTTTCGCAGCACCTTTTCTGGGGGGAGAAGAATCGGAAAAATCCGCCTTTTTCCGTTCAACTGCTTTGGGAACACAGTTTCCGGGTTGGCAACATGGCTCGCCACATTGCCGCGGGAGAAACTTCGGACAGAAATCTCATAGCGCTTTGCCACATAGCCGGGATACTGCACGATATCGGCAAACTGACGTTGGCAAACGCATTCCCCAAGGAATACGAAAAAGTTTTGGAACAAGTAGATGCGGGCGTTTCGATCCACCTCGCAGAAAAGGAAGTGTTAGGCGCGGACCACGCAGAAATAGGCATGTATATTATGGACTTGTGGGGGATAGATTGTGGTATTACCATGGGAATAGGCATGCACCACGCGGTAAATTCTTCCTCCGTCACAATTCCTTTGATTCTGGCGACAGCAGACCATCTGGACCATCTGTGGATTGTTTTCAACCAACAATACACGGGTACCAAAATGCCCGAACCGCTCCTCAATGAGATACAAAATAACGGCACGCTTGAACGTTGGAAGGCATATATACTTGAAAACTGGCCGGAGATAACAGAGATCACGGGATTCAGAGAGGAGATCGAGACATGACGGAAACTCCCGACAAGCCGCGCATTCTCATTGTTGACGACGAGGAAAAGGTTCTGTCCTCGCTCAAACGCCAATTACGCAACGACTTCCAAGTGGACACCAACACTGACCCTTCCGACGCCCTGGAAAAATTCAACAAATCGACCTCGTATGCGGTTGTGCTTTCGGACTATAAAATGCCAAAAATCAACGGGGTGGATTTTCTCATTCAAGTTAAACAGCTTGCCCCGGATTCCACGCGTATGATGCTCACAGGCTTTGCAGATCTTGAAAATGCCATGCGTGCGGTCAACGAAGGACATGTTTTTCGATTCATGGCCAAACCCTGCCCACCGGAAACATTATTCGCCAATCTCATGGAGGGCACTCGCCAATATGAGCTGGTCACTTCCAAACGGGTTTTGCTTGAACAAACGCTCAAGGGAAGCATTGAGCTGATGAGTGAAATTACGTCTTTGGTTAATCCGGAAGCCGCAGCTCGTACCAACAGGGTCAAACTGATAGTACGATTCCTCTGCCAGAAAATGGGAATCAGGGACATCTGGCGCTATGAAATGGGCACAACGCTCTCGCAAATCGGCTGTGTAATCCTGCCACAGCAATTCATGGATAAGCTTGTGTGCAAAGAAGGCCTTGATGACGAAGAAAAACAGATGTTCGAGATGCACCCTTTCATTGGACAAAATCTCATCTCGAAATTGCCCAGGATGTCTGAAATTGGTCAAATGGTTGCATATCAGCTGAAAGGCTTTGATGGGAGTGGTCCTCCCAGAGACAGAGTCAGCGGGGAAGATATTCCCTTGGGCGGACGCATCCTCAAGATCGCGCTTGACTACGACACGGAACGGCAGCGGGATCCGACCCCCAGCAAGGCGTTCAAGGCATTGGAGGATAACTGCGACCAATACGACCCGCAACTACTCTATTTTCTGGAAGGAATGTTAGGCGTGGAAGCGCGTTACCAAATGCTTGAATTGTCATTATGCGAATTGGAACCGGGGATGATTCTTCATGACGACATCGTCTCGGAACAAGGGGCATTGCTGTTGCCAAAAAGTATCGAGTTGGACAAGGACAAAATCGACAGGCTTCATTTGTTTGCCGACAAAATAGGTCTCATGCAGCCCTTCCCTGTACTCAAACCAGGTTGATACGGTCCTCGCCCGGGGACGGTTCCGTGGGAACGCGCACAACAAATGTTGTTCCCTCTCCTTCCCTCGTCTTCACATCAATACTCCCACCGTGGGCAAGAACGACCACATTATGCGCTATGGCCAATCCCTGACCAGTCCCCTTGCCTACATCCTTGGTGGTGAAGAACGGATCAAATATCCGCTCCACAACGAATTCCGGCATACCTGTTCCCGAATCTTCCACTTCGATAACGACATTCCCTTCCTCAACTCGGGTCCGGATGTGAATTTGGCCTTTGATGTCTGGCGTTTGCCCGATCCGAGCCTCCACGGCATGGGCAGCATTGACGATCAAATTCAGGAGAACCTGACTCATTTCACTCTTGAGGCAGAATACATCCGGTAAATTCTCGTCAAGCTCCAACGTCATATCCGAACAATATTTCCATTCATTGGTGGATACGGTTACCGCATTACGAATAATATCGTTCATGTCGTGCTGTGCTTTGGAAACTTCCCCGGGATGTGCCAACTGTTTCACGGAACGAACGATTTCCGTTACCCGTTGCAATCCCTCCAGCGATTCATCCAATGCTCCGGGAAGATCTTCCCTGAGGAACTGCAATTCGTCCCTATCCAAAGATGCCTCGATTTTTTCGGCCAATTGGCGGTCCGTTAAAGAGCCGTCCACGGCATCCAGCACAACAAGACAGCCGGTCAACATATCCATAAGCGTACCAAATGACGTTTGAAGAAAACGCAGGTTGCTGTCCACATATTGGGTCGGCGTATTAATTTCATGCGCAATACCTGCTGCAAGTTCCCCGATGGATTCCAACTTTTGCGCCTGCCGCAATTGTGCTTCAAGCACCAATTGTTCGGTGACGTCGCGTGCAACAGCCACGATGTTGATAATTTTTCCTTCCCTGTTGCGAACCGGAGCTATCGTACTTTCCTGCTCATACGTTGTGCCGTCCTTGCGACGGTTGATGAACCGTCCACTCCACACTTCCCCGGCAAAAATCGTCGTCCACATATTTGCATAAAACTCGGGAGAATGTTCTCCGCTTGCAAGAATACCGGGAGTCTCACCCAGAAGTTCCTCGCGGGAATACCCGGTAACTTCCTGAAAAGCAGGATTCACATATTCAATAACGCCGTCCGGGTCTGTAATGACTACCATTTCCGCTGATTGTTCGATCGCAGCAGCCAACCGCAGATGCTGTGCTTCGGCTTCCTTGATGCGGGAAATATCCGTAAAGGTCAGTACATAACCGACCCGCTCTCCTTGACGATTATTAAGAGGAACACGTTGGAGCAATACCCAAAGAATCTGGTCTCTCTTGAGCATTCGAAATTCCGTTCGAGGATCGTTCACAAACCCCTTTGAGGATATCCAGAAGGCTTTCAAAAAATCCCGGTCCTCGGGATGAATGTGCTGCAACCACCCGTGCCCGGCCATTTCGGCCGCATAAGACCCTGTCATTTCATGCATCTTTTCATTGGCGTATATCAAATTACCATGTACATCCGTAATCACGATCCCAACGGGGGAGGCCTTTGCTATTCCTCGAAAACGTTCTTCGACTTCTCGGCGTGCCTGCTGCGCCAAATACTGCGGTGTAACATCCACGCCGATGCACAGCAGTTCCGAAACAGTTCCCTCATCGTCCATCATGGGCCGCACAGTCCAGGAAACGTGCGCCTCCGAACCATCCTTACGTACGGCCAAAGCCTCTATCGCTCCCTGCCGGTCTTTGTTTGAGGAAAAATCAAATATTCTCTGTCCTTCGTTTTCAGCCAGCAAAATTCCGAATGCTGGCATTCCGGCCAAACGTTCAAACCCGAAAAACTCACGGGCATACCGGTTGGCCAGACCAATAATACCGTCGCGCTGGATGCGAACGATAATGTTGTTGGCGCCTTCCACCAATTCCCGATATTGTCTTTCACTGTTCTGCAAAGCCTGCAAAACGGGATCACTCACACGATGGAACAGGTACAAACTGATAAAAACCATCCCCCCGCCAACCGCCAAGCTTAACACCATGGCCAAGGCAAAAGGACGAAGAAACGTCAGCAGATCAAAATGGGCCACAATTCCCAACAAACCGGAACGGGTAATGATTGGACCGTATGCAGCGACGATCCAACGGCCGGAAAAATCACGCTCAAGCCCTTTGCCAAAACGGGATTGAAGGGCCTTGCCCATGGGAAATCCATCATGCTGAGATAACGGAATCCAGGCAGAAGGATCATCAGATGATACTCGCTCACTGCCCCGAACCAACATGTGAATTCTGTCCCCTTCAACTTTGGCAACACAAAAGGCGGCGCGCCCACCGCCGCGCCTGTATCGGGAATGAGCTGTGGCTACAATGTCGACAGTATACGCAAGCGGAGTCCTCTCACACATGCTGGCGGGGTCTTCCATATGCGTCATGTCGAATTTTTCTATGAACGTGATGTGACTATAGACCATCTCGCTCAAAAGCATCTGCTGTTCCTTCAGGGAGGTATAGCCGAGCACTAATGTGCTGACGATAGAAATCCCTCCGACCAGCACTCCCATGATAAGGCCCAGAATCAGCAACCGCTTTTTCCGGTCGTACTTCCTGCCGAATTCTTTATTCATGGTTTCGATTGTAGCAAAAAAAAAGCAACTCTCCATGATTATTCGGCAAAAAAAGAAACATTCGGCATGCGTTTTCAATCACCGCAGGCCTGAACATTGAACAGTCTCACACACTGACGTTTTTGTAAAAAAGACCTTTTTTTTCGACATTTCTGGAAACATATTTGTAACTTAATTCGCAACTCAAAACACCTCATTTTGATCAACACACTGGAATAAATTAAAAAGTATACCATTGGCCCAGTATTTGTTAGGGAGTGCGGATTACATAAGCAACGATATTCCGGTCTCCGTGCCCGGATACTACAAATGTGTTTCAAGGAGATGCAGTAATGAGTGGATATCAGGTTCGGCGCAGTGCCATCGAGGCAATCACCAACCACACGCCCCCGAGTGACACCCTGGATTTTTCCAAGACCACACCCACCGAAATTTTCGGTTCCAATGTCTTCAGTGACAAGGTTATGAAAAACATGCTTCCCAAGGATGTGTACAAATCCTTGATGAAGACGAAAAAAGCGGGTGAAAAGCTTGATCCTGCTATCGCCGAGCCTGTGGCAACGGCCATGAAGGAATGGGCTCTTTCCAAAGGAGCCACCCACTATACGCACGTATTTTACCCCCTCACGGGATTGACCGCTGAAAAGCATGACGGCTTCCTGTCCCCGGATGGAGAGGGCGGAGCCATCGCCGAATTTGATGCAAAGCTCCTGATTCAGGGCGAACCTGACGCTTCCAGCTTCCCGTCCGGGGGGCTGCGCGCCACGTTTGAAGCCCGCGGTTATACGGCATGGGACGTGACCAACCCGGCCTACATCCTTGAAAACCCCAACGGAACCTTCCTGTGTATCCCCACCGCCTTTGTTTCCTGGAAGGGACACGCACTGGATAAAAAGACCCCGCTGCTGCGCGCCAATCAGGCCATCAACAAATCCGCACACCGGATGCTCGCCCTGTTCGGCAATTCCAATGGTGAGATGGTGGTTTCAAACGCCGGTCCCGAACAGGAATACTTCCTTGTGGACCGCAACTTCTATTTTGCCCGTCCTGACCTCATGGTTTGCGGACGCACCCTGTTCGGCGCCAAACCCGCCAAAGGACAGGAATTGGACGACCACTACTTCGGAGCCATTCCGCGTCGCGTGCTTTCCTTCATGCTGGAAGTGGAACGCGAACTTTACAAACTGGGCGTTCCCGTCAAGACCCGTCACAACGAAGTTGCTCCGGGTCAGTTTGAAATCGCTCCGGTGTACGAGCAGTCCAACCTGGCCACCGACCACAACCAGATGATCATGACCACACTGAAAGCCGTGGCCAAGCGCAACGGCATGGCCTGCCTGCTGCACGAAAAGCCCTTTGCAGGTATCAATGGTTCGGGAAAACACCTGAACTATTCCCTGTCCACGCCGTCCTTGGGTTCACTTTACAACCCCGGAGACACGCCACACAAAAACATGCAGTTCCTGGTCTTCACTGCCGCCACCATCCGTGCGGTTGAAAAATACGGCAAACTGCTGCGCGCCGTTGTCGCCTCGGCAGGCAACGACCACCGTCTGGGCGCCAACGAAGCTCCGCCGGCCATTATATCCATCTTCCTCGGTGAACAATTGGCCGACATATTTGAACAGATCAAGGAAGGCGGGATTTCCGGCTGCAAAACCAAAGACTGCCTGGAAGTGGGCGTAGATACGCTGCCCGAACTCCCCCGGGACGCCGGAGACCGCAACCGCACCAGTCCCTTCGCCTTCACTGGCAACCGTTTCGAATTCCGCGCCGTGGGTTCCGACCAGTCCATCGCCGGAGCCCAGGTAGCCCTGAATACTATCCTGGCAGAATCTCTCGACTTTATGGCCGATGAGATTGAAAAAATCACCAAGGGTGACGATTCCAAGCTGAACGAAGCTTGCCAGAAAGTCATTCAGGACATCATGAAAAAGCACGGCCACGTCATCTTCAACGGTGACGGTTACGCCGATGCATGGCAGGAAGAGGCCGCCAAACGCGGTCTGCCCAACCTGAAGACTGCTGCCGACGCACTGGCGGTCATCAACGATCCCGATGTCGTGGAACTGTTCGAAAAATATGAAGTCCTCACCAAGGACGAACTGGATTCCCGTACGGAAATCTATCACGAGCAGTACAACCAGCACATCGTCACGGAAGCGACGCAGGCTTCCAAAATGGCACGGACCATCATCCTTCCTGCAGCCATCCGCTACCAGGGCGAACTGGCCAGGGTTTGCGCAGATATGAAAACCGCCGGTCTGGAGCCCACCACGGGAATCCTGAACGACGTGACCGCCAAACTGCGCGGCTTGCAGGCTGCAACCGAAGCTCTCGAGGCTCTCATGGAGAAAGAGGACTTTGCAGACGTACAGGCCGAAACCCGCTACTGCGTGGACGAAATCCTTCCCGCAATGCTGGAAATGCGCAAATACGCTGACGAGCTGGAAATGGTCGTTGCCGACGATCTTTGGGCACTGCCCAGCTATCAGGAAATGCTGTTCATCAAGTAATTCCTGTTTCCCGAAAAAGCATAAAACAGCCCGGTTTTCTCGGAAACCGGGCTGTTTCTGTTAAGGAACCCAGAAATCAATGGCAACAATTACCCCCTGGATTCCGGAACCACATACCGGGTGGCTGGTCCCTTTCCTACCTTTTGCAGCATGTCCTTGCCCACAAACTCATTCAAATCGTAATTGGCCGTGCGTGGCGAAAGATTACCGCCAACAAGTTCCTGATACTCGCTCCGGGAAATGCCGCCACGTTTGCGAATAACTGCCCACGCCTTTTCCTGCCGGGGGTTCAATCCCAAGTTGTTCTGACGCGGAGCGGAAACCGGAATATCCTCTTTCACACCATCGTTGTCAGCTTCATTCTTCTGGAACTCTGCGCCCATGCCGGATGCCGATTCCCCTTCAAGTCGAATCTCCTCGGCCTGAATGACATCGGTTTCTGCCATGACTCCGGCACGGGTGATACTGTTCACCAGTTCCCGGATATTGCCAGGCCAAGAATACCCGGACAATTTACGTAGTGCACCTTTGCTCAGTTCCAACGAGCCTTGTCCGGTTAACTGCTCAGCTTGATGCAGATAGTGCAACGCCAGCAACGGAATGTTTTCCGGGTGTTCCCGCAATGCAGGAGTATGGATGGAAACAACCTTGAGCCGATAATAAAGATCTTCACGGAACAGACCGTCCTCAATCATTTCGGAAAGGTCAACGTTGGCCGCGGCTATGATACGCACATCCACGGGAACTTCCGTATCACTGCCCAGAGGCTTGATCTTGCGAATGGACAAAGCGCGCAACAGCGATTGCTGAACCTTGGGCGAAGCTGATTGTACTTCATCCAGGAAAAGCGTACCGGACTCCGCTTCCTGAAAAGCACCGTTACGATCATTCCGGGCTTCCGTGAATGCTCCCTTCACATGGCCGAACAAGGCATCCAACAACAAATTCTCATCCAACGCGCCGCAATTGATCGAAATGAATGGACCATCCTTGCGCGAACTTTGACTGTGGATAGCTTCCGCTACCAGCTGCTTGCCCGTCCCGGTTTCCCCGGTAACAAGTACATCCACCTCCACTTGCGCGGCCTTGAGCACGTCATTTTTTAACTCGGTCATACGCGCACCAACACCGATAATGTCCGGCAACACACTCAAACGTACTTCATCCAGAAGGGCCTGTTCCTCGCAAAGGTCGACCGGTTCCCGCAAATTGACATTCAGAATGGCTTCATCCTTTTCGTGAATCTCCACCATCTGTCGGCTGATGCGACGAACCAAAGCGTTCACGGAGTTTTTGAGTTCCTCTATGTCTCTGCCGCCATAAGGAATGGAGACTTCTTCAAGCGCTTCGACTTCATGCAGGGAATTCAGCTTCTCGGAAAGTTGCCGGATCGGGGAAGTAAGTTTTCTTCCCAACCACCAAATCAACATGGCTATAAGCGCAATGACCACCACGGTGACCACAAGCATCACATCAAGATAGCGGTAGCCGGCAACAACAGGTAAAATACTGCGGTCCACGCGAACACAAGCGCCATAAACAATGTCACCGCGGGTTCCGCCCTCGTGAAATACGATTGGGGCAAAGGCAAAAAAATAGTCGTTCACGGTTGAGGATGTTTCGGAGTCCTGAACGCGGACCAACCCGTTTTCTCCCTTTCTCACCTTATCCAGCATCACCCAGTAACGGGTATGTTTGGCGTTCGGTCTGAACGCGCAACGCAATCCCGGTCGCCCGAGTGTTCCTTGATATCCCGACCGCGCTATGGACGTTGCCAGCTCGACTTCACTCTTTTGACGATTTGAGGATTCAAACAACATCCATCCATCGGTGTCCGTCACGAAGTCAAAACGCAATTCCGCACTGCGGGGAAAGGCCTTCAGAGGAGAATCCTCCGAATTGTAGAGCGAAAGAACGTTCCGAAGATCTGCAGCACGAACCGAAATCATGAGCAACCCATCATGATCAGCATCACGCATTCTGTATGGGGTCACAAACCTGACGACCTGTTCTCTTACCATGGCATTGCCCACGCCTTGCGCAGGCATGGGGTATTCCACCTCGGCAATCTTTGAAATCCAGACCTGTCCCGGCTGCAAGTCTGCATGGTCACTTAACAGCAGCAGCGGATTCGGTTGTATGCGTGCAAACTGCCGTTCGTTCAAAACAGTTGTCTCACCATCTTTGCGAAACAACGCAATGTGATTTTGCCCACTGGGAGCAAGGTAAACAAATTCCAAATACATGTTACCGCCCGCTGCGGCCTTGTCTTCGATAAAATCACGCATAACGTCCTTGTTCAAAGATTCTTGCGCAGCAAACAACAAATCCTCTCGGACCTGATTCAAATAATGCTCCACTTCATTGGCCACAGCGACGTTCCGCAAACGAATGGACCGCTCCAGCGCAGTATGGATGTAATGGCTTGATACACTATAGTTGGCCAGCCCGGCAGCCAACAAAGTAATGATTACGGAAGGGATCAAAGCCGCCATAAGCCTTCCGCGCAGGCCAAGTCTCGACCAGAAAAATTTCCGAACCAATGGCGAACTGTTGGGGTTCTCTCCGACTTTCTCAGCTTCGTGCATTGTAAACGCCTCCGGATTATTTACTCCCACCATATCTCGCAATTATTGCGCAACAAATAAAATGTCAACGAGCACATACTTTTTCTCCGGTGCCAAAAACAAAAAAACGCGCATGGTACAAGCATTGCAAAATATCGTCCACAAACATGAACGCGCACACGCAAAATGCGACATCCAGCATTGAAACTGTACGCAAAAGCGCGGAGAGAAGCGGATGCAATCCGATATGTACACGGACGTACGCAAAAGACTTTTGACTGTAATGATTCTAGTCCCACTGATACCATTCGCCGCATCCTTGGCGATTGGATACAGCTCCTACAAATCATCCATGCGGCAGGCAGCACTGGAGCGGGCCGAACGCATTGCGGACAGTCACGCAGCTCTGATCGGCTCTTTCCTCAATGAACGAAAAACCGATCTCGACGTGATTCTCGCAACCATCGGGGAGCAGCATCTGGCCAGCCCCGGGCGGCTCGCATCCATTCTGGCATCGCTACAACGAACATCCTTGGCTTTCATAGATCTCGGACTCACTAATCAGGACGGATTGCAGGTGGCATATGCAGGGCCTTTCGATCTGACAGGAAAAAACTACAAACAATCAAAATGGTTCAAGCAGACATGCGCCCACGGCAGTTTCGTGAGCAGTGTCTACATGGGATACCGGCACCAACCCCATTTCGTCGTTGCGGTAATGGCCCGGCAAAACGGCGAGTCGTGGATTCTTCGCGCCACAGTGGATCAGGATCTTTTCGGCAATCTTGTGGAAGGAGTCAGCATCGGGGCCACAGGCGAAGCATATATCGTAAACGACCTTGGAGAATTGCAGACGGAAAAGCGTTCTGGTGGAGCATTATTGGAAAAGGAACAGGGCCTTGTACCGACAATTTCCCAGAACGCCAAAAGCAGTGGAACGTTCGGACAATTCATATATGCAACCACTCCGCTCAATAACAACATGTGGCGATTGGTGGTTCGCCAAAACACCAGTGAAGCTCTGCAAGAATTGGATTGGGCTGCCCTGTGTATCGCCGTGGTCAGTTTACTTGGCGGCGGATTCATTCTGATTCTCGCATTCACGGTCAGCAACAGACTCATTCACATGCTGCACAGCAAGGAGCACGAACGGGTTGAAATGGAAACGCACCTCATGCGCGCTGCGCGGTTGGCAGAACTCGGTGAGATGTCCGCCGGATTCGCGCATGAAATCAACAACCCCTTGCAAATCATGAAAAGTGAAATCGCGCTCATGGAAATGGTCTCGGAAGAAGCGGGGATGGATGCCCCCATTCAGGAAGAACAGAAAGCCACAATATTGGATGGATTGCATCAACTGGGAAAACAAATTGACCGTTGCGCTTCCATCACCCGTTCCATACTCAAATTCGGCCGTCATACCGGCCCCGAGATCACAGACGTCAACCTTTCCGAGTTTCTGCCAGAGCTTTGCGAAATAACCAAACGAAAGGCCGAAGTGTCGGGAATTGAATTCTCATGCTCGGTTCCTGAAGGAATCCCGACAGTTCGACTCGATGCCGGGCAACTGCAACAGGTAATGCTCAACCTGATGAATAACGCCATTCAGGCCATTGAAGAACGCCATGGCAATGAAGGCGGTCAACTCAAAGTAGCCGTAAAAAAAACGGACGAAAACCATATAAAACTACTGGTGCAGGACAACGGCAAGGGAATACGTTCTGAAAATCTGGAACGCATATTCAATCCGTTCTTCACCACGAAGCCTCCGGGAAAGGGAACAGGGCTTGGACTTTCCATTTGCCATGCCATCATTGATGCCATGGGCGGTATCATGGAAGTATCAAGCGCCAGAAACAAAGGGACATCTTTCACCATTTCACTGCCAATAAAGGCTGTCGGCTAACTTCCACGGTCGACAACTCCTCCCCTGGGCGGTGCTCTCATAGAGAGCGCCGCCTCTTTTTTGTGACACCAGGAGAGTGCGAAAAATTGCGCGACAAACCTATATCGCATTATTAAATAAGATACTAAAATAATTGTATAAAAATTATGGCACACGCATTGCTTTTAGAGAAAGAACAACACACGACCTTGCAAGAAAAAAAGGCTTTCAGACCAAACAATGAGACAAAAAAATCGAAAGCAGGTTGGAGCAACATGACAACGGAAATGATGACCATTCTTTTGGTGGACGATGAGGAACGCCTCCTCGAAACCACGAAAAAGCTGTTTGAAAAAATGAACATTCAGGTTTTCACCGCGCAAAGTGGCCAGCAGGCCCTGAACATGGTGGAGACTCATGGTGTGGACGTCATTTTCCTGGATGTAAAAATGCCGGGGTTCGACGGAATGCAGACTCTTCGGGAGATCAAGAGAATCAATCCTCTGGCGGAAGTCATCATTCTAACCGGGCATGCGACGATGGAAGATGCTGTGGAAGGACTCAAACTTGGCGCAATGGACTTTCTCATCAAGCCGCTGAGCATGAAGGAAATGCTCAAAAAGGCAGAGGAAGCGTTCGAAAAAGTCAAACGCCACAGCGTTCTGCTGCAATCGATGAAAAAGGACTGAGAATTTCTGAGGCACGGGCCTTGGGAGGCACATCAATTGAGGAGGCATCATATGTCGAAGATACGGATTCTCATGGTCGATGACGAGGAGCGCTTCCGTACCATCACGTCCAAAATACTCGAACGAAAAGGTTTCGAGACCATTGTGGCCGAAAGTGGTGAGTTAGCGCTCGAGAAATTGTCCGAATCGCCGGACGTCGTGGTTCTTGACATGAAAATGGGGGGAATGGACGGCCATGAAACCCTGCGGGAGATCAAGAAACTACATCCCAATCTTCCGGTCATCATGTTGACCGGTCACGGAGCAAAACCCAGCGCACAACAGGCGTTGGATGAAGGTGCGTTCGATTATCTGGCCAAGCCGTGCGATATAGATCTGCTCGCGGCCAAAATTCAGGATGCCCTGCTGGACAAAGGAGATACTCCCCGCAGAGAAAAACTGGTCCGGGACATCATGATTCCGGTTTCCAGTTACACGTCCATCTCGGAAGACAGCACAGTAAAGCAGGCCATCGCAGAGTTGGAAAAGATGCAACGTTCATTGCAGGCAACGAACCGCCTCATGGATACCGGACATCGCTCCCTGCTTGTTTTCGGCAAGAACGGCGAACTTGCCGGAATTCTTTCGCCTCGGGATCTCATTCGAGCAACACGCCCCGCGTACCTTTCGGCTCCAAGACCTTCCATGGCGGACACCCTGCAATATTCCACCATGTTCTGGGAGGGACTGTTTTCCAGCCGCGTTCGCGAAATCATGAACCTTGAAGTTGCCGAGGTTATGTCCGGGCGGCCGCCGCAGATCGATGCGGACACGAACCTGATGGAAGCCGCAGACGCCATGTCCAACGAACGACGCAGGCGTGTGGCGGTAATGGAAAACGGCAGAATCATCGGCGTAGTCCGGGAACAGGAACTGTTCTACGAGATTGCGTCCATCATCTCCAACAGCTGACGGCTGCCAGACTTCGAACAGGAAAAGAGGTACTCAATGTCCCAAGCAAAGAATACCAAAAAAGCTACCGGTTACGACAAATATGTCGACTGGAAGCTTTTCGCCATACCAGTCGTATTGTTTTTTGCCATCCTCGTCCTGCCGACTCCAAGCGGCATGAAGCGTGTTGGCACACAGTACCAGGTCGGTCCCAAGAAAGTTATCAGTTTTCTGTGTGAAGAACTCTTCCAGAAAAGTAGTTCCGACACCGAACAGTGGCAATTGCTCACCGCCCAGATGATGGAACGCAACATGCGCATGGGCGCGTTAACTCGGGACCGTTTCATGAAACGAAGCGCCAAGTGGTGCAAAAAGTATAAGATTTCTACCACAGATACCAACCTCAAACGGGCGAAAAATTATGTTCAGGAAAATCTCACGCCCGAAAAATTCAATCAAATCATGAAGGCCAGCTTCGATTTGCGCATGAAGAAGCTCAACTACGACTCGCTCTCGGGCAAAGACAAGACGATGGCCGACAAGGGAGCCTGGCACATCAAGGTCGCCATAGCCATGGTCGTATTTGTTGTCTTTTGCTTCATGACAGAGTGCATTCCCCTGCCGGGCGTGGCATTCTGCATCGGGCTGATTCTAGTATTCGCCGGAGTGGTTACGCGCAAGCAGGTGGCCATGTTCTACTGGTCCGATGCCGTCTGGTTCATCATGGGGTCGCTCATGTTTGCCGCAGCGTTCGTCAAGACCGGGGTGGACAAACGAATGTGCCTGCTCATGTTCAAAAAGCTGGCGGTCCCCAACGTACGATGGATCACGCTCATATTCTTCCTTGTGATCTCGCCGCTGGCTGCATTCATCTCGGACCACGCACTGGCTGCAATGTTCCTGCCCATCGGTATGCTGCTCTATCAAAACAGTCTTACCGAGGAAATTCCCGAGGACAAGGAACTGGCGAAAATGCTCATGATCGCCATTGCCATGGCCTGTAACATCGGTGGTCCTGGCGCACCTTCCGGCGGCGCACGAAACGTAATCATGATGACTTACCTCACGGATATGTTCGGCTTCGACATCGGATATTTCCAATGGGTCACCTACTGCTTTCCGTTCGTAATCGTCATGATACCGATTACATGGTTGGCAGTTAACACACTCTTTAAGCCCCGCATCAAGTCGCTTGCCCCGGCAATGCGCCACCTTGAGAATGAAATAGGCAAGATGGGCAAGTGGAACAGAAACCAGATTTGGGCCGTTATCATCTTCATAGTCATGGTTTGGGGATGGTTCACAGAAAAGATCTTCTTCAACATGGGCATCTATCCCGTGCGTCTGGGAATCGGCGTCATTGCGGTTGCCGGTGCCGTGGCATACCTGTTGGCCGGTGTTGTCAACTGGCGCGACTATCATGAAAAGGTCGACTGGGGTGTGGTCTGGCTCTATGCAGGTGCCATCATCTTCGGGCGCACTTTGGATAGCACTGGCGCTGCATACTGGCTGGCCGACTCCGTAGTCAACCTGCTGGCACCATTCGGTATGGATCAAGGTCTGCCGCTGATGCTGACTTCAAACGGATTGACGGCAGTGCTCACCAACCTCATGGCAGACGGACCAGCTGCAGCGGCTGTAGGCCCCATCACCTTGAACATGGCAGGCATCGTCCATCCGGGCACGACATTCCTGCCCTTCATGGCTATGGCCACGGCTATCGCATCGTCCTTCGCATATTGCCTTATCATAGGCACACCGCCCAACGCCATCGTCTATGCTTCCGGATATCTGGAACCCAAGGACTATCTGCGCGTGGGCATTCCCATGTGGTTTGTAGCAAACATCGTCGTGATACTGGTCACGGCCGTGTATTGGGCTTGGCGAGGATTCAGCGGATTGCCGGGATTCTGACCATAGCCGCCATGATACTGGGGCGGCGGTTCTGCCGCCGCCCAAACCACCATCAGATCGGGAGCAAAAAGATATGTTCAAACCACTGGAAGATAAAACCGCAAAGCAAATACATCATGAACATGGTGTGACCTACTTCAGCCGCAGAATGGAGCGCACCATATTTTTCATCATGACCGTCGGCATGCTTCTCTGGGGATTCTATGAAAAATTCGTAGCAACAGGGACTCTTGGAGGATAAGGCCATGACCACGGCAACGTCACAAGCAGCATCTTCGACACGGGCAATTTCAGTAAGGGAATACCTCGATACGTTAGTGGGAATCATTCGCTCGCCGTCTGCTTTCTACAAAAGCGTGCAACTGGAGCAGGAGACACGCAAGGCACTTACATTTCTCCTGATATCATCCGTATTTCATGCGACAGTCAGCATGTCCTACTTCTATGAGAATTCGCTGCTCATGGGAGGCATCTACCTGCTCAACGACATATTCATGCCCGTTCTTGCCGCGGTTTTTTCCTTTTTACTGGCTGGCATGCTGCAAAGCAGTTCAACCGCCTTTCTACGCATACTCTCCATATATGCCTATGCTTCAGGGGCTATCATGGTAATCTCCTGGATTCCTTCACTGGGAATGATTCTGGAGCCAATACGGGCAGTACTCGTAATCATAGGGCTGAAAAAAGCCTGCGATATCGGCTGGATCAAGGCCATCTTCATCGTAGCATGTTCCGGCCTGCTCTTGTTGGTCTTCTTCTGGAGCATTGCCCCGGTATTATCAACAATGAAAACAATGTTCTTTACATAACGGGCAAACAAATTTTGCACCCGGACAAGCCGCAATGCGGCACGGTACGGTCCTGCCGGGTTTCCTCTCACCCTGCAATCCCCGGCAGGACCGCCCAACAGGGGTAAAAGGAGTAAATCATGACAACTTTGCAGCTGTTGCTCGTGGACGATGAGCAGGATTTCCTGACCTATGCATCTCGTCGGTTCAAGCGCAGAAATGTGGAAACACATACAGCAATCAACGGACCGGAAGCGTTGTCCATGCTTCGGGAACAGCACTTTGATGTCATGGTTCTGGACATGAAAATGCCAGGAATGGACGGCCTTGAAGTGTTGGAACAGGCCCTGAAGGAGTCTCCCGACACAAGAGTCATTCTCCTTACCGGCCATGCCAGCACGGAAGCGGCCGTTCGCGGAATGGCGTTAGGGGCGTTCGAATATCTTCTGAAACCGCTGCAATTTGAAGAGCTCTTTTTCAAGGTAGTGGAAGCTGGCAGGAGTGCGCAGGCAGCACAATGAACTCAGGGTGAATACGATGAAAATTCTCAAGACCATCGGGGATATTGTAAACCGCAGAAACATACACCTCAAGGCGCAACAGGCGCCGAAAGTGAATGCCATGGTTCAGCGATGCGAATCCTTTCGTCAGCTACTGTCTGCAAACCATGCGGCTTTGGAGACCATGTCCGACATGGGGGATGCCCTGAGCGGATTACGTCCTCTGGACATGACCTATGTCCGATCCCGTTGCGTTAGTGCTGTAGCCTCGGTAAGCCGAATGGTCCAAGCCCTGCGTTCCATGAACCCCGGTCCATATGATGAACTTTCCCCGAGGCTGCGGGATATTGCCGAATCCATTGACAAACTGATCCATGCCACTCCTTACACGCCTACGGATGGGCCAATGATTCTTCCCCTTTCGGAAGTGGAACATCGCCCGGATCTGGCAGGCCCGAAAACAACCACTCTTGTCCGGGCAAGCAAGGAACTTGGCCTGAATGCTCCGGAAGGATTCGTATTCACGGCAGAAGCATATCGGGCCTTCATGAACCACGGCCTGCGGGAAGAAATAGAACGCCTGTGCATGGCGACGGAAGCGGATGATCTTGCAGGACTCTACACCCTTTCCGCACGCATAACCCAACATATCAACACCACTCCCCTTCCTCCGCAGCTGCACAAACAACTGCAAACCATGCTCGAAAACCGGCCACCAGCCCGCTATGCAGTCCGAAGCAGTGCTCTGAATGAAGATGCGGCCGGAACTTCCTTTGCAGGCCAGTACCGTTCCATCCTCAACATAAGTCCTGAGGGTATCGCGGACGCCTATCGAGAAGTGGTGGGAAGCGCATTTTCGGCAACGGCCATGAGTTACCGACGCAATCAGGGCCAACGTGATGATGAAACCGTCATGTGCGTGGCCTGCATGGAAATGGTGGATGCGGAGGTCGGCGGCGTCATCTATACACGAGATCCGCTCGGACAGGATCAATCCAACATGCAAATACATGCGGTCCCGGGCCTGCCCGCTTCCATTGTGGATGGGGCGTGCACGCCGGACACATGGGCTGTTGATACCCAAAAAATGACTGTCACCCATCGGCATATTGCAGATAAGCAATCCATGCGCCGCTGTCTCAAGAGTGAGGGGACGTATGTGGAACTGATTCCTCAGGGGCAGGGAAAAATTCCATGCATGAAAACAAGCAAAGTCTTGCAACTTGCGCGCATAGGGCTACGTCTGGAACATTTTTTCAAGGGGCCGCAGGATATCGAATGGGCAGCCACCCGAGATAAAATAGTCATACTGCAATGCCGTCCTCTTGAAATCAGGACACAAGGCTGTGTCGGGACATCCGAATCCGTAACTGGGGCCATTATCCAAGGCGGTATAACCGCCAGCCCCGGCACAGCCGCGGGTCCACCCCATGTCGTAAAAGGTGAAGTGAACCTGCTCGACATGCCACGTGGGGCCGTCCTGTTGACTGATCAGGCGCATCCGGCCTGGGCAGTGAGTCTGGACCGCGTCTCGGCCATTGTTGCCGAACATGGTAGCACGGCCGGACATCTGGCTAATGTTGCCCGGGAATTCAATGTACCCGCGATTTTCGGTATTCCCAACGCTGTCAGCAAGCTTTCCGGGCACAAGATGGTGACAGTGGATGCCACGCAATGCGCCGTTTTTCCGGGCTATCGAATGCAAACTCCCGAGCCGGAAAAGGGCCCCCCCCCACTCATGGCCAAAAGCCCGGTCATGCGTTGTTTGCGTGAAGCGATGGATCACATTATACCACTCAACCTGACAAATGCATCATCCCGGGGGTTTTGCCCTTCCCGATGCAAGACGCTGCACGACATCACCCGCTTCTGTCATGAAATGGGGGTCAATGAAATGGTCAAGGTTGATCAGAATCTTTCGGATAATGCGGCCCGGCGTCTGGTCACGGACATTCCCACCCGCTACTGGGTCATCGACATGGGCAACGGCATGGAAGCTACAAACCAAAAGACCGTGACCCTTGATCAAATATACTCGCTGCCTATGCTGGCCCTCTGGCACGGCATGAATGCAAAGCCATGGCAAGGCCCACCACCACCCACGCCGGGCGGTTTTCTTTCCGTAATAATGGAAGCCTCGGCAAATCCGGCTTTGGCTCCAGGGGCGTACAACGACATGGGGACGCGCAATTTCTTCATTATCGGCCCACGTTATTGCAACCTGCAATCCCGCTACGGTTTTCATTTCAGCACGGTGGAAGGACATGCAGGTCCATTCCCTGATGAAAACTATGCATATTTGCAGTTCAAGGGAGGCGGAGCATCGCCCGACAGGAGAAAAATGCGTGCGGAAATGGTGCGCGGCATACTGAACCGCAAGGGATTTCTGGCCACGGCCAAGGACGATGCGGTGTTTGCCCGCATGGAAAACGAAACCGCACAAGAGATATTGCGGGGCATGATGATCCTCGGCCACATCATCATGCATACCCGGCAGCTGGACATGGATATGAACAGCCCGGAAGACGTAAAACGGCACGAACAACGCCTGCTCGCTGAACTGCTTGAAATCCTCGCTCCCTGCAACTGTCCGGAGCCATGGCGGAAAACTCCTCCCCCCACAACCTCGCCCCAGGCTCCGGACACAGGGGGAAAGGGACAATCCTCATGACCCGGTTGAACAGAAAATACGAATCACTCCGGCTCAAGCTCATGGGAATCACATTATGCTTCGCACTGATTCCTTTTGGCGTATTGGGTCACTTCATCCATTCCCAGTTCAGCACGACACTGCAGGAAAATATATCCGGAAACCTCCGACTGGTCGTCAGCAACAAGCGTGATACCATAGACATGTTCCTTAACGAACGTATCAGCCAGCTCAAAAATCTGGCATACTCGTATGACTTCAGGACCATAACCGACACAAAACGGCTGGCACGCATTTTTGAAACCATCCAATCCAATTCAGGATCGTTCATAGACCTCGGAATCATAGACAGTATGGGCAACCACGCGGCGTATGTGGGACCGTATGCCTTGCACAAGTTCAACTACGCCCGGGAATCATGGTTCCACAAAGTCATGCTCAAAGGCGTATTCATCAGCGATGTCTTCATGGGGTTCAGAAATTTTCCGCATTTCATTATTGCGGTGCGGCGTCAGGAAGGGGAACGAAGTTGGGTGCTTCGGGCCACCATAGACTCCGATATTTTCACGACGCTGGTGCGTAGTGTGCAGATGGGACGCAAGGGGGATGCATTTCTGGTCAACACCAAAAGAATCCTTCAAACCAAGTCCAGATTTGCCGGTCCTGTTCTCTCCGAAACATTCCTGCCCGTCCCGGCAATCAATAATGATGTTGCGGTGGTGGAATGGAAGGATCGAAACGATGCCATGATCGCAGGCGTGGCAAGGCTTCGGCATACTGACTGGCGGCTTGTGGTGGCACAATCGCCGACCGAAGATATTTCTCCACTCGTCAAAACCCAGTCCATAACATTCGGCCTGATCGCGCTCGGCATGCTCATGGTCCTCGGCGCATCATACCTGACCACAGGTTCCCTGTTGAAAAAACTTATGCAGGCCGAAGAAGAAAAAGCTCGTATGGACGCTTCGGTCATGCAAGCCAACAAAATGGCGTCGCTGGGAAAACTGGCGACAGGGGTGGCCCATGAGATCAACAATCCCTTGACCATTATCCGCGAGGGGGCCGGCTGGATACGCGATATCATCACGGACGGAGAACTGGGCGATTCACCGGCGGTGGATGAACTGGTCGAAGCCGTGAACGACATTGACCGTCATGTTGAACGGGCCCGCACCGTAACCCATCGCATGCTCGGCTTTGCCCGTCGAATGGAGCCGGTTCAGGAAGATGTCGATATCAACGCACTGGTGCGGCAAACTGCCGACTTCCTGAAAAATGAAGCGCTGCACCGCAACATAGAAATCGTTTTTCATTTCGATGACGAACTGCCGGGTATCACCACGGACGCAAATCAATTACAGCAGGTCATACTCAATCTCATGGAAAATGCATTGGACGCCATCACGCGGGACGGCATTCTCACTGTTCAGACCTGCGAACACAAAGATTATGTACAACTATCCGTTACCGACTCCGGGCCGGGCATTCCAAAAGAAAACCTGGGCAAGGTTTTCGACCCTTTCTTCACTACCAAGCCGGTAGGAGAAGGCACCGGGCTCGGCCTGTCCATCATATACTCCACAATGCAACGGCTGGGGGGAAACGTCACGGTGAACAGCCCGCCCGGGCAAGGAGCCACTTTCACAATAACATTGCCGATCCTGCCGGGGAATACAGAATAACCATGTTTCCAAAAAACGGAGAACGTCATGGAGCAAAACATTCGCGTACTGGTTGTCGATGATGAAAAACGTTTTCGTGACAACATCGTAAAAATACTGAACAACAAAAGCATGGAAGCGCAGGGCGCAGAGGATGGCGAACAGGCATTGGCTATGACCGAGGCCGAAAAGTTTGACGTGATCCTTCTGGACATGAAAATGCCAGGAATATCCGGCAAGGAAACCTTGCACCACCTGCAACAAAACGGAACTGATGCCGAGGTCATCGTACTGACGGGGCATGCTTCTGTTTCCGGCGCTCTGGACATGATGGAACTCGGAGCATTCGACTATCTGCTCAAACCGGCTCCTGTTGACGACCTCTTGAAAAAAGTACGGTTGGCAGGAGAAAAAAAATTTCTTCGGGAGGGACGAATCGGGATGCAGGATATTTTGTCTGCCGGCACATGAAACAGGAGCGCAAACAACGCAAATTCAATATTTGCCTCAGGTCTTGCATTGAAGTCGGCGGTATCCTATCACATAAGGATGGGCCAATACTGAAAAAATCTCCATTCTTTTCGAGGTGAATAAACCTCAAAAGCAGTTGAGAAAACGCCTCCTGAAGACCTGATGCCAGCGACCTAATTCATATTGCGATTCATGAGGAGACAACGTGCATCTTCGACAACTGTACTTCGATAAAAATGACTACCGGTTACTGGAGATTCTCAACGATGTCATTGACCGGAAGTTCGACCATTCCCAACTCAAAATTCTGCTGACTCCGTATCTGCGTCCGCACGGCATCAAGGAACTGGCTGCATCGCAAGGCTTACGTATCGCTTATGCCATCGCCCATCTGCTCAATTCCCTGAAATCGAGCCAGGCTCCGGAACGTCTTAAAGCACTTGCCGCGCTTCGTGATGAAGCTTTTGCCAGCTCCATAGGCAACTTGCGTCTGAACAGGGCCAGAGTGCTTATCCAAATAGCCAAGGAGCTTATCCGGGCCAAGGGGCAACCGGAGGTTCAACTCAGGCTGGCTCACGACTTTCGCAAAGTTGCCTGTGGAAAGCCACACTTCCTGCGCAGCCAATTGCGCAAATACCATCTCCTTGAAATGCCGGAAGAATGGAACCAGATCACATTTGACGACCGGGTTCACGACGCCAACAGCAAAGGACGCAAATCCGCCACCCACCTGATGATGGATGCATGGGTAAAAGGTATCCGCAACCTTACGGTCATCCACTACAACCACGTGGATCAGTCCGTAGCTTCAGAATTATTCGCTGCGGCGGAAATTCTGGATATGAAAGTCAGGATCGGTATCGAGTTTCAGGCCCTGTTCCGGGGGCGTTTCGTACGCATGGCATGGAGTCCGCGCAGGTTACAGGAGGAAAACGATGTAGAGACCTTCTTCCGGCGCGAATCTGTCCAAAGCTTGATGAAGGACGGCAGGCAGGCGCAACAACGGCATACTGATTATGTTATGGCCGTTGTGGAGGCATTCAACACCACACATCGCAAATCCATCGAGCAGGAATTCGGTGTGCTCCTGCCGCCAATAGAAACTCAAGCCATGAGAAAATGGGTAGGATGCGGCCAACCTTCACTTCTCCATCTGGGCAAGTACATTCATCAATTGGCCATGCCGTTGTTCAGAAGCCGCACTGAAGAGCTCGCAAAACAATACGCCAATGCGGATTACGATGGTCAAGCCCGTATTGCCATGCAGGTCGAATCCATGAATTCGCTGGATGCGGACACGATCATTGCCCGCTACCTTGATCCTCCGGTAAACGGGGATATACCGACCCCGGATATGCCGGGAACTTTGTCGGAACTGCCGCCGTTGCTCCGTCTTTCTGCGGGAGAACTGGTCGAACGCCTGCATGAGGTTTCGGAATCTGACAGGCTTGCCCTTCTTCTGGAAGACCTGCACATGGAAGATGTGCTGGAAATTCTCTATCAGTGCAAAGGCCGCATCAACCACCTGCAAATGTTCAACATCAAGAGCATGCCCGAGGACTGGATCAAGGACAGGTTGCCATTCAACGAGTTGCAAAGAGCATTGAACCACCAAAACGCTGTTGCCCTGAAACGGATTCTTCGGGATACCCTTGTCCGGCTGCAACAATCCAAACGGCCGGATGCGGGAGAGCGCATTGCCGCCATGCGCCACATTTTGAACGACTTTGAAACGCTCCGCGCCCATTATCGCCACACCAGGCTCAAAACGTCCATAGGCACGGGGTCCACAGGGCAATCATCACGCAATATCGGCATGGGAATCGCTGTTCGGGAAACTTTGCCCGGCTCCGCTCAAAAAGAATTACACCATCGTCCCGCGCTGGAATGCCTCCCTGCGGAAATCTCAACCACCCAGATTCTGGAATTCGTGCCTCCTGCACCCGGCTCTGGATTCCTTGGCAAAGCAATCCAAAAGGCCAGCACCATCCCAATATTGCGAATGTTGTTGTGCACGGTCAAAAGCCGGTGGCGGATCACGGATATTCAAGTCACGGATAGTGCCTGCGGCAACCTCGCAACACTGGGCGGCTTTACATCCGAACCGGACAATGAGTTGCATCTGGAACATGAGAACACGCCGGAAACGGAACGTGTTCCTTTCGAATACCTCAATTCCTTTTCCATCAACCTGCTAAAGATATTGCTCGGCTTCATCCCGGCTTTTCTTACGTTCTATCTGACGCAAGACTGGTGGATTCTGACTTACCTGGGTGGGATTATCTGGTTTTCCATCACAGGAATTCGGAACATCATCCAGGCAGTACTGGGCGGCGGCGGATTCCACCGCTCCCCGTACCTTCCGTGGAACGAATACGTCAGTTGGGACAGAATCGCGGACTCGCTCCTTTACACCGGGATATCGGTCCCGCTGCTTGACTGGATGTGTAAAACCCTTCTCCTCAAGCAACAATTCGGCATAGACACTTCAACAGCCCCACTAATGCTATACACCATAATAGCACTGACAAACGGGGTATACGTCACGGGACACAACCTGTTCCGTGGTTTTCCTCGCAGCGCGGCCTTCGCCAATTTTTTCCGTAGCGTATTATCCGTGCCCATAGCTTTGGGTATGAACTTTGCTCTGGGACTTGCACTTACTCTTGCAGGACATGCCGACGTAAATGCCACCCTGCAACTTTGGGCAGCCGTAATATCAAAACTGGCCTCGGACTGCGTAGGCGCCGTTATTGAAGGCTTGGCCGACAGAGGACAAAACATCTCCACACGCCAATGGGACTACGCCAAAAAAATCGCGCAAGTGCTTGAAGTGTTTTCCCGGATGGAAGTACTCTTTCCCAATAAGAACATGCTCGAACTCATGAAAAACCCTAAAGAATTCATAGATTTCTCACGCAAGCAGGACACGGACTTCGCATCCATCGTCATTGCCAACGCCTTGGACCTCCTCTATATCCGCTACTACCAACCACGTGCGACCGAGGCCTTGAACAAGGCGCTTCAGGCCATGACAGGTGAAGAAAAAGAGATCGTTCTGGCTTCGCAGTTAATTCTCAAACAGGACAGGGAAGTTGCCCGGCTTTTTGTGGATGGACTTGTTGGGCGCGATTTTACAAAAGCCCTGTCCTTCTACCTGTTGCGCCACCGCGACTACCTCTTGGAATTGCAACGATACGGCGTGAAGAATTCCCAACAGGACGTAGGTATGCATGCAATTTAACGACGGAAAGTGGTGAGATCAAACAATACCGGCATGCCGCAACATCTGGACATGCCGGTAAATCCGGTCAATTCAGCCTGACAGGCAGGCAATATCTTACTACAGAGAGAATCGCCTCACACAGTTGCCTGCCGGACAGCCCTTAGTACGGCATCCTGCCCCAAACGCCGGAGTAATGCACTGGTCCGTTCCCGTTTCTTGCCGTTTTCCCGATAAAAGACCAAGGCCCGGCCGATGGCGGCGAGAGTCTCTTCCCGGGAGAGCTCTTGCCCCAGCAAAACACCGGGGCCAGCTTTACTTGTGGCACAACCGCCAAAATAGACATCCCAGCCTTCGGTTCTGCCCACCAAACCAATATCGCGGACAAAGCTCAGTCCACAGGCCATTCCGCAACCGGACACTCCTGTTTTGACCTTGAACGGATACGGCCCGTTTGCTTTAATCACAGACAACAATTGTTCGGACATCTCACGAGTAGCCTGCTTGCCGAATCGGCATAACTCGCCGCCGGAGCAGACGGACATACCGGGAGGACACTTGGGAATGGAGGTTCCCATCATGGCAACAATCTCGTCAAGCCGAGCCTCGGGCACGCCCTCCAAATTCATCCTTTGCCCTGTGGTGGCACGCAAACTTACTCCTGGACAAACTTCCATTATATCCAGCACTCGTCGCGTCATGGCAGGCGTCAATAGTCCCTGATCAAGGCACAATCGCAAGGCATACGTTCCGTTTTTGCGTTGAACCGGCATAACAGCCAGAGATTCCGCAACCTCTTCGCTCATTAGTGGTCTCCTGTATTCTGTTGTTTTGTGCCCAAGCAATTACAATTCAATCCGATCTGAATCAAATACAAATATGACAAAACAATGCTGATGCGCCGCAATCAATTCTCAAGGATATAAAACAAGTCACTCGATAACGATGTCCAGGTTGGCAAGCAAAGAAACAGCCTCAGGCAAGGAAAAACGTGTTTGTTTCAGAATATTGGTCTCTGCATTGACATAATAGTTACGGGAAGTCCTGAAGTCCGCGTAGCTCAAATCGGTTCTGTAAAATTGGCTTTCCGCCAAATCGCAATCGTCAAAGACGGCCCTTTGCAAATTGCAATTGTAAAAGGACGCACTACCCAACACGCAGGATGAAAAAACAAGCTTCTTCAGATTCATGTCGGTAAAGGCGTTATTGCCCATGTTGCACCCCGAGTAGGAAGCGGAAAAGAAACCACCGGGGCTGCTCCAGTCAATGCCCAACAGCTTGCAATTCGTAAACCGTACCCCTGTAAAAACTGACCCCACGATCTCCAGAAGCGACAGATTGCAGTCAACGAATTCGCACTCATCAAAAACACACTCCACCAAACGTGTTGCCTGAAACGATGAGTTCCTGAAAACACATCCGTAAAACGTACATTGCTCAAGAATTTCGGTACAATCTTTCTGATCAAAAAGCTCTCGTTCATAGCTGTGATCGTTCTGAAAAAGCATGTTCACATCACCACTTTTTAAAATTAAAAACTCCAACCCGGATTTATTACGTGCCAAGCCCAAAAAGTCCAACGCACTTTCCCTGGCTGACCACGTTTGCAAACATGAAACAGATATTCCTGCGAAGCCTTGGAATTACCTCTCAATAAGGGGATAATAATATCACCACCATTGCACGAAGTATAATGATCAACATAAGATGAACCAGTAAATACCGCACTGCGAGGCATACAATGTTTGAGTTAGAGCGCATACAAACCCAACTCAAAATTGTTGCACGGGGTATTTCCTGCGAATTGGACCGGGTGGAAGACATCCTCCATTATCTTGCCTGTCTTTCCCACACCCTTTTCCAACTCAATCCCCATGACGGAAAAGCCATAGACGCATGGCTTCAAAAGGATCAATTCGGAGTTGATGAAGACGGCTTCTACCAAAGCCTGCCACACCTTGAGGCATGCCGTAACGGCCACTTGCCGGAGGAAACGCTGAGTTTTTCATGGCCCATGGAGAAGCAACACGATGCAGACGCTCGGTATCGCCTTTTCTGTCACCGGGACATGGGACCGATTCTCATGGCATTGCACCATCGATTGCCCGGCGCGGTCTGGATATACTACCAGGACATAACCGGCACGGCACTGCAATATCCTTTTATAGATCAGATAACGGCCATCACCCCGGATTTTCAATGGTCCGAGTACCATACTTACCGTTCCGTAGCCCCGGAAGCCAACCCGGAACGCAAAGTCCGCTGGTCTCCTCCTCATATAGATTATGCAGGCCAGGGTCTCATTCTGGCAGGCTCCATCCCCATTTATGTCGATGATGAATTCGTTGGGCTTTGGAGTATCGATCTTGTTGTGGACACCCTGATTCGACCATTGGTCCTGACACCCACAAGAGAAGCCCAACTCACATGCGTGGTGCAACGGGACGGACAGGTTATCGCCAGTAGCCACGGAATCTTTGTTGAAAA
>Ga0207831_100190_pt1 | contig 31496 bp, 22 predicted proteins | sample TtanPargueraPR_7_FD_187741 | JGI IMG/M metagenome (GOLD analysis project Ga0207831, IMG submission 187741) | Aerobic enrichment media microbial communities from Bioluminiscent Bay, La Parguera, Puerto Rico - Tt and M1 (2) (SPAdes) | ecosystem: Environmental > Aquatic > Marine > Unclassified ...
TTCAATATTTCCCGCGAGGACCAGGACGCCTTCGCCCTGCGCTCCCAGCAGAAGGCCGCCGCCGCCCAGCAGGCCGGCCGCTTCGCGCTGGAGATCACCGCCATCGAGATCCCGCGTCGCAAGCAGGAGCCGCTGATCTTCGACCAGGACGAGCACCTGCGTGAGACCACCCTCGAGAAGCTCGCCGGCCTGCCGACGCCCTTCCGCGAGGGCGGCAGCGTTACCGCCGGCAACGCCTCCGGGGTCAACGACGGGGCCGCGGCGATGCTGGTGGCAAGCCAATCGGCCGTCGAGGCGCACGGTCTGACGCCCATGGCGAAGATCCTCGGCATGGCCACCGCCGGGGTCGAGCCGCGCATCATGGGGGTTGGCCCGGTGCCCGCGGTCAACCGCCTGCTCGAGCGGACCGGTGTGTCGCTGGACGAGATCGACGTGATCGAGCTCAACGAGGCCTTCGCTGCCCAGGCCCTGGCCTGCATGCGCGACCTTGGCCTCGATGATGACGACCCGCGGGTCAACCCCAACGGCGGCGCCATCGCACTGGGCCACCCGCTGGGCATGTCCGGCGCGCGCCTGCTGCTGACCGCCGCCCATGAACTGCAGAAGAGCGGCAAGCGCTATGCCCTGTGCACCATGTGCGTGGGCGTGGGGCAGGGCATCGCCACACTGCTGGAGAGGAGTGACGCATGAAGTCAGTACAGATTACCGGCCATGGCGGCAACGAGGTGGTCGAGGTCAGGAAGGGCGAGCGCCCGCGGCGTCGACCGGGCGAGGTGCTGGTGCGTATCGAGGCCGGTACTCTCAACCAGGTCGACCTCTACATGCGCAACAGCGGGGCGGGCATCACCCACGAACTGCCGCTGGTCATGGGGCTCGATGGTGCAGGCGTCGTGGAGGAGGTCGAGGAAGGTGAGACGCGCCTGGCGGTGGGCCAGCGGGTGGTGGTGTTTCCCAACCTGACCTGTGGGCGGTGCGAGTTCTGCCAACGGGGCGACGATGTACTCTGCACGCGCATGAAGCTGATGGGCGAGCATGTCGATGGCACCTTTGCCCAGTGGATCAGCGTGCCGGTCGAAAACCTCTTCTCCATGCCGAAGCACCTGGACTTCGTGCAGGCCGCGGCCATGGGCGTGAACTACCTCACCGCCTGGCGGATGCTTTTCACCCGGGCTCAGCTCAAGCCCTGGGAGACCGTGCTGGTATTCGGGGTGGGTGGCGGCGTGTCGCTGGCCGCCATGCAGCTGGCCAGGAGCACGGGTGCCAGGGTGATCGTGACCTCCCGTGAGGATGACAAGCTAGAGAAGGCCCTGGCATTGGGTGCCCATGAGGCGATCAACAGCAAGACCCAGGATGTGGCCAAGACGGTCATGGCGCTCACCGGTAGGCGTGGGGTGGATGTCGTCGTGGAAAATGTCGGGGAGGCCGTCTGGTCGTCGGCCATGAAGTCGCTGGTGCGCGGTGGACGGTTGGTGACCTGTGGCGCGACCTCGGGAGACCAGCCGCCGGCGGATATCAAGCGTATCTTCATCCGCCAGCTGCAGATCATCGGCTCCACAAGCGGCAATGCCTCGGAGTTCAGGGAACTGCTTGCCTATGTGGAGCGTCACGAGATCACACCGGTGATCGACAGCGTCTTTTCGCTTGAGTCCATCCATGAAGCACTCGATCACCTCGAATCGGGTGGTCGAATGGGCAAGGTGGGCCTGAGGCTGCCGCCCGCTTGATCCTCAAGCATTGAGTCAAGTGACCTGGCACCGAAAGGGGCACGACCGGCCGGGCGTGCCCCTCTTCGTCATTGGCTGGCGCGGGATCAGCCCTCGAGCAGTTCGGCGGCCTGCTTGACCACGTTCTCCACGGTGAAGCCGAAGTGCTTGAAGAGATCGCCCGCCGGGGCGGATTCACCGTAGCTCTTCAGGCCGATGACGCGTCCCTCCAGGCCGACGAACTTGTGCCAGTAGTCGGCATGGCTGGCCTCGATGGCCAGGCGCTTGGTCACGGCCTTTGGCAGCACGCTCTCACGGTACTCGGCCTCCTGGCCGTTGAAGCGGTAGGTGGAGGGCATGGAGACCACGCGCACGGCACGCCCCTGCTGGGTGAGTTCGGCGGCGGCATCCATGGCCAGGCCCACCTCGGAGCCGGTGGCGATCAGGATCAGCTCGGGGGTGCCCTCGCAGTCCTGCAGGATGTAGCCGCCACGCTGGATGTTGGCCAGCTGCTGCTTGGTGCGCTTTTGGTGGGGCAGGCCCTGGCGCGAGAGGATCAGGGCGGTGGGGCCCGACTGGCGCTTGAGCGCCGCGTTCCAGGAGGCCGCGGTCTCGGCGGCATCGCAGGGCCGCCAGATCAGCAGGTTGGGGGTCGAGCGCAGGCTGGTGAGCTGCTCGATCGGCTGGTGGGTGGGGCCATCCTCACCCAGGCCGATGGAGTCGTGGGTGAAGACGTAGATGGCCTGCTTACCCATCAGCGCCGCCATGCGCACGGCGTTGCGCATGTACTCCATGAAGATCAGGAAGGTGGCGCCGTAGGGGATGAAACCGCCATGCAGGGCGATGCCGTTCATGATCGCGCCCATGCCGAACTCGCGCACCCCGTAGTGCAGGTAGTTGCCATCCGGCGTCTCAGGGGTGATCGCCTTCGCCCCGTCCCAGAAGGTCAGGTTGGAGGGCGCCAGGTCGGCGCTGCCGCCGAGCAGCTCCGGCAGCGCCGGCCCTAGTGCGTTGAGGCAGTTGAGCGAGGCCTTGCGCGAGGCGATGTTCTCGGCATCGTCCTGCGTCTTCTGCAGTGTCGCCTCCGTGGGCAGCTCCAGAGGGAGCTTGCCGGCCATGCGGCGTTCGAACTCCGTGGCCAGCTCGGGGTAGGCCTCGGCGTAGCGCTCGAATCGGGCCTGCCACGCCTGCTGGCGGGTCTGGCCGGCTTCGCTGGCGTCCCAGCCCTGATAGATCGCCTCGGGGATATGGAAGGGGGCGTGGGGCCAGCCCAGCTGCGCGCGGGCGGCGGCGACCTCGTCGTCGCCCAGGGGTGCGCCGTGGCACTCCTCCTTGCCCTGCTTGTTGGGGGCGCCGAAGCCGATCACCGTCTTGCAGATGATCAGGCTGGGCTTGTCATCCTGGCTGCGCGCGGTCTCGATGGCGGCGCGGACCTCCTCTGGCTTGTGGCCATCGACGTTGGGCACCACGTGCCAGCCGTAGGCCTCGAAGCGCTTGGCGGTATCGTCGGTGAACCAGCCCTCGACCTCACCATCGATGGAGATGCCGTTGTCGTCGTAGAAGGCGATCAGCTTGCCGAGCTTCTGGGTGCCAGCCAGGGAGCAGACCTCATGGGAGATCCCCTCCATCAGGCAGCCATCCCCCACGAATACATAGGTGTGGTGGTCGACCACGTTGTGGCCGGGGCGGTTGAACTGGGCCGCCAGGGTCTTCTCGGCGAACGCCATGCCCACGGCATTGGCCAGGCCCTGGCCCAGCGGACCGGTGGTGGTCTCGACGCCGGGCGTATAGCCAAGCTCGGGATGGCCAGGGCACTTGGAGTGCAGCTGGCGGAAGTTCTGCAGCTCCTCGAGGCCCAGCTCGTAGCCGGTGAGGTGGAGCAGGGAGTAGAGCAGCATGGAGCCGTGACCGTTGGAGAGCACGAAGCGGTCACGATCGGCCCATTTGGGGTCGGCCGGGTTGTGCTTGAGGTAGTCGTTCCACAGCACCTCGGCGATATCGGCCATGCCCATGGGCGCGCCGGGATGGCCGGAGTTGGCCTTCTGGACGGCATCCATGGAAAGGGCGCGAATGGCATTGGCCAGTTCGAATCGGGACGGCATGGGCTAGCTCCTCGCCTGCGGCATGATTATGCGTGCGACCCACGCCGGGAGGCGGCGGGGACGGGCTGTCTGGCTGGATCGGGTGCCGCGCGGGACGGGCGCGACACGGTCGAAGTCGGTGGCGTATTGTCGCCGACTTGACGGCGTGCTTCAAATCGTGGATGCCGGGTGCAGGCCCAGCGTGTAGACTCTTGGCCCCGATATGAGGGCCGCCGCGGCCTGTTTTTGTGACATGTTGTGACATCCGTGACATCACGGTCGAGGACGCCATGAGCGAATACTCCCTGTTTACCTCCGAATCCGTCTCCGAGGGGCATCCGGACAAGATCGCCGACCAGATCTCCGATGCCGTGCTCGACGCCATCATCGCCCGCGACAAGCAGGCCCGGGTGGCCTGCGAGACCCTGGTCAAGACCGGCGTGGCGATCGTCGCCGGCGAGATCACCACCTCCGCCTGGGTCGACCTCGAGGCCATCGTGCGCGAGGTGATCACCGGCATCGGCTACACCTCCTCGGACGTCGGCTTCGACGGCCAGACCTGTGGCGTGCTCAACCTGATTGGCAAGCAGAGCGTGGATATCGCCCAGGGCGTCGACCGCAGCAAGCCCGAGGACCAGGGGGCCGGCGACCAGGGGCTGATGTTCGGTTACGCCACCAATGAGACCGACAGTTACATGCCGGCGCCGATCCACTACGCCCACCGCCTGGTGGAGCGCCAGGCGGAACTGCGCAAGCACGGCCTGCTGCCCTGGCTGCGTCCGGATGCCAAGAGCCAGCTTACCTTCCGCTACGACGCCGCGGGCAGGCCCTGTGCGGTGGATGCCATCGTGCTCTCCACCCAGCACGACCCGGGCATCGACCAGCAGGAACTGCGCAAGATGGTCAAGCGCGAGATCATCGAGCAGGTGATTCCCGCCGAGTGGCTCTCCGCCGAGACCAAGTACCATATCAACCCGACCGGCAAGTTCGTGATCGGTGGCCCGGTGGGCGACTGCGGCCTGACCGGCCGCAAGATCATCGTCGATACCTACGGCGGCACGGCTCGCCACGGTGGCGGCGCCTTCTCCGGCAAGGACCCCTCCAAGGTCGATCGCAGCGCCGCCTACGCCGGCCGTTACGTGGCCAAGAACATCGTCGCGGCCGGTCTCGCCGACAAGTGCGAGATTCAAGTCTCCTACGCCATCGGCGTGGCCGAGCCGACTTCCGTCTCGGTCAACACCTTCGGCACCGGTAAGGTGGATGATGCGCGGATCATCGAGCTGGTGCGCGAGCACTTCGACCTGCGGCCCAATGCCATCACCCGCATGCTCGACCTGCTGCACCCCATGTACCGGCTGACCGCGGCCTACGGGCACTTCGGTCGCGAGCCCTTCGAGACCTCCTATACCTGGACCGACACCCAGGGCCAGGAGCATACCGAGACCTTCACCGCCTTCCCCTGGGAGAAGACCGACCGCGCCCACGCCCTGCGTCAGGCCGCCGGTCTCTAGGGCAAGCCAGGTCATGTAAGCCCAGGCTTACAAGGAATGACGGGCCCCGCCGGCAGCGCCGCGCGGGGCCCGTTGCTAGGGTGAGGGTAACCCTCGTCCTCGGTGCCGCCCATGCGCCTGAATCGTCTGCTGCGCCCCCTGCGATGGGGCGGGCTGCTGATCCTCCTGGCCACGCCGGTCGCCGCCGCCCCCTGTCCGACTCCGCCTTCACCCGTGGCGGTCGAGGCCCTGGTGGCGCGCCTGGCCGAATGGGACGAGGCCTACTACCGGCGCGGTCAGTCTGCGGTAAGCGACGACGTCTACGATCAGGCCCGAGCACGCCTCGAGGCCTGGCGGCGCTGCTTCCCCGAGCGGGTGCCCACGGTGGTGTCGCCGGGCTACCCGGCCGGCGAGGCGCGTCACCCGATCCCCCAGACGGGGCTCGCCAAGCTAGCGGACGTCGAGGCGGTGGCACGCTGGCTGGTTCGCCGCCGCGATGCCTGGATCCAGCCCAAGGTGGACGGGGTGGCGGTGACCCTGGCCTATCGTCGCGGTGAACTGGTGGCGGCCATCAGCCGCGGCGACGGCGAGCGGGGGCAGGACTGGACCCGGCGGGCGAGGCGCCTGCCAGCGGTGCCGGCCCGTCTGCCCGAACCGCGGGATGCCGTGCTTCAGGGCGAGTTCTACCTGCGTCGCGTCGATCATGTCCAGGCCGAGGTCGGCGACGGTGGGGCGCGTGCCGAGGTGAGCGGCCTGCTGGCCCGCGATCGCCTGGATGACGCCGAGGCGGCGCGGGTCGGGCTCTTCGTCTGGGACTGGCCCGACGGCCCGAATGACATGGACAAGCGACTGGCGGGGCTCGCGGCGCTGGGCTTCGTGGATACGCTGGCCTATACCCATCCGGTGGTCGACCTCGCTGCGGTCAAGCGTTGGCGCCGGGCCTGGTTCCAGGGCCCGCTGCCGTTCGCCACCGACGGGGTGGTGCTGCGCCAGGCCTCGCGCCCGGCCGCCGCTGCCTGGCGGGCGGAGCCACCCGACTGGGCGGTGGCCTGGAAGCATCCGCCCCGGGAGGCGCTGGCCGAGGTGCGCGGGGTGGAGTTTCGCATCGGCCGCACCGGTCGCATCACCCCGCTGCTCCATCTGCACCCGGTGACACTGGAGGGGCGCACTATCCGTCGGGTCGGTGTGGGGTCGCTCTCCCGCTGGCGCGAGATGGATATCCATGCCGGCGACCACGTCATCATCGCCCTGGCCGGACTGACCATTCCCCGCCTCGAGGCGGTGGCCTGGCGCGGCGCCGAGCGTCGACCGCTGCGCCTGCCGGACCCCGAGGCCTATCACGCCCTGAGTTGCCTGCGCGCCTCGCCGGGGTGCGAGGCTCAGTTCCTGGAGCGCCTGGCCTGGCTATCGGGCCCCGAGGCGCTGGACCTCGCCGGCGTCGGCCCGGGCACCTGGGAGGCGTTGGTGGAGGCCGGCCTGATCGAGGAGCTGCTCGACTGGCTGACCCTGGATCAACGCGCTCTCCGTCGTGCCCACGGTATCGGCGAGGTGCGTGCGGGCAGGCTGATGGCCACCTTCGAGGCGACCAGGGAGTCAGCCTTCGCTCGCTGGCTGCAGGCGCTGGGCGCGCCGCCCGGGGTGGAGGCCGGTCTGCCGGCCGACTGGAAAACCCTGGCCGGACATGGAGTCGATGACTGGGCGGCCCTGCCCAGGGTGGGGCCGGAGCGCGCCGAGGGACTGACCGAGTTCTTCGCCCACCCCGAGGTGCGGCGCCAGGCCGAGCGGCTGGCAGGGCTGGGGGTGGCCGGCTTCGGGCGTTGATTGTCGCCCCCTCGGCTTGCTGCCTATAGTGAGGGGCATGCCCTTCGCCGTCCCCTTCGCAATCCATGAGGTGAGCCCATGAACCAGCCCGCCGTGACCACGCCCGCGACGCAGGACTTCAAGGTCGCCGACCTTTCCCTGGCCGACTGGGGACGTCGCGAGATCCGCATCGCCGAGACCGAGATGCCGGCGCTGATGACGATTCGCGAGCAGTATCGCGAGTCCCGGCCGCTGGCGGGAGCCCGCATCACCGGCTGCATCCACATGACCATCCAGACCGCGGTGCTGATCGAGACGCTGATCGACCTGGGCGCCAGCGTGCGCTGGTCCTCCTGCAACATCTTCTCCACCCAGGACCATGCCGCTGCCGCCATCGCCGCCGCCGGTATCCCGGTATTTGCCTGGAAGGGCGAGACCGAGGAGGAGTTCTGGTGGTGCATCGAGCAGACCGTGGCGGGGCCGGATGGCTGGGCGCCCAACCTGGTGCTCGACGATGGCGGCGACCTGACGCTGCTGCTTCACGAGAAGCGCCCGGAGCTGCTCGACGCCATCCACGGCATCTCTGAAGAGACCACCACCGGGGTGCACCGGCTGCAGGAGATGCTGCGCGGCGGCTCGCTCAGGGTGCCGGCCATCAACGTCAACGATGCCGTGACCAAGTCGAAGAACGACAACAAGTACGGCTGCCGCCACTCCCTCAACGACGCCATCAAGCGCGCCACCGACCACCTGCTGGCCGGCAAGCAGGCGCTGGTGGTGGGCTACGGCGACGTGGGCAAGGGCTCGGCGGCCTCGCTGCGCCAGGAGGGCATGATCGTCAAGGTCGCGGAGATCGACCCGCTGTGCGCCATGCAGGCCTGCATGGACGGCTATGAGGTGGTCTCGCCCTACGTCGACGGCGAGAACCTCGGCCTGGACAGCATCGACCGCGGCCTGCTCGCGCGCATCGACCTGGTGGTGACCTGTACCGGCAATATCGGCGCCTGCGACGCCGCCATGCTGCAGACCCTCAAGCCCGGGGCGGTGGTGTGCAACATCGGCCACTTCGACAGCGAGATCGATACTGGCTACATGCGCCGCCACTGGCACTGGGAGGAGGTCAAGCCCCAGGTGCACAAGGTCTATCGCGACAGCAAGCCCGACGAGTTCGACCCTGCCAGCCGCGACTACCTGATCCTGCTCTCCGAGGGGCGCCTGGTGAACCTGGGCAACGCCACCGGCCACCCCTCCCGGGTGATGGACGGCTCCTTCGCCAACCAGGTGCTGGCGCAGATGCACCTCTACCAGGGGCGCTTCGCCGAGCTGCCGGCCGAAGAGAAAACCGCAGCGCTCACGGTGAGCGTGCTGCCGCGCCACCTCGACGAGGAGGTGGCCCGCTACATGGTGGAGGGCTTCGGCGGGGTGATCACCCGCATGACCGAGGCCCAGGTCGACTACACCGGCGTGCCGGCGGACGGCCCCTACAAGCCTGACGACTACCGTTACTGACTTATCCTGGGCCAGTGGATCCACTGGCGAGAAGCGCCGGGGGCAGGCCGAAGAGGAGGTCCTACGCCAGGGATGGCGTCGGTAGCGCCCAGGGATGGGTTCACAGCGCCTCCTCGCAGGCCTGCCGCCGGAATAGCTTCGAGCCAACTGCGCTGCTGGGTGGCGCCTTTTAAAGTGAAGCCAGGCGTATCATCAGCGTCAGGTAGAAGGGGATCAGCAGCGGGGCGGCCAGGGTGGTGACCAGCACCGCCTGGGCGCCCTTGGCCGGGGCGATGCCCAGCTCCATGGCCACCACCACCACGTTGGCGGCCATGGGCACCACGCCCAGCAGCAGCATGGCCATGGCCAGTTCGGGAGAGAGCGGAGCCACGGCCTGGAGCAGCAGCACCGCGCCCAGTACCAGCAGCGGCCAGAGCACGCAGCGGATCGCCACGCAGGCGCCGATGAAGCGCCCGTCGACCTCCCGCAGCGATACCCGCCCCAGGGTCATGCCGATGATCATCATGCCGAGCAGGGTATAGGTCGCCGGGAATACCGCCAGCCCCTCCATGGCCGTCGCCGGCACCACGAGGCCCAGGCCGCTCACCATGAGCGCCGCCAGGAAAGCGTAGATCAACGGCAGGCGCACGATCTTGGCCAGGCTCTCGGCCACTGAGAACTGCCCCCGAGCGCTCAGGTAGAAGCCCACCGTGAACTCGTAGAGGGTGATGCCCAGCACACAGAACAGGTAAAGCGTGACCCCCTCCGGCGGCAGCAGCACCAGGGCCACCGGCAGGCCGAAGTAGCCGGTATTGCCGGTGCCGGCGGAGAAGGCCAGCAGGGCGCTCTCCTGGGGCGCGAAGGTGCCGCGGGTCAGGCGATGCACCAGCAGGGCGAGCAGGCTGGCCACCGCGAAGGCCGCCAGGGTCAGCAACAGGTAGGTGGGGGTGGGGCCGCCCTGCACCAGGCCGCGGAAGAAGGTCAGTGGCGCCACCAGGTAGATCAGCAGGGTGGCGATGGGGCGCGGGTCCACCGCGAGACGCCGTGCGGCCAGCCAGCCCAGGGCGACATAGCTCAGGAGGGTCCACAGTGGGCCCATCAGGGCGCCGGGGTCGATGGCGTGCATGTAATGTTCCCTGTTGCATGACTCGAGGGCACATGATGCCCGGGGTGGCGCCGGTCGCCAACTTGAATGAAATCGATATGGCACCGCGGATCTTTCATTGGTGGCGAGGACGCAGACTCGTCACAATGGTCCCATCATGCAAACGCCTCATGAGGAGACCCGATGAGCACGCAGCAACACCCGCTGGGCATCAGCTTCGAATTCTTCCCGCCCAACACCGAGGCCGGCCGCGAGAAGCTGATCGGGGTGCGCGACGCTCTGGCCGAGCGCTCGCCGCGCTTCTTCTCGGTGACCTACGGCGCCGGTGGCTCCACCCAGGACCGCACCCTGAACACCGTGCGCCAGGTCCGTGAGGCGGGCATCACCACCGCGCCGCACCTCTCCTGCATCGGCAGCGAGAAGGCGCAACTGCGCGACCTGCTGGCCCGTTACCGCGAGGAGGGCATCGACAACCTGGTGGCCCTGCGTGGCGACCTGCCCTCGGGCATGGGCGGCATCGGCGAGTTCCGCTATGCCAACGAGCTGGTGGAGTTCATCCGCGAGGAGACCGGCGATCACTTCGAGATTGCCGTGGCCGCCTATCCGGAGTCGCATCCCCAGGCGCCCAGTTTCGAGCGTGACGTCGAGAACTTCGCCCGCAAGGTGAAGGCCGGTGCCAACCTCGCCATCACCCAGTACTTCTTCAACGCCGACGCCTACTTCCACTTCGTGGACCGGGCGCGTGCCCTGGGCGTCGAGGCGCCCATCGTGCCGGGCATCATGCCGATCACCAACTATGCCAAGCTGGCGCGCTTCTCCGACGCCTGCGGGGCCGAGATTCCGCGCTGGATGCGCAAGCAGCTCGAGGCCTACGGCGACGACAGCGAGTCCATTGCCGCCTTCGGTGAGGAGGTGATCACACGCCTCTGCCAGCGCCTGCTCGATGGCGGCGCGCCGGGCCTGCACTTCTACACGCTCAACCAGGCGGCGCCGAGCCTGCGCATCATCGACAATATCGTCGGCTGACGTCGATCGCGGCACCTCACATGACGCAGCGAGCCCCGCCAGATGGCGGGGCTCGCTGCGTTGGACTCCCTGTATTGGAGCAGTGACCCGCCTTGGGCGGGGCCGGGGCCTCAGCTCGAAGCGGAAGCCGGCGAGGCGCCCCCACCGCCCTTGCCGTGCAGCTTACGCTGCATCAGGAACAGCGCGGTGCCGATGGCCAGGCCGGCGATATCGGTGTAGATGCCGCCGTAGATCATGAACAGCGCACCGATCAGCATCACGATTCGCTGCCAGACCTTCACCGGGCCAAAGAACCAGGCCTGGACCACGGCGGCCAGAAGCACGATACCCAGGGTGGCGGTGACGCCGACGCGCAGGATCTGCATCCAGGAGCCTTCCATCAGCATGGCCGGGCTGTAGAAGAACATGAAGGGCACGATGAAGGCGGCCAGGCCGATCTTGAACGAGGCCACCGAGGTGCCCATGGCGTTGTCGCCGGAGATGCCCGCCGCGGCGTAGGAGGCCAGGGCCACCGGCGGGGTGATCGCCGAGACCACCGCGAAGTAGAACACGAAGAAGTGCGCCACCAGCGGCTGGATGCCGATGCCGATCAGGCCCGGGGCGACCACCGAGGCGGCTACCGCATAGGCCGCGGTGGTGGGCATGCCCATGCCGAGCAGGATCGAGATGCACATGGCGAAGAACAGCGCCAGCAGCTGGCTGACCCCGGCCAGGCCCAGCAGCAGCGAGGAGAAGCGTGCGCCGACCCCGGTCAGGGCGATGACGCCGACGATCAGGCCGGCACAGGCGCACACGGCGATGATCTGGATCGACATGGTGCCGGCCAGCTGCAGCGCCGTGAGGATGGCGCGCAGCCCCATGCGGTGGGGAGTGAGCCAGCTCACCATGGCCGCCGAGGCGGTGGCCAGGGTGCCCGCCCGGATCACCGAGTAGCCCATGAACAGGGCGGCGATCAGGATGATGATCGGCGTGAACAGGTAGACCTGCTTGGCCAGGCGACGGAACTGCGGGATCTCCTCCTTGCGCATGCCGCGCATGCCCTTGCGGGCGGCCTCGAAGTCCACCATGCAGTAGATCGACAGGAAGTAGAGGATGGCGGGGATCAGCGCCGCCACGGCGATCTCGGTATAGGGGATGCCGGTGACCTCGGCCATGATGAAGGCGCCGGCGCCCATGATCGGCGGCATGATCTGCCCGCCGGTGGAGGCGGCGGCCTCGATGGCGCCGGCGCTGCGTGCCGGGTAGCCGACCTTCTTCATCAGCGGGATGGTCAGCGAGCCGGTGGAGACCACGTTGCCGGCCGAGGTGCCGTTGATCATGCCCATCAGGCCGGAGGCGAAGATGGAGACCTTGGCGGGGCCACCGCGGGCCCGGCCGGCGGCGGCGAAGGCGAAGTTGACGAAGTAGTCACCCACCTTCGAGGCCTGCAGGAAGGCGGCGAAGATGATGAACAGGATGATGTAGGTGGAGGAGACCGCGGTGGTCGGCCCGAGGATGCCGGCGTCGGTATAGACCTGGCTGAAGAAGCGGTTGAGGGATAGCCCCGGGTAGCCGAGGAAGCCCGGCAGGTACGGACCGGCGAAGACATAGATCAGGAAGATCGCCGAGATGATGACCAGTGCCAGGCCCGCGACCCGACGGGTCAGCTCGAGGATCAGCAGCGAACCGGCGATGGCCGCGTAGGAGATGCCGATCGGTGCGAAGGAGGTGCCGGTGGAGGCGCGCAGCGGGCTGTTGAACATCACCAGCAGGTAGCCGGCCACCGCCAGGGAGCAGACCATCAGCACCAGGTCGGCGGGGGAGAGCGCCTCGCGCACCTGGCGGTAGCCCCAGGAGAGCAGGATGGCGGCGGCGGTGGCCAGGATCAGCGGGTAGCCGAAGTGCCAGGCCTCGATCTCGGGGGCGATGCGCAGGGCGCCATCGTTCATCGCCTGATACATCATCACCACCCGCACCAGGGCGTAGAAGGCCGGGATCAGCAGGGCGTAGCTCAGCCAGCGCATCCAGGCGGCGGAGCGCTCATGGTCATGGTCGGCGAAGCGGGTGCCGGCATAGAAGCCGTAGCCGAGGATCAGCGCGCCGGCGATGTGCAGGATACGAAACGACCAGGTCTCCAGCGGGTAGACGTTCAGCGAGACCAGGTGGAACAGCGAGTAGACGATGGCCAGGGTGCCGAACAGCAGCCACTGCCAGCCGGTATAGAGCCGTCGGTTGGATTCGGCGGCGACCTCATCGACGCCCTCGGCGTTGATGGGTTGAATGACGTCGTCAGCGGTGACGTCGTCTCGGGAATCGGGGGAGTGCGACATGAAGACACCCTTGGGTGTGGGACGTAACGGCAAGCGTGCCGCCCCGGGGCGTGGCGCGACCCGGGGCGGCGTTCGGGGTGAGACGGCTTACAGCTTCTGATCCTCGGGGATCTCGTAGCCGTTTTCCTCATACCAGCGCACGGCACCCGGGTGGAACGGCAGCACGGTGTTGTACTGGATGTTCTCCGGGATGCTGGTCGCGGCGCTGCGGTGGACGTCGAGCATCTTGTCGTTGTTCTCCATGCTCAGCTTGGTGATCTCGTAGACGAAGTCCTCGGGCAGATCACAGCCGGCGATGGTGAAGTTCCACATGGAGACGGCGCGGGCGTCCTCCTCGAGGGTCTGGTAGGTGCTGGCCGGGATCATGAACGGCGACACCGGGAACGCCTCGAGGACCTTGGCCTGCTCCTCTTCGGTGAACTCGACGATATTGATGTCGGTCTGCACCTCGAGCTGGCTGACCGCGGGAATCGGGATGCCGGCGGCGAAGGCGATGACATCGATCAGGCCGTCCTGCAACTGGCCGCCCAGGTCGTTCCAGCCGCCGTTGCGGCGCTCGAAGTCGACGCCCAGCTCCTCGAGGATGGCCGGGAAGTAGGTGTCGGAGGTGGAGGCCGCCGGTCCGAAGCCGATGCTGGCGCCGTCGGGGATGTCGGAGATCGACTCGATGCCGCTGTCTGACAGGGCGGTGATCGAGAAGGGGGTCTCGTACATCGGGAACAGTGCACAGACGTTGTCCATCGGCACGCCGGGGGCCAGCGGGCTCTCGCCGGCCAGGGCCTCGGCGGCCGGTCCCATGGTGGTCAGGCCCAGGGCCAGGTCGCCGGTGTGCACCAGGGCGAGGTTCTGGTTGGGGCCGCCGGTGACCTCACCGCCGCCGGAGATGTCCAGCTCGTCGGCGATCAGGTTGGCCCAGCCGGAACCGTAGACGAAATAGGTGCCGCCCTGGCTGGCGGTGCCGACGGTGAAGCTTTCGGGCCAGTCGCTGCGGTCCTGGGCGGCGGCCGAGGCGGCGACCAGCAGGGTACCGGCCACGGTGCCGGCGAGCAGCTTGGTGGAAAGAAGACGCATGGCGTGACTCCATTGCATGTTGTCGTTGGTGGTGTCCCGGGCATTGGTTGCCGGGCAGGCCCTGTCAGTCTGGCAGCTCCTGCCGGGCATGCCGACTGCATCGGGACGCGGCTTTCAACGTAGGGCGTTCATTCCGCTATACAGCAATGAATATAGCAAGGGTCGGACCATCTGCCTGGAAAGGCTTTGATATCAGTCAATTGAAAAGCATTTATCCGACCTTGGTCGAATTCTCTCCGGCGTCGAAGTGGCGGTTTCTCGCACGCCAGACCGTTATCAGTGTGCGGAAATCCGCACATGTCTGTCGTCACCGCTTGAAAGCGCCGCTGGGCAGGTGAGAGTGGCGCTACGCCGCCAGGGCGCCGATCAGCCGGCTGGCCTGGTGCAGGTCGTTCAGCAGCGAGGAGGCGAGCCAGGGATCCAGGCGATGTTCGCGCAGGTGCTCAGCCAGGCGGCGCTGCCAGCGCTGGCGTACCTCGTCGATCGGGCCGGCGATATCGCTGGCCTCGGGGTCGTTGGCCAGGCGGTTGAGGCCCTGGGCCAGGGCCAGGCGGATCTCGTCGTGGGCCGCGCGCAGGGGGCTTGCCGGGGCGGCGTGGCGCAGCAGGCTGCGCTGGAGTACCTCGCCGAAGCGCACCGCCTCGACCATGCGCAGGGTGCGGGCGTAGAGGGTCTCGAGGCGGGCCTGCTGCTGCTCGGTCAGCGGCTCGTCGATGCGCGCGTAGAAGTCGAGGATCTCCGACATCAGTGGCTTGATCCGCTCATGGTAGCGGGCGTTGACCGTCGGCCAGTCCTCGGGGGCGATAGGGCGCTCGACTACCTCGCGGGAGGGCGGGTGGCCGATCGCCTCGGCGCTGGGCACCAGGATGGCCGAGCAGAGCAGGTGGTAGGCGCGGCGGTTGAGGCGGTGGCACTCCTGCTCCATGGCGGCCATGGCGGTATCGGCGTGCTGCAGCGCGGCCGGCGTCAGATAGCGGGCCTGGGCCGGCAGGAGGTGGGTCGGCTGCGGGAAGAGGCGCTCGAGGCGTGTCGCCAGGCGCGGGATCCAGGGCAGCATCAGCAGGATGCCGAGCAGGTTGAACAGGGTGTGGAAGAGCGCCAGCTTGAGCGGCCAGGCATCCTCGGCCAGGCCGATAAACGCCCCGAGCTGATCCACCACCCAGGCCAGCGGCACCAGCAGGGCCAGGGCCACGGCGGCGGTGACCAGGTTGAAGGCCACATGGGCCCCGGCCAGTCGCCTGGCCGGGGCCCCCGAGCCCAGCGCCCCCAGCACCGCTGTTACCGTGGTGCCGACGTTGGCGCCGATGGCCACCGCCAGGGCGGGCAGGTAGGGCAACTGTCCCCCCGCCAGTGCCGCCAGGGTGATCAGCAGGGTGGCGTGGCTCGACTGCATCACCACCGTGGCCAGCACCCCGAAGAGCACGAACAGTGGCCAGTGCCAGGCGCTGCCGCCGGCCAGGCCATCCAGCGAGAGTCCGTTCTGCCAGGCGGCGAAGCCCAGCTTCATGAAGTCGATGCCGAGGAACAGCAGCCCCACGCCCAGCAGCAGTCCGGCAATGGCCGCGCGGCCGTCGTCCAGCAGCCGGGAGCCGAGCAGGCCGATGGCCAGGAAGGGCATGGCGAAGGCGGCCAGATCGAAGCGCAGGCCGAAGGCGGCGATCAGCCAGGCCCCGGTGGTGGTGCCGAGGTTGGCGCCGAAGAGCAGGGCGATGGCGCCGGGCAGGGCGACCAGCCCGGCACCCACGAAGGACATGGCGAGCAGGGTGACCAGCGAGCTGGACTGCACCAGGGCGGTGGCCGCCGCCCCCACGCCGATGGCGCGCAGCGGCTTCGAGGTGGCGGCATGCAGCCAGCGGTCAAGGGTGCCGCCGGAGAGGCGCTTGATGGACTCCTGCAGGCGGGTCATGCCCCACAAGAAGAGCCCCAGCCCGGCGGCCAGGGTGGCCAGGTCGGGGCGTGCCAGCAGCAGGGCGGCGGCTGCGGCCAGGCCCAGAGCCTCCAGCTGCCGGCGTCGCGACAGCAGCGCCCGCGCCACTCCCTGGCGGGTCACCTCAGCGTCCCTTGGGGTCGAGGATCTTGACGGTCTGGAAGTCCTCGGCGGTGTCCTCCTGGTGGGGGCGGTTGACGCGGGTGGTCAGCTCCGGGGCAGCCTGCTCCTCGATGGGCAGCTGCTCGAAGAAGTCGCAGTTGACGCACTCGCGGTAGCGGATGCCGTTCTGCTCCCAGCTGCGGATGCGGTCCATCTCGGCGCAGCGCGGGCAGATGGCACCGGCGATAAAGCGTTTCTGGACGGCCATGGGGACTCCTGTAGGCCTCGGCCCGTGGGCCGAGGCATGTATGGCGAAGGATCAGCTGGCGCGGATGCCGCTGTGGCGCAGCAGTGGCTCGACGCTGGGCGCACGGCCGCGGAAGGCCTGGAACAGCTCGGCGGCGTCGCGGGAGCCACCCCGCTCGAGGATCTCGGTGCGGAAGCGGTGTCCGGTCTCGGGATCGAAGATACCCGCTTCCTCGAAGGCACTCCAGGCATCGGCGGAGAGCACCTCGGCCCACTTGTAGCTGTAGTAGCCGGCCGCGTAGCCGCCGGCGAAGATATGCCCGAAGCCGTTCTGGAAGCGGTTGAAGTCGGCCCTGGGCACCACCGAGACGGCATCGCGCACCGCGTCGAGCAGTGCCTGGATCTCGGCGGCGGAGGGGGCCGCAAGCTCATGGTGCAGGCGCAGGTCGAACAGCGAGAACTCCAGCTGGCGCACCATGCCCATGGCGGACTGGAAGTTGCGGGCCGCCTGGAGCTTCTCGAGTAGCTCGGCGGGCAGCGGTTCGCCGCTGTCGACATGGCCGGCGATCAGGTCGAGCCCCTCGCGCTCCCAGCAGAAGTTCTCCATGAACTGGCTGGGCAGCTCCACGGCATCCCAGGCCACGCCGTTGATCCCGGAGATATCGGCGATGGTCTGTCGGGTCAGCATGTGGTGCAGGCCGTGGCCGAACTCGTGGAACAGGGTGGTCACCTCGTCGTGGGTGAGCAGCGCCGGCCGCTCCCCCACCGGGCGGGTGAAGTTGCAGGTCAGGTAGGCCACCGGCAACTGCAGGGAGTCACCCTCGTGGCGGCGCACCCGGCACTCGTCCATCCAGGCGCCGCCGCGCTTGCCCTCGCGGGCATAGAGGTCGAGGTAGAAGCCGGCGATGGGCTCGCCCTGCTCCATGATACGGAAGAAGCGCACGTCCGGATGGTAGCGCGGGGCACTCTCGTCCTCGGCGAAGGTGACGCCGAACAGCCGCTCCACCACCCGGAACAGGCCATCCACCACCTGCGGGGCGGGGAAGTAGGGGCGCAGCTGCTCCTCGTTGATGGCGTGGCGCTCCTCGCGAAGCTTCTCGCTGGCGTAGCCGATATCCCAGGGGGCGAGCTCGGGCATGCCCAGCCGCTCGCGGGCGAAGGCCTCGAGTTCGGCGAACTCCTCGCGTGCCTGGGGCACGGCGCGCCGGGCCAGGTCCTCGAGGAAGGCCTGGGCCTCGGCCGGGGACTCGGCCATCTTGGTTTCCAGCGAATAGTCGGCGTAGGTGGCGAAGCCCAGCAGCTCGGCCAGCTCGTGGCGCAGGGCGAGGATCTCCTCCATCAGCGGGGCGTTGTCATACTGGCCGGCGTGGGGGCCCTGGTCTGATGCGCGGGTGACGAAGGCGGTGTAGACCTCGCGGCGCAGCTCGCGGTCGTCGGCGTAGGTGACTACCGGGAAGAAGCTTGGGAAGTCCAGGGAGATGCGATAGCCCGCGACCCCCTTGGCTTCGGCGTTGGCGCGCAGGGTGGCCAGGGCACTCTCGGGCAGGCCGGCAAGCCGTGACTCGTCGGCCAGGTCCAGGTGCCAGGCCTGGGTGGCGTCGAGCAGCTGGTTGGAAAAGGTGTTGGAGAGTTCGGAGAGGCGTGCCTTGATCTCGCCGTAGCGGCGCTTCTTCTCGGTGGGCAGGTCGACGCCGGCGAGGCGGAAGTCGCGCAGGGTGTTCTCCACGGTACGACGCTTGGCCTCGTCCAGTGTCTCCCAGGCAGCCCCCTCCTTCAGCGCCTGCCAGGCACGGAACAGCCCCTCGTGCTGGCCCAACCAGGTGCTGTACTCGGAGAGCTTGCCCAGGCAGGCCTGGTAGGCCTCGCGCAGCTCGGGATTGTTCATGGTGCCGTTGAGGTGGGAGACCGGCGACCAGGCGCGCGACAGGCGGTCGTTGAGTGACTCCAGCGGTGCGGCCAGGCTCTCCCAGCGGGGCGGCTCACTTTCGGCCCGCTCGACCAGCGCCTCGATGGCATGGCGGTTCTCGGCGAGCAGCTCGTCGATGGCCGGCACCACGTGCTCGGGGCGGATGGCCTCGAAGGGGGGAAGCTCATGGGGCTCAAGCAGGGGGTTGCGGGGCATGCGCACCTCGAATCAGGGGATTAATGCTCTCAAGATGAGGGCGCGCGGGGCGAGTTTCAATCGGTGGCAGGGTTTGCCGTGTGGGGGCGGGCTGCTAGGCTTGCGGGCTTTCATGCGTGCGGGATCCCGCACGCCGTATTTCGGGAGTAGCAACGATGAGCGAGACGCTGGAGCGCTGGAGCACGCGGCGCGCCTTTATCCTGGCGGTAACCGGGGCGGCGGTGGGGTTGGGCAACATCTGGCGTTTCCCCTACATCACCGGCGAGAACGGCGGGGCGGCCTTCCTGGTGCTCTATGTGGCCTTCGTGCTGCTGCTGGGGCTGCCGGTGATGATGGCCGAGATCATGGTGGGCCGTGCCGGGCGACGCAGTCCGGTGGGTTCGCTGGGGCACCTGGCTGCGGCCGCCGGCGCCAGTCGTCACTGGCGTCTGCTGGGGCTGTTCGGCGCCTTCACTGTGTTCTGCATCCTCTCCTTCTACTCGGTGGTCTCCGGCTGGTCCATCGAGTTTCTGGTGGCCTCCATCAATGGCGACTTCCGCGGTGCCGCCCCCGCCGAGATTGGCGCCGGCTTCGATGCCTTCCTGGCTGACCCGGGGCGCATGACCCTCAACCACACCCTGTTCCTGGCCATGACCATGCTGGTGGTGGCCGCCGGGGTGGCCAAGGGACTGGAGCGCCTCAACAACCTGCTGATGCCGCTGCTCTATCTGCTGCTGCTGATGCTGGCGGGCTATGCCGTTACCACCAGCGGTTTCGGCACCGCCCTGGCGTGGCTTTTCCAGCCTGACCTCTCGGCGGTGACCCCGCTGGTGGTGATGCATGCCATGGGTCATGCCTTCTTCACCCTGGCGGTGGGCGCCTGTGCGTTGATGGCCTACGGCGCCTACATGCCGGACCACCAGAGCCTGCCGCGGGCCGTCGGGGCGGTGGCGGTGCTCGATGTGACCGTGGCATTGTTGGCCGGCATCGCGATCTTCTCGGTGGTGTTCTCCCAGGGCATGGACCCCGGCGAGGGGCCCGGCCTGATGTTCGTCACCCTGCCCATCGCCTTCGCCGAACTGCCCTGGGGTGCGCTGTGGCTGAGTCTCTTCTTCCTGCTGCTGCTGCTGGCCACCTGGACCTCGTCGATCAACCTCGCCGAGCCCATGGTCTCTACGCTGCAGGGCCTGGGCCTCAAGCGTGGTATCGCCGCGGCCCTGGTGGGCCTGGCGGTGTGGCTGCTCGGGCTGCTGACGGTGTTCTCGTTCTCGAGCCTGGCCGAGTGGCGCCCGCTGTTCGGCATGAACGGCTTCGAGCTGGTCAGCACCATCCCGCCGGAGGTCTTCCTGCCCCTGGGTGGCCTGCTGATCGCCATCTTCGCCGCCTGGGTGGTGCCGGAGGCCACAGCACGCCGCGCCCTGGGCGTGGGTGACAGCGGCTTTACCCTGTGGCGCATGGTGACCCGCTGGGTCGCCATTCCGCTGACGCTGGTAGTATTGGTGGCCGGACTGATCTGAACACCGATCGAAGATGAGGAGATCCCGATGAGCGAGTCGATGGCCATTCGGCCCTGGAAAGGCAAGCGCCCGAGTCTTGGTGAGCGGGTCTATATCGACCCGGCGAGCCTCGTGCTCGGCGATGTGGAGCTGGGCGACGACTGTTCGGTCTGGCCCATGGCGGTAATCCGTGGCGACATGCACCGCATCCGGATCGGCGCGCGGGTCAGCGTGCAGGATGGCTGCGTGCTGCATATCACCCACGCCAGCGACTTCAATCCCGGCGGCTTCCCGCTGACCATCGGCGACGACGTCACCATCGGCCACAAGGCGATCCTGCATGGTGCCACCCTGGGCAGCCGCATCCTGGTGGGCATGGGGGCCATCGTCATGGATGGCGCCGTGGTGGAGGACGAGGTGATCATCGCCGCTGGCGCCGTGGTGCCGCCGGGCAAGCACCTGGAGGGTGGCCATGTCTACGCCGGCAACCCGGCCCGGGCGCTGCGCCCGCTCAAGGACAAGGAGCGCGAGTTCTTCCCCTATACCGCCGGCAACTATGTCAGGCTCAAGGACGACTACCTCGCGGCGGCAGAGGAATAACCTTCTAAGCCCCTGTTTTTCCATGTGGTAACGGGCGATAATCTGGCTTTTTGTCCAGCTGGTTTTTCATCCAGCATCGGATGGCCGGAGACGCAGGAGTCCGTTACCGCATGGCCGATTTTCGCACCCATCTCACTGCCGCCGTGGGCGGTGGCACCCTGCTCGCCGTGGGCGGCTGGCAGGCAGGGCTCTGGAGCCCGGCAGAAGCGCTCTCCGTGGCGGCCCTGACCAGCTTCGGCGGGATCCTTCCCGATATCGACGCCGACAACTCCCACGCCGTGCGCCTCATCTTCAACACCCTGGCCCTGCTGGCGGTGGTGGCCGGCGCGCTGCTGATGCAGGCCTGGCTGACGCCGGGGAGGCTGCTGCTGGCGTGCGGCGGCATCTACATCGGTGTGCGCTACCTGCTGAGCCCGATCTTCAAGCGCCTCTCGGTGCATCGCGGGATCTGGCACTCCCTGCTGGCAGGGTTGCTCTGTGCGCTGGCCACCAGCGCCGTCGGGCATCGCCTGCTGCTCCTGGCGCCAGGCCTGGCCTGGTCCCACGGAGTGGCGGTGCTGCTGGGCTTCTGCATACACCTGCTGCTCGACGAGATGTTCAGCGTCGATCTCACCGGAGCGCGTCTCAAGCGCTCCTTCGGCACCGCCTTCAAGCTCTTCGACTACCGGGAGCCCTGCAACTCCGTGCTGATGCTGCTGATGATCGCCGGCCTGGTGCCGCTGCTGCCCGCCTGGACACCGCTGCTAACGCTGCTCGATCAGGGCGCGGCGCTGTGGCGATAGTCCTCGGCGCGCAGGCCATACTTCCGGAGCTTGTCGTAGAGGGTCTTGCGCGGCAGGCCTAGTCGCTCGCTGACCTCGCTGACGCGGCCATGGTGGCGGGTCAGCGCCTGGTCGAGCAGGCTCTTCTCGAACAGCTCCACCTGCTGGGGCAGCGGGAGTTCGCCCGCCTCGCTCTCGGCCCCGGCCAGCAGGGCATCCAGCCGGTAGTCGAAGGCCGCCCCCAGTAGCACATAGCGTTCGGCGAGGTTGCGCAGCTCACGCACGTTGCCCGGCCAGTCATGGGCGAGCAGTGCGGAGATGCCGGAAGCGTCCAGGGACGGTGCCTCCAGGCCGCTGCGGTTGGCGGCCACCACCGCGAAGTGCTGAAACAGCAACGGGATATCTTCGCGTCGCTCGCGCAGCGGAGGGATCGGCAGGGTGACCACGTCGAGGCGATAGTAGAGATCCTCGCGGAAGGTGCCGGCCTCGGCGGCGGCCTTGAGATCCACCTTGGTGGCGGCGATCACGCGGATGTCCAGGGGGATCGGGACGTTGGCGCCCAGGCGCTCCACGCTGCGCTCCTGCAGTACCCGCAGCAGCTTGACCTGCAGCGAGAGCGGCATCGATTCGATCTCGTCGAGGAACACCGTGCCGCCGCTGGCGTGCTCGAACTTGCCGATGCGCCGCTCCACGGCGCCGGTGAAGGCGCCCTTCTCATGGCCGAACAGCTCCGACTCGATGGTGCTCTCCGGCATCGCGCCGCAGTTGATCGCCACGAAGGGGTGGCCGGCACGGCCGCTGCGCTCATGGATGGCGCGCGCCACCAGGTCCTTGCCGGCACCGGTCTCGCCGAACAGCAGCACGTCGGCCTCCACCTGGCTGATGCGCTGGACCATGGCCGCCAGGCGCTGGATCGCCGGAGTGCGCCCCACCAGGCGGGGGCCGGGGGCGGCCTGCTGGGCCTCGAGCTCGGCGCGCAGCCGGCGGTTCTCGAGGCTCAGTCGACGCTTCTCCACCCCGCGGCGGACTACCTCCACCAGCCGCTCGGCGGCGAAGGGCTTCTCCAGGAAGTCCCAGGCCCCCTCGCGCATGGCTTCAACGGCGGTGGAGATGTCGCCATGCCCGGTGATCAGGATCACCGGCAGGTCGGGGTCGCGGCGCCGCACCTCCCTCAGCAGCGCCATGCCGTCCATGCCGGGCATGCGGATATCGCTGACGATGACGCCGGGGAAGTCACTCTCGAGGGCGTGCAAGGCCGCCTCTGCACTGGCGAAGGGTGCCGGCGCATAGCCGGCCAGCTCCAGGGTCTGGCCGGCACTGATGCGCAGGTGGAGCTCGTCGTCGACGACCATCACCGGAGTGTCGACCGTTTCATGCATGGGGCAGGCTCTCCTGGTCGGGGCAAGGCGGGGCGGGGGTCAGGTGCTCCTGAGGCAGCAGGATGGTGAAGCGGGCGCCGCCTGCGTGGAGGTTCTCGGCACCCAGGCGGCCGCCCAGATCGTCGATGATACGCGATGAGATGGAGAGCCCAAGCCCCAGGCCGCTGCCCGGGGACTTGGTGGTGAAGAAGGGCTCGAAGATCCGCGTCAGCTGCTCCGGGGGAATGCCGGGCCCGCTATCCTCCACAATCAGCCGCACGCGGGCGCTGTCGGCCTCTACCCGAAGTGTCAGCTGCTGGCTGTCACACCCGGCCATGGCCTGGAGGGCGTTGCCGATCAGGTTGACCAGTACCTGCTCCAGGCGCACCGGGTCGGCGTTGACCCATACCGGCGAAGCGGGGAAGCGTCGCTCCACACGTACGCCGGTCTCCTGCAGCCGCGTCTGGAACAGGCGCAGGGCATACTCGAAGCAGTCGGTGACCGACACCGCACTGCGCCGCTCATCGCCCTTGCGCGAGAATTGGCGCAGCTGGGCGCTGATCTCGGCCATGCGTCCGGTCAGCTCGACGATCTCGGCCAGGTTACGGTCGACGCTCTCCCGTCGCTCGCGAGCGAGGAAGGCACGGGCATTCTCGGCGTAGGCGCGGATAGCGGCCAGCGGCTGGTTGAGCTCGTGGTTGATGCCCGCGGCCAGCTGGCCGAGTACCGCCAGCTTGGCTGCCTGGATCAGTTCGTCGCGGGTGCGGCGCAGGTCCGCCTCGGCGCGCTTGCGCTCCTCGATCTCATCGGAGAGGCGGCGATTGGTCTCGACCAGGTCGCGGGTGCGGCTGGCCACGTTGCGCTCCAGCTCGTCGCGGGCCCGAGCCAGGGTATGCCGCTCGCGCTCGGCGAACAGTTCGCGCTCACGGCGCAGCCGCAGGCGCTGCCAGCCGAAGCCGCCGCCCAGCAGCACGATGCCGTAGAGTCCGCCGGCGAGGAGGGCAGAGACCCACTGTGCCTGGGCCACCGAGTCCAGCGGCTTGAGGATCAGCATCTCCCAGCCGAGCTGGGGCAGCGACCGCTGCAGGCCCAGGAAGCGCTCGCCGGCCAGCGGTCCCGAGCTGAAGCCGACCAGGCGAGTGCGTTCACCCATTGATTCGAGGATCTCCAGGCCGGAGTGTTCGAGAGGCTCGTCGGCATAGCGGCGGGTGGCCAGCAGCGCCTTTCTCTCGTCGGTGGAGAGCGGCGCCAGCGAGGCCATGCGCAGCTCGGGCCGGCTGGCCATGAAGATGATGTCGTCGGCGTCGGTGACCAGCAGCTCGGCGTCCTGGTCTGCCCAGCTCTCCTCAATAGCGTCGAGCAGCACCTTGACCACCATGACCCCGTCCGGTGAGGCATCTGGGGACGTGTTGTCCAGCCAGACCGGGGCAGAGAAGTAGTAGCCACGTTCCAGTGACTGCACGCCGAGGCCGTAGAAGCGCCCCGGGCGGCCGGCGATGGCGTCGCTATAGTAGCTGCGGAACGCGTAGTTCTGGCCGATGAAGGTGTTGGGGCGTTGCCAGTTGCTGGCTGCCAGGGTGTCGGCGTGGCGATCGAGAAGATAGATGTCGGACACCCCGGTGGCCGCCCGGAATCGGTCGAGCAGTCGGTTGAGCGGCATGGGGTCCTGGCCCTCCGGGGAGGAGAGGAAGCGGCGTACCGCCTCTCGGGAAGCCAGCAGTCGGGGCAGGTAGTCGTGGCGGGAGAGATGTCCGGTCAGCCCGGCGGCCGAGAGCCGTAGTTCGTTATCGGCATCCTGGCGAAGCTCCTGCAGTGCCTGCTGGCGCGCCACCTCGGCGGCCTGCCAGGTCACCAGGGCGAGACCCAGCGGCGCAAGCAGCCACAGCCAGCGACGCCAGCGCCTGGGTAGCCGGGACGGATGGGCCATCGCCGTCATGAGGCCCCTTCGCGGCGCGGCGCAGGCATGGCCTGGGCGCGGCGCAGGGCGCGCTGGGCACGGGTCTCGGCACGCTCCACTTCGAGCAGCCCCTCCTCGACAAACACCAGGTGTTCGTGGGCGCGAGCCCGGGCATCCTCGGCGCGCCCCTCGAGAATGGCATCGAGCAGTGCGCGGTGCTGGACCATCAGCTGGGGACGGGCATCCGGCTTCTCGAAGAGGTGAGCGAGGTTGTCGACGATGCTCTTCTCCAGCAGATGGAAGATGCCGCGAATGGTATGCAGCAGCAGCACGTTGTGTGCCGACTCGGCGATGGCCAGATGGAAGGCGGCATCGGCCTTGGCCTCCTCGGCCGGGTCGTGCCCCTGGAAGCACGCCTCCAGCTCCTCGAGGCGCTTGATCAGCAGTGCCTTGTCGGTAGGCGTCGAACGCAGCGCGGCATAGTAGGCGGAGAGGCCCTCCATGGCATCGCGGAACTCCAGCAGGTCCAGGTGGAACTCGCCGTGACGCGATAGCATCTCGAGCAGCGGGTCGCTGTAGCCGCTGTTGAGCTCCTCGCCGATGAAGGTGCCGCCCCCCTGACGGCTGATCAACAGGCCTCGGGCAGCGAGTTTCTGGATGGCTTCGCGCAGCGAGGGCCGCGATACGCTGAAGCGCTCCGCCAGTTCCCGCTCGGGTGGCAGTTTCTGTCCGGGCTGGAGGCTGCCCTCGAGGATCATCGCCTCGAGTCTTTCGGTGATCACATCGGCCAGGCGCGGCTGGCGCAGGGGCGGGTAGGCCATGGCGAGGCTCCGGTGGTGGTCGAGGTTTCGGTGGGGAGGCTTGGCCACATCTTACTGCAGGATATTGGTAATACCAATATCCTGCGTGGCGAGATTACCGGGGAGGAGAGAATATCTTACCGAATTTCAAAAGCTTGTAATAATGCCGAGCTGGGGTAGACCAAAGTCTAGCGCAATATGGCGAGAAAAACCCCGTCGCTCGTTTGACACTGTAGCGGCGGCCTCCGTAAGGTTCGCCGAATCCGTCGGGTAAATTGGTTTTACCACTTTACCAGAGTGACGACCATGCCAGCTGTTGAAGGAACCGCCGATGACCGCCGTCAAGCTCTACCCTCCGAGGCCGGACAAGGTCTACCTGTTCGGCACCTGCCTGATCGACCTCTTCTATCCCGAGGCCGGGATGGATGCCATCCGGCTGCTCGAGCGCGAGGGCATCGAGGTGCTGTTCCCCGAGGACCAGACCTGTTGCGGCCAGCCGGCCTATACCTCCGGCTACCACGATGAGGCGCGTGCCGTGGCGGCGGCCCAGCTCGATCTCTTCCCCGAGCCCTGGCCGATCGTGGTGCCCTCGGGCTCCTGCGGCGGCATGATGCGCACCCACTACCCCCAGCTCTTCGCCGGCAGCGACCTCGAGGCGAAGGCCGAGGAGGTGGCCGGGCGCATCTTCGAGCTCACCGAGTTTCTGGTCCATGTCTGCCATCTTGACCTGGAGGATCGCGGCGAGCCCGAGAAGGTGGCGATGCACACCTCCTGCAGTGCGCGCCGCGAGATGGGGCTGGCCGAGACCGGGCCGGCGCTGCTGGCGAAGCTCGGCCAGGTCGAGCTGGTAGAGCAGGCGCGGGCCGCCGAGTGCTGCGGTTTCGGTGGCACCTTCGCGGTTCGTCACCCCGAGGTCTCCGCCGCCATGGTGGAGGACAAGACCCAGGCCATCGAGGCCAGCGGGGCGAAACGCTTCGTGACCTCCGACTGCGGCTGCATGATGAACATCGGCGGGCGTTTCGAGAAGCTGAACAAGCCGATCCAGGGCGAGCATATCGCCAGTTACCTGTGGCGGAGGACCTCATGAGCGGACAGCCCCCCGGCGTGGAGACCTACACCCCGCGCGAATTCCATCGTCAGGCCCACGATGCCCTGGGCAACCCGCAGATCCGCGCCAACTTCCGCAAGGCGATGGATGGCCTGATGTCCAAGCGGCGTGACAGCTTCGATGACTGGGACCTGGAGACCCTGCGCGAGCTGGGTGCCAATATCCGCCTGCGGGCGCTCGCCAGGCTGCCCGACCTGCTCGAGCAGCTGGAGGCCAACTGCGAGGCCAACGGCATTCGCGTGCACTGGGCCGAGGATGGCGACGAGGCGTGCCGTATCGTCCGCGAGATCTGCGAGTCCCACGGGGCGCGCTCGGTGATCAAGGGCAAGTCGATGGTCTCCGAGGAGATGCACCTCAACGCCCATCTGGAGGAGGCGGGCATCGAGGCGCTGGAGTCCGATCTCGGCGAATACCTGGTGCAGCTCAACCAGCAGACTCCCTCGCACATCATCATGCCGGCGATCCATCTCAACACCGATGAGATCTCCGAGATCCTGCACGACAAGACCGGCACCGAGCGCTCCCGCGACGTCGACTATATGACCGCGGCGGCCCGGCAGCAGCTGCGCGAGCGCTTCATGGCTGCCGATGTAGGGGTCTCGGGGGTCAACTTCGCGGTGGCCGAGACCGGCACCCTCTGCCTGGTGGAGAACGAGGGCAACGGCCGCATGACCACCACGGTGCCGCCGGTGCACGTCGCCGTCACCGGCATCGAGAAGGTGGTCGAGCAGTTGCGCGACGTGCCGCCCCTCTACGCCCTGCTGACCCGCTCGGCCACCGGCCAGCACGTCACCACCTACTTCAACATGATCAGCTCGCCGCGCAAGGAAGGCGAGCACGACGGGCCGAAGGAGGTCCACCTGGTGCTGGTGGACAGCGGCCGTTCGCGCATCTATCAGGATGACGAACTGCTCGACACCCTGCGCTGCATCCGTTGCGGCGCCTGCATGAACCACTGCCCCGTCTATACCCGGGTGGGCGGCCACACCTACGGCACCACCTACCCCGGCCCGATCGGCAGCATCCTCTCGCCTCACCTGATGGGGCTCGAGGAGACCAAGGACCTGCCCACCGCCTCCAGCCTGTGCGGCGCCTGTGGCGAGGTCTGCCCGGTGAAGATTCCGATCCCCGACCTGCTGGTGCGGCTGCGCAAGGAGTCGGTGGGCGAGGGGCGCGGCAACGTGCCCGGCGCCGGCATCAAGCGCACTCGCAAGGAGGTCGCCGCCTGGAAGGGCTTCCAGTGGCTGGCCACCCACCCCGGCGCCTGGCGCAGTGGCACCGCAGTGGCCGGCAAGCTCAGGGCATTGACGCCCGCGAAGCTGGGTGCCTGGACCGACTACCGCACCGCCCCCAAGCCGGCCGGTACCACCCTGCATGCGCTGGTCAAGCGGCATCAGGCGAGCAAGAGCCATGAGCCGAACAGCAAAAGCCACGAGGAGGAGCGCTGATGAGTGCCCGCAACGCCATTCTCAAGCGCCTGCGCGAGCGCCTCGACGGACCGCTGAGCGCGCCGGAGAGCGACTTTACCGTGGCAACGAATCGTGGCTGGAGCCAGGAGGAGCGCCTGGCGCGCTTCGAGCGCTGGATCGGTTCGGTACATGGCGAGGTGGTCCATGTCGACGAGGCTCGCTGGACCGAGGCGCTGGCCGGGGTGCTCGCCGACAAGGGCGTGCGTCGGCTGGCGCTGGGCAAGCGGCACCCGGTGGCTGCCGAGGCGCGCAGCGCCCTGGCCGATGCCGACGTGGAACTGGTCGACGTGGATCGCGATATCGAACAGTGGCAGCGCGAGCAGTTCGAGAGCGTCGATGCCGGCCTGACCTCCACCCGCGGGGCCATCGCCGAGACTGGCAGCCTGTGGCTGTGGCCGACCCCCGACGAGCCACGCCTGATCAGCCTGGTACCGCCGCTGCATATCGCCGTGCTGGATGCCGATACCCTTGCGGACACCTTCTTCGATGTTGTCGAGCGCCATGGCTGGGCCGATGGCATGCCTACCAACGCCCTGCTGATCTCGGGCCCCAGCAAGACCGCCGATATCGAGCAGACCCTGGCCTACGGGGTGCACGGGCCGCGTGAACTGGTGGTCATCGTGCGCCATGCCGGCGACTCCGCCGGGATCTCGCGATGAGCCGGCCGAGCGCCGAGGCCTACCGGGAGCTGAAGGCCGCCCTGGCGGCCTCGTTGCCTGCAGAGCGTCTGATAGACGATCCGCTGCGCACCCTGGCGTACGGCACCGATGCCAGCTTCTATCGCCTTGTGCCGAGGCTGGTGGTGCGCCCCGAGAGCGAGGCGGAGCTGCGCGTGATCCTGGCCGAATGCCGGGCCCGACGGCTGCCGGTGACCTTTCGCGCCGCCGGTACCTCGCTTTCCGGTCAGGCGGTCACCGACTCGGTGCTGATCCAGCTGGGGCACGGCTGGCGCGGCCATGAGCTCCTCGACGAGGGGCGGGCGATCCGCCTGCAGCCCGGGGTGATCGGCGCTCGGGCCAACCAGTTGCTTGCCCCCTTCGGACGCAAGATCGGCCCGGACCCGGCCTCCATCAACAGCTGCATGATCGGTGGCATCGCCGCCAACAACGCCTCCGGCATGTGCTGCGGCACCGCCCAGAACAGCTATCGCACCGTTCGTGACCTGCGCGTGATCCTCGCCGACGGCAGCCTGCTGGATACCTCCGATCCCGAGAGCGTGGCGGCCTTCCGGGGCACCCACGCCGAGCTGCTGGCGGGGCTCGAGCGCCTTGCCGCCGAGACCCAGGGCAATGCCGAACTGGCCGAGAGGATCCGCCACAAGTACCGGCTCAAGAACACCACCGGCTATGCCCTCAATAGCCTGGTCGACTTCAGCGACGGTATCGAGATCCTCAAGCACCTGATGATCGGCTCCGAGGGCACCCTCGGATTCATCAGCGCCATCACCTACCAGACCGTGGTGGATGAACCCCACAAGGCGGCGGCGCTGGCCTTCTTCCCGGACATGGCCACCACCTGCCGGGCCACCATCGCCCTGAAGCGTTCACCGGTCTCCGCGGTGGAGCTGATGGATCGTGCCGCGCTGCGCTCGGTGGAGCGCGAGGCAGGCATGCCCGAGGTGCTGCGCACGCTCCCCGACGGGGCGGCGGCGCTACTGATCGACGTGCGCGGCCACGACGATGCCGACCTGGCCGCGCGCATGGACGAGGTGCAGGGGACGCTGGAGGGTATCCGTACCCTGGAACCGGTCACCTTCACCCGCGATACCGATCGCTACGCCCTCTACTGGAAGATCCGCAAGGGCCTGTTCCCCGCGGTGGGGGCGGTGCGCGACACCGGCACCACGGTGATCATCGAGGACGTGGCCTTTCCCATCGAGCGGCTCGACGAAGGCGTGCTGGCGCTGACCGAGACCTTCCACCGCCACGGCTATGCGGAGGCGATCCTCTTCGGCCACGCCCTGGAGGGCAACCTGCACTTCGTCTTTCCCCAGGGGTTCGAGAAGCCCGGCGAGGTCGAGCGCTACCAGGCGCTGATGGATGAGGTGGCGCAACTGGTCGCGGTCGAGTATGGCGGTTCTCTCAAGGCCGAGCATGGTACCGGGCGCAACATGGCCCCCTATGTGGAGCTGGAGTGGGGCCCCGAGGCCTATGCGCTGATGTGGGAGATCAAGGCGCTCTTCGACCCCGAGAACCAGCTCAACCCCGAGGTGATCCTGAGCCGCAACCCCACCCTGCATCTGGAGAACCTCAAGCCCTTGCCGGCGGCCCACGAGATCGTCGACAAGTGCATCGAGTGTGGCTTCTGCGAGCATGTTTGTCCGTCCAGGGACCTGACCCTGACGCCGCGCCAGCGCATCGTTATCACCCGCGAGGTGGCACGCCTCGAGGCGCTGGGTGACTCGGCAGGTGAGGCGGATGCGGCGCGCCTGGCGTCACTGTGTGGGGGCCTTGCCTATCATGTGGATGCCACCTGCGCGGTGGACGGCCTGTGCGAGACCCAGTGTCCGGTAGGGATCAATACCGGAGATCTGGTGCGTGACATGCGTCGACGGCGCCTGAGCCAGCGTGCCGGATTGGCGCGCCGCATCGGCCGCCACTTCGACGGTGTCACCCGGCTGGCGCGAGGCTCGCTGCGGGCCGCAGGGGCAGTAAACAAGCTGATGGGCGATTCGCTGATGTCGCGTGCGGCCCGCGGCGCGCGTCGCCTGAGCGGCGAGCGTGTACCGCTGTGGACGCCGGCACTGCCCGGGGCCGCGCCGGTGCGCGTGCTGGGTGAGTTGCCGGATGCGGGCGATGATCGCCCCCGGGTGGTCTACCTGCCCAGCTGTGCGACTCGCATGTTCGGCGCCGACCGTCGCGACGCCGGAGAGTCGCGCTCGGTGATGGAGATCACCCTGGCGTTGCTCGACAGAGCCGGGTTCGCGGTGGTGATTCCCGAACGGGTCGATAGTCTCTGCTGCGGCATGGCCTTCCGTTCCAAGGGGCAGTTCGACGAGGCGGAGCACAAGGGGCGCGAGCTCAATCGCGAACTGCTTGCCGCCAGCGAGAACGGCCGCTATCCGATCCTCTGCGATACCAGCCCCTGCACCTTGCAGATGCAGGAGAGTCTCGACGCCTGCCTGGCACTGCATGAGCCCGTCACCTTCGCCCATGACCACCTGCTGTCGCGTCTGACCATTCGGCCACTCCAGGAGCGGGTGGCAGTCCACGTGACCTGCTCCAGCACGCGGATGGGGTTGGGCGAGAAGATGATAGCCCTGGCGCGGGCCTGTGCCAGCGAGGTAGTGGTGCCCGCGGAGGTTACCTGCTGCGGTTTCGCCGGCGACAAGGGATTCAGCGTGCCGGAACTCAATGCCTCGGCACTCGCCGGACTGGCGGAACAGGTGGTCGACTGCAGTGCGGGCTACTCCAACTCACGGACCTGCGAGATCGGGCTGTCCCAGCATGGGGGCATCCCGTATCGTTCGATACTCGCGCTGCTCGACCGTGCCAGCCGGTAGGCAGGCACGGCGAGATGGACTATCCACAACCCCTGCGAATCGAGGGGGGTGGATGG
>Ga0207831_100193_pt1 | contig 31261 bp, 28 predicted proteins | sample TtanPargueraPR_7_FD_187741 | JGI IMG/M metagenome (GOLD analysis project Ga0207831, IMG submission 187741) | Aerobic enrichment media microbial communities from Bioluminiscent Bay, La Parguera, Puerto Rico - Tt and M1 (2) (SPAdes) | ecosystem: Environmental > Aquatic > Marine > Unclassified ...
CCCCCCCCGCTCCAGGAAACGCGCGAAGCCGATGGCGGCCATGAAGGCCATCAGTGCCATGACGATGGCCACGTCGAGCAGGCTGGCGACGTCGGTGGCGATGGCCACCACCCCGATGATACCGACCAGGATCGACGAGAAGAGCTCCAGGGCCACCACGCGGTCGGGCAGGCTCGGGCCACGAAACAGGCGCACGAAGGTCAGGCACAGCGCCAGCGCCATCAGCACCAGACTCAGCAGGATCAAGGGCGACATCGGCGTTCTCCTCCACGACTCGGCAAGAGCATCAATGGAACAGCTCCAGGGCGCGGCGCTCCATCTCTGCCAGGTTGCGGCGCAGCGCCGCCTCGTCGTCCAGGAACATGGCGTGGATATAGAGCACCCGGCGATCGTCGGAGACATCCAGGCTCAGGGTGCCCGGAGTCAGCGAGATCAGGTTGGCAACGAAGGCGATCTCGAACTCGCTGCGCGCCTGGAGCGGCATGGCAATCACCCCGGGTTTCATGTACCAGGGTGGGGTGACGATATCGAAGGCCACCTTGAGGTTGGCCATGACCAGCTCCTTGAGGAAGAAGCCGATGAAACGCACCAGCCGCGGCAGGCGCTGTGCATAGCCGGCAAGCGCCGGCACCTGGGGCTGGATCAGCGCCAGCACCAGGTAGCCGAAGACCAGCCCGGCGAGCAGGTTGAGGCCGCTGAAGTCGCCGGTGAGAACCACCCAGGCGCCCCCCAGCAGCAGGTTCCACGCCGCACCGATCATGGCAGCACCTCCGCGCCCTCGCCCAGCACCGCGCGGATGTAAGCGTCGGGGTCGAGCAGCTGAGCGGCCGAGGCCTCGGCCAGAGCATGGATCGGTGCCGGATAGAGACCGATGAACAGGGTGCACAGCCCCAGGCCCACCACCGGGGCGGCCATCAGCCACAGCTCGCGCTGGCGCACCTCGGGATAGGGGGCGACATCACCCTCGGGCGGCGTCGACTTCCAGAACACCTCGGACCAGATCTTGATCATCGAATAGAGGGTCAGCAACCCCACCAGCAGGGCGATGGCGGTGACCCCGTAGGCCTCGGCCTCGATGCCGGCACGGATCACGATGAACTTGGCCAGGAACCCCGAGAGCGGCGGGATACCGGCCAGCGACAGGGCCGGAATCAGGAACAGCACGGCCAGCCACGGATGACTGCGATAGAAGCCGCCCAGGCGCTTGAGCTGGTAGCTGCCGCCCAGCCGGTGGACGATGCCGCTGACCAGGAAGAGGTTCGCCTTCACGATGATGTGATGCATGATGTAGAAGACCCCGCCGACGATCGCCAACGGCGTGAACAGCGCCAGGCCGAGGATCATGTAGCCGATCTGGCTGACGATATGGAACGACAGGATGCGCCGGAACTCGAACTGGGCCGCCGCACCCAGCACCCCGGAGAGCATGGTCAGCCCCGCCCCCCACAGCAGGATCTCGTGGGTGTAGCCCGGGCTGTGGTGAAAGATCAGCGTAAACACCCGGAACAGCGCATAGACCCCCACCTTGGTGAGCAGCCCCGCGAACAGCGCCGACACCGCCACCGGCGGGGTGTGGTAGGAAGCCGGCAGCCAGAAGAACAGCGGGAAAGCCGCCGCCTTGATGCCGAAGGCGACCATAAACATCATCGCCAGGGCATCGACCATGCCCTGATCCTCCACCGCCGCCAGACGCCTGGCGATATCGGCCATGTTGAGGGTGCCGACCATGCCGTAGAGCAGCCCCACGGCGATCAGGAAGATCACCGAGGAGAGCAGGTTCAGGGTCACGTACTTGATCGCCCCCTCCATCTGCGCCTTCTCGCTGCCCAGTATCAGCAGCGCGAAGGAGGCCACCAGCATCACCTCGAACCACACGTAAAGATTGAAGATGTCGCCGGTGAGGAAGGCGCCGGCTACCCCAGCCAGCAGCAGATGCATCAGCGGAAAGTAACCGTAGGCCTCGTGGCCACGGCCGGCGGTGGCCAGGGAGTAGATCGCCACGGCGAAACCGATGATGCCTGTGAGCACCACCATGATGGCGCCCAGCAGGTCGGCCACCAGGCTGATGCCGAAGGGCGCGGCCCAGTTGCCCATGTGCATCACCAGGATGCCCTCGCGGTTCACCGAGGCGAGCAGCCACAGGGCGGTGATCAGCAGCCCGGCGGTGCCACCCACGGCGACCAGCCGCTGCATCAGGCGCGAGCGCCAGAACACCAGCGACACGGCCCCCGACATCAGCGGGATCAGGATGGGCAGCGCGATCTCGGGATTCACGTGTCGGTATCCTTCATCTTGTCCAGGTCATCGGCACGCACGATCTCCCAGGCCCGGCGAACCAGCACCACGGCGAACGACAGCACCCCGAAGGCGATGACGATGGCGGTAAGCACCAGTGCCTGGGGCAGCGGATCGGCGATTGCCCCCTCGGGCGCGGTGAGCCCCTCCGGCACCAGCGGCGGCGCCCCGCGGGTCATGCCGGCGGTGGAGAAGATCAGCAGGTTGGCGGCGTTGGAGAGCAGCATCAGCCCGATCACCAGCTTGACGATAGAGCGGCGCAGCATCATGTAGATGGCAGCGGCAAACAGGATGCCGATGGCGACGGCCATCAAGGGTTCCATGGGACCTCCTCAGGGTTCGTCGTCTGCCTGGTCGGTCTTGACCAGAGCGGTGATGGCGGTGAGCACGGAACCCAGCACCACCAGATAGACGCCGATGTCGAAGATCAGCGGCGTCGAGGCCTTGAAGTCGATGACCGGGATGGTCCACCACTGGGCGGTGAAGAAGGGCTCGCCGTACCACCAGGCGGGCAGCGTCGAGGCCACCCCCAGCAGCAGCCCCATCCCAACCAGGTCGCGGGGCGAGACCTTGAGCATCGCCCCCAGGGCACGCCGCCCGTAGGCGAACAGGTAGAGCGCGAAGGCCCCCGCCGCCACCAGCCCGGCGATGAAGCCACCACCCGGCTCGTCGTGGCCACGCAGCAGCAGGAACAGCGAGAACATCAGCTGCAGCGGCAGCAGCAGCCGCGCCGCCACATTGAGAATCAGCGTGCCCGATCTAACCATCGTCGCCCCTCCGTGTCCGCGAGGCACTCCTCGCCTCATACTCCTCGGCGTGGAAGCGCAGCATGGCGTAGACACCGATGGCCGCCAGCGCCAGCACGAACATCTCGCCCAGGGTGTCCAGGGCGCGGAAGTCCACCAGGATGACGTTGACGATATTGTGGCCATGGCCCAGCGGCTGGCTGTTCTCCACCATGTAGTCGGAGATGCGCGGCAGGCGCTCGCCGGAGAGAACCGCCAGCATCAACAGGGTGATCAGGCCGCCGGAGAGCCCCGCCACCACCAGGTCACGCAATCGCTCGACGGGGGTGGAGAGGGTGGCGAAGCGCGGCAGGCGGAACAGCACCAGCACCAGCAGGATCACCGTCAGGGTCTCCACCAGCAGCTGGGTGATGGCCAGATCCGGGGCACTGAACAGCACGAAGGTCAGGGCGATGGAGTAACCCATCACCCCCACCGCGGCGACGGCCGCCAGGCGCGAGCGCATCACGCAGGCGGCGACCGCCCCGGCGACCATCAGCCCCGCCACCATCGCCTCGTGGAGATAGAGATCCAGCGCGAAGGAGAGTGTCGGCGTGTGGCGCACCAGCAGGGCATGGCCCACCAGGCCCAGCAGCACCAGCAGGGTCATCACCAGGTAGTTGCGCATATAGCCGTTCTGCAGGAAGCGGGTCTGCCACTCGGCGATACGCACCATGCCCGCCATCAGGGCCTCATAGCCGGCCTCGGGGCCGCGGGCCATCAGCGGCTCCAGGCGCGCCAGCCGCGAACGCAGGCGATCCCAGTGGCGGAACACCAGCACCCCCAGCCCCAGGCTGGCAAGCGACAGCACAAGCGGCAGGTTGAGGCCGTGCCACAGCGCCAGGTGTACCTCGACCTGTCCTGCCCCGATACCCGCGACGGTGGCACTCACCAGGGCGTCGAGGAGCCCCGGCACCAGGCCGAACGCAAGCGACAGTGCGGCCAGCAGGGCGGGCCCCGCGAGCAGGCCGCCGGGGGGCTCGTGGGGCGTATGCGGCGTCTCCCTCAACGGGCCGAAGAAGGGGCGAATGGCGACGATCGCCGCCACCGCCAGGGTCAGGAAGGCGGCGAGGAAGGCCAGCGGCAGGATCACTCCCCGGTAGTCCGACGCGCCCAGCACCGACTCCAGCATCAGCTCCTTGCCGATGAAGCCGAGCAGCGGCGGCAGCCCCGCCAGCGACAGCGCCGCCACCGCCGCCACCAGGGCGGTGCGCGGCATGGCGTGGCGCAACCCACCCATGGCGGTGACATCCTTGGTGCCGGTCTCGTGGTCGAGGATGCCGGCCACCATGAACAGCGCCCCCTTGTAGAGAGAGTGGCCGAGCAGGAAGACCACGAAGGCGATGAGCGCGGTCTCGGTGCCGATACCCAGCAGCATCGTCAGGGTGCCCAGCGCCATCACCGTGGAGTAGGCCAGCAGTTTCTTGACGTTGGTGTGCTGGATCGCCAGGAAGGCGCCGGTGGCCATGGTCAGCGCCCCCACCAGCGACAGCGTGACCACCCAGGGCTCGGTGCCGCCCAGCGCCGGATGAAGCCGTGCCAGCAGATAGATGCCCGCCTTGACCATGGTCGCCGAGTGCAGGTAGGCCGAGACCGGGGTCGGCGCCGCCATGGCATTGGGTAGCCAGAAATGAAAGGGGAACTGGGCCGACTTGGTGAAGGCCCCCAGCAGCACGCAGGCCAGCAGCGGAGCGTAGAGCGCATGCTCCTTGAGCTGCCCCCCCCGGGCATTGAGCTCGGCCAGCGACCAGCTGTCGCCGGCCAGGGCCAGCATGACGAAGCCGGCGAGCAGCGCCAGCCCGCCGCCCACGGTGACGAAGAGCCCCTGCTGGGCCGCCTTGCGTGCGGCGAGGTCGGTATGGTTGAAGCCGATCAGCAGATAGGAGGTGATGCTGGTCAGCTCCCAGAACACGAACAGCGCCACCAGGTTGTCGGCCAACACCAGGCCCAGCATCGACATCATGAAGGCGATGATCACTACCAGGAAGCGCGGCAGGTCGCGATGGCCGCGGAGGTACTCCCCGGAGTAGACCAACACCAGCACGCCAATCACCGAGATCAGCATGGCGAAGAGCCACGCCAGGCCGTCGATCAGGAAGCTCAGGGTGATATCGAGGCCCGGCACCCAGGCCCACTCCAGCCACAGCGTATCGCCGGCGGCGATGGTGGGCCACTGGCCGATCAGCCAGGCGGCGATGGCCGCCGGCAACAAGGCCATCACGCTTGCCGTCCGCGCGGCGAACCAGCGGTGCAGCAGCGGCGCCATGGCCGCCAATACGAACCCTCCCAGCACGGCGAGCTGCATCCGGTGCCCTCCCGTCGGTCGATCGAATCACCTTATCTACACAAGGTGTTGAAACACAAGGGTAGGGCGTGAAACAACTCTTTGCGTTAGGATAAACGGCATACCGCCGTGGACGGGCCAGCGCCCCAGAACGGATGCGAGCCCGATGACGCTCGCATTCTCTGGCTCAGCAGGCATCCTGCGCCCTCCCCTCACTTATCACTCGCAGGATGAGCGACCAATGACACTGATGTGGATAGCCCTGCTGCCGCTGGCGGGCGTGCTGGTGCCGATGGTCACCGCCGACCGCGGACGACGCGCCTGCTCGCTGGCCACCGCTGTACTCCCGGCCCTGGCCCTGCTGCTGATGCTGGCCCAACTGCCGGCCCTCTCCGCCGGTGAGGCGCTGCGCTTCTCTACAGCCTGGATACCCAGCCTGGGGCTCGACCTGGCCTTCCGCCTGGATGGCCTGTCGCTGCTCTTCAACCTGCTGATCCTCGGCATCGGACTGCTGATCCTGCTCTATGTACACTACTATCTCTCGCCGGAGGAGCCCTTCGGACGCTTCTACGCCTACCTGATCCTGTTCATGGCCTCCATGGTCGGTATTGTGATGGCCGACAACCTGATCCTGCTGTGGCTCTACTGGGAGCTGACCAGCCTCTCCTCCTTCCTGCTGATCGGCTTCTGGTCCCACCGCAGCGACGCCCGCAAGGGCGCGCGCATGGCGCTCACCGTGACCGGCGCCGGCGGCCTGGCCCTGCTCGCCGGCCTGCTGCTGCTGGGCGACATGGTGGGCAGCTACGCCATGGACGACGTCCTGGCCGGCGGCGAGGCGATACTGGCCGACCCGCGTTACCCGATCATGCTGGCGCTGGTGCTGCTGGGGGCCTTCACCAAGTCGGCCCAGTTCCCCTTCCAGTTCTGGTTGCCCCATGCCATGGCGGCCCCTACCCCGGTCTCTGCCTACCTGCACTCGGCGACCATGGTCAAGGCGGGCATCTTCCTGATGGCACGCCTGCATCCGGCCATCGCCGGCAGCGACCTGTGGTCCGCGGTGGTCTCCCTAGTGGGCATGGCCACCATGCTCTACGGCGCCTGGTTCGCCCTGGTCAAGACCGATCTCAAGGGCATCCTGGCCTTCTCCACGGTCAGCCACCTAGGCCTGATCACGGTGCTGCTGGGCATCGGCAGCCCCATGGCGGTACTCGCGGCGCTGTTCCATATCCTCAACCACGCCACCTTCAAGGCGGCGCTGTTCATGAGTGCCGGGATCATCGACCACGAGACCGGTACCCGCGAACTCGGCCGCCTCGGCGGCCTGAAAAAGGCCATGCCGGTCACCGCGCTGCTGACCAGCGTGGCGGGGGCAGCCATGGCCGGGGTACCGCTGCTCAACGGTTTCATCTCCAAGGAGATGTTCTTCACCGAGACCGTGGAGACGCCGGTGCTGGCGGGCCTGAGCTGGGTACTGCCGGTGCTGGCGACGATCGGCGGCATCCTCTCGGTGGCCTACTCCCTGCGCCTGGTGCACGCGGTCTTCTTCAAGCCCGCCAAGGAGGGGCCACCCAAGTCGCCCCATGAGCCGCCGTGGCTGATGCGCGCGCCGGTGGAGCTGCTGGTAGCGCTGTGCGTGATCGTGGGCCTGGTGCCGGTGCTCGCCGAGGGGCTGCTGGGCCTGGCCGTGGAGGCCGTACTGGGTGAGCCCCTGGCTTTCCACCTGGCCATCTGGCACGGCCTGAACCTGCCGCTGGCGATGAGTGCTATCGCGATCATCGCCGGGGTCGCCGCCTACTGGCGACACGCCGACCTGCGCCACTTCCACCGCGGCTTCGGCCCGGTGGATGCCCGCCTGGTGTTCGAGGCGGCGCTGCAGCGCCTGGGTCGCTGGTCCGAGCGGAGCCTGGGCCGCTTCGACGGCGGCTCCCTGCAGCGCTACATGACCTGGCTGCTGTTCGCCTCGCTGCTGATGGGTGGGCTGGGCCTGGCGCGCATGAGCGGGCTGACCGGCGCGCTCGGCAACCAGCCCGTCGACGGCGTGGTGCTGCTGGGCGCCGCCCTGCTGGTGTTCGGCGGCATCGCCACCGCGGTCACCCACCGCTTCCGCCTGATCTCGCTGATCATGCTCTCGGTGGTGGGCCTGGTGGTCTCGCTGACCTTCGCCCGCTTCTCGGCCCCGGACCTGGCGCTGACCCAGCTCTCGGTCGAGGTGGTGACCATGATCCTGCTGATGCTGGCGCTGTTCTTCCTGCCCCAGAAGACCCCCACCGAGTCCTCCAACCGGCGCAATCTGCGCGACGTGGTGCTGGCCGGGGCCCTGGGGCTGGTGGTGGCGAGCCTCAACTATGCGGTACTGACCCGCGACACCACCCCCATCTCCGGCTTCTTTCTGGAGAACAGCGTGCCCGGTGGCGGCGGCCACAACGTGGTCAACGTGATCCTGGTGGATTTCCGCGGCTTCGATACCCTGGGCGAGATCACCGTGCTGGCCCTGGCCGGCCTGGCGATCTTCAAGCTGCTCAACCGGCTGCGAGTGTTCATGCCCCACAGCGACGGTGAGGGCCGCGTGTGGTCGCCGGACCGCTACCCGGCGATCCTGACTTCCATCTCCATGGCGCTGCTGCCGCTGGCGCTGCTGGTCTCCGCCTTCATCTTCCTGCGCGGCCATAACGAGCCCGGTGGCGGCTTTATCGCCGGACTGGTCACCGCGGTGGCGCTGATCCTGCTCTACATGGCTCGCGGGGTGGAGTGGGCCCAGCAGCGACTCGACTTCCCCTACCAGCCGGTGGCGGTGGCCGGGGTGGGTATCGCCACCCTGACCGGCCTGGGCAGCTGGCTGTTCGGCTATCCGTTCCTGACCTCCTCGTTCGGCTACTTCTCGCTGCCGCTGGTGGGCAAGTTCGAGCTGGCCACGGCCATGCTCTTCGACCTGGGGGTCTACCTGGCGGTGGTCGGCGCCACCCTGATGATCCTGGCCAACCTGGGCAAGGTGACCACGCCGCACCGCCCGGCCAAGGAGCCCAGCACCGCAAGCGCACCGTCTCCCGACAGTTCCAAGGAGTCCTCCTGATGGAAAGCCTCTACGCCATCACCACCGGTGTTCTCACCGCCTGCGGGCTCTACCTGATCCTGCGCTCGCGAACCTTCCCCGTCGTGGTGGGCCTGACCCTGCTCTCCTACGCGGTGAACCTGTTCCTGTTCTCCATGGGCGGCCTGACCACCGATGGCGCCGCACTGGTCGACGGGGCAGGCGACTACGCCGACCCGCTGCCCCAGGCACTGGTGTTGACCGCCATCGTCATCGGCTTCGCCATGACCGCCTTCGTGGTGATACTGGCCATGCGCGCGCGCAGCGAGGCGGGCAACGACCATGTCGACGGCCGCAAGCATGAAGCCGGGGAGGGACGTCGATGAGCTCCCACCTGATCGTGCTGCCGGTGGTGCTGCCGCTGGTGGCGGGCATCCTGCTGCTCTTCCAGCGTCAGGGCAGCGTCCGCGTCAAGCGCCTGATCGGCACCGGCGCCACCCTCGCCCTGCTGCTGGTGGGCATCGCCCTGGTGGCTCGCGCCGCCGGCGGCGAGGTAACCTACTACGCCCTGGGGGACTGGCAGCCCCCCTTCGGTATCGTTCTGGTACTCGACCGACTCTCGGCACTCATGGTGCTGCTCACTGCAGTGCTGGCGGTGGGCGCCGTGGTATTCGCCTGCGCCGGCGATGACGAGCGCGGCAGCAACTTTCACGGCCTCTTCCAGTGGCAGTTGATGGGTATCAACGGCGCCTTCCTGACCGGCGATCTGTTCAACCTGTTCGTGTTCTTCGAGGTCCTGCTGCTCGCCTCCTATGCCCTGCTGCTGCACGGTGGCGGCAAGGAGCGGATCATGTCCGGGGTGCACTACGTGGTGCTCAACCTGGCCGGGTCATCGCTGTTCCTGATCGCGGTGGGCATCCTCTACGGCGCCACCGGCACCCTCAACATGGCCGACATGTCCACCCGACTGGCCACGCTTCCCGCCGAGCGCGAGGGGCTGGTGGTGGCCGGCGGGCTGATGCTGCTGGTGGTGTTTGGCCTCAAGGCCGCCATCCTGCCGCTCTACTTCTGGCTGCCCAAGGCCTATGCAGCGGCTCCGGCGCCGGTGGCGGCACTGTTCGCGATCATGACCAAGGTGGGTATCTACGCCATCCTGCGGGTCTACTCGCTGGTCTTCGGCGAGGCCGCCGGGCCGCTGGCCAACCTGGAACAGGCGTGGGTATGGTGGCTGTCACTGGGCACCCTGGTAGCGGCCGCGATCGGCGTCCTGGCCGCCCGGGACCTGCGCCTGCTGGTGGCCTACCTGGTGCTGGTCTCGGTGGGCACCCTGCTGGCGGGGATCGGCATCGGTACCCCGGCGGCGGTCTCCGCCCTGCTCTACTATCTGATCCACACTACCCTGATCACCGGCGGGCTGTTCCTGCTCGCCGAGATGATCGGCGCCCAGCGTGGCCAGGCCGGTACCCGGCTGGTCAAGGGGCGCCCGCTGCGCCAGGGAGGCTGGCTCGCCGTGCTGTTCTTCGCCGGCGCGATCGCCGTGGCCGGCATGCCGCCGCTCTCCGGCGCCATCGGCAAGGCGCTGCTGCTGGCCGCCGCCGAGGGCATGGAGCGCGCCTGGCTGTGGCCGATCCTGCTGCTCTCGGGGCTCGCCGCCATCATTGCCCTCTCCCGGGCCGGCTCGACGCTCTTCTGGCGCAGCACCGGCGAGGCGGACGGCCAGCGCCTGGCGCATCGCCAGTGGTTCGGAGTTGCCTGGCTGATGGCCGCCGCCCCGCTGCTGGTGGTCCTGGCCGGCCCGCTGGTCAACTACACCGACGCCACCGCCGCACAGCTGGCGAGCCCCGAGTCGCTGACCCGGGCCCTGCTGAACACCGAGGGAGACGCCCCATGATCCAGCCTCGCTCCTGGTTGCCCACCCCGCTGCTGTCAATCCTGCTGCTGATCGTCTGGCTGCTGATGGTGCGCAGCATCGCCTTCGGCCACCTCCTGCTGGGCGGCGTCCTGGCGGTGGTGATCCCGCTGGTGACCCACCGCTTCTGGGACGCCCAGCCCCATGTGAAGAAGCCGGGCCTGCTGCTGCGCTTTGCGCTGCGCGTACTCGGCGATATCGTGATCGCCAACGTCCAGGTGGCCTGGCTGATCATCAACCCCTGGCGGCGCCTGCGGCCCCACTTCGTGGAGTACCCGCTGATGCTTGAGGACCGCTTCACCATCACCCTGCTGGCCAACACCATCAGCCTGACGCCGGGCACGGTGTCGGCCAACCTGCGCCTGGATGGCAAGTCGCTGCTGATCCACGCCCTGGACGTGGAGGATGATGACGCACTGATCGAGACCATTCGCGAGCGTTACGAACGGCCGCTGAAGGAGATCTACGAATGCTAGAGATCGCTCTCTTTACCTGCCTGGCCCTGGTGGTGGCGGCGCTTGCGCTGAACGTCTATCGGCTGACCATCGGCCCGGACATGCCCGACCGCCTGCTGGCGCTGGATACCATGTACATCAACTCCATCGCGCTGATCGTGCTGCTGGGGCTGTGGCTCAACACCAAGACCTACTTCGAGTCGGCGCTGCTGATCGCCATGCTCGGCTTCATCAGTACCGTGGCGGTATGCAAGTACCTGCTGCGCGGCGACATCATCGAATAGGAGGCGTCATGACCCTACATCTGATTGTCGAGGCAATCACTTCCCTGCTGCTGGTGGCCGGCGGTGCCTTCGTGTTCATCGGCTCGCTGGGCATGGCCCACCTGCGCGACTTCTACATGCGCCTGCACGGCCCCACCAAGGCCACCACCCTGGGAATCGGCTGCATGCTGGTCGGCTCGATGCTCTACTTCTGGGCCACCGAGGGCAAGCCCGACATCCAGGAGATGCTGATCACCCTGTTCCTGTTCATCACCGCCCCGGTCAGCGCCCACCTACTGGCCAAGACAGGCCTGCACCTGAAGCTCCGGCACGCGGACAAGACCATCGGTACCCCCGTGGAGTTGCGCCCCGAGGAGGTCGGTGAGAAGCCGGTACCCCACCCGGACCGCGGTTACGACTGATACACAGCGGGCCCGCCATTGGCGAGCCCGATGCGTTCTGTGTTGCGGCTGCGACGACTACACCCAGCCACCCAGCTCGTTATGGATGATGGCGAGCAGCGCGGCGACATGATCCTCGCGGTCGTTGAGACAGGGCACGTAAGTGAAGGTCTCGCCGCCCGCCTCGAGGAAGGCGTCGCGAATCTCCTCCTGGATCTCCTCCAGGGTCTCCACGCAGTCGGCCGAGAAGGCCGGCGAGACCACGGCGATATGCTTCCTGCCCTGGCGCGCCAGTTCGGCGACATGCTCCACGGTGGCCGGCCCCACCCACTCCTCGGGACCGAACTGGGACTGGAAGGCGGTCTGGATCGCGCCCTCCTCCCAGCCCAGGGCCTCGCGCAGCAGTCGCGTGGTCTTCTGGCACTGACAGTGGTAGGGATCGCCCTCCATCAGGAAGCGCTTGGGCACGCCATGATAGGAGGCCACCAACACTTCCGGCGGCGTCTCGGCGGCGTAATACGCCTCACGTACCGAGCTGGCCAGGGCCTCGACATAGCGAGGATGCTCGAAATAGGCCGGTACGGTGCGAATCGCCGGCTGCCACTTGAGCTTCATCAGGGTGCGGAAGGCGTGGTCGTTGGCCGTGGCGGTAGTAGGCGAGGCGTACTGAGGGTAAAGCGGGAAGAACAGGATCCGCTCGCAGCCCGCCGCCTGCAGGCGCTTGAGCACGCTGTCGGTGGAGGGATTGCCGTAGCGCATGGCGAAGTCGACCATCACCTGATCGCCGTAGCGCGCCTCGAGCCCCTCGGCCACCTTGCGGGTCTGATCCCGGGTGATGGTCAACAGCGGACTCTCGTCCTTCTCGGTGTTCCAGATGCCACGGTAGGCCTCGCCGGACTTGAAGGGCCGCCGCGAAAGGATGATCAGCTGCAGCAGCGGTTGCCACTTCCAGCTCGGATAGTCCACCACCCGCTTGTCGGAGAGGAACTCACTCAGGTAGCGGCGCATGGACCAGTAGTCGGTGGCGTCCGGGGTGCCCAGGTTGACCAGCACCACGCCGACCCGGGCGCGGGGGATGGGAGGATGGTCAGCGGGGGCGTGAGTCAGGCGGCCCTCGCCGGGACGGTCCGGCACCGGGGGCGTGGTGGTCATGATGGGGCTCTCCCTGGATTTCAAGCGATGCCGGTCAGTCTATCAGGGCAGGAGCCGTCGTCGGAATAAAGCTGTACTATCGGCACGATTTGTACAGCGATTGATCAAGCCAGCAGAGCGTGGTACGCCACATCGAGCCGGTGAATTCAAAACACCAGTGGCATGCGTGAAGTCAGCGGGTCCTGGTAGTGGGTGGCGCGGCCGATTACCTCGTCGTGGGGTACCTGCTGCACCAGATAAGCACGGTGAATACCCGCGCCCTTGAGCTCCACGTAGACGTCATCCAGCGAGCGGAACAGCACCGGCTTGCCGTGACGGGTCAGCATGTGTCGCTGGCCCTCGATATCCTCCAGTTCCACCTGATAGAAGCGGCTGCCGGCATGGCCGATGACGCGAATCTCGTAGTTGTCATGATGGGCCGCGAAGGCCTTGAGGTCGTGAAATTCCATGGATCCCTCCTGGGTGTCTTGTCGTTGCATATCCTCTCAGCTTGGCGCCAGGGGGTGACGCCTGGGTGACAGCTGCATGTCGGAAATGTGACTACAAGACCCCAGGAGAGTTCCACAAGCTATTGATAGTCGGAAGGATCGATTGCCTTGCCCAGGGAGTTGCGGTCGACCCACTTGCCGGCCTTGGTCTCCTTGTAGCGGAACACCACACGTTCACCGACAGCCACCGGCAGTTCGGCATCCTCGGTCTGGTAGCTGTAGGACTCGCCCTCCACCACTAGCTGGTAGCGGTAAAGGTCGGGCATGCCCAGCCACTCCTTGAACGGGCCTTCACGCTCCACGGACTGGAGCTCGCCGCGCGCCTCCAGCTTGGGGGTGCGGCGTCGATTGCCGCGCTGAAATCCGCCTGCCATGCTGCCTCCTTCCTGTACTCGTTCGAGGGGTGGGCATTATACGGGGCCACCGCGGGGGCTCAACCCGCAGCGCTCGTGCTCACTCGCCGAAACCGTCACCATAGCTGTCGGGCGCCAGGTCCTCGAAGCGGGTATAGCGACCGATGAAGGCCATATGTACCGTGCCGATGGGGCCGTTACGCTGCTTGCCGATGATCAGCTCGGCCAGGCCCTGATTGTCGGGGTTGTCGGGATTATAGACCTCGTCGCGATAGACGAAGGCTATCACGTCCGCGTCCTGCTCGATGGCGCCCGATTCACGAAGGTCCGACATCACCGGCCGCTTGTTGGGACGCTGCTCGAGGGAGCGGTTGAGCTGGGAGAGCGCCACCACCGGACAGCCGAACTCCTTGGCCAGCCCCTTGAGCGAGCGGGAGATCTCGGAGATCTCGCCGGTACGGTTCTCGGAAAAGCCGGGGATCTGCATCAGCTGCAGGTAGTCGATCATCACCAGCCCGACGTTGCCGTGCTCACGCACCAGGCGACGAATCCGCGAGCGCATCTCGTTGGGCGACAGCGCCGCGGTATCATCGATGAACAGCTGCTTGTCCTTGAGCAGGTTCACCGCCGAGGTCAGCCGCGGCCAGTCCTCGTCTTCCAGCTGGCCGGTACGCACCCGGGTCTGGTCGATGCGGCCCAGCGACGAGAGCATGCGCAGCATCAGGGCATCGGCGGGCATCTCCATGGAGAACACCATCACCGGCTTCTCGCTGGAGATGACCGCATGTTCGACGATGTTCATCGCGAAGGTGGTCTTGCCCATCGAGGGCCTCCCGGCGATGATCACCAGGTCCGAGGGCTGCAGCCCCGAGGTCATCTCGTCCAGGTCGCGGAAGCCGGTGGAGAGGCCGGTCATCTCGCCCTTCATGTTGAACAGCTCGTCGATGCGGTCCACCGCCTTGGCGAGCAGTTCGCTCATGCCGATGGGGCCGCCCGACTTGGGGCGCTCCTCGCTGATCTGGAACACCAGCCGCTCGGCCTCGTCGACCAGCTCATCCGCCGGCCGCCCCTGGGGGCTGAAGGCGCCATCGGCGATCTGGCTGGCGGCACGGATCAGCTTGCGCAGGGTCGCCCGCTCGCGAACAATATCGGCATAGGCGCGGATATTGCTGGCGGAAGGAGTATTGCGGGCCAGTTCGGCAAGGGTAGCCAGGCCGCCCACGGTGTCCAGCTGGTCACGCCCCTCCAGCGCCTCGGAGAGGGTCACCACGTCCAGCGGCCGCGCCGACTCGGCCAGCTCAGCCATGACGTTGAAGATCAGGCGGTGCTCATAGCGATAGAAGTCGTCGGCCACCAGGCGGTCGGCGACGTTGTCCCAGGCCTGGTTGTCGAGCATCAGTCCGCCCAGCACCGACTGCTCCGCCTCCAGCGAGTGAGGCGGTACCTTGAGGGCGGCGGTTTCCTGGTCGTGCTCGAGCATCTCTGACATGGCGATGGTTCACCCTGGGCATTGCGGGGTCGCCATTCTACCGCAGACAGACACAATAAAAACGCGACGAGGGGCGCGAGGATCTCTCCCCGCGCCCCTCGTCAGGAGCGGCCGTCAGGACTTACTCGGCCACCACCACCACGCGCACGGTGGCTTCGACTTCCGCATGCAGGCGCAGCGCGATGTCGTACTCGCCGGTGGCACGAATCGGACCTTCCGGCATGCGCACTTCGCTCTTGGCCACATCGATACCGGCCGAGGCGATGGCATCGGCCAGGTCGCGGGGCCCGATGGAGCCGAACAGCTTGCCCTCGTCGCCGGACTTGGCGACCAGGGAGAGCTCGATCTCGTTGAGCTGGGCGGCACGCGCCTCGGCCTCGGCCTTGCGCTCGGCAGCCTGGGCCTCGAGCTCGGCACGCTGGGCCTCGAAGGCCTCGATGTTGTCCTTGGTGGCCGGCACGGCGAGGCCGTAGGGCACCAGGTAGTTGCGGCCGTAACCGGGCTTGACGGTGACCTGGTCACCCAGGCCGCCCAGCTTGCCAATATTGTCGAGCAGAATGACTTCCATCTCGTAAACCTCTTGTCAGTTGCGGCTGGCCAGGCGCCCGCGAATGTTCGCGAAGGCGTCGATGAAGGCCAGCAGCAGCACGATCAGAATCATGGGCCAGGTGGTGATCAGCAGCAGGTAGAAGGCGACCAGCCACAGCCCGTTCATCCCTTTCAGTCCGATAAACCCATGCACCAGGGCGATGCCGGCGACCAGCAGCGGAACCCACAGCAGCATGCCCAAGCCGGGCAGCCCCAGCACGGCGCCGATCACCCCGAGCACCACCAGCACGGCGAGCTCACGCGGCGCCAGGCGCAGGGCGTGGAATTCCTCGCGGAAGCCCCCGGGGTTGTAGAGTCCCGCCTGCCAGCTGCGCGCCAGGGCCAGACAGGCCACGGCGGCAATCAGCACGATAAGACCGGTGACTCCACCGATCAGCAATCCCGCCAGCTGCTCGGCATCGAGCCCCTGGCTGCCCAGCTCGGTGAGCAGGCGCTCCACCTCGGGAGAGGCCTGTCGCAGCTGGTCGAGCATCTCCCCGGTGCCCCCGGGGGGCAGGAAGATACCCAGCTGGATCATCACCGCGCCGGCCAGGGCGCCAACGATCAGCGCCTCGCTCCAGCGCAGGCGGGAGCGCAGCACCACCGCCATCAGTGTCACCAGCAGCACGCTGGAGAGCGGGATGACATCCCCCTGCATCCACCACCAGCCCGAAGGCACGGCGGCGGCCACGATCACCGGCAGTGCCGGGGAGAGTCCCCGACGCAGGGTGACCAGGGCCGCGATGGCGGCCCCCAGCCAGAACAGCCAGGGAATCAGGGTGGCCACGGCGGCCCCGCCGGAGGCGTAGGGCGTACCGCGCATCACCCAGCGGGCGATCGTCAGCATCTTGCCGCCGGCTTACTGGTGGCTATCGGAGTAGGGGAGCAGTGCCAGGTAGCGCGAGCGCTTGACGGCGGTAGCCAGCTGGCGCTGGTAGCGGGCCTTGGTACCGGTGATACGGCTGGGAACGATCTTGCCGGTCTCGGTGATGTAGGCCTTGAGGGTGTCCAGATCCTTGTAATCGATCTGCTTCACGCCCTCGGCGGTGAAACGGCAGAACTTGCGGCGACGGAAAAAGCGTGCCATGTAAAGACTCCTTCAGACGTGCGATGGGGGTGATCAGGCGGACTCGGCGCGGGGCTTCTCGTCGCGGGGCTTCTCGTCGCGACGGGTACGCTTCTCTTCCACCGGCTTCATCATCGGCGAGGCCTCGGTGATGGCTTCGTTGCAGCGCACCACCAGGCTGCGGATGATGGCGTCGTTGAAGCGGAAGATGTTCTCGATCTCGTCGAGGGTCTCGCCGCTGCACTCGACGTTCATCAGCACGTAGTGAGCCTTGTGGATCTTGTTGATCGGGTAGGCCAGGTGACGACGGCCCCAATCCTCCAGGCGATGCACGGTGCCGCCGTTCTCGGTGACGAGGCTGGTGTAGCGCTCGACCATGGCCGGAACCTGCTCGCTCTGGTCCGGATGGACCATGAACACGATTTCGTAATGACGCATGGGATCTCCTTGCGGTTTGGCAGCTTCCTCGGGAGGTCTCGGCGCTCCGGGGAAGCAAGGAGGTGATAGAAGAAACACGAATGCCCGCTCGATGGACGAACGGGCGCAAGCATTCTAAAGAGTGCAGGCGCCATGCGCAAGGGCATCACCCCCGGCGCTGACGAACCGCCTCGAAGAGGCTGATGCCGGTGGCCACCGAGACGTTGAGGCTAGAGACGCTGCCGGCCATGGGCAACTTGACCAGCTGGTCGCAGGCCTCGCGGGTCAGGCGGCGCATGCCCTTGCCTTCAGCCCCCATCACCAGCGCCGTGGGCCCGGTGAGGTCGACCTCGAAGATCAGCGACTCGGCCTCACCGGCGGTGCCGGTGACCCAGATGCCGAGCGACTTGAGCCTGGCCAGGGCACGGGAGAGGTTAGTGACCTGATAGACCGGCACGCTCTCGGCGGCACCGCAGGCGACCTTGCGCACCGTGGCGTTGAGCGGCGCGGCCTTGTCCTTGGCCACGATCACCCCATGCACCCCGGCGGCATCGGCACTGCGCAGGCAGGCGCCGAAGTTGTGCACGTCGGTGATACCGTCGAGCACCAGCAGCAGCGGGGGCGTCGCATGGGGCCACGCCTCCAGGCGGAACCACAGTGCATTCTCGGCCTCGAACGCCAGCGGCGTGGTGAAGGCCACGACACCCTGGTGGGCGGCGCCCTGAGCCAGGCGGTCGAGCTCGTCATGCGGACGCGACTGGATGCGGGCGCCGCCGCGGCGGGCGACCTCGACCAGTTCGGCCAGGCGCGCCCCCGCACTGCCCTCCTGCACCCACAGTTCGCGAGGCGTCTCGCCGCGTTCGATCAAGGCTCGCACGGCGTGGACGCCGAATACCGCCTCCAGGCCACCGGGCGCGGCGGGCTTGCCGGCGGCAGGCCGGTGGGGTCGCTTGTGCTTCATGGTTATCGCTTCATCGAGGGTCACACGGCGGGCCCGATGGCCCGCCACAGGATTCAGCGCCGCGAACGGCGCCGGCGGTTGCCGCTGCGCTTGCGGCCATCGCCCTTGTCGGACTTGTCGCCCTTGGCGGCGGTGCCGCCCCGGGATGCCTCGGCCTTGGGCGGCTTGCCACCGGCGCTGGCGCGCCCCTTGGCAGGCGCATCATCCACCGCACGGCGCCGGCGCGGCGCACGCTGGGGGCGCGGCTTATCGTCAGCCAGGGCGAAGTCGATCTTGCGATCGTCCAGGTCGACCCGGGCCACCTGCACCGTGACGCCGTCGCCGAGGCGGTAGCTCATGCCACTGCGCTCGCCCTTGAGGCGGTGCTTCTCCGGCTCGTAATGGTAGTAGTCGGAGGGCAGCGAGGTGACGTGGACCAGCCCCTCGACATAGACCTCGTCGAGCCGCACGAAGATGCCGAACTGGGTCACCGAGGCGATGGTGCCGTCGTAGACCTCGCCGAGCTTGTCGGACATGAACTCGCACTTGAGCCAGTCCTCGACGTCGCGGGTGGCATCGTCGGCACGCCGCTCGGTCATCGAGCAGTGCTCGCCGAGTTCGAGCATCTGCTCGAAGGTATAGGGCGCCCACTTGCTGGGTGGCTCCACCGCCGCCCCGTCGGCACGCAGTACCGTATTGGTCTGGCGGGGCCCGCGGATCACCGAGCGGATGGCACGATGCACCAGCAGGTCCGGGTAACGCCGGATCGGCGAGGTGAAGTGGGCATAGGCCGGATAGGCCAGGCCGAAGTGGCCATCGTTCTGGGGCGAATAGACCGCCCGGCTCATGGAGCGCAGCATCACCGTCTGGATGACGTCGGTATCGGGGCGCCCCTTGATGGCCTCGGCCAGGTCACGGTAGTCCTGGGGACTCGGGTCGTCGCCGCCGGCCAGCGACAGGCCCAGTTCGTTGAGGAACAGGCGCAGCTTGTCGAGGCGCTCCGGCGAGGGCTTCTCGTGGATGCGGTAGAGGGCCGGCAGGTCGTGCTTGTCGAGGAAGCGCGCGGTGGCCACGTTGGCCGCCAGCATGCACTCCTCGATGATCTTGTGGGCATCGTTGCGGGAGCGCGGCACGATCTTCTCGATCTTGCGCTCGTCGTTGAAGACGATAGCCGTCTCGGTGGTCTCGAAGTCGATGGCGCCCCGCTCCACCCGGGCCTCGCGCAGCAGCCGGTAGAGGGCGTGCAGGTTCTTCAGCGACGGCACCAGCGCGCTGTACTCCTCGCGCAGGGCCTCGCCCTCCTGCCCCTCGTCGTCGAGGACCGCCGCCACCTTGTTGTAGGTGAGGCGCGCATGGGACTGGAACACCGCCTCGTAGAAGCGGTAGCGGCTGATGGCACCGCTCTGGGAGATATTCATCTCGCAGACCAGGGCCAGGCGATCGACGGCCGGGTTGAGCGAGCAGAGTCCGTTGGAGAGCAGCTCCGGCAGCATCGGCACCACCTGTCCCGGGAAGTAGACAGAGTTGCCGCGGCGGATCGCCTCCTGGTCCAGGGCGCTGCCCGGTCTCACATAGTGGGAGACGTCGGCGATGGCCACCAGCAGCTTCCAGCTCCCGGACTTGGTCTTCCAGGCGCAGACGGCGTCATCGAAGTCCTTGGCGCTCTCGTCGTCGATGGTCACCAGCGGCACGTCGCGCAGGTCGATGCGCCGATGCGTGTCCTCCTCGGCCACCTCGGCGGACATGCCGGCGATCTGGTCGTGGACCTCTGGCGGAAATTCGGCGGGGATCTCGTAGCTGCGGATGGCGATATCGATCTCCATCCCGGGATCCATGCGCTCGCCCAGCACCTCGATCACCTCGCCCACCGGCTGCACCCGGGTCTCGGGCTGCTTGACGATGTGCGCCGAGACCACCTGGCCATCCTTCGCCCCCCCACAGGCGCTGTGGGGAATGATGATCTCCTGGGTAATGCGGGCATTCTCGGGGATCAGCACACCGAACTCGGGGGTGTTCTGGCGATAGACGCCGACGATGGTCTGGGTGTTGCGCGCCAGCACCTCGGCGATGGTGGCCTCGTCGCGGCCACGGCGGTCGCGACCGCTGACACGCGCCAGCACGTGATCGCCGTGGAAGACGCGGCGCATCTGCCGCGGCGGCAGAACCAGGTCGGGCTTCTTGCCGTCGTCACGCAGCAGGAAGCCGAAGCCGTCGCGGTGACCCAGCACCTTGCCCTTGATCAGGTCGAGCTTATCGATCAGCGCGTAGGCACCGGCACGATTGCGCAGCACCTGGCCATCGCGCTCCATGGCCGCCAGCCGGCGGCGCACAGCCTCCTGGAGCTCCTCGTCGTCGAGGCCCAGCTGCTGGCTCATCCTCTCGTGGGTGATCGGCTTGCCGACCTCCTCCAGGCGGGCGAGGAGGTACTCACGGCTGGGAGCGGGCTTGTCATACTTGTGGGCTTCACGTTCCGCGTGCGGATCGTCGCTGAGCGTCCAGTGGGTCATGCGCGGTGCATCCTTGGCAGGGTCGGGGACGACATGAGTAAGGAGGCGCTCGAGCGCCGCGGGAACGAGGTGTTGCTTGGGGATTCATTGATCATTGCCGCAGTATAGCGCCGCGGGCGCGGCCACCCAACCTTGGCGGGCCCCTCGAGGCTGGAAAAAAACACCTCGCGGCCATCCTGCCCCTTGCAAAGCCGGCGAATTCGGGTACCATACGCGTCGCCTGCCCAGATGGCGGAATTGGTAGACGCGCTAGCTTCAGGTGCTAGTGTCCTTACGGACGTGGAGGTTCAAGTCCTCTTCTGGGCACCATCGCTCTTTTACAGTACGACTCGCTCGTGTTCGCCCAGGTGGCGGAATTGGTAGACGCGCTAGCTTCAGGTGCTAGTGTCCTTACGGACGTGGAGGTTCAAGTCCTCTCCTGGGCACCACTCCTTCGGAGACGCGGACACGACGAGATGCATGATGCGCCCAGGTGGCGGAATTGGTAGACGCGCTAGCTTCAGGTGCTAGTATCCTTACGGATGTGGAGGTTCAAGTCCTCTCCTGGGCACCATTTTTTAGCGTCATGCAGGCTGGATCAGACGATACACACAGGAAACCGCGACATGGATCGCGGTTTTTTTGTGCCTGCTCGATGGATTTACTCGAAGCGCCCGGGTCGATTTGTGACCTCCTCCAGCGCCCAGCCACGGGTACTCACCCGCCCCTCCAGCGCCTCGGCGGCCGCTGCCGGCAGATTGGGAAAGAAGTCGAGCCCGGTTCGATCCTCCAGTTCGTCGATACTCACCAGAAAGTCATCCAGCGGCTCGTCGCCGCGTACGCCCTGGGGCATCAGGAAGGCCAGCGCCAGGGGCCGCTCGGCGGGCACCACGATGATCTTGTAGAAGGCCTCGGGAACCTCCACGAAGCCGACCCGGTTGAAGACGTTGTCGAGGAAGCGCTCGGGGAATACCGGCCCGGTTATCACCTGCACGGTGCCGAAGTGAGGCACGAAGTGATCCATCACCACCTCCTCCAGGCGCTGCCATAGCCGCCGATTGAGATCCGGACGCTGAGGCGTCATGTTGCTCATGTAGAAAGTGTCGAGCTGGGCATCACGACCATGCACCGCGGCGATGGCGTAATTGGGCGCCAGGTGGCCGCGGTCGAAGCCGCTGCCGGCATAGTGGTCGGTACCGATGGGCCACAGGGTGCGCCAGTCCTGGCGAAACCCGGGGCGCGGCCCGGACCGGGGATCCTCCACCGCCTGGAGTCGATAACTGACCCACAGCGGATTGACCCGCACATCGGACCAGCCCACCAGGAAACCTTCATTGCGCAGCACACGGTGGAAGCTGGTGGGCGATACCTGCTGCCATTCGGGCACGCCCATCCACACCAGGGAATCACGCAGCTCGCGGGCCTGAAAATGCCACAGGCCGGTACCCACGGCCACAAACAGCAGGCTGACGGCAAGGCGCCGCAGCGGTCGGCCACGGCGCAACAGGGGGGAACGTCGGCGACTCATCCGTGAATGGCTTTCCGATAGAAGGACAGGGAACTACAGGTGAAGGCAGGCGCGGCAGGCCGCCGCTACATCGCTGGCGGCGAGCCGCGACTCAGGCTACCAGCCCAGCGAGAACATGGTCTCCAGGTCGTGGCGGGAGTGCACCTGCATGGCATTCAGCGTCTCGGTGTCGCGGATGCCCTCCACCGCATTGAGACGTCCGGTGACCAGCTCTGCCAGGCTCTCGAAGTCGCGCGTACGGGCGATGGCAACCAGGTCATAGCGACCGCAGGTGGAGTAGACCTCGCTGATCCCCTCCACGTCGGCCAGGCGCTCGGCCACCGACTTGACCTGTCCTTTCTCGGCATTGATCAGGATCACGGCATTCTGCATCGGGCTCTCTCCAGCTTGCGCCCCGAGGGCGGAGTGGGTGGCGGGCATTCATCGACGGCTGCCCGGGGGCTGGCATCGAGTATATCAGTGCCGGGGGCCGGGAAGAATCGCGAGTGGCCAGACACCTCGCGTGACTGCGACAAGCCGTCGCAGCCACGTGTTCGCATGAGCCCGGCGCCTTGACTACTATGGGTTGACGAACTCCTCCGGCAGCCGACTGTCGGAGTTCGAGAGGTGGGTCACCACCCGAGGATAGTGGGCAGACGCCCGACCGTGACTGGCAACGAGACAATAAGGAGATTCCATGGCTAACCACAGCCGTCGTGATTTCATGCGTAACAGCCTGCTGGGCATGGCTGCCCTGCCGCTGGGTGCGGGCATCCTGTCAAAGAGCGCCTTCGCTCAGGACCTGCCGCCGCTGGACCCCTCCGCCGAGCAGGCCCAGGCCCTCAACTACGTCAAGGACGCCACCGAGGCCGCCGATCACCCGGCCTATGCGGAAGGCGAGCAGTGCGACAACTGCATGTTCTTCCAGGCCGACACCAATGGCTGCCAGCTGTTCCCCCAGAACAGCGTCGAGCCGGCGGGCTGGTGCCAGTCCTGGACCGCCCAGAGCTGATATCCGGACGGCTCCGGCCGCTACCCGGCATAAGCGAGGACCCGCGCCCAGGCGCGGGTCCTGTCGTTGAAGGAAGGCAAAAGGGTAACGGCCAGTGACAGGCGTGCCGCACCGGGTCAGGCGCGCTCGGCATCCTCCTCGTCCGGTAGCGGCCACTGGTAGCGCCGCACCACATGCTCATCCTGGATCGACTCCAGGTGCACCGGGAACCCCCACAGCTGATGCAGGTGGCGGATTACCGGATAGACGCTGCGCGCCAGCGGGCGGCGATCATCCTGTATATGGTGCAGGGTCAGCGAACGGTCGCCGCGGATATCCGCCGAGTAGACCTGGATATTGGGCTCACGCAGGGACAGGGCGTAATGAGCCGCCAGCGCCTCGCGGATGCGCCGGTAGCCCCGCTCGTCATGGATTGCCGTCACCTCCAGCATCTCCTCCTGGTCGTCGTCGAGCACCATGAACAGCTTGAGGTCGCGGATTACCCTGGGCGACAGGAACTGCTGGATGAAGGACTCGTCCTTGAAGTTCTTCATGGCGAACTCCAGGGTCTCGCGCCAGTCGCTGCCGGCGGTATCGGGAAACCAGAGGCGGTCCTCCTCGGTGGGGGCCTCGCAGAGGCGTCTGAGGTCGCTGAAGATGGCGAATCCCAGCGCATAGGGATTGATGCCGTTGTACCAGGGGCTGTCGAAGGCGGGCTGCTGCACCACCGCCGTATGGGACTGCAGGAACTCCAGCATCAGCCCCTCATCCACCGCCCCCTCTTCATAGAGCCGGTTCATCAGGGTGTAGTGCCAGAAGGTGGCCCATCCCTCGTTCATCACCTGGGTCTGGCGCTGGGGATAGAAGTACTGGGCCAGCTTGCGCACGATGCGCACCACCTCGCGCTGCCACGGCGCCAGCAGCGGCGCATTCTTCTCGATGAAATAGAGCAGGTTCTCCTGGGGCTCCGACGGGTAGCGCTCCCCCGAGTGCAGGCCCAGCGGGTCTTCGGTGTCCTGTGCGTCGCCCAGCGCCTCTGGCGAGGGGCGCCCCGGGATGGTGCGCCACAGGGTGTTGACCTGGGCCTGCAGCAGCTCCTCGCGCTCCTTCTGGCGACGCACCTCCTCCTCGGTGGAGATCGGCGAGGGCCGCTTGTAGCGATCGACGCCGTAATTCTGCAGGGCGTGGCAGGCATCCAGCAGCTGCTCGACGGCGGCGACCCCGTGACGCTCCTCGCACTCGGCGATGTATTTCCGGGCGAACACCAGGTAGTCGATGATCGAGCCGGCATCGGTCCAGGTACGGAACAGGTAGTTACCCTTGAAGAAGGAGTTGTGGCCATAGCAGGCGTGAGCCATGACCAGCACCTGCATCATCAGGGTGTTCTCCTCCATCAGGTAGGCGATGCAGGGGTCAGAGTTGATCACCAACTCGTAGGCCAGGCCCATCTGGCCGCGGCGATAGGCCTGCTCCACGGCCAGGAATTGCTTGCCGAATGACCAGTGGTGGTAGCCCACCGGCATGCCCACGCTGGCGTAGGCATCCATCATCTGCTCGGAGGTGATCACCTCGATCTGGTTGGGATAGGTATCCAGGCGATATTCGTCGGCCAGGCGGGCAATCTCCCGCTCGAACTCGGCGAGTATCTCGAAGTTCCAGTCGGATCCCGTGGCGATGGGCTTGCGTCGGGTCATCTTGCCTCCTCGGCCGCTGGCCGGCCCTCAACCGCCGGTGACGCGGCGCTTGAACAGCTCGCGGAACACCGGGTAGATATCTCCGGCCTCGACGATCTGGCGCATGGCGAAGCGCGCCGGAAACTCGGCGGCCACGCTCTCGTACTCCTCCCACAGCGCCTGATGGGCGTGGGGAGTGATCTCCACGTAGGTGAAGTACTGCAGCCGCGGCATGAGCTTGCTGATCAGCAGGTCGCGGCAGGCCACCGAGTCGTCGTCCCAGTTGTCGCCGTCCGAGGCCTGGGCCACGTAGAGGTTCCACTGCCCAGGCGGGTAACGCTCGGCAATGATCTCGTCGACCAGGGACAGGGCGCTGGAGACGATGGTGCCGCCGGTCTCCCGGGAGTAGAAGAACTCCTCCTCATCGACCTCCCGGGCGGCGGTGTGGTGGCGCACGAAGACCAGTTCGACCTTCTCGTAGTTGCGCTCGAGGAACAGGTAGAGCAGCAGGAAGAAGCGCTTGGCGATGTCCTTGTGGGCCTGGGTCATGGAGCCGGAGACGTCCATCACGCAGAACATCACCGCCTTGCTGGAGGGCTGGGGCTGGTTGACCAGGTGGTTGTAGCGCAGGTCGTAGGTATCGATGAAAGGCACCGCCTCGAGACGCTTCTCGAGGCGCTCCACCTCGGCCCTGAGCTCATTGATGCGAGCCGGATTACGTAACACCGGGTCCTTGCGCTCCTCGGCCTCCAGCGCCTCGCGGGCCTCACGCAGGGCACGCCGGATCGGCGCGCGCATGGCGATGCGCCGGGCGTGGGCCTCGCGCATGGAGCGCACGATATTGATCCGCGCCGGCACCCCCTCCTTGGAGACCCCGGCGCGCACCGGGCGCACCTCGTCGAGATCCACCAGCGCCTTGCGCTCCAGGTGGGGCAACTCCAGGCCATCGAAGACGAAGTCGAGGAACTCCTCCCGGGAGAGGGTGAAGGCGAACTCGTCCACCCCATCGCCCTGGTTCGAGGCGCCGCCCTCTCCCGCGCCGTCACCGCTGCCGCCACCGCCGGGGCGGCGCATGCGGTCGCCCTCGACAAACTCCTTGTTGCCTGGCGCGACGATGCGACGCTTGCCACCGGCGCCGTGCTGGAAGACGGGCTCGGAGATGTCACGGGCGGGTATCGAGACCTTCTCGCCGCGCTCCATGTCGGTGATCGAGCGGCGATTGACCGCCTCCTCCACCGACCGCTTGATATGGGTGCGATAGCGGTCGAGGAAGCGCTGGCGGTTGACCGCGCTCTTGTGCTTGGCGTTGGCCCGTCGGTCGATGAAGTAGCTCATGGCAACTCTCCTGCCCGCCGCGGGGACCTGCCGCCACGGCGCAGCGTCGGGCTACTGGGACTTGCGCACCCGCAGGTACCACTCGGAGAGCAGGCGCACCTGTTTCTCGGTGTAGCCGCGCTCCACCATGCGAGCCACGAAGTCCTCGTGCTTCTTCTGGTCAGCACTGGAGGCCTTGGCGTTGAAGGAGATCACCGGCAACAGCTCCTCGGTGTTGGCGAACATCTTGTGTTCGATCACCCCACGCAGCTTCTCGTAGGACTGCCAGCTGGGGTTCATGCCGTTGTTCTGGGCACGCGCCCGCAGCACGAAGTTGACCACCTCGTGGCGGAAGTCCTTGGGATTGGAGATGCCCGCCGGCTTCTCGATCTTCTCCAGCTCCTCGTTGAGGGCCTGGCGGTCGAGGAACTCGCCGGTCTCGGGGTCGCGGTACTCCTGGTCCTGGATCCAGAAGTCGGCGTAGGTGACATAGCGGTCGAAGATGTTCTGGCCGTACTCGGAGTAGGACTCGAGGTAGGCCGTCTGGATCTCCTTGCCGATGAAGTCTACGTAGCGCGGCGCCAGGAACTCCTTGATGAAGCGCAGGTAGCGCTCGAAGGTCTCCCGCGGCAGCTGCTCCTGCTCCAGGCGCTGCTCCAGCACGTAGAGCAGGTGCACCGGGTTGGCCGCCACCTCGTGGCTGTCGAAGTTGAACACCTTGGAAAGGATCTTGAAGGCGAAGCGGGTGGAGAGCCCATCCATGCCCTCGTCGACCCCGGCGGCATCACGGTACTCCTGGATCGACTTGGCCTTGGGGTCGGTGTCCTTGAGGTTCTCGCCATCGTAGACCCGCATCTTGGAGTAGATGCTCGAGTTCTCCGGCTCCTTGAGCCGCGAGAGCACCGAGAACTGGGCCAGCATGCGCAGGGTGTCCGGCGCACAGGGTGCCTGGGACAGCGATGAGTGCTCGAGCAGCTTCTCGTAGATCTTCACCTCCTCGGAGACGCGCAGGCAGTAGGGCACCTTGACCATGTAGACCCGGTCCAGGAAGGCCTCGTTGTTGCGGTTGTTGCGGAAGGTCTGCCACTCGCTCTCGTTGGAGTGGGCCAGCACCACGCCCTCGAAGGGGATCGCCCCCATGCCCTCAGTGGGGTTGTAGTTGCCCTCCTGGGTGGCGGTGAGCAGCGGATGGAGCACCTTGATCGGCGCCTTGAACATCTCGACAAACTCCATCAGCCCCTGGTTGGCTCGGCACAGGCCACCGGAGAAGCTGTAGGCGTCGGGGTCGTCCTGGGAGTAGAGCTCGAGCTGGCGGATATCCACCTTGCCCACCAGCGATGAGATGTCCTGGTTGTTCTCGTCGCCGGGCTCGGTCTTGGAGATGGCGATCTGGTTGAGCCGCGAGGGATAGAGGCGCACCACCCGGAACTGACTGATGTCGCCGCCATACTCCTTGAGGCGCTTGGCCGCCCAGGGCGACATCACGCTCTTCAGGTAGCGGCGGGGAACCCCATACTCCTTCTCCAGCAGCTCACCATCCTCCTCCGGCGAGAACAGCCCCAGCGGCGACTCGTAGACCGGCGAATCCTTGATGGCATAGAAGGGCACCTTCTCCATTAACAGCTTGAGGCGCTCGGCCAGGGATGACTTGCCGCCGCCCACCGGCCCCAGCAGGTAGAGGATCTGCTTGCGCTCCTCCAGCCCCTGGGCGGCATGGCGAAAGTAGGCGACGATCTGCTCGATCGACTCCTCCATGCCGTAGAACTCGGCAAAGGCCGGGTAGCGGCGGATCACCTTGTTGGAGAAGATGCGTGACAGCCGTGGGTCCTTGGCCGTGTCGATGACCTCCGGCTCGCCGATCGCCTGAAGCATGCGCTCGGCGGCCGAGGCATAGGCCAGCGGTTCCTCGCGACACAGCTCCAGATACTCCTGCAGGCTCATCTCCTCCTGCTGGACGCGGGCGAAACGGTTCTGCACATGGTCGAAGATGCTCATCGATGCCTCCTTAAGCCCGATGGCTCGGCGCCGGCATGGGGGCGCACGAGAACAGGGTCACCTTCAGCGTAGGTCAGCGCGGCACACTATCGGCTGACATCCTGTCAACGCTTCTCTGTATCCCTATGAGCCCGCAACGGACTCATGGTTCGACACCGTCGGAGCGGGGCATTCAACGCAGCGGGCCTGCCATCACGATGACGGCAGGCCCGCAGCACAACGACCCGGCAACGCTCAGAGCGTGGCGGCCACCCGGGTCCCCTGGTCGATGGCACGCTTGGCATCGAGCTCACCGGGCTCGCTTGCGCCACCGACCAGATGCACCGCCACACCGGCCTCGCGCAGTGGCTCATAGAGCTCGCGTACCGACTCCTGGCCGACACAGACCACCACCGTATCGACCTCCAGCAGGCGTGGCTGATCGGCGTGACGGATATGCAGGCCGGCATCATCGATATGCCGATATTCGCAACCGGCAAGGGCCTCCACCCCGCGCTGCTTGAGCGAGGCGCGATGCACCCAGCCGGTGGTCTTGCCGAGCCCGCGACCGGGCTTGCTGGTCTTGCGTTGCAGCAGGAAGACCCGGCGCGGCACCTCCGGGGGACGCGGCGCCGTGAGCCCCCCGGGTGTGGAGACGGCAAGATCCACGCCCCACTCCTCGCACCAGGCCTCGGCATCCAGCGACGGTTGGCCGACCTGGGTCAGCAGCTCGGCCACATCGAAGCCGATGCCTCCCGCTCCGATGATCGCCACCCGTGGCCCCACCCGTTCGGGATGCTGGATCGCCTCGGGATAGCCCATCACCTTGGGGTGATCGGCACCGGGCAGCTCGAGCCGGCGCGGACGCACGCCGCTGGCCAGCACCACCGCGTCGAAGTCGGCCAGCGTCGCCACCTCCGCGGCATGGTTGAGTCGCACCTCGACCCCGTGCTTGTCCAGCATCACCCGGAAGTAGCGCAGGGTCTCGGCGAACTCCTCCTTGCCGGGAATCTGGCGAGCATAGTGGAACTGGCCCCCGAGTTCGCCATCCCGCTCGAAGAGGGTGACCGCGTGACCACGTTCGGCCGCGGTCAGCGCGGCGGCCAGGCCCGCCGGCCCGCCGCCCACCACGGCGATGCGGCGCGGCGTCGCCACCGGCTCGATGACCAGTTCGGTCTCGTGACCGGCTCGCGGGTTGACCAGACAGGAGGTGAGCTTGCCGGCAAAGGTGTGGTCGAGGCAGGCCTGGTTACAGGCGATACAGGTATTGATCTCGTCACTGCGCCCCGCGGCGGCCTTGCTGACCCAGGCCGGGTCGGCGAGGAAGGGCCGTGCCATGCTGACCATGTCGGCATGCCCTTCGGCCAGCACCCGCTCGGCGACCTCGGGCATGTTGATGCGGTTGGTGGTGATCAGCGGCAGGGAGACCGCGCCCTTCAGTCGCCGGGTCACCTCGGTAAAGGCTGCCCGGGGCACGCTGGTGACGATGGTGGGGATGCGCGCCTCGTGCCAGCCGATCCCGGTGTTGAGCGCATCCGCTCCGGCCGCCTCGATCGCCCTGGCCAGGGCCACCACCTCATCGTGGGTGCTGCCCTCCTCCACCAGATCGATCATGGAGAGGCGAAAGATCACCAGGAAGTCGTCGCCGACCGCCTCGCGGATGCGCCGCACGATCTCCAGCGGGAAGCGGATACGCTGCTCGAACTCCCCGCCCCAGGCGTCATCGCGCTGGTTGGTGCGCCGACAGATGAACTGGTTGATCAGGTACCCCTCGGAACCCATCACCTCCACGCCATCGTAGCCGGCCCGCTTGGCAAGCGCGGCGCAGCGTACGTAGTCGTCGATCTGGCGCTCCACCTCCTCGCTGGTCAGCGCCCGGGGAGCAAAGGGGTTGATGGGCGCCTGGATCGCCGAGGGCGCTACCGGTTCCGGCGTATAGGCGTAGCGCCCGGCATGCAGGATCTGCATGCAGACCCGCCCCCCCTCTCCGTGCACCGCCTCTACCACCCCGCGGTGATCGTCCAGTTGCTCCTCGCGCTCCAGGGTCGCCGCCCCCTGGAAGACGGCCCCCTCGGGGTTCGGCGCGATGCCGCCGGTGACGATCAGCCCGACGCCCTCCCGGACGCGTTCGGCATAAAAGGCCGCCAGGCGCGCGAAACCACCCGGCACCTCCTCCAGGTTGGTGTGCATGGAGCCCATCAGGATCCGGTTGAGCAGGGTCAGATGACCAAGCTCGAGGGGGCGAAACAGGTGGGGATAGGCGGTCATGGTGGCGCTCCGGGCATTGTCGGGGAAGTTGTCATTGGACCGAATTCAAACAACTGTATGACAGCTGACGCAGGCGTGCAAAGCCTCGGGCGCGGACGAGGCCAGCCCAGCATGGTGGCGAGAGACTCAGGAAGGGTCAGCAAGGGCAGACGGGGCGGTCAGTAGAAGCGGAAAAATGCCATGGCCGGAGATGAGTGGCGCACACACGAAGAAGCCCCGAGCAAGGCTCGGGGCTTCGGGAATTCGTGGCGACGTTGGCGGACCGGACGGGACTCGAACCCGCGACCTCCGGCGTGACAGGCCGGCATTCTAACCAACTGAACTACCGGTCCGCGTGGTGGGTGATACCGGATTCGAACCAGTGACCCCCAGCATGTGAGGCTGGTGCTCTAACCAACTGAGCTAATCACCCACGCAATCGCACAAGTTACTGCACTATCTCAAGCAAGCTGCCAGGCCTTGATGGCGGACCGGACGGGACTCGAACCCGCGACCTCCGGCGTGACAGGCCGGCATTCTAACCAACTGAACTACCGGTCCGCAACAGGGCTGACTGATCGGGAACACGTTGGCGGACCGGACGGGACTCGAACCCGCGACCTCCGGCGTGACAGGCCGGCATTCTAACCAACTGAACTACCGGTCCGCTGCGTGCTACCTACGTGATTCGGAACTGCCGAGGCAGTGGTGGGTGGTACAGGGTTCGAACCTGTGACCCCCAGCTTGTAAGGCTGGTGCTCTCCCAGCTGAGCTAACCACCCCCGGTCACGTGGCGCTGCATTCTACAGGGGCGGCTTTCAAAGTCAACGCTTTTTGTCACCCGGCGTCGCTACCGCATTCACCAGCGGATTCATTCACTTGGCTGTGGATGGCCGCTGGCGTGCGCGGTCATGAAGGCAACGATGGCGGCAACTCCCTCATCGATCAGCTGTGCCTGGCTCCTGCCGCTGGCGCGCCGCGGCTTCCAGTCGTGGTCGCCATCTTCCAGCCAGTGCAGTCGCGCGCTCCCGGGGAGCGCATAGCCAGCCACCTCCTCATGGGTGCCGAAGGGGTCGCGAGTGCCCTGGACCACCAGGGTGGGGCAGGCGAGCCGCGGCCAGTGATCCAGGCGCAGCCGTTCAGGCTTGGCGGGGGG
>Ga0207831_100194_pt1 | contig 31232 bp, 24 predicted proteins | sample TtanPargueraPR_7_FD_187741 | JGI IMG/M metagenome (GOLD analysis project Ga0207831, IMG submission 187741) | Aerobic enrichment media microbial communities from Bioluminiscent Bay, La Parguera, Puerto Rico - Tt and M1 (2) (SPAdes) | ecosystem: Environmental > Aquatic > Marine > Unclassified ...
GGATCGGAAAACGTGGCCGAGCACTCCTTTCGTACTGCTGTCATCGGTTATGTTCTGGCCAACATGGCCGGAGCTGACGTGGCCCGCACCACATACATGTGCCTGTTTCACGATCTGCATGAGGCTCGCACCGGAGATTTCAACTACGTGAACCGTATTTACAATTCTTCGGAACGCGTGGCCGCCCTTGAGGACGCAACTGCAGGGACAGGCCTGGAAGAGGCCATTCTCGGCATGTGGAGCGAGCTTGAGGAAACCGATACGCTGGAGGCCCGTTTGGCCCAGGACGCTGACCAACTTGATTTTATCATGAATCTCAAGGAAGAGGCGGACATGGGCAATACCTACGCCACCCAGTGGCTGGAAATGGCGTTGGAGCGCGTGCGTACTGAATGGGGCAGGGAACTGGCCAGAACCATAGCAGAAACCGATCATAAGGATTGGTGGTTTCTCGTGCGGAACAGGGATTGGTGGACACGTAAAAACGGCAAGCCGGAATAAGTACGCAATGCTTGAGTTTGTATATAATAATTATATAGATCTTGCTGATTGCGGACTCTTTCTGTAAGACAGCGGATGATTATGGTGGGACATTCTGCCCGTAAAACTTTAGGGAAAATCGGTCTGCGCCCTTGCGTGGCGCGCTCTGGGTCGGTTTCCGGCTGTATAAGTGTTGGAGAAACGTTTCATGTCACAAGCGACAGGGGGCTTTTTGACCCCGTTTAATGCCCTCGGCAGTGTTGCATTGCGGTTTTTGGAAGAATTGGGCGCCATGTCCATCTTTTTTCTGGATTCCGTGCGCTTTGTCTTTGCCGGATGGGGCCAATTCTCCAAGAGTGTGCGTCAAATCTATTTTATTGGCGTCCAGTCCGTGAGTGTCATTGCACTCATCGGCCTGTTCACCGGCATGGTCATGGGCATGCAGCTGTACTTCGCCCTTTCCTCTTTCGGCGCGGATGGTTTTCTTGGTACGGGCGTGGCCCTTTCCATGGTGCGCGAACTTGCTCCGGTGTTGACCGCCATCATGCTCACCGGCCGGGCCGGTTCCGCCATGACGGCGGAAATCGGGGTTATGCGAATTTCCGAGCAGATCGACGCCCTGACCATTATGGATATCAATCCCATGCGGTATCTGGTGGCGCCGAAAATGGCTGCCTGTATAATCAGCTTTCCCATCCTTACCGCGTTTTTCAATCTCATTGCCATTGCCGGCGGCTGGTTGACCGGCGTACGCCTGCTCGGCGCCAACGCGGGAGTATACTGGTATCGTGTACAGGCTTCGCTTTCCTGGGCTGATATCGAAGGCGGATTCATCAAGGCACTGGCGTTTGCCGTGTTGGTCTGCACCATTTGTTGTTACGAAGGTTATTTTACACATCTTCGTGGACGGGTTGGCCCGGAGGGCGTGAGCCAGTCTACGACTTCCGCAGTGGTCAAGTCCTGCGTGGTCATCCTCGCTGCGGACTATATTCTGACTTCGCTGCTTTGGTAGGTTTGGAGAATTTATGGCAACGGCACCCGGAATACGGCTTGAATCACTGACAGTGGGCTACGGAAAGACTCCCGTAGTCAGCGATATGGATATTGAGATACCCGGCGGCAAGATCACCATGATCGTCGGCGGTTCCGGGTGTGGAAAATCCACGTTGCTCAAGCACATTCTTCGTCTGCACCAACCCCTCCGGGGTTCGATTTTTATCGGCGGACATGATGTGTTCTCCCTTTCCGGCAAGGCATTCCGATGTCTTCGTCAGCGCATGGGCGCATTGTTTCAGGACGGTGCGTTGCTGGGATCGCTCAGGCTCAGGGACAACGTTGCCCTGCCTCTGCGGGAGCACACGCGCCTCAGGGAATCGCAGATTATGGACATCGTGCACCACAAGCTTGAGCTGGTTGGTTTGGAACACGCCATGGACCTTTTTCCGCACGAGCTTTCCGGCGGCATGCGCAAGCGCGCCGGACTGGCCAGGGCGTTGGTTATGGATCCCCAGGTACTTTTTTGTGACGAACCCACTTCCGGGCTTGACCCGGTTATGTCGGCCGAGCTTGATCAGCTTTTGTTGGAAATGATGGGGCATTTCGACATGACAACCGTGGTCGTCACCCATGATTTGGCGAGCATGCGTACAATTGCCGACTACGTGGTCGTACTCGGCGACGGCCGTTGCCTTTTTCAGGGCAGCGTTGAAGATCTGGAAGCGCAGGAAGATGAATACCTTCGCAGCTTTCTGGATCGCGAGGCTCCGGAACGCGACACGCCGCGGCTTACCATGCCTCCCATTGATCCCGGCATGATGAAACTCAATTGTACCCAGTTGTTGGGCGAAGAGTAGGGCTTGGCCCGCAAGGATTTTTATAATGAAGAAATACGGTAAGGAAACCGCTGTCGGCATATTTGTATTGATCGGTCTCGTCGTTATGGCATATATGAGTGTCAAGCTTGGCAACGTGACCCTGTTTTCCGACGATTATTACATGTTGAAGGCGGACTTTACGGATGTGTCCGGGCTCAAGGTCAATGCCCCGGTGCAGGTCTACGGGGTTGAGGTCGGGTTCGTGAATTTCATCAGCCTCAACCAGAAGGATGGTCTGGCGCACGTGGAAATGATGATTCTCAGGAATGTCAAGCTGACCGACGACGCCATTGCCTCTATCAAAACCAGCGGTCTGATCGGCGATAAATTCGTGAAGATAGCCCCTGGCGGGGTAGGCGATCCTGTCAAGGACGGAGATACGTTGTTTGAAACCGAGCCGGCCCTCGATATTGAAAGTCTGATCAGCAAGTTCGCTTTCGGAAAGGTGTAAAAATGAAGAAGAATAGCCATGCCCAGTGTGTTGTCGCCGCGTTGGTTCTGAGCGCCGTGTTGCTGCTCCCTTCGCTGGCTGCGGCCGACATGACTCCCACGGAAACGATTAAGGAAGCCATCGGCAAGATCATTTCAATTCTCAAGGATCCGTCCGTGAATACCGAGGACGGTAAAGATAGGATCATCCATCGCCTGAGCGACATGGCTGATGATTATTTTGATTTTGAACAGTTGACCATGCGTGCTGTCGGACGGCCCTGGCTCAAGATGTCCGCCGAAGGCCAGAAGCAACTGGTTACATCGTTCCGCAGATTGCTTGAGCTGACCTACCTGAAACAGATTCGCCAGTACCACGATGAAAAAGTCGTGTACAAAAGGGAAATGGTCAAGGGCTCCAAAGCCATGGTCTTGACGGATATCATGGCGAAGGATAAGGTCTTTTCTGTAAATTATAAGCTCGTGAAAATTGACGGGCGCTGGTACGTGTACGACATTATTGGAGAGGGAATCAGTCTGGTAAAAAATTACCGGAGTCAATTCAATGAGATACTGCATGACAGCAGTGTCGATGAATTGCTTACACGTATCAAAAAACGCGTAGCCGCACTTGAGGCTGCGGAGAAAAAAAGCCAATAAATACCCTTGCGGGGAGTTCTGTTATGCGTTTGAACTTGGGAATCATCACTCTTCTGATGGTGTTGCTTGCGGCACCGGTAGCGGCCATGGCCCAAGCCGGGCAGACTGCTCCGGGCATGCAACTGGCTCAGTTCGAAGATGACGACATCTGGGACGATTCCGGAAAGCTCATTACTGACGGTCTGGACCGCCAAGCCGTTGAAGTCAGCGATCCTTTCGAGGGGTGGAACCGGTTCTGGTTTGAAGTCAACGATGCCCTGTATTTCGGCGTGTTCAAACCGCTGGCCCAAGGATATGAATTCATTATTCCCGAGCGTCCTCGCGGTTGGGTTCGGAATTTCTTCGACAACCTGATGTATCCCGTCCGTCTGGTGGGCTGCCTGTTGCAGGGCAAGTTCGAGTCCGCGGGCATGGAAACTTCCAAGTTTCTTATCAACTCCACCATTGGTCTTGCCGGTTTTGCCGACCTGACTGAAGGCCGCAAAACAGTACGTCCCATCCCCACGGGCGATGAGGACATTGGGCAGGCTTTTGGAGCATGGGGCATGGGGCCCGGCCCTTATCTGGTCTGGCCGGTGCTTGGTCCGAGTTCCGCTCGTGACACCGTGGGCAAGGTCGGTGAGTACTTTATTACACCCACAACCTATATCCACCCGTGGTACTGGTCCGTGGCGACGAAGTCCTATGCCCGGATCAATGCCCTGACATTCGAGATCGGCCGCTATGAATCCCTGATGGACAGCTCGGTTGATCCCTACGCTGCGGTGCGTGATGCCTACCTGAAGTTGCGCGCCAAGAAGGTCTCGGAATAAGCGACAGCCCCATGCGGTTGGCCGTCATTTCCGACACTCATTGTTCGAATACTCCCGCCTGGCTCGACCATGTGTACCGCACATGGCTTGAGCCGGCGGATTTTTTGTTCCATTGCGGGGACATTACTTCCTTTGATGCCTGGAGCTTTTTTCTCCAACATCCCAACTTTCATGCCGTTCGAGGCAATTGCGATTGGGATCCCGGTCTGGTGGACGCGCTTGAGCCTAAGCTGTCTTTGGACGTAGGCGGTTTGACCGTGGGCCTGACTCATGGCTGGGGACCGCGTCCTCAGGTTGCAGACAAGGTCGCTCATGCATTTGGGCCGGAATATGACCTCGTGTGTTATGGACACACTCATACGCGGGACTGGTCCGTTAATCAGGGCGTACAGCTGTGCAATCCCGGGAGCCTCGGAGAAACCGGATCACTTTCCATCATCACGGTGCATCCGGACCGCTCCATGGAATGCCAGTTTGTGAGTGCTGATATCTGATTGTACCGAATTCCAGTTTTTCATCACAAAAATTACGTTTTTGCATAATCTGATCGTCGTAGTGGTCAGGTTTGCCTGTTTTTTGTCAAAATCGCGTCGGATTCGTTGAAGTGATATCCTTTCTGTGTGGTTTTGGACAAAATAGAAACGCAATATTTTGTTTTGACAGTCTTTTTTTTAAAAACGGTTGACGAAAAACTGTTTTGACGCAAAAACGGAAGACAAAAGTATCAAATTGCCGGATAGCCCGGAAAAGAATCTCTTTCTCGAAATGGTGCAAACAGGAGATCGGCAACATGGAAATTCTGGATCTGATCAAGCAGAGAGACCCGAACGAGCGCGAATTTCACCAGGCCGTGGGTGAGGTGGTAGACTCCATCAAGCCCGTTTTGGACCGTAATCCCCAATACCGCAGTGCGGGCATAATGGACAGGCTCATCGAACCGGAACGGGTAATCCTGTTTCGTGTCCCCTGGGTGGATGACGACGGTGAAGTTCAAGTGAATCGCGGATTCCGTGTGGAGATGAACAGCGCCATTGGTCCCTACAAGGGCGGCCTGCGTTTTCACCCTTCAGTAAATCTCGGTATCCTCAAGTTTCTGGCCTTTGAACAGGTTTTCAAGAACGCTTTGACCACATTGCCCATGGGCGGGGGCAAGGGTGGATCGGATTTTGACCCCAAAGGCAAGTCGGATATGGAGGTGGAACGATTCTGTCAAAGCTTCATGCTCGAACTTTCACGGCACATTGGGGCCAATACCGATATTCCTGCTGGAGACATTGGTGTCGGGGCGCGTGAGATTGGCTATCTGTTCGGCATGTACAAGCGACTTCGGAACGAATTTACCGGCGTGCTTACAGGCAAGGGCCTGAATTGGGGCGGCAGCCTCATACGCCCCGAAGCTACGGGTTATGGTTCGGTGTATTTTGCTGCCGAGATGCTTGATGCACGAGGTGACTCTCTGGAGAAAAAGACAGCGCTTGTTTCCGGCTCGGGCAATGTAGCCCAGTTCACCATGGAGAAGCTGCTGGAACTTGGCTGCACCCCGGTGACGTTTTCGGACTCGTCCGGCTACATCTTTGATGAAAAAGGGGTGGACCGCGAAAAACTTGATTATCTCATGCAGCTCAAGAATGTGCGGCGGGGCAGGGTCAAGGAGTACGCGGATGCCTATCCCGAAGCCGTGTATACGCCTGTTGACCCCGGAGCGGACCACAATCCTCTGTGGAATCACAAGGCGGATTGCGCCTTTCCCAGCGCCACACAGAACGAAATCAATGCGCTTGATGCGCAGAATCTCGTTAACAATGGCGTGTTCGTTGTTTCCGAAGGCGCCAATATGCCCACCACGCCGGAAGGTATCGAGATATTCATCGACAACAAGGTGCTGTATGGCCCCGGAAAAGCGGCTAACGCCGGTGGTGTGTCCGTTTCCGGACTTGAGATGACCCAGAACAGCATGCGCTTCTACTGGACAAGCGAGGAGGTCGATCATCGGTTGCGGATCATTATGAAAACCATTCACAGGAATTGCATGGATACGGCGGAGCAGTATGGCACGCCGTTTAACTACATGAACGGAGCGAACATTGCCGGTTTCGTCAAGGTTGCCGATGCCATGCTCGATCAGGGCGTTGTCTAAAAGAGGCGATTGATGGCATACTGCGGGTAATGGAGAACAGGGCGGGGACGTATTCGGCTGATCGTTCCCGCTTCAAGCATGAGGCGGGTGCATGAATCGCGGTTGGGATTTTTGTTCCATAGGCGGCGCGGATGCGAAGTTCCGCATGTATCACGAGCTCATGGCCCGCAAGGTTCGCAATATCCTTCTCATTTCCACTCCATACGATGCGTGGGTCATGGAGGAGGATTGCAAGCTCTCCGAGCGTATCGTCAGTGAATATCGAGGCCTGAACCTTTCCCATCCTCCCCGGTTGGCGTGGGTATCGTCCGTGGACGAAGCCTTGCGCGAACTGGAGCGGCGTTCTTTTGACCTGGTCATTCATATGCCCCAGATTGCGGATATGGAGGACGTGAACGCTGCGCGGGCCGTGAAGGAGGCTGCTCCTGACATGCCTGTGGCCTTGCTGACCCATCGCGATGTCCGTTTTCCGGAAGGCAGGCCGGATTGGTTCGACCTGCATTTTGTGTGGTCGGGCGACGCGGAGCTGTTGGTAGCCATGGTCAAACTGTGCGAGGATGCCTGGAACGTGGACGTCGACACCCGTACAGGCGGTATCCGGGTCATCATTTTTGTTGAGGATTCTCCACGCTATGCCTCTTCCCTGCTGCCCATTCTGTACAAGGAACTGGTTCGGCAGACACAGGCAGTGATTGAGCACGGCCTGAATCAGGAACATCGGCTGTTGACCATGCGCGCCCGTCCGAAAATTCTGCTGGCCGAGAATTATGAACGGGCCATGGCGCTTTTTGACATCTATGCCGAACATGTGCAGGGCGTGATTTCAGACGTTCGCTTTCCCTGGAACGGAGAGATGTGTGATGACGCCGGAGTTAGCCTGCTGCGGGAGATCAAGCGGCGACGCAAGGATATCCCGCTGCTTATGGCCAGTAACGAGCCGTCCAACGCAAAACAGGCCGAATCCATTCCCGCTTTTTTTGTGGACAAGAATTCACCGCTGCTGATGGAGGCGGGCAAGCGTTTCGTGGCCGACCAACTGGGCTTCGGTGATTTCATTTTTCGGAGAGAGGATGGAAGCGAAATGGCACGGGCCAGTAGCCTGTATGTGTTGGAAAAACTCATCCGCGTCATTCCTGACGAAGTGTTTTTGCGCCATGCCCGGCATAATGATTTTTCCCGCTGGTTTTTTGCGCGTACCGAGTTCGGTCTGGCCTGTACGGTTCGTCCATTGACGGAAGGGGATTTTGAGAACGCCAGGGCTTTGCGGGAATTTCTTGTTGAGCGCATACACGAGAGGCGCAAGCAGCGGCAAAAAGGTGTCGTGGTTACATTTAATCCCCGGGACTTCGACCCTGCCACGGATTTTATGAAAATAGGTGACGGGTCCTTGGGCGGCAAGGCCCGTGGGGTGGCCTTCTTATTCGCCATGCTGGAACGGGCAACCGATCTTCAGGAAAAATATGCGGAGAGCATGGAAGTTACGGCTCCGCGCACGTTGGCTTTGGCCACAACCTGCTTTGACGAGTTTGTGGATCTCAATGGACTTCGCCATTTGGCCGAAACAGTCGTGGATGACGAAGATGTTGTGCGGCTGTTTGAAGAAGCGGTGTTCCCGGAATGGATCCATCGCCAATTGGGCGCCTATCTCATGGAGATTCGCCATCCTCTGGCCGTACGTTCCTCCAGCCTGTTGGAGGATGCCCAGTTTCAGGCTTATGCCGGGCTGTATTCCACCTACATGCTTCCCAATGATCATCCCGAATTGGAATTTCGCCTGCTTCAGTTGGAGCAGGCCATAAAACTGGTTTTCGCCTCAACCTACTTTCGGTCGCCCAAGGCGTTTTCACGGCGGGTCAATCTGCGAACGGATGAAGAACGTATGGGAGTGATTATTCAGGAAGTCATGGGCGAGCAACATGACAGCCATTATTACCCGGCCATGTCCGGCGTGGCGCAGTCATATAACTACTATCCGTTCGGCCGCATGAAGCCCGAAGACGGTGTGGCCACGGTTGCCATGGGCTTTGGCAAGACAGTCGTGGATGGAGAAAAGTGCTTGCGGTTTTCTCCCCGGCATCCGCAGGTGCTGCCACAATGTCCGACAACCGGGGAAGCGTTGCGTAACGCCCAGACGTTCTTTTATTCCCTTGCGATGCCGGGCATACGCGGTTCACGGATTGTAAAAGGTGCCAACGTTGTTCGACGCGACATTGCGGATGCGGAGCCGGATGGGCCGCTTTCCCTGCTGGCGTCCACCTATTTGCCGGATCAGGACATCTTTCGTGATACGGCAGCTGTGCCGGGGCCCAAGGTCATGCTTTTTGCGCCCGTGCTCAAGCACAGAAGCATTCCGCTGGCAAAGGTGCTGGACGATGTCCTTGCCGTGGCTCAGGAAGCCATGGGAGGCCCGGTGGAAATGGAATTTGCTGTGAATATGTATAATGATGGGCGCAAACCCGTATTCGCACTGTTGCAGGTGCGTCCCATGAGCGCGCTCGGCTCGCTGACCCATGTGGACATCAGTACTGAAGAAATGGAACAGGGCTTTTGTTATTCGGAGCACGCACTGGGCAATGCCGAGAAAGCTGACATCATGGATATCGTCTATGTGCGGCCCGACATTTTTGATCCTGCCCACACGGAGCGTATTGCTCGGGAGATTGGAGCCGTAAATCATCGAATGGTCACCGGGAATAGAAAATATGTGCTTATCGGTCCGGGGCGGTGGGGATCATCCGACCCTTGGCTGGGGATCCCCGTGGAATGGGCCGATATTTCCGGTGTCTCGGTAATCGTTGAGACTTACGCGGAAAATCTTAAGGTCGAACCTTCGCAAGGATCACATTTTTTCCATAACATAACCACGTTGGGCATCAATTATGTCATGGTTCCCGAAGTTGGTGAGAGCCGGCTGGACTGGCAATGGATAACGGCCCAGCCTGGAGAGGAATGCGGCGAATTCATTGCCTGTGTGCGCCTTGAAGCCCCCATAATTGTGAAAGTGGATGGTCGCAGTTCCAAGTGTGTCATGAAGGCGTCCTGATCAACTGCTGCTTGCAGGCTAGATAAAAAGGGCCGCACCATGATGGTGCGGCCCTTTATTTTTCTGTTTTGCCAAATCAACCTAGTTGAGAAGGTCCGGTCGAACTATCTCGATGTTGGCCTTGGAATGGAGCGTATCCAGATAAGCCTGGAACATTTCCTGCGAGTAGCGGTCCGAAGCCGTCTTTACCCAGGAATCCTTTTCCTTTTCCCATTCCGCTTCAGGAGCATCAATGCGTTCGGCAAGGCTGGCGACTACAAATCCGGCCTGAGTCCGATAGACTTCGGGCAACCATGCCGTTTCCTTGCCCTTGAAGATGGCGGAAATCAGCTTTTGGTTCTGGCCCAGAGAGGGAATCGGCCCCTGACGGCGGAACGAATCGGAAACCTTCATGGAAGACCTGTACTGTGCAAGAGCCTCGGTGGCCTTTTTGCCAGTGAGCTTTGCAAGCACGTCCTGCGCATGTTCCTTGGCCATTTTTGCAGCGTTTTGTGAACGCAGGGTCTGGCCGATTTGTGCCGAAACCTTTTCCAAAGGAATGGGAGCAGTCGGTTCTTCCTTGAGCTTTTCAGCCAACACGTAACCATTTTCAATGGCCAGCGGTGTTTTGGGCTTTTGTCCGACCGGCGCGTTGAAGAGCACTTCAGCAGCTTCGGCTGTCATGCCGAATACTTTTTGCACCTGGGCGACGGACACCATGGGCGAAGTCGAAACTTCAAGCTTGAGTTCCTTGGCGATCTCCTTGAGCGTCATGCCCGAAAAGAGACGGTCCATGGATTCATCCATCAAGTCGGAAACCTTGTCGGCTGCCTTGTCCTCGGCAATGGTGTCGCGAATATCTTCCCTGACCTCGTCAAAGGCCTGCTGGCGAGGTTCCTTGCGATCCTCTATCTTGATGATGTGCCAACCGAAATTGGTGCGAACCGGCTGGGATATCTCGCCTTTCTTCAATGCAAATGCAGCAACTTCAAAGGGCTTTACCATGGCGCCGTGGCCGAACCATCCGAGGTCGCCGCCGGTAGCGGCAGACGGTCCTTCGGAATATTTTTTGGCCAAGGCAGCAAAGTTGCTACCGTTTTTGGCTTTTGCCAGCACCTTCTTGATCTTGGCCAAGCTCTTTTCAACTTCAGCCGGGGAGGCCGCAGGATCAAGAGAAATCAGGATATGGCGAGCCTTGATCTGCTCTTTTTGCTGGTATCCGGCCTTGTGTTCATCATAGTAGGTCTTGAGTTCTTCATCCGTAACCGGCTGGGTTGCTGCCAACTCGCGCGGCGTAAAGGCGATGAACTCGAATTTTGCCGTGGCCGGTTTTTGGAACTTGTCCTGATGATCCTTGTAGAATTTGGCGATATCCTCGTCCGTTGGCGCCACACTCTTTCTGTTCAGGAAGTCCTCGGGGTTGACGATCAGGTACTTGATGCGTGCCTGTTCGCGCAGCCAGTTGTAAAGCGCCCGGCCTTGTGCCGGAGTCGCCTGGGCCGTCTTGGACACAAAACGTTGCAGCTTGCCCTGTATCAGATTCTGGCGGAATTCCGCTTCGAACTGCTCAGGGGTGGTTCTGCTCTGGCGGAGCAGTGCCGCGTAGCGGTTCTTGTCGAAGTGCTTTGTCTTGTTCCAGAATGCAGGCATGGAGCTGATGGCCTTGTAGACCTCGTCGTCGGAAATGGTGATGCCAAGCTTTTGTGCTTCATGCATCATCAGCAACCGGGAGATCATATCGTCAAGAACCATCTGCTTGAGTTGCGGGCTTTCCAACTGCTCGGCAGTCAGATGCCTGTTTTTGCGCAGGTTCTCCACGAAACGCGCCAGCTTGATCTCGAATTGCACTCGGGAGATAGGATCGTCGTCAACATAGGCGACGATAGGATCGCCTTTGCTGTTGAATCCGCCGAGGCCGAACGTGAGCACGAAGGCGAGTATTATGATGGCAAAGAGAATCTTGATGATCCAGCTCTGAGCGTTTTCACGCATTATCTCAAGCATTTGTACCCCAATTACGTGTTTTTGCGGCAGTTATCGGGACTGCCTGTCCCGAACCGCGTTCAACAGACCACCTGATTGGATAATCTCAAGTTCCTTTTCGGTCAAATCATTTGTTGCCCGAACTATTTGTCCCGAACCTGTGGTCAGGTCCACGGGTTGGCCGGGTTTGATGTCACTGGCGGGAATGGTCAGGGTTGTTCCCTGTTTCAATGCATCGTAATCGCTAGGGTTCTCCAGCAGCAGCGGCAGAATGCCGAAGTTCACGAGATTTGCCCTGTGGATGCGTGCCAGCGACTTGACCAACACGGCCTTGACGCCCAAGTGGCGGGGGCCGAGAGCCGCATGTTCACGGCTGGAACCCTGGCCGTAGTTTTCTCCACCGAGAATGACGCCTTTTCCTGCTTCCTTTATCCGGGGCACAAATCCTTCGTCCACGCGGGAGAAGATGTATTCGCTGATGGCCGGGATATTGGAACGCAGTGCAGTAATCTGCGGACCGGCAGGCAGAATGTGGTCTGTGGTAATGTTGTCTTCCACCTTGAGCAGAATGTCGGCTTCAATGGTTTCCGGCAGTTCCTCGAACCGTTCCAGCGCAACAATATTTGGACCGCGAACGACTTCCACGTCCGAGCCGTCTTCGGGCGGAAACAGGAACAGGTCGCGGATGGAAGGAGCGCTTTCCGGCAGTTCGATGCGCGGCGGACGTTCGCCCCATGTTGCCGGGTCCGTGAATTCGCCGTCCAGAGCGAGGCGGGCTGCGGTTTCAGGAGATGCGAGGTATATCTTGGCATCCTGCGTGCCGCTGCGTCCTTCGAAATTGCGGTTGAAGGTACGAACACTGACGCCTGCCGAGGTAGGCGATCCGCCCATACCGATGCACGGTCCGCACGTACATTCCATGAGGCGTGCGCCGGCATCCAGCAGCGGTTCAATAAGGTTCTCGGCCGCGAGCATTTTGACCACCTGTTTGGAACCCGGAGAAACCAGCAGATCGGTTTCCACCGGAATACGCTTGCCCTTGAGGATCAGCGCCGTGGTCTTGAGGTCCGAGTAGGAAGAGTTGGTGCAGGAACCGATGGCGCACTGGTCGATCTTGAGGCCTGCCAGTTCACGAACGGGCACCACCTGGTCCGGCATGTGCGGCTGGGCAACCAGCGGCTCCAGAGTGGAAAGGTCGATGTCCACGACTTCGTCGTATTGGGCATCTTCGTCAGCGATCAGTTCAACGAAATCCTGCGGCCTGCCCATCTGTTTCATGAAGCGCCTGGTTTGCTCGTCACTGGGGAAAATGGAGGTGGTCGCCCCGAGTTCCGCGCCCATGTTGGTGATGGTGGAACGTTCTGGAACCGTCAGAGTGGCTACTCCCGGCCCCGCGTATTCAAATACTTTGCCCACGCCGCCCTTGACGGTGAGCAGTCCCAGCAGATGAAGAATGACGTCCTTGGCCGCTGCCCAGCCCTGCAAGCGTCCCGTGAGGTTCACTTTGACGACTTTGGGCATGGGGATGGAATAGGCTTCGCCGGCCATGGCCAGTGCCACGGAAAGTCCTCCGGCTCCCATGGCCAGCGCGCCGATGCCGCCTGCCGTGGGGGTGTGGGAATCCGAGCCGATCAGCGTTGTTCCGGGCTTGCCGAAGTTTTCCAGATGCAACTGGTGGCAGATGCCGGTGCCGGGGGGCGAGAAAACCAATCCGTAACGCTGGGCCACAGTGCGCAGATAGCGATGGTCGTCCGGGTTGCGGAAGCCCATCTGCAGGGTGTTGTGGTCCACGTAGCTGACCGAAAGGTCGGTGCGGACACGATCCAGACCAATGGCCTCGAATTGAAGGTAGGCCATGGTGCCGGTAGCATCCTGTGTCAGCGTCTGGTCAATGCGCAGGTCTATTTCCTGGCCGGGAACCATTTCCCCTCGCAGCAGGTGAGCCTCGATGATTTTCTGGGTAATATTCTTGCCCATGTGCACTCCTTTTGTCCGCTTTAGAACAGGAATCCGTCCGAGGGGCCTCCCTGGACCTCTTCGGCCTTCACTCCAAGGCGGATTCGGTTGATCTTGTTCTTCCGAAACTTGACCTCTACTTCCATGCGCAGTTTGTCCTGCTGTGCATGGAAGATGTCCTGGTGGTGAGATATTCCGGCAGCCGGATCTTCCGCTGCCATCAAATCCTTGATGCGCTGTTTGGTTCGCTCGATTTCCAGTGAAAGTTTTGCGATTTCCGCTTCAAGGACATGTATGTCGTCGGAGAGTTGTGCACCCTCAGGAGCGGATTTTGATGCGTCTTCGCACGTCATTGGGTTCCTCCTTGGCAGGCCTCGGCTTCATGCGGCCTGTGGGAAGAGTGTTGTAGAAATTCCAGAATTGCGGCCAGATCACGGTCAGTTCACCATGATTCTCCAGTCCGATGTGTGGGCGGACATAGGCTATGAGCGCACAGGCCAGGGTCCAGCGGATATCGGGGCTGCACCATGATCCTTCCCATTCCAGCTCGCCGCCCTTGAGCTCCAGCGTATTATTGTCCGTGATTTCATAGTCCGCGTTCATGCGGTCCAGCAGTTCCACGGCCACATCCTGAACCGGGCCGTCAAGCTTGGCTGTGTTCTTTTTGAGGCCAAGCGCCAACGCCAGCGGATAGAGACCGGGATAGACGCCCATAGCGATATCGGCATCCTGCTTTTCGCCGCCGCCAGTGGCCGTGATGCAACTAGTTCCGGTAGTAAATTCGATGCCCATGGCTTGAAGATCCTGCAGGACAAGGCCACCGATTTCGGAATCGGGCCAGTCGCCATTGACCGTGACGGAGCCATTGCAGAAGGCTGGCAGAGCCAGCAGTGCGGATGCAAGTTCCACGTCCAGTGGCAGACTGGGCGATTGGGGAATTTTCGGAATGCCGTCAGAAACCGTGCAGGTGGATTTTTCCAGGCTGGCTTCAATGCCACAGGCGTTGAGCACTGACACTGCATCAGCAACAGCCGGGCGGGCGTATGCAGGTATGGAATTAATGGTCAGGCCTCCAGGGAAAGACCATGCTGCCAAAGCCAAAGCGCCTGCAAATTCGGCGTCAATGCCTGCGGGCAGGTCGATTTCCTCATCCATGGGGCCGCCACTTTCCAAACGGGCAGGCAGGCCGGGATTATTGGGGTTCATGGCTGCAAGGCGCGCCCCGATTTTCGGGAGCAATTTGTGCAGGGGGCCAAGATCCAGCATCTGGAGCGCTGGCTGGCCGGTAAATTTGGTACGGCCCATGTGGCCGATGGCAAATGCCAGCAAAAGGTAGAAGTTTGCAGGGTCGTCACCGGCGAAAAGCATGGCGTTTTCGAACTGGAAGCCCCCGGAGGCCGGCATTTCAAGGGTGGAGCCGTCCCACTTGTTGGAAGCTCCAGCCTGGATCAGGGCTTTGGCAAAGTCCTTGACCGGCCCGGAGTCCGGGACATTTTTGAGATCCAGCTCCTGCCCGGCTGAAGCGGCCATGGCCATCCACATGCGGCTGAGGCGTCGGGAACGGGGGCCGTCAATGCGGGCGTCGGCCGGTTCACGGCCCGGCGCCAGGTTGTATGAGTTCCCTGTGCTGGCGGAGCGACCCGGTTGCAGGGCAAACTGGTTGATGACGCCGAAAAGCTGGCGTGAGAGGCGCGGGTCCAGACCGAGTCCTTCTCCAGCCTTTTCCCAGGACGCGCGCAACTGCTTTTCCAACTGCGGGTCCACTTTGGACATGTTTTTGGAACGACGCCAGGAGCCTTCGCGCCGAAGCAGGGCGGCTCGGCGTTCGATGATGTTGAGAAGCTCCCGGTCCATTCCGGAAATTTCGAGAAAACGTTTTTCTTTGACAACCGCAGTCTTGCTGGGGGTTGCGGGGGATTCTTTAGGCATGAGTCTTACCGTTTCTTTCCTATTCTTATTTTATTTCCCCTAGGGGGAGGAAAAACCGTGTAGCTGGAATCCGTCCGCGTGGCAAGTCTTGTGTACGTGTGAAAAAAAGGGGACGGCATACGCCGCCCCCCCTCGTATCATGGCTGAGGTAAGACGTGCTTACTTCATGTCCTGGCCGGAAGCGGCCTTCTGCATTTTGACCTCGACCTTTTCGGTCAGGTTCTCATAGTAGTCGCGCAGGATCACGAGCACTTCGTCACGACCGAAGTGATCGGGAACTTCAGCGCCGTCGGAAAGGGCTTTGCGCAGCTTGGTACCGGAAAGGATGACGCGGTCTTCCTTGGTATGCGGGCATGTACGCATGGAAGCCATGCCGTCGCAGCGGTAGCAGTAGAAGGTCCAGTCGATCTTCATGGGCTTGCAGAGCAGAGCCTTGCCGGGTTCCGGGCAGGCTTCCTTAACGTAAGGAATGCGATCGAAGATGTCCTGAGCTTCGAACAGGCCATAGAAGTCGCCAACGCCAGCGTGGTCACGGCCGATCAGCATGTTGTTGATGCCGTAGTTCTGGCGGAAGGTCGCGTGCAGCAGGCCTTCGCGGGGACCGGCGTACCGCATGTCCAGCGGGTAACCGGCGTTGATGACGTTGTCAGCAACAAAGTAGTTGTCGATGAGGGTCTGGATGCATTTGATGCGGACGTCACCCGGGATGTCGCCCGGCTTCAGGTTGCCGATCAGGGAGTGGATCACGCAACCGTCACAGACTTCGATGGCTATCTTGGCCAGGAATTCGTGGGAGCGGTGCATGGGATTGCGCAGCTGCAGGGCGGCAACGTTGGCCCATCCGCGTTTTTCCATTTCGGCGCGGATCTGTTTCGGGGTCAGGTATACGCCGGGGAAACGCTCAGCGTAGTCGCCTTCGGAAAGGACTTTGACCGTACCGGCAATGTTGTACTTGCCTTGAGCCATGACCATCTGGACGCCCGGGTGGTCTTCCATGGCAACTTCCCAGAACTTGCCGTCAACGGAATCTTCACCGTGGCCCATGTAGACCTTTTCGCATTCCCATTTCTTGTCGGCTTCGGTCATTTCGTACTTTTCAGTGACCTTCATGGTGGCGTAAACGACGCCGTCCTTGCCCTTCAGTGCGATTTCTTCGCCTTCTTTAACGGCGTCGTCATCGGTGTCGAGAGTAACCGGGACGGGCCAGAAGGTGCCGTCGGCCATGAGGAACTTGTCACAAACACCTTTCCAGTCGGCCTTGGTCATGAAGCCATCCAGCGGGGAGAAACCGCCGATGCCCATCATGATCAGGTCGCCCTTGGCGCGGTTGGAAATTTCAATAGTTTTCAGACCTTCGGCCTTCTTCAATTCTGCGTCGCGTTCAGCGCCTTCAAGCAGGCAGCATACGAGACCCTTTCCACCATGGGGGGGTACCAGCTTGGACATGTGTAAGCCTCCTAACACTCTGATTAAAAATAGGTTACTACAACCTGAATCATAAGCATGCCGGGCATCCGTTCGAGTCTATGGAACCGTACATGGTTCACAACCTAGCATGGGGAAACTTTTGTTGCAGTTTGTGAAAGCTGTGTCAAGCCTAAAAATTACAGGGATCAAACCTTGAAATCATTCATTAAATTATTTCATGATATACTTAGAGATTTTCTGCACAAAGTCTAGAGAAAATACAGGGTGACGAATGTAATAAAATTAATATAATCAAGATATTAGTTTTAAATATCTCATAAGTGAGCCCTCGGAAAAGAAAAAGGTTGCGAACACTTACCCTCTTGCTCTACTCTTTTTTTGCGTTTAAGCGGTGTGTCCCGGGCGATCAAGAAGATTGCTTTTTGCATGAAATGTCCACTGGTGGTAGGGGTTTCGATGCAAAAGCCTTGCTCTCGCCATGTCGGTGAAGATGCTTGTTCAAAAATTCACTTTCACGTTGACATTATCGGGTCGTCTTGCTAATTCGCAATTTCCACCTACTTTGGGTGGATGCCTATTTTGGTAGAGGATGTCGGTAATTGTTTTCATTAATAAACCCTTTAGGAGGAGAAGTTATGCCGACCTTTGTTAACCCGGAAAAATGTGACGGCTGCAAGGGTGGCGAAAAGACCGCTTGCATGTACATTTGCCCCAACGACCTGATGATCCTGGATGCCGACGAAATGAAGGCATACAACCAGGAACCGTCCGCATGCTGGGAATGCTATTCCTGCGTGAAGATTTGCCCGCAGGGCGCCATCGAAGCACGCCCCTATGCTGACTTCGCACCCATGGGAGGCACCTCCATCCCCATGCGCTCCGCTGAAGACATCATGTGGACCATCAAGTTCCGTAACGGCAGTGTGAAGCGGTTCAAATTCCCCATCCGCACCACCCCGGAAGGTTCCATCAAACCCTTTGAAGGCAAGCCCGAGCCCGGCGATCTCGACAGCGAACTGCTGTTCACCGAGACCGAACTGATTGCTCCGAAGGAAGCTTTGGGCCAGAAGGCTGAAGTTTCCGACGCAGACATGTCTCGCGTTTGGAAGGCCGGCGAACTGGAAGGCTAGTCCCTTCTAATCTTATTCGCTACTTGCTCAACAGGTTTGATACACTGAACCGAATAACAGTAGGAGGAAACTATGCCTCTGCTTCCCACTAAAGAAGCCCCCAAGGGTGTGGCTCTGGCCGAACCCGAAATCATCGAAAAAGACGTCGACATTTTGATGGTCGGCGGTGGTATGGGTAACTGCGGCGCCGCTTTCGAAGCCGTCCGTTGGATCGAAAAAGTTGATCCGTCCATTTCCCTGCTGCTGGTTGACAAGGCCGCCCTCGAGCGTTCCGGCGCTGTTGCGCAGGGCCTGTCCGCAATCAACACCTACTGCGGTGAGAACGATGTTGACGATTACGTCCGCATGGTCCGCACCGACCTCATGGGCCTGGTCCGCGAAGACCTGATCTTCGACCTCGGCCGCCACGTCGACGATTCCGTCCACCTCTTCGAAGAATGGGGTCTCCCCGTTTGGGTCAAGAAAGACGGCAAGAACCTTGACGGCGCCAAGGCCAAGTCCGAAGGCCTCGCCATCCGCAACGGCGACGCTCCGGTCCGTTCCGGTCGCTGGCAGATCATGATCAACGGTGAATCCTACAAGTGCATCGTTGCTGAGGCCGCCAAGAACGCTCTCGGCGAAGAACGCTACCTTGAGCGCGTATTCATCGTTAAGATGCTCCTGGATGCCAACGAGCCCAACCGCATTGCCGGTGCCGTCGGTTTCTCCACCCGTGAAAACAAAGTGTACCTGATCCGCTGCAACACCGCTGTTGTTGCCTGTGGCGGCGCCGTCAACGTTTATCGTCCGCGCTCCACTGGTGAAGGTATGGGTCGTGCATGGTACCCGGTCTGGAACGCTGGTTCCACCTACACCATGTGTGCTCAGGTCGGCGCAGAAATGACCATGATGGAAAACCGCTTCGTCCCCGCCCGCTTCAAGGACGGTTACGGTCCGGTCGGCGCATGGTTCCTGCTCTTCAAGGCCAAAGCCACTAACTACAAGGGCGAAGACTACTGCGAAACCAACCGCGCCATGCTGAAGCCCTACGAAGATCGCGGCTACGCCAAGGGTCACATCATCCCGACCTGCCTGCGTAACCACATGATGCTTCGCGAAATGCGCGAAGGTCGCGGCCCGATCTACATGGACACCAAGACCGCTCTGCTGAACACCGTCAACGGTGACCTGACCAGCCCCGAGTGGAAGCACCTTGAGTCCGAAGCATGGGAAGACTTCCTCGACATGTGCGTCGGCCAGGCCAACCTCTGGGCCGCCACCAACTGCGCACCGGAAGACCGCGGTTCCGAAATCATGCCCACCGAACCTTATCTCCTCGGCTCCCACTCCGGTTGCTGCGGCATCTGGACTTCCGGCCCGGACGAGTCCTGGGTCCCCGACGAGTACAAGGTCAAAGCCGACAACGGCAAGATCTACAACCGTATGACCACCGTCAACGGCCTGTTCACCTGCGCTGACGGCGTCGGCGCCTCCGGTCACAAGTTCTCCTCCGGTTCCCACGCTGAAGGCCGCATCGTCGGTAAGCAGATGGTCCGTTGGGTTGTTGACCACAAGGACTTCAAGCCGTCCCTGAAGGAAAATGCTGCCGATCTGGCCAAAGAGATCTACCAGCCTTGGGAAACCTACAAGGCCGGTGCAGCCATCTCCACCGACCCGGTCGTCAACCCGAACTACATCACCCCGCACAACTTCATGATGCGCCTGATCAAGGCCACCGATGAATACGGCGGCGGTGTTGCCACTCTGTACATGACTTCCAAGGCTCTGCTGAACACCGGCTTCTGGCTGCTCGGCATGCTGGAAGAAGACTCCAAGAACCTGGCCGCCCGTGACCTGCACGAACTGATGCGTTGTTGGGAACAGTTCCACCGCCTGTGGACTGTCCGCCTGCACATGCAGCACATCGAGTTCCGTGAAGAATCCCGTTACCCGGGCTTCTACTACCGCGGCGACTTCATGGGCCTGGACGACAGCAAGTGGAAGTGCTTCGTCAACTCCAAGTACGATCCCGCCACCGAAGAGACCAAGATCTTCAAACGCGCGTACTACCAGATCATCCCTGCATAAGAGATGACTTCCAAGGCGGCTGCGGCAAGACCGCAGCCGCCTTTTTACCTTTCTCAGACCTGGTGAAAATGGTCTGAATCCAGGCTGGAACAGGGGATTTTCCAGTCTGGGTTTAGGCCATTTTGTTGGCTGAGCCTCAACATCATTAGGGAGGAGTGTGAGAATGTCGAATAACAGTATTCTCGTTGTAGGCGGAGGGTTCGCAGGAATCACCGCCGCCCTCGAAGCCGCAGAAGTCGGCCACGAGGTGTACATTGTAGAGACCAACCCTTACCTTGGTGGTAGGGTGGCGCAGCTCAAGCACTATTTTCCGAAGATGTGTCCTCCTTCCTGTGGCCTGGAAATCCAGTTCCAGCGCATCAAGAAGAATCCCAGGGTCAAGGTTTTCACAATGGCTGATGTCGAGTCCGTCTCGGGCGGCCCCGGCAACTTCGATGTGAAAATCAAACAGCGCCCGAGGTACATCAACGAAAAGTGCACCGCTTGCGGCGACTGTGCCAAGGCCGCAAACACCACCGTGTCGAGTGAATTCGATTTCGGTACCGGTAAGCGCAAGGCCGCTTACATCACCCACCCGTTCGCGTTCCCGCAGCGCTATGTTCTGGACAAGGACGCTTGCGATGCCGGCGAACTGGAAAGCATCAAGAGCGCATGTGCTTATGATGCCGTCGCACTCGACGACAAAGAAAAGGTTTTCGACCTCAAGGTCGGCTCTGTTGTATGGGCCACCGGTTGGAAACCCTACGACATGTCCAAGCTGGACAACCTGGGCGGCGGCGAGCTGGCCAACGTTGTCAGCAACATGCAGTTTGAACGTCTGGCCGCTCCCAACGGTCCCACCGGCGGCAAGGTCCTGCGTCCTTCGGACAAGGCCGAGCCCAAGCGCATCGCTTTTGTGCAGTGCGCCGGTTCCCGTGACCAGAACCATCTGAACTACTGTTCGTACATCTGCTGCATGGCTTCCCTGAAGCACGTGCGCTATCTGCGTGAACAGTACCCGGATGCGGCCGTCACCGTTTACTACATCGACCTTCGCACCCCGGGCCGTTACGACAAGTTCAAGGCCATGACCGAGCAGAATCCGAAACTGAGTCTGGTCAAGGGCAAGGTCGCCGCCATCGCCGAAGACGCCGCCAAGAATCCCATCGTCACCGTTGAAAACGCGATCACGGGTATCAAAAGCGACGAACAGTTCGACATGGTGGTCCTGGCCACTGGTATGCAGCCGAGCATGGCCGGCGCACAGGTGCCTGCCGGCGCCCCGATGGACGAAGAGGGCTTCGTTGTCGGCGGAGACGAGCAGGGCATTATCGCCGCTGGTTGCGCCAAGCAGCCGCTCGACGTCATGAAGACCGCCCAGTCCGGCACCAGCGCCGCGATGAAAGCGATCCAAACCGTTGTTGGGAGGTAGTGAAAATGGCTGAAAAGCTTGGTGTATATATCTGTGGAGGCTGCGATATCGGGGCCAACCTCGATGTCGACGCCCTTGCTGAATTCGCGCAGAACGGCAGGCATTCTTCCTTCGTGAAAGTGGCCAAGTCCAACCAGGTGCTCTGCAGCCCGGAAGGCAAGGCCATGATCGAAGCCGACATCGCCGAGAACGAACTCGACGGCGTCGTCTGCTGCGCCTGTTCCCCGCGCGTGAAATGGGATGTGTTCAAGTTTGACGGTCCGACCCAGGTGGAGCGCGTCAACCTGCGCGAATTCTGTGTCTGGTCCTTTGAGGACGATCCGAAGCTGCCCGGTCAGATGGAAGTCATCGCCAAGGACTACATCAACATGGGCATTGCCAAGATCAACGGCAGCAACATCCCCAATCCGGAATTGCCCGAAACCGTCAAGGCCGTCATGGTCATGGGCGGCGGTTTCACCGGTCTCAACGCCGCGTTGAACGCGGCTTCCCTCGGCTACGACGTTGTCCTGGTGGAAAAGGAAGACAAGCTGGGCGGCAAGGCTGCCGTCTTCAAGGCTTCCTTCCCCCTGGCCTACCCGTATGACCGGAACCAGGAAACCGGTGTGGAGGGCCTGATCGCCGATGTCGAAGGCAACGGCAAGATCAAGGTTTTCAAGGGCACCACGGTCAAGGCCGTGGAGGGTGCTCCGGGCAACTACAACGTGACCCTGGCCAACGGTGAAGCCTTTGAGATCGGCTCCATCGTTCTGGCAACCGGCTGGGTACCTGGCGATGCCAAGTATCTTGAGCCCCTGGGTTACGGTAAAATTAAAAACGTACTTACCACACGCGAATTCGAGCTCAAGGCGGCAGAAGGCTCCCTTGGCGCTCAGACCGTGTGCTTTATCTGCGATCCCGGCAAGTTCATGGAAGGCGTTTCCTACGAGGCCGGCGCAGTCTGCGAGCCCGTGGAGGAACTGCCCTGCGACGAGACCGCGGAAGGCGGTGAGGGCGAAGAATGCGAAACCTTCGTCTACCCGGACAAGGAATCCGCAAAGCATCTGGCCTACAGCTCCGAGTTGACTTCCCTGGTCGCCCTGAAGCAGGCCAACTATGTCGCCGAAGCCGGCGGCATGGCCTATATCCTCTACGATCACATGATGGTCCCCGGCATCAACGAGCAGTACTACAAGGCCGCCCAGGACAATCCGGCGGTCATGCTCTCCAAGGCCGACGTCGTGGAGGTCAGGGAAGAGGGCGGTTCCGTGGTGGTTGTCGCCAAGAACACTCTGCTCGGCGACCGCATCGAGATCGCCGCCGACCTGGTCGTGCTGCCTACGGCCATGGTTCCGACCACTGCCGCCGACCCGACCATCAACCTGGTGTATCGCCAGGGGCCGGCATTCCCGGATCTGGAACTCTTCGACGGTTTCGCGGATTCCAACTATATCTGCTTCCCGTACGAAACCCGACGTACCGGCGTGTATGCCGCAGGCGCCGTCCGTCAGCCCATGGGGCTGGGATTGTCCAGGGAAGACGCCGCAGGCGCCACCCTCAAGGCCATCCAGTGCATCGAGTCCGCCAACCACGGCGTTGCGGTGCACCCCCGCTCCGGCGACCTGAGCTATCCGGTCTTCAACTTCACCCGCTGCACCCAGTGCAAGCGTTGTACTGAAGAATGCCCGTTCGGCGCTCTGGACGATGACGAAAAGGGAACGCCGAAACCGAACCCCACCCGCTGCCGCCGCTGCGGCACCTGCATGGGGGCGTGTCCGGAACGCGTCATTTCCTTTGACAACTACAACATCGGCCAGATCGGCACCACGATCAAACAGGTCAACGTCCCCGACAAGATCGAGGAAGGCGGCCCGCGCATCATCGTTCTCGCCTGCGAAAACGATGCATACCCGGCTCTGGACATGGCAGCCATGCGCGGCAGGAAGTGGAACCCGTACGTGCGCTTCATTCCGGTGCGCTGCCTCGGTTCCGTCAACGCCATCTGGGTCGCAGACGCCATGAGTAAGGGCGTGGACGGCGTGATGATGCTTGGCTGCAAGTATGGTGATGATTACCAGTGCCACTTCGTGAAAGGCTCCGAACTGTGCAGCCGCCGCAAGGAAAATATTGCGGAATCCCTTGGCCGCCTCGGCGTCGAGCCCGAACGAGTTGAGCAGTACGAACTGTCCATCGACGAGTACGACAAGGTACCCGGACTGATCGAGGACTTCGTCTCCAACATCACCACCAACTTCGGCCCCAACCCCTTCAAGGGCTACTAGGAGGTACGGACCATGTCGAACAACGTCAGGGTACAACCGGACCTGAAATTCGTGAAAGAGTTGCAGGCTGTTGGAGGGGACTCCCTCAAGAAATGCTACCAGTGCGCGACCTGCAGTGTCGTTTGCCCGCTGTCCCCGGCTGACAGCCCCTATCCCCGCAAGGAGATGGTCTGGGCGCAGTGGGGTCTCAAGGACCGCCTGGTCAACGATATCGATATCTGGCTCTGCCACAACTGCGGAACCTGTTCCGACCTGTGCCCCCGCGGCGCAAAGCCGGGCGACCTGCTGGCCGCCCTGAGGAACATGGCCTACCGCCAGCTGGCCCCCCTTGGCTTCATCGGCAAGTTGATGTCCAACATCGGCGGCACGCTCATGCTCGCAGTCGTTCCGGCCGTCATCTACCTGCTGATCTGGTCCATGCAGGCCGCCAAGTTCGGCACGGCGTTACCCAAGTTCGTGGCCGACGGTGCGCACGGCTGGGTGCCTGCCGTGGACGGCGCCGTCATCTATGGGGGCCTGTTCCCGGGCGACTACTTCATCGACCCCATTTTCGGCGCGGCATTCGCCTTCATGGTGATCTGCTTCTTCGTGGGGGTGAAGAACCTGCTCGCCGGATTCAAGAAAGTCCCGGCCGTGTATGACCTCACCGGCGCCGAGAAGCCCTGCTTCTGCTCCGCCTTGATCGACACCATCAAGAACGAGGTTTTGCAGCACACCCAGTTCAATGACTGCGGTGAGGATGATGCCGACGTGAAGCGCGCTTTCGGGCACAAGATGCTCATGTACGCGTTTATCATCCTGCTGTTCGTCACTGGCGTCGTGGCTACCGGGCACTGGTTCGGCGCCTGGTTCCTGGAGCACATCATGGGTCTGGAAAGCGGACCGGTGAAGCTGCTCTCGCTGCTGGGCTCCACTCCGATGCCGCAGCACAGCGTCATCAAGGTGCTGGCCAACATCGGCGCGTTGCTGATGCTCTTCGGCCTGATACGTCTGACCAAGCGCCGCCAGTCCCTGGACCCCGGCAAGCAGGGCTCCAGCTTCTATGACTGGTATCTGCTCGGTGTGATCTGGGTCATCGCCCTCACCGGTATCGGTGCCGAGATCTTCCGTCTGCTGAATGTTGCCGTACTGGCCTATCCCACCTACTTCGTGCATTTGGTGGCAGTGTTCATGCTCCTGGCATACCTGCCCTGGTCCAAACTGGGCCACCTTGTGTACCGTACGGTGGCCCTGGCCTATGCCAAGACCACAGGTCGTATCCCCATGGGCGCCGCGAAGTAAGGCTGCATGGGTTGGAAATACTAGAAAGCTGTTCTCTTAAGGAGGATCAAAATGGCTGAAGCTAAAGTTTTCCCGATGAACACCTTCGTGTCCGTCCTTCGCGGCCAGGCTGCTGACGCTTCCCAATTGGAAATGCTCGCCTACCTGCTGCAGGTTGAGGCTGTGGACGCCGCTGTCGCTCCCGTGGCGCAGGCTCTGTGTAAGGCTTACATCTACGAAACCGAGCCTGCACTGACCAAGTACGCCGAGGGCGATATCGCCAAGCTGGGCAACCAGATCAAGATCGCTCCCATGGCCGATGCCGCAGTCGCTCAGGCTGTGCTGGAGTCCATGGTCACCATGAAGGATGAAAACGCCGCCGCAAAGGTGGAACTGGCCCAGCTGAAAGACGCTGTTGCCGCCAAGGATAAGGAAGTGGCCGACATCAAAGCCAAGCTGAAGACCTTTGAGGCCGCTTCCGCCGGTGCTGAAAAGGCCATCCTGAGCTCCAACACCAAGATCGACGAGCACATCAAGAAGCTTAACGATCTGCTCGCCGAAGTGGAAAAGGTCAAGAAGGAAGGCGTTGTGGTCGCCGGCGTTGCCGGCGCCGAAGGCGCGGCCCCGGCCGGTGACGCTGCCGCTTCCGGCGCTTCCGGTGACGCTCCGTCCACCGGTGGCGAGCCCGAAGCCGACTTCGGTTTCGGCTCCAATCCCTTTGCAGACTCCGACTGGTAGTTCTCAAGGGTTCTTGAGCTGCGTTTGCGCGGCACGAGTGCAATTCCAATCCCCCTGCCTCTAGGCAGGGGGATTTTTTGTGGTACACTCGATAGAAGTCGAGTTGGAGATACATGAAACACATCTTCAAGAGGCTTTCAGTCAAGTTTGGTGTTGTGAGAAAATGTGAGGTGCGTTTTCCGAAAAATGAGGTTTGAAAAGGAGAAAAGAAGAGCCGTTGCTGTCGATGAGTATTGATTGGATGATCAGGCAGTGAAAAATTCGGTTTTGGTGTGGGGTAAACAGAATGGATTGACAAAAAAAGTATTTTTTTCTGATTTTTGTGCGGGTAAACTGGGTGATTGCTCGAATTTGGCAAGATAATCTGGTGATATAGTGAAAATTATTTTTCATCTTGTGTTTTTTTGGGATTTTTCGTAAAGCTAACAGTTAATTATGGCAAATCTCACTCTTTCAGACATCTGTGTTCGGTTTGGCGGCCTGCAGGCCCTGACCGATGTGAACTTCTCCGTTAAGGAAGGGGAGGTCGTCGGTTTGATCGGCCCCAACGGTGCGGGCAAGACCACCGTGTTTAACGTCATCACGGGCGTGTACAAGGCGTCGGACGGCAAAGTCATCTACGACGATACGGTCATCACCGGGCTGCGTCCCTATCAGGTGCTGTCCATGGGGATAGCGCGGACTTTTCAGAATATTCGCCTTTTTCAAAATATGACTTCGCTCGAAAACTGCATGGTGGCCCAGCACAGCCGCAGCAGGGCGGGCGTTTTCAGGGCCATTTTCCGCACCCCGGCCCAGAAGCGCGAGGAAAAGCGCATCACCGGGAAGTCCATGGAGGCGCTCAGCTTCATGGGGCTGGCCGATTATGCGGACGAGGTGGCCTCCAACCTGCCGTACGGGCATCAGCGCCGTTTGGAGATCGCTCGAGCGCTGGCTTCCGAACCCCACACCATTCTCCTGGACGAGCCCGCCGCCGGGCTCAATCCCGCAGAAAGCCACGAACTCATGGAGACCATAGGCCGTATTTCCGGCTTGGGCGTCAACGTGCTCATGGTGGAGCACGACATGAAGGTCGTCATGGGCATCTGCAACAGGATCGTGGTGCTCGACCATGGTGTGATGATCGCCGAGGGAAAACCAGAGGAAATACAGAGGGACCCGAAAGTGATCGAGGCATATCTCGGCCAATAGCCACCTTGGCTGGAAACCATTAACTACGGGAGTGCTGTAATGAAACGCATTTTGGCATTGATACTCGTCCTGGCCATGACCCTGGCCTCCGCCTCCGCCTTTGCGGAAACCCTGAAGCTCGGAAGCATGAGCCCGCTCACCGGGCCCTACGCCGCAGACGGCAACGACATCGCCAACGGCGTGCGTACCGCCATCGAGGTCGTGAAGGCCGAAGGCGGCATCCCCGGCTTCGACGACATCACCCTGTCCGCCCAGGACACCGCATGCGACCCCCGCCAGGCCGTCGCGGCAGCCAACAAGCTCATCAACGAAGAAGTGGCGGCCGTCATCGGCGCCTACTGCTCCAGTGCGACCCTGCCCGCATCCGAGACCCTGGATGAAGAAGACATCATCATGCTTACTCCCGGATCCACCAACGAAAAGGTCACCGAACGGGGGCTCAAGAACATTTTCCGCACCTGCGGCCGCGACGACGACCAGTCCAAGGCCGCCCTTCGTTTCATGAAGGAATACCTCAAGGCCAAGACCATCTATCTGGTGGACGACAAGACCGCTTATTCCCAGGGACTGGCCGACAACGTGGAAAAGGGCTGCCCGGCAGCGGGAATCAAGGTACTGGGTCATGAGCACGTCAACCAGGGCGACAAGGACTTCTCCGCAGTGTTGACCAAGGTCAAGGCCGCCAAACCCGACGTTTTCTACGTCTCCCTGCAAAACTCCGCCACAGGCGCGTTGCTCATCATCCAGGCCAAGCGCATGGGCATCGACGCCGTGTATCTTGCCCAGGACGCCGTGTATCATCCGCAGCTCATCAAGATCGCCAAAAAGGACGCCAACGGCATGTTCCTGACCTTCGGCTATGTCGATCCCAATACTCCGTCCTACAAACAGTTCATCAAGTTCTACGAACCCAAGTACGGCAAGCCCGGCGCATACTCCACCTATGCCTATGACTCGGCAATGGCTTACATGGCCGCAGTGAAGAAGGCCGGCTCCACCGATTTGGACAAGGTCCGTGCGGCCCTGCTGTCCATGGAATTCAAGGGAGCTTCCAAGAGCTTCAAGTACAAGGAGAACGGCGATTCCGGTTCCAACTACATCATCCGCAAGATCGAAAACGGCAAGTATGTGGATTTCTGGAACGCCCAGACCGGTAAAAAATACTAAGTAACGATTTCAAGCGGGGCTCCCGCTGGGGCCCCGCCAACATTTCCACCCAAGAGATTTCATGGACTATTTTCTGCAACAGCTCGTCAACGGTATAACCCTCGGAGGAGTCTACGCCCTCATTGCGTTGGGTTACACCATGGTCTACGGCATCATTCAGCTGATCAACTTCGCCCACGGCGAGTTTTTTGCCGCAGGCGGGTACATGGGTGTCATCATCATCAGCTACCTGTCCGCACAAGGAATGAGCCCTGTGTTGTGCATCGCTCTCGGGCTTGGCCTGACCATGGGCTACTGCGCCTTGCTGGCCATGGCCGTGGAAAAGGTGGCCTACAAGCCTTTGCGCTCCAGTTCGCGTCTGTCCGTGCTCCTGTCCGCACTGGGCATGTCCATTTTCCTCCAGAACGGACTCATGCTCACCCAGGGCGTGTACGACAAGGCGTATCCCACGGAAATGACCGCCGGCGGTTTCCATTTCGGCAACGTGGTCGTATCCTACATGCAGATTTACATAGTCCTCATCACTGCCGCGTTGCTCATCTGCCTGAACCTGCTCGTGTTCAAGACCCGTATCGGCAAGGCCATGCGCGCCACGGCCCAGGACAAGGTCATGTCCGCACTGGTGGGCATCAATTCCAACAAGATCATTTCCCTGACCTTCGCCATCGGCGCGGGCCTGGCCGCAGCCGCGGGCATCATGGTCGGCTTCTACTACGGCTCGGTGAACTATTCCATGGGCTTTGTTCCCGGCATCAAGGCCTTTGCCGCGGCCGTGCTCGGCGGCATCGGCAACATCACCGGGGCCATGGTCGGCGGCCTGATCATCGGTATGGTCGAGATTTTCGCCGCGGGATATCTGTCCAGTGAATACAAGGATGTGTTCGCTTTCATCATTCTTATCGCGGTACTGTACTTCAGGCCCACCGGCATCATGGGAGAGAACGTCGATGATACACGAGTTTAAGAAAAGGTGGGTGTCCTTCGGCATCGGCCTCATCTGGCTGTTCGTCATCCTGTGGCCGTTGCTGGGCATCAAGCCCGAAGGTCTTGAATTCGGCACGACATTCGCCTTGTGGGGCAGGCTGGCCGTCGCAGCCTTGTGCATCATGATCGTCTACGAGCTGAACGTGCGCGGCGTTTTCGACGGAGCCAAGAAAGCGGGCTCCGCCATCACCGGAAGCACGCGAAAGGCCTATGCCGCCATCCCCCAGTGGCTGCTTCTGTTGATATTGTTGGCTCTGGCCCTGGTTTTTCCGTCCATGACCGGTCGCTATGGTCATGACGTGGCCTGTAACGTGCTCATCTACGTCTGCCTCGGCCTGGGACTGAACATCGTGGTGGGGCTGGCCGGCCTGCTGGACCTCGGATACATAGCCTTCTACGGAGTGGGGGCCTACACCTATGCGCTGCTGTCCATCCACTACCAGCTTTCTTTCTGGATGAGCCTGCCCATCGCTGGCTGCCTGGCTGCCATCGCCGGCTGCATCATCGGCTATCCGACCCTGCGCATGCGCGGGGATTACCTGGCCATCGTCACCCTGGGCTTCGGGGAAATCGTGCGTCTCATTCTCAACAACTGGATGGAGTTGACCAACGGTCCCAACGGCCTGTCCGGCATCAAGCGTCCGGGCGTCTACTGGCTTGACATGACCAACGGCTGGACCCTGGAGCACTTCTGGGTCAAGAAGGTCTGGATGTATTATTACGTGATCCTGTTCATCGCCATCTGCACCATTATCGCCGTTTACCGTCTCAACTATTCGCGCATAGGCCGCGCCTGGGAGGCCATCCGCGAGGACGAGACCGCAGCCGAGCTCATGGGAGTGAACACCTTCCTGCTCAAGCTGCTGGCCTATGCCTCGGGAGCGGTCTTCGCCGGTTTCGCAGGGGCCTTTTTCGCCTCCCGCATGCGCTTCGTCAGCCCCGAGTCCTTCACCTTCCTGGAATCGGCCATGGTGCTGGCCATGGTGGTCCTGGGCGGCATGGGCTCCATCCCGGGCGTCATTCTCGGTGCCTTGGCTCTCATAGCCCTGCCCGAGGTTTTTCGTGAGTTCGACCTTTACCGCATGCTGGTCTTTGGCGGCGTCATGACCGTCATGATGCTGGTGCGCCCCAAGGGGTTGTGGCCGGCCAAGCGCGTGGGGCGCCGTTCCGAGGAAATGGATTAGTTTTCAAGCAATTCGAAGAAAAGAGATATCATGAGCGAAAGCAAGGAAGTCATTCTCGAACTCAGGGACGTCACTTCGGCCTACGGCAACATCGAAGCCCTCAAGGGCATCTCCCTGAAGGTGCACAAAGGCGAGATCGTTTCCATCATCGGAGCCAACGGCGCGGGCAAGTCAACCACGCTGATGACCATCTGCAACATTGTTCCGACCGTGAAGGGCGACATCTTCTACCAGGGCGAGCGCATCAACGCCTTGGGTTCGGAGGTCCTGCCCACCATGGGCCTGTGCCAGGTTCCCGAAGGCCGCCGCATCTTTCCACGGCTCACTGTCACCGAGAATCTGGAAATGGGAGCGTTTTTCCGCAAAGACCAAGCGGGGATCAAGGACGACATGGAGCGGGCTTTCGAGTTCTTTCCCAAGCTTCGCGAACGCCGCAGACAGCTGGGCGGCACACTCTCCGGCGGCGAGCAGCAGATGCTGGCCATCGGCCGGGCCATCATGAGCCGCCCCAAGGTGCTGCTCCTGGACGAGCCGTCCATGGGGCTGGCCCCGCTCATCGTGCAGCAGATATTCAAGATTATTGAGGAGATCAACAGCCAGGGCGTCACCGTTCTTTTGGTGGAGCAGAACGCCAATCTGGCCCTGCAGGCCTCCCATCGAGGCTACGTGCTGGAGACGGGCTCGGTGGTCATGGAAGATGACGCCAGTGCCTTGTTGAGCAATTCCGACATCCGCAAGGCCTATCTCGGCGAATAGCTTTTCCAGCCCGCGTTGTGAAAAGGCCGTCTCTCTTGGGACGGCCTTTTGCGTTTCCGGAGCTCCGGGAATTCTAATTGTCCACTGCCCTTGAAAGTGTAATGAAAAACTAAGGGAGCATGTCCTGCCTGCCGGTTGGTGGACGGGCAAACCAGCGGAGTGAGAGATGCGGATTCTTGCGGAGCTTCTGCCCGAAAACGAAGACTGGCTCATGCATCGTATCCTGCACTATGCGAAGAAGCATGGATACACTCATTATACCTCGACCCTGCTGGAGGCTTGGCGCATATCCGTCGCCGGGCTCACCGACGCCATGGTCGGCCAGATAGAATCCTACGGCGGCGCTCTGCCGCTGCTCGGTCCCAACGACAAC
>Ga0207831_100198_pt1 | contig 30355 bp, 34 predicted proteins | sample TtanPargueraPR_7_FD_187741 | JGI IMG/M metagenome (GOLD analysis project Ga0207831, IMG submission 187741) | Aerobic enrichment media microbial communities from Bioluminiscent Bay, La Parguera, Puerto Rico - Tt and M1 (2) (SPAdes) | ecosystem: Environmental > Aquatic > Marine > Unclassified ...
CTCGTCATGGCATTATTAAGCCTGCTGAGGGCAATGTGATTGTGGATATGATTGAAAAGCCCTCTGTTGAGACTGCTCCAAGTAGTTTGGGTGCTATGGGTGTGTATGTGTTTGATGCAGGCATCTTTGATGCGATTTGTAAGACGAAGCCTGGCTATAAGGGTGAGATTCAGTTGACTGACGCAATTTCTGGTTTGATTCGTGAGGGGAAGAAGGTTTGTTTTGAAACAATTTCTGGGCACCATATTGATGTGGGTACGCTTGAGGATTTAAAGAATGCTAATTTGTTTATGAGTGAGGTTGTTGAAAGCTAATTTGGATGTGTGTTTGTGTCTGAGCTGTTGTTTTCTATTGTGATTGCGGTGCGAAATGAAAAGCGTTTTATTAAGCGTTGTTTGCAGAGTGCTTGTAGTCAGGATGTTGGAAAAGTTGGTGTTGACTACGAGGTTGTGGTAGTTGATGGGATGAGCTCTGATGGAACAGTTGAGCTGTTGACTGAGTTGCAAGATGAATTGTGTTTTTCTATTGTTCGTAATGAGTTAATTAATGCTGCTGCAGGCAGAAATCGTGGTATTGAGCAGTCGTCGGGTCGTTTTGTTGCTTTTGTTGATGGTGATGCGATTCCTGCTAAGGATTGGTTGTCAAAGATTAAAGTGGTGTTTGATCGTCATGGCAAGGAGGTTGCTGGTGTTGGTGGTCCTGATCTTTTGCCACCAGATAGTTCTGAGAAAGAGGAGTTGATTGGTCTTGTGATGAGCTCTCCTCTTGCTCGTGGTGGAAGATTGAATCCTTCAACGCAGCATTCGTTGTCTAAGCAGGAGAAAAGTGTTGGGCATATTCCAACCTGTAATGTGTGCTTAAGACGAAGTGTGCTTGAGCAGATGAAGGGTTTTGATGAGAGTTTTGTGAAAGGTCAAGACCTTGAGTTGAATCATAGGATTAAGCAGGCGGGTTTTAAGTTGTTGTATTCGCCTGATGTGTGTGTTGTTCATTATCGAAAAGATAGTTTTCGTAGTTTTGCTCGTCAGATTTTTAAGTGGGCAAAGGCAAAGGTGGCAATCATTAAGAAGCATGGTATGCAGGGTTTTGTAAGTCATGTGTATTTGTGGCCTGTGTATGCACTGCTTGGTTTGGTTGGCGGTGTAGGCTTGTTTTGGTTGCTTGGATTGGTAAAGGTATTTGGATGGTTGTTTTTACTTGGAGCTTTTTCGTATGTGGGAATTGTGTTTGCTGAAGCAGTTCGTCTTGCAAGAGTTCATAATAAATCGAAGTTGGTGTGGTATGCACTTGCTTTGATTCCGGTGGTGCATGGTGAGTTTTTTTTGGGCGTGTGGAGTGCTCTTTTAAGGAGGAAGATTTGGTGAGGTGGAAGTGTTGAAGATTTTGATGCTTCTTTCTAATCCGTTTATGGTTGATCCCCGTGTGCATAAGGAAGCTACTGCACTTGTTGAGGCAGGACATGAAGTCACAATAATTGTGTGGGATAGAAAAGAAGAGTATTCAGAGGAAGAAACTATTGATGGGGTTAGAGTAATAAGAATTCATTCTAAATTCTTAAGGATTCTTGGACATGACCTTTTTCGTAATCCACTTTGGTGGATACTCAGTTATAGAAAAGCAAAAAAAGTCTATAATAACGGATATAAATTTCAGGTTGTACATTGTCATGATTTAGATACTCTTGTTTCGGGGGCTTTGTTGAAGAAGAAATATTCATCATTTTTAATTTTTGATGCCCATGAGATTTTTGGATATATGATTGCAAGAACTTTACCAAAAATAATCTCAAAAATTGCTTTTGTCTTAGAAAAGATTCTCTTAAAAAAAGTTAATCAAATTATTACAGCCGAGGAAACATATAATGATTTTTACTTAAATCAGGGTTTTAGTAAACTCACTACGGTTTTAAATTGTAAGGATATCGTATTAGATTCTTACAGGAAAACTAAAAATGTAATATTCACAATCATTTACATTGGAGTATTAAACAAATCTCGTTTTTTCCCAGATAACATTGAAGTAATAGGAGAAATTGAAGATGTTAAACTAATTATTGCAGGAAAAAAAGAGAACATGTATGAGGAAGTAAAAAAATTAAGTAAGAAATTTGATAACATTGATTTTATTGGCACGATATCTTTTAATGAAGTGATTCCAAGGACTCTAGAAGCTGATGTTGTTCTTTGTATGATAAATCCAAAAGATATCAACAATCGAATTGCTTCAGCAAATAAACAATTCGAAGCAATGGTTTGTGGTAAACCAATTATTTGTACTAAAGGAACAAGAAGCGGCGAGATTACAGACCATGAAAAATGCGGTTTAGTCGTAGATTACACTAGAGAAGATCTTGAAAAAGCGATTATTTCTCTGAAAAATAATCCAGTTTTATGCGAAAAATTAGGTAGAAATGCTTTAAATTCGGCCATCAAAAAATACAACTGGGGCATTCAAAAAAGAAAACTATTAGAGCTCTATGAAAAATTGCCTGATAAATCCGAGATTTAATAAGTGGGAATTAGATTGTCTTGTAGTAAGGAATTTAGATAGTAAATATCGTTTGATGACATCATTAACTCTAAGGAGATGCGATTGATCTTGATTAAAAAGCAAGTATACATCCATGTAGGACTCCCAAAAACTGGGACTACTTTTTTGCAAGAATATGTTTTCCCAAAAATTTCAGAGATAAGACATGTTTACCCAAATAATACTGATATGAAAAATTATCTTCTTAGTATAGAAATGCCAAAAGATAAACATTTGTTGATTAGTGATGAATATTTATCCACCCATCTATATATTGATAGAAAAGGTTTTCAATATTCATCGCGCCAGATAACTACCGAACGATTGAAAAAAATTTTCCCTAAGGCCCACATCATAGTTGTATTTAGAGACAAGGAACAATGGATAAAATCTTTTTATAAACAGTATATAACATCAATATATAGAAAAAATATTTCTTTTGAAACATTTAAAGAAAATTCTATAGAAAATGGCTTACTCAATTTCGAAGATTATGAAGACTGTTTGAGGGAAAATTTTGAAAAAGTGCTTAGTTTAAGTCATGAAACGCTAATTAATAATCCAAAAAAGTTTGTTAATGATATTTGTGAGTTTATGGATGTAAATACACCTAATTTTAAAAATGTAAACACCAATGTTGGCCTCACTAACAGACAAATTTCATTCATAAAAAATATTAAAAATCTGAATATTCCTGACGAATATAAAAAAAGGATTGTTGACCTATTTTTATTTTTATCAAGAGGAATACTATGACAACTATAAATGGCATTAAAATAACTAAATGGAGAAGAGCCATGTACTGGGCATATAGAAAATTGTTTCCATTTTTTTTAGGAGTTCCACCAAGTGTTTTTATACAAAGTTATCACAATATTGAATTTGGTGACGGGATTTGGATCGCATCTGGCGTATCAATATTGGCAAGAAACCACAAAATTGATAATCCTGACGAACATGATAAAGTAAAAAAGGTTAAAATTGGAAATTATTGCTGGATAGGAGCAAACGCCGTTATTTTACCGGGAGTTGAATTGGGCGACAATACTGTTATCGGCGCAGGAAGCATCGTAACTAAATCGTTTCCTAAAGGAAATTGTGTTTTGGTTGGATCTCCAGCAAAAAAATTATATGATTTTTAACCTGATTTTCAGGAATTTAAGTTCAAAATTTAATATTATATTTGGATAATTATTGATATTTTAGGAGATAATATAAAAAAAATTAACTGAATAATATGTTAGTATTTGATTTATTATTGCTTAATTTTAATTGATTTGTCTATTCGGCGTCTGAATTTTAAAAATGAAAAAACTAAGAAAAACTACTTCTCCCTCAATAAACCTGCAAGAAAAATAGCTGCAAACAGCATCATAATTTCAAATCCAGGTGTTTGCTGAGTTTCTTGTTGTTGGGTTTCATCGTTACCTCCACTTACAACTATTATGTATGTTTGTGATTGGCTGATTGCTCCAGCTTCATCTTCTGAAAAACAGCTTATGGTGTAGTTTCCTGCAAGGTCATAAGAATGTTGTGCTGTGAAGGTAGTTTCATTTTTTAGATAATCGGACACAGTTGTATTACTTCCATCGGACCAATCAATGTGGTAACGTATGCTGTCATTATCAGTATCTACTGATTGAATAGTGATGATGAAATCTTCTGAAATATTGATTGTTTGACTGCCAGTTATTGAGGGTTTTGTTGGTGGATTGTTTGGCTGGCTGATGATTAGAGTCATTGAAGTGTTGTTAGTATCCAAGTTATCATCTGTAACAGTAAGTGTTATCGTATAAGTTCCCCTTTGATCATAGCTATGATTCACTATTTCTCCTTGTGCTGTTGTGTTGTCTCCAAAGTTCCATTCCCATTTGGTTATTGTTCCATCAGTATCATTGCTTTCTGATCCATCAAACTTTAATGTTTCATCACTAAATCCGTTGGCCGATCCACTTATTTTGGCAGTGGGTAGTTGGTTTGGCTCTTGCAGTGGTGGCATAAATCCTCCGCCACCAGATGGTGTTGTTCCTCCATTATTGTTTGATTCTTGAGTGGGTGTTACTTGTTTTTCTGTTGAGTTTTCACCGACATTTCCTACTATATCTATTGCTCTAATCTTGTAGCTGTAGGTTTGATCATTTGTTAATCCTTCATCAGTGTATGTAGTCTGGGTTGTATTTTCTAAAAATTGGGCATCTCGATAGATTTTGTAATGAGATACTTTCGTGTTGTCTTCTGCTGAATCCCAAGACAATTTAACTTTTCCAGAATGTTTATCCGTTATAATTAAGCTGGTGACTTGGTCTGGTGGTTGAATATCTGCACCACTCGTAATATCTGTAAGATGCATTGCTTCTGCCCACAAATAGCCATCATAACCACCGCCACTATAATTTGTGTTTTTACCAGTGTTTTCATACGAAACCCATTCATTCGATGTGGTGTTATAATAGTAGAGTCCAAGAAGTTGGTATTCAGAAATCTCTGAGCTGTTAAGCTGTTCACTGGTGTAAAATAGTGTCAGATTGATTGGCCAATTGATCCGAGTATAATTTTCTGGCGTAATGCTGTAATAATGTCCAAGACTATTGATGCCAATCCTAATTTCATCAAAACGCTCAGGATTGTATATATTTTTTGAGTAGTGGTTAATAGTAAATGCCGTTGAGTTGCTTGTATTCAACTTTATTTTAAGGTTGTGTAGAGTTATTATTGTCTCACTTTGCCCTTGAGGAGTAGTAATACTTTTTGGGGATGGGAGGACATAAATCGACATCTGAGTTGAGTTCGTTGCTCCATCATCATCAGTCACGGTTAAAAGTATTTGGTATGTTCCATTCTGTGTATAATTATGGGTAAAGTTTTTAGCATTTTTTGAGGTACCATCACCCAAGGTCCATTGCCATCTGACGATTGTTCCATCTAAATCCTGAGATCCGCCTGTGAAATGGATAGTCTCATTTCGTACAGGATTTGCCGGCTCATAAGTAATGATTGGTTTTCCTGGATTAAAATTTTCAATATAAACATTTTTTATTATTTCTGATTTGGCTCCAATATTATCAGTTATTATTAGAGATACATTGTATGTGCCATCATCGTTGAATTGATGGATAGGATGTTGATCATTTGAAGTGAAACCATCACCAAAATCCCAACTCCAATTAACAAAAGTCCCTCCAGTATTCGATGAATTATCAATAAAACGAACCATATCTTGGGTTGTAGGATGAATTGGAGAAAAGTGAAAGTTTACAATAGGAGAACAAGAATTAATGGTGATGTTTTTGCAAATCCGGTCACTATCTCCTTCATTATCCCAAACCTCCATACAAACCATATATATACCATCATAGGGGAAAACATGTATTGGATGTTGATCTGTACTGTTCTCACCATCTCCAAAATCCCACAGCCATCCCTCAACAATTCCATCTTGATCAGTTGAATTATCAATAAAAATTATGGTATAATTCTCACAAGTATTGTATGTAAAATTTGCAATCGGATTACAATTTGGGGGTGTATTATTATCTAAATTTGTGATGAGATAACTGCTGCCGTCAAGGCCATCTATATGGATGGTGTTGTTGTACCCCTGCCGAAATCCTATATCAGTGTTGTTAGTGATACAATGCACAGTGACATTGTCATACGTCCAATCATTTCGCATATCTATGTAGATGGTTTGATTGTAGTTGCAGTCGACTGTGTAAGTGTCGTTGCCACTGTTGTAGGTGATGTTTTTGTCGCTTCCGTTGATGAAAAACCAGAGAAACTCAGCCATTTCGATGTGTCCTGTTTTGTTGGGGTGTACATTGTTTTCACTTGCGTAGCAGCTAGTGTTGATCCAGTTGTTGTAGTTGGTTGGCATCCGGCCATTCCATGGGTCATAATCAATTGCATCAAACAGTTTTACATAGGGGATACTGTAGTTTTCACATGCATCTATTATGGCGTTGTTGTCTGCTTCCTGTTCTGCTTGGTTGCTGTAGTAGTCTCCACCCAGGGCTCCTATACAAAGAATGGGCGTTGTCCCATTTTCTAGTGTATGGTTGTATATCCAAAGCATGTTTTGAGCAGTCACTTTGCTGCTGCTTGCTTCGTCTGAGGCATCAAACATAAAGATAAAATAGGTATTACCACTGTCAAAGTGAGAAGCAAAATTGTTAACTCCCCATGTTGTTGATTGCCCTCCACCATCAATATTATGATCATAATTTTCATCATCAAAAATATTGGCCATTTTTACAACAAAACAATCGTTTCCATCATCAGATAAATCACCATAATCCGTTGCCCTGATTATGCTGTCACCATAACCAAAATAATATTCACCTTCATTGATATTATCATTAAAATCTGCAATGACACTATATGGGAACAAAAATGAAATCACAATAAGAATTATTAAGAAAAATTTTTTCAATTTTTGCCTCCTGAATTGTTTTGCTTTATTTACCAATTTTATTCCTAATGCGAGATTTGCTTGATATTTTTAGGATATTCTTCTTTCTTCTTGAATTTCAATAGATTCTCTCCAAAAATTATTATTTTTCTAAAATGTATTTTTTCAGTGTTAATAGACTAAGGATATTAATAATTTATTAAAATTTTTGATTCATAAGTCATTTTTAATTTTTGGGAATAGAAAAAATTTTATTTTTCATGTAAATGGTCTATCCAATTCTTTTTATAGATACCAAAAAGGAATATCTTTTTTATTTTTCATATTATTTTTTGAAATCAGATTTAATATATCCAATCATCCTTTTTAGGTTAAAGACATCCGTAAAAAAGTTGAAATCATCCTTATCAAATTCTTTTAAAAGGTTCAGCACAGCCAGATACACACCTAATCCCAAAATTGACATAACGAAGATAACATACCAAGGATAAACATCAATAAATTGATTTAAAAAGAGAAGGAAAGCGCCCATGATAATCCCTGCAGTGACATGAAGGAGATATTCTTTTTGAAATACAGGTATTGAAATAAGTTTTTTTGCAAAATATTTCATATAAAAGAAGCAAAGAGCGGTTGACGCAAGTGTAGCAATACTGGCACCGGATGCACCATTAATGCCAAAACTGGAGAGTAAACCGTTTTCTGGAATAAGAATCAGATTTAGAAAAACATTTGATACAACTGTAGCAAGGCTAGTCAATAACAAGGTTCTTGGGGAATTTATTCCGGTTATCAAAGATCTGAGATAGTTGTTTTGAGCTCGGAAATAATTCATCAAAGCGAGAATCGAAAGAGTAGTAACAGCAGGTAAAAAGGAGTTTGAAAGCATAATTGAAATAACTGGCGCAGAGTACACAATTAGAACCACAATGGGAGGAATCATTATCATAGAAAGGTAACGCTCTCCAAGAAGAGCAGTAGTTTTTATTTTTGTGAAGTTTTTTTGTGAATGATGTTTTGAAAATGAAGGGAAAAGAGCCATTCCTACGCTTTGAAAAACAATTGTTAACAACTGGAGTATCTGCTGAATAGTAAAATAATAGCCAACTTCTGATGAAGTCCAAAAATATCCAATCATAACCTTATCAATATTTATTGTTATTATGCCCATAATTGATATAATACTCAAAGGTAATGCAAAAAGAGTATAGCTTTTCATTGACTGTTTTGTAGGCATTTTTAAAGGATATTTCCTGATAAGTAAAATTCCTATGAGCAGCGGACCAGCTGCTCCAAAAACATAAGTCATTGCAAGAGCACCCTGCGGGTGTTGAGCAAGATAAAAACGCAATGGTTCCAAGATATCTGGCCAACCAAATGCTGGTGCAACAGCAACACCAGTAATACTTACTCCTGCAAGTGCAACTAGTATTTCTAGTGGAGATTTGACAAGGCCCTCAAAAATCACTGCAAGTTGTCGTTTTGCAATCTCCTGAGTTCCTTGAAAGGTAAATCGTGGGATACACTGAAGGTTCAAAACGACGTAGTATAAGATAAACACATAGACGACTGATTCAGTGGTGGCATCAATAAATCCTCCTCCAAAAAAGTTCTTCCAAAGAAAAATAAATAAAAAAATGGAGGCAACCATGATGATGTTGAGAACAACTTTAATAGTAATAAAAGTTCCAATACATCGTCCCAAATCTTGTCCTTCTGAAATTTTTTTGACATGAGCCTCATTAAAACCGAGACTTGAGATGATATTAAAAATCCCAAGAAATGCCATAGCAAAACCAATCACACCCGTTGCCTCAGGTGCAAAGCCACCCCAGAGTTTAGCAAGTACTACAAGTCCGATCCAGCCCAGGAAGCGGACAAACATTTGTGTACTAACCATTAGAAGCGATTGTCGTGCTATCATTCTAAGAATGCGTATAGGAATGAATTTATTAAGTCTGCTGCTTTTGATGAAATATTCATGTTCTCTTTATGACATATGCTAGTTAATTATTTATATAGAGAAACCAACATACAAACTGTGAGATGAACAAAGTACTAATCCTAATAATCACATGTCTAGTGTGCACTTCGGCTCTTTCTTCTGTAGGCTATGCCAAGACAAATCCTACGATATCACCTACATCTTTTGATGATAATTCCTCTCTTCGTCAACTTGACTCTGCTTTTCGCTTCAACATCCAGGGTTGGACCTATGTCTATATCGAGGGTGAGCCTTTTGAGCGTGGTTTTCAGCATGGCTCCCTGCTTGCATCTGAAATCAATCAATCCATTGAGAATTGGGCAAGCATGATACATAATCATCCTGCAATAAAGCCTTTTTCTAGCAGTCTTTCTGAAAAAAACTACAATCTTGTAACTAAGCTGTGGTGGAGGCATTGTAAAGAGAAAGCCGTGGAGTTTTATGCTGATAAGTTTGTTGAGTTTTCAGAGTATCGCTCTGAACTTCTTGGTATCACTGCAGGTATGCATAGTCGTGGTGTTGAAGTCTTTGGTCATTCTCCAACCTATGAGGACATTTTAACAAACACGATGATGTATGAGGTTCTCTCAAAGACTGCTGAGCGAAGAACTGTTAAAAACGTTGAGTTTTGGACTGATTTTTACGATATTTTAGCAGATTCTATTGATGCGTTTGCTTCGTTGAGTCTCGGGGATTTTTTAAATGATTCTTTTGAGCCAGATCAGCATAAATGCAGTGGGTTTGGATCAGCCGGTGATGCAACTGGCGATAACTCGGTTGTTGTCTGTGATAGTATTTGGAGCACTGATGCAGCCTATGCATGGTGGTGGTCGTATTGGCTGTGTAGTAGGTGGAACATTATTCTTGATATCAATCCAAGTGAGGGAAGTCGTGTGTTGTTGAGCTCTGCTCCTGGCTATATTTGGAGCGATCATGATTTTTATGAAAATGATAATGGCCTTGCATTTATTGAGACAACGGTTCCTCAGGGATTTTATGACACAGTTGGTCTTCCTCTTGCCATTCGTGCTCGTCTTGCAGCACAGTATGCTGAATCAGTTGACGAAGTAATCTCATATTTAACCGACCGTAGTGATGGCTCGATGAACGCAGTCTGGCTCATTATTGATGCCAAGACTGGTGAGCTATGCCGTCTTGATGCTGGTTATCGTTTCTATTCTTCTTGGAGTACTCTTGATGGTTTTGAGTGGAGTGCAAATAATCCAAAAGATGTGTTGGTGCGTCTTGAGCGTGTCAACGTCTTTGAGTATCTCAAAGGCCTTGTCATCAATCTTGTTTCAGGAAGAGCTTGGAATGACGGTTTGGGCTATACGGGTCTTTTTTATAAGCCTGAGAGTCGAGATATCGCTTTTGAACAGTGGGGTAATGAATACTATGGTAGTCTTGATGTGGAACGCGTAAAAGAAATAATGTCTACAGAACCTGTATCGAGTTGGTCTGGTGATTGTAAGCTGACTGATTCTGAACTACTCAAAAATCTTGGTTTGTGGGCCATCATGGGAAATCCTGGTGGTACAGTATGGGATTTAGAAAAACCCGGTTTTGGCAAAGAAACAGCAGATATGAAGCAGTTGCCAATTTCTGGTTGGGTACGTCTGTTTGGCATGACCCCTAAAGATGAGAGTTTTTCTTTAGCTGATGTTTCGTATTCTTCGGGATCGATTTGGAATCCGTCATCCTCAGTTTCAATCGGTTCTGCAGAAAATGATTACTATGCAAATGCGGTATCTTTTGGTGAAGCATTAGTGTGTTCTGATTCTGAGGGGAATCTGAGCAGCATCAATCCTTCTTCACAAAGTATGCTCTGGCAAAAAGAAGTAGGTCTTCGGCTAACAAGTCCAGCTGTTGATGACAATCGTGTATTTGTTGGCTCAAACGATGGAGTACATGCCTATTCTTCCTCAGGCGCTTTACTTTGGCAAAGTCTTTGTGGTCGTGTAGTGGATGAACCTTGTGTTATTGATGATGTCATTGTAGTATCAGTTGATGAGGATGCAGACAATGGCAAACTCCTTGGTCTTTCAAAATCCTCTGGTCAGAGTATTTGGGATGAGCAACTCAGTTCTGATGCAGTAATTGCTGCAAGTGATTCAACATGCATTGTGTTAAATGAGCAGGGATTGTTTTTACTTGATGCTTCTTCTGGAATTCTTGAGCTGATAAACTCTTCATGTGGTGGTCTTGCAACTGCATCTCCGTATATTGTTGATGATCTATGTTATTTTGGTTTGTGGGATTCAAAAATTTTGTGTGTGAACCTTTCATCAAACGAAATTGTATGGAGTGTTGAGGCGGGTTGGGGAATTGATACAACTCCTACTGTTTTTGAAGATATGGTGTTTGTTGGAGGACTTGATCACAATCTGTATTGTTTGAATCGTTTTACAGGCCAGATTCTTTGGGTGGTTGAGACTCTTGCGGCAATCCATGGTGATCCAGTAATACTTGGTAGCGATGTAGTAATCGGTAGTGATGATGGGCGGCTGTATCGAATCGATGCACATACTGGAAATGTAGAAAAATCGTTTGCACCAGGTCTCATTTTAGACCCAAATCTGAGTTTTATTACAACACCTATAATCTCTGACCCAGTAGTTGTTGATGATGCCGTGTTTTTTGGTGCACTAGGAATGCTCTATAAGATGCAGTAAAAAAAAAGAGTTTTTTTAAAGTATCCTGCTTTTCTCCGAGATTTCTTTTCTTGCTTTTGCTCCAGGCCCAATAAAGGTGTGTGGTCCTATGATGGTGCCACAGTCAATGTTAGCATTGATTCCTGTTTGGGTATGATCTCCCATGATGACTCCGAGTTTTCGTCGTCCAGTTGGTGTTTTTTCTCCGCGGTGAATGACTTTGATGTTTGCTTTGTCAAGACGTAGGTTTGCAACTTTTGTGCCCGACCCAAGGTTGCAGTGTGAGCCAATCACACTGTCGCCGACGTAGTTGTGATGGGGTATGTTTGAATGATCAAAAAGTATCGTGTTTTTAACCTCACATGCTGCTCCAATATGACAAGATGAGCCGATGCTTGTGTGTGCTCTTATGTAGCAGTTTGGCCCAACCTTACAATTATCTCCAATATAGACGGGTCCTTCGATGTAACTTCCACTACGAATGATGCTGTCTTTTCCAACAGAAACTGCTCCTTTGAGTACTGCTCCTTCTTCGATGATGCCGTCTTGTACAACGGGAAGAGCTTCGACAATATCTTTGTTTGCATCTAAAAGGTCCCATGGATAGACGACATCTCGCCAATAGTTCAGTTCAACCAGATGAAGTGGCGTGCTTGTGCTTTGTGCTGTGAGTGCATCAGTGAGTTCGTATTCTCCGCGGGGGCTTTTCTCAAGTTTTTTGATAAGTGAAAAGATGTTTGTTGGGAGATGATAAAGTCCTGAGTTGATGAGATTACTTGGAGGATTTTTGCTTTTTTCATGTATTTTTAAAAGACATCCATTGGAGTCTTTTTCGACGACTCCATATTGTTCTGGAAAATCAACACTGATGACTCCGATACTGTTTGGTGTGTTTGCAAGAGTTTTAAAATCATCTTCTCCAAAGATGGTGTCCCCACAAAAACAAAGAAAGCTTTCTTCAGATTTTAAAAATGGTTCGGCGCAGCCTACAGCATGGCCTGTACCTTGTGGTGTTCCTTGATTGACATATTTGATAGTGAGTCCTAGTCGTGAGCCATCTAAGAAGTAGTCTTTGACGACATCATCTTTGTATCCAACAATCATGATGATATCAGTAATTCCTGCAGACTTGGCATTTTTGAGATTCCATTCAAGTAGTGGTCTGCCTGCAAGTGGAAGCATGACTTTGGGGCGGTTTTGGGTGAGTGGATACATGCGTTTGCCGGCTCCTGCGGCAAGAACGACTGCTTTCATAGGTGTTTGATTCCTCCAAATGGTTTCTTTAAATCAGTTTTTTATTCGACAGTGACACTTTTTGCAAGGTTTCTTGGTTTGTCGATGTTGCATCCTCGCTCAAGTGCTGTGTAGTAGGCAAGCAGCTGCAGGATGACTGAGATTGAAAAGCTTGGATGCTGTGTCTTTGGATACCGTAAGATGATATCTGCATAGGCTTCAATGAACCCATCATCACTTGAGGCAATAGCAAGAATTGGTGATCCTCGTGCTCCTATCTCCCCGATGTTTGAGAGCAGCTTTTCATGGGTTTGATCCATACTGACAATGGCAACAACAGGTGTTTCTTTGGTGAGCAGTGCAAAGGGTCCGTGTTTGATTTCACCAGCAGCATAGCCTTCTGAGTGATTGTAGGAGATTTCTTTAAGTTTGAGTGCTCCTTCAAGTGCTAGTGGATAGTTTACGCCTCGCCCGATGAAAAAGACATCATGAGTTTTGGTAAGATGCTGTGCAGCAGCATGTATTTCATCTTTTGTATCAAGGATTGCTTGAAGATCACTTGGAAGCCTTCTCAGCCCTGAAACAAGATTTCGTAGCTCGTCTTTTCCAACGATGTTTTTTTGTCTTCCAAGACGAAGTGCAATCAGATACAAGACGAGCAGCTGTGAGGTAAACGTCTTTGTTGCAGCAACTCCTATTTCTGGTCCGCATTGGGTGAGAAGATAGCAATCAGCTGCTCGTGTTGCAGTACTTCCCTGCACATTGGTAATAACAAGCGTCTTGCTTTGGTTGTTTTTTGCTTTTTTTATTGCTGCCAAGGTATCAAGTGTTTCTCCGGATTGTGTGATAAAGATGGTAAGACTATCTGGTCGTTTGATGCCAAAGTAGCGGTATTCTGAAGCAATCTCAATTGTTGTAGGAAGTCCACTGTATTCTTCTAAAAAATACCTGCTGATAGATGCTGCATAGTAGCTTGTCCCACAGGCAACAATAGTGATGCTTGAAAACTTGGAGCGAAGTAGTGCTTCGACTTGTTTTGGAAAACTCAGCTCTCCTTCAAGAGTAAAGATTCTTCCTTTGAGTGTCTGGGTGATGCTTTCTGGCTGTTCGAAGATTTCTTTGAGCATGTAGTGTTCGTATCCGCCTTTTTGTGCTGCATCAACACTCCAAGTAATAGTGTGTGTCTCTTTTTGGACTGATTTGTTTTCTTCATCATAGACTTCTATTGTTGTTGGGCTAAGCAGGCAGTGTTCTCCATCATCAAGATAAATCACTTTTTTGGTGAGATCTAAAAATGCTGTGGTATCAGAGGCAAGAAAATTTTCATTGTCTCCAACCCCTATGAGAAGAGGACTTTCTCTTCGTGCTCCAAGAATTGTGTCTGGATGGTCTTTGTGGATGATGAGAAGAGCATACGATCCTTTTATCTCAGAAAGGGTTTCTCGAAGTGCTTTGAGGAGATCTCCGCTGTAGTGTTCTTCAAGAAGATGAGCGACTATTTCGCTGTCTGTCTGGCTTTTGAAGCTATGGCCTTTAGAAGTAAATTTTTCTCGGAGTATGTCGTGATTTTCTATGATGCCATTGTGGATGATACTAAAATCACCAGTACAGCAACTATGAGGATGTGCGTTTTCTTTTGTGACGCCTCCATGTGTTGCCCATCGGGTGTGACCAATACCAACTACCGACTCATTATCACTTGGAACTATCTTTTTGAGTTCTTCAACAAGTCCTACTGTTTTGTACGTTTCAATAGTATTGGCAAGTAGGCTGATTCCTGCACTGTCATATCCTCTGTATTCAAGTCGTTTGAGTCCTTCAAGAAGCACGGTGTGTGCGGGTCTAAATCCTGTGTAGCCTATGATGCCGCACATGCTTTACATCACCTTGGTGTTAGTTGGTATATCTTCGTTGATAGTGCAGAGTGGTGCAATGGTACAGTTTCTACCAATTGTTTTCCCTGCACACACGACGACTTGATTGTTGATGAGGCTGTCTGATCCTACGAGTGCTCCGATTTTTTGATAGTGTCTGCTGTCGTTTTTCCGATGTATCATAGTTTCTCCAGTAATTGTGGAAAATCCATGGCGTACGTTGCAGTTTTCATCAATGATACTATGGGAAAGATAGCTGCCAGAGCCAATATGGGTGTTATCCATGATGATGCTGTTTCGAATTTCGCAGTTTGAGTCGATGACACAGGAATCTGCAATAGTAGTTGTTGGATAAATGACAGTATTTGGGCCTATTTCACAGTTGGAGCCAATATTGATTGGTCCAACGAGGTAGCATCCTGAACTGATGCGTGTTCCTTCTCCGATACAAACAGGTCCTTTGATGGTGACATTGTGCTCTATTGTTCCACTGGTGTGTTGTTTTGGAGAAAGCATCATTTCATTGAGTCTGAGCAGATCCCAGGGATAGGTGACATCATACCAGGTGTTGGCATTGACGGTATGTATTAAGGTACTTTGATAAAGCAGTCTTGAGATGAGCTCGGAAAGGGCATTTTCTCCTTGTTCAATTGAGCTTTTGAGCTTAGAAAAGATGTCTGGTGCAAATTTGTATATTCCTGTGGAGACGTATTGTGGCGTCGTGTTTTGTTTTGGTTTTTCTGTTAAGTTTTTGAGTTGCTCATCAGAGGTTGTATCGACGACTCCATAGTAGGCTGGTGTATCTGTTTTGTTGATGAGTATGCCGTAGTCTTCCTTGATGGAGAGGAGGTTTTTGATACTTTCAGAATCAATGATGTTATCTCCGGGAAGGACAAGGAATGGTTCTTGTGGTGCGTGGTCTTTTGCTTGAAGAAGAGCGTGAGCTGTTCCGAGTTGTTTGTCTTGGGTGTAGTAGGTAAGCTTTGCTTTTTTGTAGTCGGTAAGACTATCAAGGATTGCTTCTTTTTTGTAGCCGATGACAATGCCGATATCAGTGATGTTATTTGCAGTAAGACTGTCAAGGACATGGTGAAGTATTGGTTTTCCTGCAACAGGCAGCATCACTTTTGGTTTGGTGTCGGTGAGTGGTTGGAGTCTGGTGCCTTCTCCTGCGGCTAAAATGATTGCTGTACTCATAAATGGGGTATGCAGCAGCTTTGTGTTTTTAAGTGTTTTTGGTCTAAAAAAGTGTTGTAGCCAATATGCTATTTTTCCTTTATCCTATAATTTGGACTGCATGATCATTGACGATGAGAAATTCAACAAGCTCTCCTGTTTTTTTTAAGTTTTTTAACAGTTCATAGTCAAGAAGATGTTCATAGGAGTTGACTTCACGAGACCCTGTGTCTGTCCATCCTGCGATGGTGACATGGTGGTGGTCATAGTCGTTGACACACCCAAGGATAGTATAAGAATTAGTCATAACAGTAAAGTCGCAGTAGTCACATTCGATGATGGTTTTGTAGGTAGTATGCAGACTGTTTTGTTGGGGTTCTGGTTCTGCTTGGATGATGGTAAGATTTGAGCTGCATTTTGGGCATTTCGCTCTGTGTTGTATGGGGTCCCATATGCTTTCGAGAACTTTTACTGTCGTCTTGAATGTGTGCATGGTCTTCATCCTTCTTCCTACTATATTTATACAATGCTCTCCCATATATAGTTTTGGAAAAATCCCACATTTTTGTATAGAAATTGGTGGAGTGAGGGCAAAAAACTTTTTGTGCTCTTGAGCTTTGTTGGGGTGTTGATTGTGAGGTATGTTGTATGCGTGTTGTGAGTTTTTTATCTGATTTTGGCACTTCTGACTCCTATGTTGCTCAGATGAAGGCAGCAGTTCTTTCTCGTTGCAAGGCAACATTGATTGATATCAGCCATGAGGTAAGAAAACAAGATACTAATGAGGCAGCATTTTTGTTGTGGAGCATTGTTGATCACTTTCCAAAAGGATCTGTTCATGTGGCAGTAGTTGATCCTGGTGTTGGCTCTACTCGTCGTGGTCTTGTGGTGGTAACTTCTCAGTGTGTGTTGGTAGGACCGGATAATGGACTGTTGATGCCTGCTGCGCATAAGTGTGGCAACTTTGAGGTGTTTGAGATTGATTTGAAGAGGTTTTTGCAAAACCGCATTTCAAGTGTGTTTCATGGTCGTGATGTGTTTGCAGTGGTGGCTGCTCAGATTGTCAATGGTCTTCCGTTTGAGGAAATAGGTCCAAGGATTTTTGATGCTGTGAACCTTGATTTTGGTCGTGGTGTGTGTCAAGATGGTTTTGTATCGGGAAAGATCATTCATTGTGATTCGTTTGGAAATTGTGTGACAAATATCTCAAGATCGCTTCTTCCCGAGGTGTTTGGTGGTGTGTTTGCAAATGGGAGTGTTGGCAAAGCAAATGTCAAAGCACCGTTTGTAAGGTCCTATAGTTTTGTTGAGCAAGCCAAGCTGCTTTGCACAGTTGGTAGTGCAGAGACCCTTGAGTTTTCGGTAAATAAGGGTAGTGCAAAAGAGCTGCTTGGTGCTGGCGTTGGTGATTTGGTCCGTGTGCGTTTTGATGCTCTTGACAATAGTGTTAATCAGAAAAAGAAGACTGAGTTGCTTGATGAGTTAAAATCAGAATTTGATGAGAGCGTCAAGTAGCCCGTGGGCGTAGTTGATGCAGCCAAAAGCGGTGAATTCATCTTTTTTTTCATGATAATATTTGGCGTCATAGTGATATTGTTTGGCAAGTTCAACTGTTTTTTGTTGTGAGGCATTAAGTGTGGTCTCATCAAGTGTTTTTAAGTTGTCATCAAACATGACAATATCTTTGTGTACTCGTGTTGGTTCATCAAGCATTAAGGCAAGGATATTCTTTGTATGTTTTAATTCTTTTCTCCGAGTCTTAAGCGGTATATGTCGTGGTTTTTTTCGATGAGCTGTTTTGTCGGATTTGTTGCGACAAAATAAAAAAGTATTTAAATGCTTAAGTCCACGATTTCTATTAAGACACTATTATATTTGTGTGGTGAGAAATCTGAGCAGTTGGAAAAAAGACCTTGATGCTTCTGCGATGCAGGCAATCAGTTTGGTTGTCAAATCAAAAGCACAATCTAAGGTCTATTTGTTTTTACTAAAAAATCCGTCTGCTCGTGGCGAGGAGATTATAAACGGCACCAACTTTCATCCAAGTACGGTAAGAGAAGCCCTCTCTAAAATGCATAGTCGAGGGTTGATAATGCGGATAAAGTTAAAAAACGACCTCATTGGTAAGAACCCTTTTATTTATTCTGCTGTTTCTCCCTCTGTGCTGTTGAAGCAGTATGCAAAGCAGCTTGAGGAGCAGTGGAATAGTCTGTTAGATCGTACGTTGGGCGAAAAAATCAGCATTCATATAGTGGACAAAGGGGGTAAGACGAAGTGAACACGCGTCCTCTCTCAAAGCTATTGGTATCTCGCCCTCGCATGGTACTGCTTGTATTAACAATTATTACTGCTCTTGTAGGCGTTCAGATCCAAAATATCTACATGGTCAACAATTTGACCAGTTATCTTCCTGATGAAAATCCCGGTATTCAGCTGTGGAATCAGATTGAAGAGGAATTCGATCTTACAACAAGCATTATCGTATTTGTGCAGGCTCCTGACATTCGAGACTATGAGGTCTTAAATGAGATGGACCGGGTGATTCAACGGGTAAACATCTATGAGCTTGACGCAGGTAAAAACGATGGTATTTCTCGTGTGCAGAGTATCACTGAATTGATCCGTCAAGAAAATAGTGCTCCAAGGCTACCTGGTGGTCTTGGAGGTCAAGGAATCGATGAGGTTCCTGATGATGACACATTGATTGCCCGCTATCTTGCTCGCTCTTCTCTTGCTGGTGTTAAGGGGATTTTGTATGATGATTCATTTACTTCTGCTGCAATGATTTTTTCGATTTATGATGCAGAACAATCTGAAGAAATCATGGCTTCTATTCAGGCAGCAATCGATGTTGAGGCAAGATATTCGCAGATGTCTATTACTGGTATGACCGCTCTTCAGGAAGCAGTAAAAACGATGACTCTTCAATATATGGCTCTTGTTTTGCCTATTGCTGTTGCCTTGATTAGCTCTGTTGTGTTTTTCTTCCAGCGGTCGTTTCGAGCAATTATTATTGTTCTTCTTCCACTGGCATACGCCCTTATTTTGACTTTTGGTTTTCTTGGTGTGGTTCTCCCCGAGATGACGATTCTTTCAATTGCAGTTGTTGCCTTGTTGATTGGTCTAGGTGTTGATTATTCGATTCATATTTTGAATCGATATTCTGAAGAACGTATGCTTGGCGATAAAGTCGAAATTGTTGATCGCACCCTTCGTTTGACAGGCAAAGCCGTGCTTCTTTCAACGATTACAACCTTGATTGGTTTTGGTAGTTTGATGGTTTCTAGTATGCCGCCTATCACCTATTTTGGTTTTAGTTGCGCTGTTGGAATTGTCTTTTGTTTTATCACAGCTATTTTGATGGTTCCTTGCCTTGCGATTATTTTAAAGTTTGAACGCAAGGGTGAGCAGGGGACACTCAAAGCTGTTGGTCGTGCGGTGACACAAAACAAGTATCGTGTGATTTTTGTTGCAGCATTTATCTCGATTCTTTCAGCTGTGGTGCTTCCAAGTATTGAGACTGATGTGAATTATTACGATATGATCCCTGAGGGAATGAAGGAATTTGAAGTCTTAGAGGAGTATGCATCAAGTTTTGGTGGTGGTACAAATTATAATCTGATATTAATTGAGACAAATCCTCAAGGGCTCACCTATCCTGAGACAATTGATGCAATCTATGATTTGCAAGAAGAAATCAAGACAACAGGTGCTTCTGTAAATTCTATTATTGGAACAATTAAAGAGGTAAACGATGTCTTGACAAGAAATGAAATCATTGAGCGTCTTGCAGAGATTGCAGATGCCCAAGAAATCGTCTTTGATATGACTGCAGAAAACGGCCTGGTTGATGATCAGTATTCAAAAACAGTACTTATGGTGACGATGCCTGTTGGTCTTTCGACCATTCAGATTACAGAGATAATTGAAGAGATCAATGCTATGAGTATGAATGCCTCGATTCCTCATGGTGGGCAGATTTATCCGATTGTTGGTACTGATTCAATTAATGCTGATTTGAATATGATTTTAACTGATGAGCAGACACGGTCGATGATTGTATCACTGTTGCTTGTCCTTGCTGCCTTGATTTTGATTTTTGGCTCTTCTAAATGGGGAATTTTAACCATGATTCCTGTTTCTTTTGTGCTTGCCTGGGAGCCAAGTTTTCTGATGGCATTAAATATTGAGCTCTCTGTCGTAACAATCAGTATTGCTTCAATTATGATTGGTATTGGAATCGATTATAGTATTCATGTCTCGCAGCGTATCCGCGAAGAGATGGATGAGGGAAAAACAAAGCGTGAGGCAATTGAAGAAGCAATTGATAAGACAGGAACTTCTCTAATTGAAGCTGCAATGACCACTGTTTTTGGTACGCTTTCTATTATGTTTGTGCCGATTGCTGCAATTCGTGAGTTTGCAATCCTTATTTTGGTAATGGTTCTTGCTTCTCTTGTTGCTAGTGTGTTTTTATCTCCTGTGTTTATCAGTCTTGGTTGGGTGAAGAAGGGAGATTAGAAATTTTTAGTTTGATGCCACAGACAAAAAACCATCTTCGCTGACTTGCTCGGTGATGACTCCTTGTTTGCTTCCGATGATGACGTCATTGACAAGCCCTATGAAGAGGCCGCATTCGACGACTCCTGGAATCATGTTGAGTTTGGCTTCGAGTTCTTCAGCATTATCGATTTTTTCAAAATCACAATCAAGCAGATAGTTACCATTATCCGTGATGTAGGGATTTCCCATAATCTCTCTTAAGGTTGCACTGCATGAAAGCTCTTCGATGCTCTTTTTTGTTGCCTTCCAAGAATATTTTAAGATTTCAACAGGCAGAGCAAAATCAGATCCAAGTTTTTTAACAACTTTTGATTCATCAGCAACAATTATCTCTCGTTTTGAGTGATACGCAATGATTTTCTCGCGGGTAAGTGCTCCTCCACCGCCTTTGATGAGAACAAAGTTTGAATCTATCTCATCAGCTCCATCGATGGTAAGATCAATGATTGTTTCATCATCAAGCTCAACAAGAGGGATTTCGAGTTGTACGGCAAGTTTTTTTGTCTGATGTGACGTTGGAATGGCTTTGATGTCTTTGAGCTTGCCTGCTTTGAGGAGCTCTGCGAGTTTTTTGATGGTATATTCAACAGTACTCCCGGTGCCAAGCCCTAGGGTCATTCCTGATTCAACATATTCAAGTGCTTTTTCTCCTGCGATACGTTTAAGCTCATCTTGCTGCAAAAAACTCACCTTGTAGTACGATATGATATGCACTTTGGGTAGAAAAAGTTATTTTACCCCATCCATATTTGAGGTCCCTGGTTGGATACTATGTTGGCAGAGTGTAGAACACATGGCTATTATCGTGGCGAAGTATGCAGTTTGTGCGGTGAGAAAGGCCGTTTTTTGATGAATGATAATGAGTTAAATGCTCTTGGAAGAATCCTTGCTGGTGTCTTGCGTCATTTTCCTGAGAAAGTCGGCGTTGGCATGGATGGCCATGGATGGGTTGACATTGAGGAGTTTGTCGATGCAGTCGGCGATAGTAGAAGTGGTTTTCATTGGCTAAAACCTCACCATATCGAAGCAATTGCATTATCTGACCCTAAAGGTAGGTATCAGATTGATGGTGGGATGGTTAGAGCAACCTATGGTCACACTGTTGAGGTGAGTCTTGATGATCTGCCGTTGGTTGACAAAGATGAACTATATTATCCTGTGACAGAAGAAGAACTTGACCTTGTGTTAGAGGGTGGCCTTCATCCTGTAGATAGAAAGAAGGTGCATTTGAGTGGAAGCGTAGAAAAAGCTTTGGAGGCAGGTCATGTCCGCTCAGAAAATCCTATGATAATTCGTATCGATGCAAAAGCAGCACTTGATGATGAGGTGTTTATCTATCATGCGGGCCATGATGTCTATGTTGCCGATGACATTGATGCAAAATATATCTCTCTTCATAAAGAAGATTCCAAAGGAAAAGACGAGCAAGAAGACCAAAGCCAGTGATTTTTTTAAATAACACGCAAGTAACGATACTATTATATACTAAGGTATACCATAGTATAGCGTGGTATCATGAGTTCAACAACAATCAAAATCCACAATGAGACAAAAGCAGAGATTGATAAATTCAGAGAATATAAAAATGAAAGCTATGACGAAGTGTTAAAAAAATTAATCTACATCGTTAAAAAAATAAAAAAAGACCCGGACTTAAGTAAAGAAACCTTAGATGCAATTGAAGCAGCAAGAAAGCGAATCAAAAAAGGTCACTTTGTAACAGAGCAAGAAGCGAAAAATCGGCTAGGACTCTAAGAAGATGTATGATATAGTATTTGATGAAAAAGCAATTGACTTTTTAGAAAAACTTGATAAAAACACAAAAGTAAGAATCTTTAAAAAGATACTATCAACAAAGAAAAATCCTCTCCGATATTTTGAAAAATTAACCAAAAGAGACCTTTACAAACTTCGCATCGGCGACTATCGAGTAATAGCAGATATCGACAAAAAAGATATCAAAATACTGATTGTATTCATTGGTCATCGAAAAAACATCTACGAGAAAATCTAATAGCTAAAAAAAGATTAATATATTCGATGGGGTATTGGGGTCACCCCCTTTGGGCTTGTAGCTCAGCTAGGCAGAGCAATCGGCTCTTAACCGATCGGTCAAGGGTTCGAATCCCTTCAAGCCCGTTTACAAGCCAAAATCCTATGATTTTAGCAAAAGGTGATTTGTTTTGAAGAAGAAGTGTCCCGAGTGTGGCGGAAGGGCAGTTCGGCTCTATAGGAATCAGACAGTTGATGGAGTTCGTAAGTGGGTCCCTATCGCTTGGATGTGCTGTGATTGTCAATATGTCTATACTGTGGCAGGTAACACACTAGTCTATAAGGTGGGAAGCGTGGATTCAGCAGGTGATGCCAAGCTTTCTTGTCCAAAATGTGAAAAAAATCTTGTCAAAGCATATCGTCATATTAATCCAAAGGATGGGAAGCAGAGATGGGTTGCTGTTGGCAGTTTTTGTTCTCTTTGTAATTATGTCTGGCTAAAAGACCAAGATAAAGAGGCATAAATTGTCTTTTTTCTTGGAGAAAAATCTGTCTTGTTTTTACCCATAGCATTATATAGGGATATCTATTTAACGGGCTGGTAACTTACAGAGGTTTATCAGTATGAAGCGTAGTTCAAGAGTCTGGAAAAAACGCGGAAATATGCGTTGGAAATGGCGTAAAAAGCGAATGCGACGTGAAAAGAGGTCAAGACGTAAGTAACCATCTAGCTGGGGGCATAGTGTAACCCGGCATCATTGTGGGCTCCAGTTAGGTATGATTACAAGAGGGTCATCTGATTGGTGATGAATAACTGGAGCGATGACCTAGAAGAGACCCGCCGATCTGGGTTCAAATCCCAGTGCCCCCATTTCACCAAAAAAAAGGTTTAAAAAAAATCTGTGAGGTAGAAAAATATGGAAATCAAATGGAATGTCTGGACGATTCTCTCAGTGCTCTTTTTGCTTGCTGGCATCATCTTTTTTGTCGGTTGGGGCATAACCTATGGAGTCTGGGTAGATATTGGTGTCTATGCACTCACTGTCTTTTTGCTGTTGGTTGGAATCCTTGGTTTTTTGTTAAACAACCGAGCAATCCTTGAGTAATTCTAATTTTCTTTTTTTGTTTGGCTTTTTTAGTTCTGCCAAACCTTTTTATCCTTCTGTGTGTTTTCTGACTTTTGGAGGTATGCGGTTTGGAAGCAAGTAAAAAAGAGCAGCGTTTAAAGGAGTTTGATGGTGAATGGGTGTTGTTATTTGATGATGAGATTATCAACCATAGTCAGGATGTCGGTGAGATGCTACATCTTGCAGATGAACTGTATCCTGCCCAGTCAAGCCCTAGGGAGCATGTAAAAATTGCAAAAGTGATTTCTGGATCACTTCATGTGCAGTGAGTTTTTTTTAAAGAAGAGGTGAGAAATATGACATCATATGAGTTTAAGTATTCTGAGTATCCTTTGATTCCTATCCGTCTGTGCTCTCCAGCTCGTGAGACGCCCATGATTGATGCTTTGCTTGATTCTGGTGGCGATTTTGTGGTGATCCCAAAGCCGATTGCAGATTATTTAGAACTTGAATGCATGGATGCAGGATGTGTTGATACAGCTGGTGGTGAAGCTCAGATGTGGAGTGCAAAGGTTCGTTTGGTCGCAGTAGATGAAAAACAAAACGAGTTTTTGTATGATGAGTTGGAGATTCATGTGTCGGGCCGCGATGATATCCCGGTATTACTTGGTCGTTGTCCTTTTTTTGATGACCATGAGATTGTGTTTCAAAAAAAGAAGAATCTGTTGATTCTCAATCAATTAAATGAAAGTGAAAAAGAAGAGAACATTTAAATGCTTTAAGTAGTATTTGTGCTCTAATTAGATATGAGGTGTAAATCATGGCTTTTGTACATGACGGTTGGACATTATATAAGAGAGAGGTAACGTTGAAGGGTGGTCGTAAGCAGACCATTTATTTCTTCAGTAAGCGTGATCCAAAAAGCGGTACTCCTTGTGAGAAACCTGATGGATATACAGTTGGTGTGAATAAGCGCACTGGTCTTCCGTTTTTGAAGAAACAATAAGGCATTTGGTTATTTTTTGGGCAGTGTCCTTTTTATAGGAGACTGTGTTTTTTCTTTTTTATCTTTGGTGCTTAGTCTATGACAGTGATTCGAGTCTGGAAAGAAAAAGGGTATTTTCTTGATGTTGCTTGGTTGCAGATGTTTGGCAGAACGCTTCCTTCTCTTCTTGGTATCGTCCTTAGGTATCCTCGCTTGGTAAAACAAGCGAGTCGTGCGTATCCTGATGCACCAATGGATTTAAAGCCTGAGAAAATCCCCTACAAGATCCCTGAATATAAACAAGGGATGAAGGTGTGTAAATCAGAGGAGCGTTTTTTGCGTCCTACGTTTTTGTGCAATCCCCTTGATGAGAAAATTATTGCTCTTGCAAATCAGTTAGGTGCTTTTAAAAAATCTGAGTGGGACTATGCTGCTTCTGCTCATCAGTTCGTCATGGAGAACATCCGTGGTGATTTTTCTCCTCCAAAGTCTGCTGTTGAGACGCTGCTTACTGGCCATGGCACCTGTATTGACAAGATGAATCTGTTTATTGCCCTGTGTCGTGCTGGTGGGATTAAGGGAAGGTATCATCTGTATAGTCCTGAGGGCGTGCAGGAGTTATATGATGTGTATATGTCTGCAGATCCTTTGATTAAGAAGTGGTATGATGCACTTGGTTTTTTTGTGCTGCATGGTCATCCTGAGGCATTTGTTAATGGTAAGTGGACACCTTGTGATGTCTCTGTTGATTTGTATCATTTGGTTGCTGCAGGCCATCCTTTGACTCATTTTGGTGATGATCCAACAAAAACGATGATGCGTCCTGTTGAAGAGTCACTGTATCTTGAAGGCCTGCCGTTGGCTTTTAAGGCTCTTGCCAGTCTTCCTTTTACGATCTTTAAGGGTACGGGTCGTGCGATTAATCTTGCTGTTCAGGGACATTATGAGAAGGGTAAAAAGATCCTTGAAAACATGTCGCTTGAGGAGTATGATAAGATGGCTCAAAAGACCTATAAGCCCAGGTGGACGGAGTCGGGTAGTGTTGCTAGCAGGATTTTAAAAGACATGAAATAGTGTGATTCAAAATAGATTTTCCTGCGGTAATTTAAGCTTTATATCGAATGTTTTAAGTATCAATGAAAGTATATACGTACACATGGGTACGCAAATAAGTCTAAAGTTATCTGATAGAATGCTTTCAAATGCTAAAAGATATTCACAAAAGCATGGCTTTGATTCTCTACAAGACTTTATTAGAGAATTACTCAGACAAAAATTGTTTGAACAAGACTCAGAGAGGATAGGTGGAAAATATACATCAAAAGCAAGTGAGAAGTCTCTTGCTAGAAGTTGGCTTTCAGTTGAGGAGGACAAAGCTTGGGAACATTTACAAAAGGAGAAATAGTCCTCTTTGCTTTTCCATTCACAGATTTAAGTAGTAGAAAATTAAGACCCTGCCTTGTTCTCTCTGAAGAGATGAGCCAAGACATCCTACTTTGTCAGATTACTTCAAAGAAGATTAGAAAAGATGCTTTTTGTGTTGAAATTAAAAAAGATGAAACCATCAGCGGAAGTCTTCAAATTAACAGTTATGTTCGCTGTAACATGATCTTTACAGCCGATAAATCTCAAATCATAAAAAAGATTTGCAGCATAAAAAAAGAAAAATATTCAGAGATAGCAGACATGATAACAAGGATAATTGCATAATTCATAAAATAGTTTTAGATTTCAATATTTGCCAGTTTTGCTACATGTTGCAATGAGGCTTCAAAGATGTCTTTGTCTTGTTGGTAGTCTTCTGAGTTTGTTCTATTGATTTGTATCCATTCTCTCATTTTTCTTCTTCCAAGTGGTTGGAATGCTGTGATGTGCTCTTCTTTAAGAAGGCTTTGGGCAAGTGATTCTGGCACTTTGAGTCCAACAGCATCTTCGTAGACGCAGGCAAAGAGTTTTCCTCCGATGTAGTAGGCAGGATAGCCAAACATTTTTCCTTTTTTTACAAGTGGCATTTCAAGAAGTATTGAATCAAGGATTTTTTGATGTGATTCATTATATTTTGGTGGGCTCATACTCTCTTCCTCCATCAATCTTTTTAAAAAAAATATGGTTTGAATATAAGAAGATTGGGATTGGTTTTTTTTAAGTGGGCCCGCTGAGATTTGAACTCAGGTTACTACCACCCCAAGGTAGAAGGATGCCAAGCTACCCTACGGGCCCGCGATGTGATTTTTTTCTAGGTATCTGTTTTAAGTTCAAAAAGGTAATTGTTTGGAGTCTGTTTTTCTTTTGTCCATTGTGTTGTGTAGAAAATGTTTTGTAGGGTGCAATCGTTGTGGTCCTTTAGTTTGATGTAAGGATGGTTTGTCGCAACTATGAGTGGTAAGTTCTTATTAGATTATGAGTTGAGGATTCTACGCAAGTGGCGTCCTTATCCTTTGTATGAGCTTGTCTCTTATGTCTTGATGTTTGCATCTGTTCCTATGCTTGCTTTTGGAATCAAGAGTTATTCTTCTGGTTTTTTAGAAATCGTAGTGTTGTCTGTCTTGTCGCTGTATTGTGGTTTTTTTGGCGCCATCATGTGGAATGATGTAACAGATAAAGAAATCGATCGTATTGTTCATCCAGAGCGAGCTATCCCTAGTGGCGTTGTTTCTTCTAAGACTTTTTTTGCACTTGCCGTGATTCTTGCTTTGTGTGTGTTTGTGTTTTCTGTGTTAATCAGTCCTTGGTGTTTTGTGCTTGTAGTGTTAAATTCTCTTTTTGTAGGCATTCATAATAAGTTTTTAAAGCAAAAAATCAAGTTTCCTGCCTACTCTGAGATTTTTACGCCTCTTCAGTGGTTGACAGTCGCCTTATTTGGCTTTGTTGCAGTGTGGTCATTGCCTCAAACGTCAGGCGGTTTTGTTGTTTCCTTGCCCCTTCTTGGTACGCTTCGTGCTTCGTTTGAATCCTTAATTGCAATGGTGGTATTGGTGCTTTTTACCTATTTTGCTGATGATGCCCATGATGTTGCAGAAGGAATTCATGATGTGAAAGGCGATAAGGCAAATGGCGTGCAGACCTATGCTACTTCCTTTGGGATAAGAAGGGCTTCATATGTGTCTCTTATGATGTTTGTTGTCTCAGGGGTCTTTGGTGTGTTGTTGTGGTATTTTACGCTGCTTTCTTTTGTGTTTTTAGCAGGATTTCTACTCCTTTGGGCCTATATTGTCTCTGAAGCATGCAAGATGGTAAAAACAAAACAAAGTAATCTTGGTGCAATGGGTAAAAGACTTGGTAGAAAGGGTTTTGATTATTTGTTGTTGACTTATAATTTGATTTTCTTTGATGTACTCTGGCAGCTTCTTGCTGCAGGTCATCTCTAAAAATTTCTATTTGTTTTTAAGCAGCTCTATCATAAGTGCCATCTGTGCCCACATGCGGTTTTCTGCTTCATCAAAGATGATGCTTTGTGGCCCGTGTGCTACTTCATAGCTTACTTCTTGGTCGTAGTAGATGGGCATACAGTGCATAAAAAGAGAATCAGCTTTTGCTTTGCTCATGAGTTGTTTTGTGACGGTGTAGCCTGAAAAATCGTTGAGTCGCTGGCTTCGCTCTATTTCATCCCAATACGAAATCCAGGTGTCGGTAGCAACAATATCTGAATTCTCAATTTTTTCTAAATCTTCGCTGATGATGAGCTGTTTATTTTTTTCTTCTGCTATCTGTCTTGCAAGCTGTTGATAGTGTTTGTTTGGTTGATACTGCTTTGGTGAGATAATAGTGACATTCATTCCACAAAGAAGACATCCAAGCATATAGGAGTGGGTAAGATTGTCATCTCCATCTCCAATAAAAGTGAAGTTGAGGTTTTCAAGATTTTGTTTGTGCTCTTTGATGGTGACTAGATCTGAAAGGATCTGGCAAGGATGTTCATTGTTGTCAAGTCCATTGATGACAGGAACCGTTGCATGATGTGCTAGTGTTTTGAGGTCTTCTTGGTCGATTGCTCTATAGAGGATGAGGTCGGTGTATCTTGAAAGTGTTAAGGCGATATCTTCTATTGTTTCTCGCTTTTTTATTCCAAGATCTTCTTTTGTAAAATATGCACTTGTTCCGCCGAGTAGTTGCATTCCATAGGTAAAGCTTGCATGGGTGCGTGTGCTTGCTCGCTCAAAGATTTGCGCAAGTCGTTTTCCTGAAAGGATATGGTTGAGTTTTTGTCCTGATTTATATTGTGCCTTTAGCTCAAGTGCTTTGTCTATGAGTGTGTGGATGTCGTCTTTGTAGTCGAGTACGGAGAGTATGTTTTGATTCATCGTTCGTAGCTGATATCAAATGATATTATTTATATATGTCCTCTGTTGGATTGGACAATGAGCTGTTTTTTGAGTCATTCTTATATAGAGTTATCCTTTTTGGTGTGTGCTAGGAGTCATTTATTGTGCCTCAAAACGTAGGGTTTGTATCAGCTGCAAAAGCTAAAGTGTTTGCACACATTGAAATGTGGCGCCCTTATACGGTGATTTGGTCTGGCTTAGTTGGACTTGTTGGTGCATGTCTTGCATTTGGCGGCCTTCCAAGTGTTGATATTGCTGCTCTTGCACTTTTTATTCCGATGATGGGTTGGATTGGTGGGTTGTATCTTTCTGATATATTGGATCGCAATCTTGATAAGATTGAAAAGCCACATAGGCCAATTCCCTCTGGCCGTATTTCGCCTCTTGAAGCATTTTTAGTTGGTTTGTTTTTTGCTTCTCTTGGCATCTTTTTGATTATTTGGAAGTTGAATCTCTATAATTTGGTATTGGCTGCTGTGATTGCTGTCTTGGTGTTTTTGTATGCATTTTTTTCAAAATCTCATGGTTTGTTTGGCCATTTGAACAGGGGTTTGATGACAGTCATTGCTTTTGTGTTTGGTGTGGTATGCATCGATCAGCATCTATCAACCATTCCTCTGTATGTTTGGTTGATGGCAATTGTGTTTTTTGTTCATGATACAGATTCTAATATGGTTGGTGCAATTCGTGATATGGAAGGCGATCGTGCTGGAGGATATCTGACGTTTCCTGCTCGCTATGGATTGAAGGCTTCATTTGTCTTGTCTGTTGTTTTAACAATTTTTTGGTGGGCTTTGACGGTTGGTCTTGTGATTCGTTTTGGTTTTATGTCACAGTGGTTTTTTGTTGGATTGGCTTTTGAATTTGCGGTGTTATGCGCTCTGTATTGGTATTTTTTTAAGTCTCTTTCATGTTATTCAAGAAGTCGAGGTCTTCGTTTTCATGAGTTTTTTGTAATAGAGCGTGTGTTGTTTGCAGTTGCTTTGTTAATGGGCCTTATAGAGGCAGGAATAGCAGTGTTTATCGGTGTTGTTGGTCTTATCATCACTTTTGTTGCACAAAAAAAATTACGAGCCAAATACGAGTTTGCTAGAAGTAGAGGGGAGAGATGATGGCAGGCTTTGTTGAAAAATCTGTTGAGTGGTTTCGCCTCTTGGTTTTTGAGAAGATTTCTAAAGCAATCAAACCTGGTGCTGTGAAGGGGTTGATGGATCCGGCTTTTGCGATTGTTGAGAAGTTTGCCTATGAGTTTTCGGTTTTTACTGAAAGGTACTTATCTATCTATAAACCAATCATTGATGGGGAACTTTCTCTTCTTGATTCAATTGAGATGAAAAAGGTACTTGTTATTGGTAGTGGTTCTCTTCCAGCTACAGCAATCCTTTTTGCTCGTTTCTCTGATGCGTCTGTTCTTGGTATTGACATCGATGAGAAAGCTGTTTTTCGTGCGAATCGTTTGGTTGAGCGCATGGGGTTTTCTCAATCAAAGCTTAAGTTTGTGCAGGGCGATGGGCTCTGTGTTGATTTATCTGGTTTTGATGTCGTGTTGTTGTTGTATGGGATTCGTAGTC
>Ga0207831_100199_pt1 | contig 30186 bp, 34 predicted proteins | sample TtanPargueraPR_7_FD_187741 | JGI IMG/M metagenome (GOLD analysis project Ga0207831, IMG submission 187741) | Aerobic enrichment media microbial communities from Bioluminiscent Bay, La Parguera, Puerto Rico - Tt and M1 (2) (SPAdes) | ecosystem: Environmental > Aquatic > Marine > Unclassified ...
ACAGCCCAACACCAGAAACAAACCTCATCCTCATCTTTGGAAACGGAGTTCTTGTAGAACACGGAGTTGATGATTACGTTGACATTGAAATCACCGGCACCGTGTATAGCTACAGTCCACCACTGCTCTTTGACACCTATCAATCAGGAGAATTCATTAGACTCTACGAACCACGAGGACTGTTTCTACCAGGCCTACCGTTTTGTATTGGAAAATGCAGCGATATTGCAATCATCGGCTAAAGCAAAAAAAGATATGGCAAAGCAATTAAATAACCAAAACCAGATACGTCCTTTCTTAAGCACCAAAAAGAGCACACCATAACTCTTTTTTAGGGGAGCGTGGAACAAAGCCATGACAAAAGAGGAGATTACTAAAATTGTAGAAGACATACTCACAACACTACCAGACGAATACAAAAAAGACCTCACTAAAGACAAACTCACTGAAGAGCTCAACAAATTCCTCGACTACGGCGTACCACTACAGCAAGCAAAAACAACACTTATCAAAAAATATGGTGGCAACACCACACCAACAGAAACAAGCACACCACCAACTGAAGGACCGCAACAAATACAAGACATCCAAGGAAACCAACAAAGCGTCAGCACCCTTGCACGAGTCATACACATCGCACCAAAAGATATCACCGTTAAAGGCGAAGCAAAAACAATCTACTACGGCATACTGGGAGATCCTACCGGAACAATTCCTTTTACTGCCTGGAACGACTGGAAACTTGAAAAAGGCAACACTATTGAAATCTCCAATGCCTACAGCAAAGAATGGCAAGGAAACCCACAACTCAACTTTGGCGACCGTACCACCATTAACAAAACAGAATCCGATGCCCTGCCAGACTACAGCGCAGAACCACAAGAACTCAGCATACAAGATCTCAAAGACGGACTTCGCAACATCACCCTCACAGCAAAAATCCTTACCAAAGAAACACGAAAAGTCAGCACCAAAAACGGAGAAAAAACAATTATTTCAGGAGCGCTTGCAGATACCACCGGCATCATCAACTACAACTGCTGGACCGATAAAGATGATCATCCAGACCTCAAAGAAAACAGCATCGTCACCATCAACGGAGGCTACATCAAAACATGGCGAAGCATCCCACAATACACCTTTGATGACACCACACAAATCACACCTACAAAAAATAAAGACTTAGAACAACTCGACTCAACACCCACACAACAAAAACAACTGTATGAGCTCACCGACAACGCAGCAGGCGGCCTTAACATCACCACCCAAGCAACCATTCTTGAAGTACGAGCTGGCTCAGGAATCATCCTACGCTGCCCAGAATGCAACCGAGCGCTCAACCCAGATACCAACGAGTGCAGCATCCATGGAGAAGTCAAAGGATCAGAAGACCTCCGACTCAAACTCACCGTTGATGATGGAACAGGTGCTGCAACAGCAATCCTTAATAAAGAACTCACCGAACAACTCCTTGGAAAAACACTAGCGCAACTTAAAAAAAGCTACAAAAACAAAACTGAATCTGACCAACTCAATGATCTTAACAGCCAACTCTTTTCAAAACATCTTACTACTACTGGAAACGCACTTACCGATGACTACGGCACCACCCTTATAGCACAACAGGTAGAACTAATTGAAGTCGATGTCAAAACAGAGTCAGAACACCTCATAGAAACTCTCAACACAAAGGAGGAGGCATAAAATTATGAAACGACAAATCGCCTGGCGCGTCTTTGCCTCAGAATACAACGACTGCAGCCTAGAAACCAAAACAAGCGATGAAACACTGCCTGATGATCTCAGCCCACCAACAAAAGTCGTCAGTCCACTTGGAGCAAACATCAACCGCGTCTACATTGCAGGAGTGCTCACCGATGTGGAAAATCTCAGTGACGATGGATCGTTTGTACGAGCACATCTGAGTGATCCCACCGGCGTGTTCACACTCTACAGCGGACAATTCCAACCAGAACTTACCGAACAACTCCAAACACTTGAAGTACCAGCGTTTGTTGCAATCGTTGGCAAAGCACGAACATATGTTCCCGAAGAAGGAGAACTCTACGTCTCAGTACGCCCAGAGAGTTTGCATCCTATAACCTCCGATCAACGAGACGAATGGATCATAGAAACAAGCAAACATACACTCAACCGGCTCAACGCCATAAAAGAAGCACAACAACTCACTGAGCCAACCGTACAACAACTCCAAAAACTTGGCTATCCAACAGATCTTTGTGATGGTATTCTCCAAGCACTCAACCACTACAGCACAATCGACCTGCAGAAATACGAAAACCTCATACGAGAAAGCCTCCACTACATCAACAACGATTTGCCCGCACCAGCCTTTAGCCCTACACCTACCAGCCAACAAGAAGTAGCTTCACAACCCACAACAGAAGCAACACCGCCTAAAGAAGACAAAAAACAACAAGACAACAAAGAACTAGAAACCTACGTTATGCAAACCATCCAAAAACTCGAAGGAGATGAAGGAGCAGAATGGGACGCCATCCTCAAAAGCTGCACTAAAGACTACAACGAAACACAAATCGAAGAAACACTCAACAGCCTCATGGACAAAGGATACATCTTTGAGCCAATACTTGGAGTCATCAAGACAACATAACAAAAACAATTAAACACATCATAAACTACAGGAAATCCTATGAATCGTCGATTCAACGCAGATTTTTCCAAACTAGAATCAGACCAACGAAAAAAAATACTGCCCGCAGACAACATACTCAATCAACTACACATTCATCCAGGTGACACCATCATTGATTTTGGCTGCGGCATCGGATACTTTAGTATACCCGCAACACAGCACGTTGGAAAAACAGGGACAGTCATTGCAATAGACATCAACCAAGACATGATCGATGAGCTCACAAAAAGAACACAAAAAATACCAAACATCAAAATCATCAAAACAGATACTATCACAGGCTACAAAGCAGATGTCATCTTACTCATCGCTGTACTCCACGAAATCAAAAGCCCACAAAACTTTCTCAACGACTGCTTCAACTCACTAAAAGAAAACGGAAGAATTGCTATAATCGACTGGCAAAAAAAAGAAACAAAAGGCGGCCCACCACAAACACACCGACTCTCAAAAGAGCACGTCATCAAAATGGCACGAAAACAATACCTCGACCACGACATCGATGACTCCTTTTATTTCTTAGAATTTGTTACAGAGCACTAATCCTTTAACACATCACTGCTTGCTGCAAACCACTGCTGAACCACAGTATACATATCATCAATACCACGCAGCTGCTCACGAGATACCGGAAGAAGACGAGAATAGCCGCCAAACCCTTCAAGCAGACGCAACACACCTTCATTTAACTCCCGAGCCATACTTGCATCCTCTTCAAGCAGTGCAGCATACAACAACTGAGGATCATCAGCCCAACTCACAATACGCTCCACCATTGAGCCACCCTCATCATCTTCTTTTTCAAGACCCTCTAAAAAATCAACCTTTGAAAGCACATTCATCTGCGGCACATTCAGCCGAAACATCGCAGACATACTCAACAACAACTGTGAGACAAAACCCGATGGCGACTGCGACAACACAGGATCAACTAAATACGCAACACCAGCAGACTGACGACCCAACCCATCAACAATCACACTGCCACTAGGCCGAAACACAAACAACTCAAGCTGACCGGGCGTGTCAACCAACACAAAATCAGATTTAAAGCCTTCAACAACCTCACGCACCTCACCGATATTTCCAGCAATCATATCAGCTGCAGCAAGCTGCGCACCATTAGGACCCAGCCCATACTCACTCATCACCTCAGACAGACTCACCCAATCACGAATATCCACATCAGGCTCATACGGAAGCGACTCAACACCTGGGTCAAGATTACAACACACACACTCAAGACCCCGCAACCCCAACCAATCCTGAAACGATTTAACCATCGTACTCTTCCCACTACCAGCAGTACCAATCAGATACAACAAACTATTCTGCTTCAAAGAACTACAACCCCCTCAGCTCTTTCATATGCAACACCCGACGATTCACCAACTCTTTTGTGCCAATATCATGACGCACAAAGATATGATCACTTTTCACAAAACCAAGAGCATCTTCACACATCTTTTCAGCCTGATCTATATCATCACCAACACCAACGATTGCAAGACTACGACTGGATGTGGTCAACACAACACCAGGCTCTTCAGACTCATTGACACTTGCATAATACAAAAGAGCGCCCGTCTTTTTTATCGCCTGCTCATCAACAACAATTCTTATCCCAACCATACTTTTTACCCCATAGCCCTCTGGCACCACATATTTAAGCACCGTTGCTTTAGATTCAAACTCAACACTAAAACCTTTTAAAGAACCAGACAACGCCGCAACACCTAATCCTACAAAATCAGAGCGAAGAAGCGAAAGCACATTCATATTCTCCGGATCACCAAAACGAGCATTGATCTCAATTAATTTCACACCAGAAGCTGTAGCCATAAACTGACCATAAATAGGGCCAACATACGCACAGCCACGCTTGGATAGCGCAGCAACAATCTGATGAAGAATTCTAACGCCCTCATCGTACTCCTCAACAGATAAAAACGGAAGCAAACCATTACTACACGAATATGAGCCCATCCCACCAGTATTAGGGCCCTTATCATCAGGAAGAAGACGCTTATGGTCCTGCACCGCAGGAAAACATACCACGTTTTTCCCATCAGACATACCCATCACCGTAAACTCCTCACCAACTGCTTTTTCCTCAATAAGAACCTTGTTTGCACCACCGATTCCTTCAGAAAGCACACGAGACACATACTTCAATCCACCAGAAACACCCTCAAAATGATCACCAGAGACCTGCACACCCTTACCACCAGTCAAACCAATAGGCTTAATTGCCACCTCGCCGCCTAAACTTTCCATAAACGCTTTTGCAGACTGCTCATCCTCAAACACCCCAAAACCAAGACGACCATCAATTTCAAATTCCTCACACAACTCACGCATAAACTGCTTATCTGTCTCAATTTGAGCAGCATCCCTACACGGAGCACACACACCAATACCTGCCTTTGAAAGAGCATCAGCAAGACCCACCTGAAGTGGTGCTTCAGGACCAATAAACGCAAGATCAATTCCAACAGATTTTGCATACTCAACAACAGAATCTATCTTACATTCATCTTCTACAAGAAACGACTCTGCAAGATCTGCAATACCAGGATTGATGTTTTTCATCACCGAAAACATCTTTACCTCAGCATTTTTACAAATAACACTACCCATCACATGCTCACGGGCACCGCCGCCAACAACCAACACATTCATAACAAACCTACCTCCAAAAAAACACTAACAACTACTGCTCCTCAGCATCCTTTAAAATATCGCTCACCGACACAAGACTCTCAAGAGACACATCTAATCCCTCAAGACGACTTCTTGCATCACCCTCACGATCAACAACAACAACTGCACAATCAACACTAGCACCAGCATCACGTAAACGCTCAACAGCCTTTACAACAGACCCGCCACTTGTTGTCACATCCTCAACAATAAGCACACGCTTACCCGAAACATCAGAGCCTTCAATTAAGCGCTTCAGCCCATGCTCACGCTCGCCTTTTCGAACAATCACAAACGGCACATCCGCTTCAAGGCCAACAGCAACAGCAAGAGGAACTGCTCCAAGCTCCATACCTGCAACCAAATCATAGTCATCAACAAAGCTTGCCATCAACTCACCAATATAGCGCAACACCACAGGATCCGTACTTGCTTTTTTGATATCCACATAATAATTGCTCACCGCACCAGAGGTCAACACAAAACGGCCAAACTGAAGCGCTCCACACTCCTTTAAAAGAGAGACAAGTTTTTCATCAGACATATAAAAAACCCAATACAGCAACCCGATAAAAGCATATCGACCAAAGCCAAAAAAACTGCACAAAAAAACGATTTGGAAAACACCAAACAAAAAACAAAGCATATAAAAGGAAAAAACAGATAAATACAACAAGAAAGACCATGGCAAAAGTGACACTCAACAGAGACACCTTCAAAGCGCTTGCTTCAGATACACGCCTAGATATACTCAAAGCACTGGATGGCAACAAGACAACACTCAGTGATCTTTCAAAGACTACTGGTCTAAACAAAGCAACACTGCATGAACACTTAAACAAACTCACCGAAGCAGGCCTGGTCAAAAAGAAAGGAAGAGAAGGGCATAAATGGGTGTACTACACCCTCACCTGGACCGGAGAAAGCCTTCTTCATCCAGAAAACACCAAAATTGTGGTCATGTTTGCAACAACAGTTCTAGCCCTTGTTGCAGGTATCAGTCAACTCTACCTCTACTTTCGAGGAACACGATATATCAGTGCACCTGGTGAAGAAGAACGTTTCCTCATGGCAGATGACGTGATAAACAAAACAGTTGGAACCGGAACAAACGGAGACAGCAGCACAGGAATACTTGAAACAGCCCAAGACGGAGCAAGCAGCATCATAGCACACAACCCAACCTATCTGTACATCGCAGTCGCACTCATCGTTCTTTGCAGCATCATCGCCTATTTTAGCATCAAAGCATACAACGACAACAAAATGCAAAAACTGTAAAAAACTACTGAAAAAGATTTTTTTGCCTTAAAGAAAACAGATTAAATAGTTCCAAACAAAGCTAAAAACCAATCAACAAAATCCAATATCAAATTCCACCAAGGACGAACAACCTCAACAGGCATACTAACTGGAAGAGATTCTGACCATTTCGAACAATATCCATAAACATCTTTAGCCCATACCCTTACCTCATAATCTCCTTTGCATGACCAACAATACTCAACTAAACACTCCTCACCAGAGTCATAAGGTCCAAGCCAGTCACTACAATTACCATCACCAAAATCCCATCTATAATAAATGCCATCGCCCTCAGGATCAGATGAAGAAGTCGAATACGAATACGTTTCATTAATGCTACCCGATTCAACCCCATGTGGCCTAGCAGGTTTTAATGGTGCTTCATTTAGAATCTCAATCTCGCGTTTCTGTAACAGCTCGAATCCATATTCATCTTCAGCAATCAAAGAAACAGTAAATGTTCCTGGTTCATTGAAAACGTGACTAACATTCTGACCATAACCCCCATGACCATCGCCAAATCTCCATGAGTAATTCTGAATAAAACCATCAAAATTATAGACTTCAGAATTAAAGCTGACCACCTGACCAAAACGACATGTCTCAGGATACCAAGAAAAATCAACACAGGGCTCTACAACCACAATAACAGAGCCGTCTAGACTACAAGAATCGCCTGCACCATCAGTAACCGTTAGAGTAAACACATATTCACCTAATTCAACATACCTATGACTCACAGAGGGGCCTATTTGCGTCTGGCCATCGCCAAAATCCCATTCGTAGGCATAAGGAGGCTGACCAGTCATAGGAACTATCATTCCCTCAAATCTAACTGATTTATATTGAGGAATCGTTGAATATTCACATTCAGCATAATATAATTCCAATGGATAATTTGGAATTGTATCCAAAGCAATAAACATAGCATCGAATAATTCTTCGTCGCTCATATTGTAGAGATCGGATAAATTAAAATCAAAACGGAGGTATTGGGAACTCGCCTGGATGCCGACAAGCTCATCATCTGAAGTGTCAAGGCTAAAAGAAATTCTTAAGGATTCATCATTTACAAAAGCAGAAGCATCAGTCACATTTACTTCAAAAAAAGCGTCAGTTACTTCAACTTCACCATTCACATAGCGAACCTGATACAGATTGTTTTCAGTCTCAATTAAAAATTCATATAACGCCGAATCAATATCAATGGTGGTAATGTTTGGAAAATCAGCATCTCCCTCACCATACAATAAATTGATTTCATCAAAACTCCCTCTATTAAGAATTTGTCCATTGACACGCAAACTCAACTCAACGCTTGAATCAGTAATCTCATACCACAATCCAATAGCATCAATATCTTCAATGTGAATCCTATGTGTATGCTCAATAATTTCACCGTTAATATCTACAACATCCCCAGCTGAATCAGAGAAATGCCCCTCCCCATCACAGACAGAACCACAGGCCGATGAAGGATTCAACATTTCCTTAATCTGCAAAAAAACATCATCAACAGCAAAAGCAGAAGAACCAACAACAGACGACATCAAACATAACATCGCAATAGCAAAACATAATTTACCATATTTTTTCATATAGGAATAACCCCCATTTGAATGGACATAATCAACAAAAACTCTTTCCCTATAAATAACTATTGTTAAAAAATAATGAAAAAAGACTATAATTTCAAAAAAAAATAAAAAATGAGGCCCCTAAATTCAAGGGGCAACCTGCTTATTTTAGCTCTACTACCTTACTCATAAGGCGTTGCATCATCAAGCAATTCCACATGAGATACAATCATCCGTCGACAACAATACCGATCGACACCCAAATCATCTAAAATCTGTTTTGGAGTCTCCTTTGGAGAAAGACCAGCATCAACAGCCTCAGCATACGCCTTATAGCGCTTTGTAAACTGCTCACAAGCAGCGCCGATGACACGGCCGCAGGTGAAACAACGGACAGGTACAATCATAGCGCAATCACCTATATGATTTCTGACGTTTCTTACGAGCACCGCGACCAAGAGGCTTTTTAGTCTCTTTGACACGATCATCGTTGACCAACAAATTACGGTCAAAACCAAGAAACGTTGATTTTAACTCATCATCACCAGTATACTCAACGATACCACGAGCAATTGCAGTACGAATAGCGTTTGCCTGACTCATAAAACCGCCACCACGCACACTTACTGCGATATCAACAGAGCCTTTATGAGCCTGTGCAAGACGCAACGGCTCCATAATCTTCCAACGACAAATCTCAGGAGTATACAACTCCACAGGGATATTGTTGATACGAACACGACCAATACCCTTTTTCACCGTCGCCTTAGCAATTGCTGTCTTCCGCTTACCAGAAGTATTTACCACTTTTTTAGAAGGCATTAAACATCAGCCCCCAATTCACGAGAAACCTGAGCAACAGTCATAAACTTCACCGGACTTTTCATAGCAGACTCAACAGTCTCAAAGGATTGCTTCTCAAACTCAGAAGGAACACCAATAAAACATTTCAAGCGCTTAAAGGCCTCACGACCATGAGAGCTCTGATACGGAATCATACCACGCACCGTGCGCTTTACAATCTGATCTGGCATACGAGGATAAAACGGACCCTTACGATAGGTACCAACCTCACGCTTAAAACGATAGCGCTCTTTGATCATATCAGCTTTACCAGAAATAATAGCTTTTTCACTGTTGACAATCACAATCTGCTCGCCTTGTAACAAACGCTTTGCTACATGTGTACACAGACGACCAAGAACTGCACCTTTTGCATCAATTACTGCTACCATCATGCTCACCCAAGAATCCTCACATTTTTCCCCTTAGGGTTACTTTTCATCAGATCAGCAATAGACATCGTCTTCCCACCAGCAGCCTTGATCTTCTCCTCAGCACGAGCAGAAAAACCCCATGCAGCAACCGAAACACCTTTCGAAAGCTGACCTGGGGACAAAACCTTGCCAGGAACAAGTGCCGTCTCGCCGTCTAAGACATACCTTTCAATACGACTAAGATTCACCTCAGGCCAATTCCTCAATGGACGCTCAAGACGACGCGCAATATCCTTCCAAATCGCAGCTTCCTGCTCAAAGGATTGCTTCTTAAGCGCACTGATGGTTTCGACCAACAAGGGATTCGACTTACACATTTTTCGTCCCATAGATTACATACTCCAGCATAGATATAGTATATACTATAGAGGAAGAGGTAAAGAACAACCCATATTTAAAGATTCCACCCACCGACTCAGAGACACTTTTACACATCACGACGATCAAAACGCCACATAGCAAGACTCAAACAGCCAACAATCCACACACACAACACCAACACAAGAAGAGGTGCAGAATACCACTCAGGAACAACAGACATCTCAGCTGCCGCACTCGGTACAATCAAGGAGACAAGTGACACGTACACCTGCATAGGATTAAGCAGATTGACTACAAAATACCAATCCGGCATACTAAACGACGACGAATTTAGCATCTCACCCATCAAAATCCCAAGGATAATTATACCCCAAATCATCGTAAAAAAGAACCAGCTAAACACCGAAAGTCCCATCGAAGCACTCCGACGCCTCAACAAAGCCGACCACAACAGCGAAAGAGCCAAAAACACAAGACCATACAACACAGAAGAAAAAATAAAGCCAAGAAACATCAACCAATCAACAGAGCCAGACACATTCAAAGCAATGATGAGTCCGCCAACACCAAAACCGATAAGAACAGAACTTGAAAGCACTACACCAAGACCTGCAAATTTTCCAAGCAGAAGCTCCAAGCGACGCAGTGGAAGAGCCAACACACCAAGAAGTTCACCTGATTCCACCTCACCGTTGATTGCTGCATAACCAAGCATAAGGCCAATGATTGAGACTAAAAACTCAACAAGACTCATCATACCAGCAATGGTCAAATCAAGACTCTGCCAGTCGGATCCCAGCGAACCATAATAGGAGACAACAACAGTTAGCAGCGCAAAAATAAAGGAGAGCACAAGTACCCACTTACTACGAATATTATCCAAAATCTCCTTACGTGCAACCGCAACAACCTCATGGCCAAAGCTCATCACTTCCCACCTCCATTAGCAGACGTCAACTTCATAAAGACCTCCTCAAGACTCGGCTCAATAATTTGCATATCACGAATCATGCCTCCTGCAGCAACCACTTTGCAGACCACACCTGCCATCGAAGCACGAGAACAGCTCACATGAAGCATACAACCACGCATCTCAACGCCAACAACACCCTCTACTGCTTCAAGATCCTTCATAATATTTATTGGCAACGACTCACCCACATCAAGCACCACTTTTGGGCTCATCGCAAGACCACTTGAAAGATTATCAATCGTATCGACTGCAACCAAACGACCACCACTTACAATTGCCACCCTATCACAGACCGCTTGGACCTCAGAGAGAATATGACTAGACAAAACAACCGTCACACCACTCTTCTTTAACTCTAAAATCTGATTACGAATCTCAACCACACCACGAGGATCAAGACCGCCTGTAGGCTCATCTAAGACCAAAACAGAAGGACTGCCAACAAGAGCACGAGCAAGACCCAAACGTTGCAGCATCCCTTTAGAAAAACCACCCACACGACGATTCATCGCATCAGCAAGGCCTACTTGCTCAAGTAAAGGTATACAACTTGAAAGAGACACACCTTTGACTTGCGCAAAGAGTTCAAGATTCTGAAGAGCAGTCAGATTCTGATACAGTGCCACACGCTCAGGCAAAAAACCAACATTTTTTCGAGCGTTCTTAGGATCTTTTAGCCCATCAAAACCCTCAATTTTTACTAAACCACCATCAGGAACAACCAAGCCAAGCATCGATTTTAGCGTTGTTGTCTTACCAGCACCATTAGGGCCCAAAAGACCAAACACCTCACCAGAGCATACAGAAAAAGAGATATCATCCACAGCCTGAACAGAGCCAAAGGACTTTCTTAATCCGGAGACCTCAAGAACTTTTTTTGATTCAACCATACAAGATTCACACACCACAAAATACTACTCTTACAATCAAGGAAGGGAAACCACATAAGAGCTATATAAAAACTTTCCAAGAAAAAAAGAAAAGAAAAAAGTAAAAAAAGAAGAGAAGAAAAAAGGTTTTCTTTTCTATAAATTAGCAAAAAATGGAAGAGAGAGCAGCCAATCAAAGACCGGGAAACGCAAGGCTAACTCATGAAGCAGGCCAACAAGCATATCCAAGAAAGGATTATCCGGAACATAAGCAGTAACAACACTCATCGTCTTCCACTCACTGACCGCACCATGGATATCACGAGCACGAACACGAATCGCATAGGTACCCTGGGCAGTATAGATATGGGAGACTACCACGTCATCACCAGAAGCATACGGACCAATCCACGTCTCAATAGAGCCATCGCCCCACTCCACATAATAATAGATAGCATCGCCATCAATATCTGATGAAAAAATCGAATACTGCAACGGATTGTTGATACGGCCCTGCGCAGGACCACTCACTGTTGGACGAACAGGTGGGTCGTTTTCAAGCTCCATTGTCGTAAACTGCCAAATCGGACTGCTAGAACCAAGACCATCAGGATCATAGGCAACAACCTTCCAATAATAAGTCGTTAGATAATTCAATGATGAGGTCGTATAGGAAAAACCTGACTGATTCTGCGAGACACGATTCATCGAGCTAAGAGAACTACCAAGATAGACATCAAAGCGCAGTGAATCACCATCGGGATCATCACACTCCCAAGAAATCTCAAGAGAATCCGCGGAGACATCTATTGCATCATCAACAGGACTTGGAGCAGTAGGCTCATTTGGAGGGCGATTTGCTGGAGGAGGATTGACAATCACATAGGAGACGTCAACATCTTTTAGACCAAAATTATCAGTCACCCGCAATCGTATAGAGAAATTACCAAGAGTCGAATACGAATATGCAACCGTTTGAAACGTCGAGTTAGCATCATAATTTCCATCACCATCAAAATCCCACTCATAGAGGACAATACCACCATCAGGATCATAACTATCTGAGCCATCAAAAATAGAAGTCTCATCAATTGTAATGTTATATGGACCACCACAATCTGCAACCGGAGGATCATTTGGAGGGGGCACATTGATTGTAACTGTTGCTACATCCGTATCATTTTCAGATTCATCATCCCACACTCTGAGCGCTGCAGAATAATTACCCGGCAGCTCATAGATATGAGACACCAAAGGATTAGATGAATTATACTCAAAGACCCCATCATTTTCAAAATCCCACTCATAGAGGACAATGACACCATCAGGATCACTACTATCCGATGCATCAAACTCAACGCTCATGTTTGCATACTGCTCATATGGACCACCAGCATCAGCTGTTGGAGGAATATTTGGAGGAGGCACCTCAACTGAGATCCACGACAAATCCTCATCATGAAGACCAGCATCATCTGTCACCCTCAAACGAAGGGTATAGTTACCAAGAACAGAAAACGTCCTTGACACATTAGCATTTGTTGAATTAAAATCAAAGACTCCATCATTTTCAAAATCCCACTGATACGAGACAATATCGCCATCCTCATCATAACTATCAGAAGCATCAAGTTCAATTGGCACACCCTGATAGGCAACATAAGGACCACCAGCATCTGCAACAGGCTCACTGACCGTTTGCAGATTGACTGAATACGGAATAAAGTTATGCTTAGATACCGTCAAACTCATCGGCTTTAACTGAGAAGGAATCACTTCAAAGCTCACCAAACCAGAAGCATTGGTCACACCTCTAAGATAGGTATCGCCAGAAGCATACAAGGTCACCATCGCACCATCAACAGGCACATTGGTCTCATTTCCAACAAAGACAGTTATATTGTTTGATTGATCAAGCAACAAGATATCCGGATGAGAGACATTTAAGGCAAGAGGATTTTGTGTCCACACCTCAAGGGCAGGATCGCCAAGAAGAGTAATCTCATGAAACAGATACTCATAGGTATCACCTGGAAGCATCGCATCATGCTTATGATCAGAAAACGCATCACCAAGACGATAATGGCCCTGATTCAACAATGATTCAAAAATCGAGCGGCTAAATCTCATCGACAGACTGTTGTAATCACCACTATAATACCATCCATAACGCGTATTACCAATAAAAGCAAGACCTCCACCATCAGGATTTCTCACATAACGCTCACCAACACAATTGGACGTATCAAAGGAGGCAGACCAACAGCCCATCGTATACCATATACCCTGACGATCACCATTATAAAATGCCTCAATCTCAGCAGTAGAAAAATACCAGTTATGATTAGTAGAGCCAACACCAAGATAGAACTGAGAGGAATGGTCGATATGATTAAACAGATGACGACCAGCATTAATCTCAATTCGTGCTGCATCCTTATGATTGCCTACATCACTGTCAAAGATTGTTGCAGCATCCCAACCAGGGGGAATAGTAGAGTTTTGAATATCTGAGAGTACATATTCACCATGAGTAGCATTATCAAGATCAAAGCCAAACAAACCCACCAACTCCACATAGTTGTTGAGTGGAGGAGAACTCTCATAGACAAGAATCTTACTTAAGAAATTGCTGATACCACCAGCACTATAATCCACACGATTCACCGATGCACGACCAATGTTGACTTCACAAATCAAATCATCATCAAAATCTGCATACCAAGTATCTGAAGGAACAGATTCTTCATCAACACTTAAAAAATCAAGACTGACTGTTGGAATAAAATCAGCGTCACCACCAAGCAACACATAGGTAGTACCCCAATTGGTATAAGCATCTTCAATAAACTGACGAATCTTTTCTGCATCAGAGCCAGAATAGCCGCCAAGATAATAGATCCAATCAAGAGAGACAATGGTTGATTTCATACCCTTTTTCATACGCCACTCAGAAAGACCTGAAAAATACTGCATCCAGGTATTGCGAGTGATGATCACATACTCATAATCACCAGGGCTCACCCCAGTTGGAGACTGCGCATCAGGATTTGTGTTCAACGACACCTGCAGAGGATTTACCACCATCTCTTCAACTTCTTCTCTCAAAGACTCAACAGTGTACTGAGAGGCAGATAAAGACAGATAATCGCCATAGACATAGCCCTCTTCACAGACAACTGAGATATCAAGAGATGAGATCATCTCAACAGTGCCATCCAATGGATGATACTGAAACGGATAAATCGCAAGTTCAGCAAAGCCTTGACCGGCAAGATCAGACATACCAAGAAGCTGTACAACAGAGCCTGGAAAAGCATCATTTGAACCATAGACTGCAGGGTCAGGATCAACAAAACCTGAAGAATCAATCGAATCAGAAGCTTTGATTGGATACTGAGCAGGATAGATAGTAAAGGATCCAGAAAGAGCACTAGAAGATGAAGCTTCTACCACAACATCAGTTGCCTGCATACCAAAGGGCAGAGCCACACGCACAAACACATATGGAAGAGCAGGATGACCTGGTTCATCAAGATATCCAGCATCCTTGAAATTGAGCACATCAAAGCCATTTAATGAAGAAAATGACAGATCAGAACTCTCATAGTCAAGATGCAGCGATACCGCAGATGGAAGTGGCTGTGCTTGATTTTCTGCTGCATCATATCGTAGTGCAACAGAGACAGATGGAAGCACCATCATAAGAGCAATTGCCAACAAAATTATCTTGTGGGATAGATTTCTCATCTTAGGAACACCTCTAAAGGAAGCATACAACAACGTTGCTTGTTGTAATATATACTAATTATTATTATCTTATTATTTAAATTGTTCTGTACACTTCTTTGCTTAAAATATCGGAAGAATCTATGGAAAAAAGGGGATTATACCTCCCAGCTTGGGCATTTTTTCAACATGACAAACTGTCACTTTGTTTTTAAATACCATATATGACAAAACAACACATGTCATAAAATAACATGACAAAACGAAACGAAGTGAAACGCCCTATGAAAAACACCACCCTCACCGCCCTTGCCCTCACCCTACTTCTTCTCACCAGTGCAACAGTCATTGCCACAGCCTACCACCAAAGCATACCCAACACAGAAGAAGAAACACTTAAGATAACCAAACTCAACCAAGAGCCAACCATAGAAGTTGAAACAGAACAACAGAACCAAAATAAAACACATCTCTACAACCTCGATCTCCAAGCACAACTCAACGCCCTTACCGCTGGACAAACACTCACACTACCCAGTGGCATCATCCATCTCAACACCACACTCTACCTCAAAGCAGCCCACAGCACACTTAAAGGAAACAACACCACACTCATCCTCCACAGCGAAACAGCAAACATGCCACTACTTCACATCAAAGCACCCTACACGACCATCACCAACATCACTTTTGAAAACACAGCACCAGGTCTTTACACCACCAGCATCAAAACAACACAACACGACACTACAATTTCGCACAACAGATTTCGCAACAGTCCCATTGCAATCACCCTCTGGGCAGACAACAACACGATTTCTTACAACCACTTCTCAAATCATCAAGACGAAGCAATCGCAATAATTAGTACCACACACACCACCAGCAACCACAACACTATTTCCCACAACATCTTTGACAACACAACCGATGGAGTGGAACTGCAAAAAAGCACTCACAACATCATTTCACATAACGTCTTTAGAAACACCACCCACGCAGCACTTGATCTCATAGGAGAAGAAAACAACCACAACATGATTTCTCACAACACCATCACTAACAGCACAGGCTATGATATCTACATCGGACCATCGCAAAACAACACACTCACGCACAACATCCTTACAGGAACACTACTTACCAAACAGGCGAAACTTACTTTAGAAAACAACGACATTGAAACTATAAAAACACTACAGACAAACTAAAAAAATTTAAAAAAAGAAAAGAGAGAGAAAAACTCTCCCATATGATTATTTTTTCTTAGATCCTGACTTCTTCTGAGACGAAGACTTCTTTGCAGCAGCAGCTTTGGTCTCACCCTTAGAAGACTTTGCATCATTTGGTTTTTCTTCATCCTCATTGCTCTCTCTGCGAAGATACAACAACAACAAAACCAAAATCAACAAAATGATGATAACATACAACCAGGTATAGTCAACTTCTTCAGCAGCATCTTCTGCCTCATAGTCTTCTACATCAACGGTTGGAGGATTGGCAGTTTCATTGAAACTCACATCATAGGTTCCATCACCATCTACATCAACAAGATACATGCTATCCATCAAGCCAAGAGCAGATGAATCATCACCATGGAATGTATCAAAGACACCATCTCCATCATCATCAGTTACATAGCCTATTTCCGTTCCATTATGATACAGAATAATTGCATCAATTGCAACAACTTTTGTCGTTGGAGCAGAAGACGTCTCATTATCTGAAGCAGTTACCTCAATCGTATAGATTCCAGCAACAGACCACATATGGCTTACTGATGAATCGTTACCGCTTGGTACAGGACCAGACTGATCAGACTCACCATCATCCCAATCAAAATCAAAGAGAAGATCTTCAGCATCAGCATCAGATGCAGAAACCGTATAGGTCAAGGATTCATTCATACTTCCAAACGAAGGTCCAGAAATTACCGGGGCTGCTGGCGGGACGTTTGCTGCAACAATATCGATAACAACAGTATCAGACCCTGTTGCACCACCATTATCTGTCACCGTCAACTCAACAGTATAGGTACCCTCAAACTCAAAAGCAAAACTTGGAGACATCTCATAAGAAACGTTACCATCTCCAAAATCCCAAGTATAGTTCTCAATTGTACCATCACTGTCTGTACTGTTGGAGCCATCAAAATCAATCATTGCCCCCGGAGTGAATCCAATATAAGGACCGCCGGCATCAGCTGTTGGTGGAGAATTGAACACTGGAGGATTGAAATTACCGCCACCGCCAGACTCACCGCCGCCACCGCTACTACTTTTCGTGGTGAAAGACCAAGTAGAAGACTGAGTACTGCTCAAACCATCATCTGCAACAGCATACCAAGAATAGCTTGTTGAAGCAGACAAACCAGACCATACAAAAGAGGCAGGACCGTCGCTGTTTATTTGAACCGTGCCAAGTGGAGAACCGCTTCCTCTATAGAATGTCACATTCAATACATCTCCATCATCAAAGACATCAACACTTAAGGTTGCCTGAGAGGAAGACCCAGTTGTAGATTCATCTTCTGGGCTGATTAATGTTGGAGCATCTGGAGGACTATTTGCTGGAACCCCAGTATCGATGCTTAAATTCACTGGGTAATAAATTTGGCTGGCATTAACCAACCAAATTGATTCATTATCAACTGGAGAATAATCCTGGCTTTCAATAGTTACAAAGAAATAACCATGATTTGAACCCCATTCATCATGCCCTTGAAAGCTGAATTCATACCAACCATTGCCAAGAGACTGATTCTCATAAACAGTATCGCCGAATATTAACTTCACCGTGTAGCTTTCAGTAGGTTCATGTCCATCCACTGTAATAAATCCTCGAACAGTATGTAACTGATCTGCAGTCACCGATATGGAAAGAAACGAACTTAATAATATGAACGATATCAATCCAACAACTATCTTATCTAGTTTCATTCTCTTTTCCTCCACTTTTTTTTATCCGTGTAAGTCACACTCCTTTTTAAAGATGCCCCTTTAAGAGGGGGCAACATCTTCAAAAGATATGTTGACTTCTACTACGTCTGAAGTAACTCCCATGTCCGACACGATATGGCCTTGGAATGTATAATCACCAATTGGATAGTCTGTGCTAACTCTTAATAGTGAATGCGAACCCAACAAATCTAAAAGCCCATCAATCAACATGAATTCTTGAGAAGAACTGACATTGATATAGAATATCGGTTCGTTACTGATTATAATTTCGTACATTTGGGCTTCCCAACTGCCCGGACTGGCACTTGAATTCACGCCTTTTGCATCCCAATAGGCAAAATAGCCACTTGGATAACTTGTTAGATAGAATGGATAATAACCTTCCATCAATGGAACATTGGTAGTTGTCTCAGGATTGCTCAAATTGAGATAGTAATATTCTCCTTCATAACCCTCCTCAAGCCAAACGGTGAATCCACTCTCAAAATCTCCATCTGTTTCAAACCAACTGTCATAGTAAGTCTGCAAAAGGACGACATTGGTGAACTCTGGAATCATAAGAGAAATGGAGAAGGAGACCTCATCAGATGAGGTACATCCATACTTATCTGTTGCAACAGCCGACACCATGAAGTCGCCACCTATCCACTCAACAGTTGATGAGTTAAATGACCATTCTTGATGATGGGCAGCCGATGAGGGCTCAAGGTCCGCAGGCACCATAGACATTTCATCAGTCCAATCTGTACCATTCCAGAACAAGTATTCTGATTGACTGACCATGTTTATAATTACCAAATCAACAGATTCAACTCCCCCATCAGAAGACCAGGCAGTCCCATAGAAATCAGTCACTTCTGCCGATTCATATTCCATGCCGTTTTGAGATGAAAGAATTTCTATTTGTGGTCCACCAATGTAATAATGAGCTCCTTGTTCAGCTGTGACATGTACCCAATATTCTTTACCACTTTCCATGGTCGATAGAGAATTATATTCATCATTGACGTAGTAGCTAATCCAACCATCCAATGGAATATGATGGAACACAAAGTCATAACTGCACTCAATTGAACTCATGACGCGCTCAACTGTTGTGTTACAACTTGCATCAGGTGGCAAAGTCAATGAATTCCAACCTTGCTGCATCCACTGATCCCAAATCACGGTGCTTTCGATAGTGATTGTGACCGGGACTGCCCAAGCAACATTTCCATGTTCATCAAGAGCGAGTGCATCAAAGGTCAACTGAGCACCATCCTGATACATAAAGACATCCACATCAACAGTGAAATGACCATCACCAACATGCGTTGCATCAAACCACATATCAGGGGCATTACGACGACCGCCAGGAATTCCTATTTTTACGATAAGATCTTCCCAACTTGTCTCCTGATCAAATGCCTCAACTTCAACTTCAAGTGTACGGCCATCAAAACTGCTTCCATCTTGAGGATTTACAATCTCAATTATTGGAACTGAAGAACCGCCGCTATCACAAACCCAGAAGGTTTCATTATCAATCTGCCCTTCATTTCCAAGACAATCAATTGCTTTTACCTCAAGATAATGCAGACAACCACCATCAAGAGTGAAATTGCCCTCATAGACCATCCAGTCAGACCAAAGACCAAGATACCAGACACGATACAAAATCGTACCATCCTCACAAGGACAACACGAGTCATCGGCCACAATAGTCAAATTGATCTCAGTACCTGGGTAGACGAGCCACTGATCGTGACCTGTTTCAGGATCAACACCTAAAAAGAAACTGGGCTCATTGACAATTTTTTCTACATCTGGGCCTTGCTCATCGACATAGAAATGCTCGATATCCCAATACTGGTCATCATAACCATTCATCAAACAATCATACGCTCTCACGTACAAGACATGATGACATGGTTCATCAAATGTAAATGGACCAGTATACTCCATCCAATCGGTAAATTGTCCATCGGGTGTTTGAATCATATATTCAAGTTTTACTCGACTACATGGACTGCATGTATCATCTTCTGCAGTCAAGGTAATCTCTGTACCCATCGTCACACAATAATTACCTTCACCGCATGCATCACAGGTACAGTTTGGCTGACCGACAAGTTTAGTAATAACTGGTGGGCTATCATCGACATAGAAGGTGTAGTTGAGTGTTTTTGTATTATAAAGACAGTCATAGGCTCGGACTTCAAGATAATGCATACATTCCTCTGCAAAGAAGATATCTCCACAGGCATATTCTTGCCACTCTGTCCACACACCGTCATACCAAACACGATAGTCAATATAGACCCAAGAACACTCACAGCATCCCATATCCATTGCACTAAACCATATAGGAGTTTGCGTCTTCACCATAAAGGCATCGGTGCCAATACAGGCAGCAGTACAGTTTGGATTGCCAACATGAATCTCAAGCATTGGAGCTTGATCATCAACGTGGAAACACCATGAACGTGTTACTTTGTTACCAAGCAAGTCCTCAGCAGTTATCTCTAAAGTGTGATTACATTCCTCTTCAAAATACAAAGTCCAATCGGTTAAATCAGTTACTAAAATCCATTCAGACCACAAGCCAGAATCATTCATAATGCGATACTTAAAGGATGAATAGTTCAAGCCAACACCACCGTGGCATCCAACATCTTCGCCCCAAATATAGATAGGTGTCTGAGTTGTAACACACAAACATCTCATCTGCAGCTCATTCAATTGAACTGGCGTACAGAAACACTGAGGATCTCCAACTTCAATACTTATCTCCGGAGCGCAATTATCCACATAGAACAATTCAAAGTCCTCATTCATATTTCCAAGGCAATCCCAAGCACGAATATGAAGATAATGAGCACAATCTTTATCAAAAGTGAAGCTGCCTTCATACTCTATCCATTTTGACCATTCTCCATCTTCCCAAATGCGGAACTCAATTCCTTCAACAGGGCAAGGACAACAACCCATCTCAATTGCATCAATAGAAATCATTGTATCAGATGTAACCCACCAATCAGCCTTTACCTTTTCAACAAAGCTCATCGGAATCCAAACTTCAAAAGACTCATCGTTTTGCTCACCAACAATGATGATCTCTGCTGGAAGTGGCATCTGAGGACCCCACGAACCAGTCATAATATCATACCAGCAGATGAACTTACCACCAGTATTATTGATACCGATATGGTAGAGTGGAGACATACCATCACTAGAAATTACTAACTGGAATTTTGTATCATGATGATTCGGGATAGTTGAATTATCATACTCAATCAACCATTTTGCATATTCATCTTCAAACCAACGGGTTGTGTTAAATGAATACGGCAAACCACTACCAACATGGCTAAAGCTGGTCTCATTTGCCTCCCAAAGAGTGTTATCGTAAAAGTCTTCTTGAAGACCAATATTAGACCAACCCCAAGGACCAACATAACGATAGATACTTGAAGAACTACTACCAACAAAAGATGACTCGACACTCAAAGCCCAAGCAAAATGACCATTTAAAAAGCCTTCAACTTTAGGTTCATGAACTGTCTTTATGATTTCTGGCGGGGTTTCATCAACGTAAAAAGTTTTGTTAACCAAATTCATATTTCCAAGATAATCAATAGATTTGATCTCAAGATAATGCATGCATTCTTCTTCGAAATAAATCGTTTTATTCAGCAACTTAAAGTATTTCCATTCTGTCCAACCATCGATCATATTCCAAATCCTATAATAGAATCCATCTGTTCCGACACCGCATTCAGAAGGCCAACAGTCGAGACCCGACTCACAACCAATATCATACACTGAAATATTTATGGGAGTATTTGTCGTAACACATCGAACTTCGTCAGGACATTTATCACAACCACAATAACAAGCCGGATCTCCCACTTTAATTGAAATTCCCGGGCCCGAATTATCAACTAGATGTTTTTGTTTATAGGATACATTATTCCCCACAAAATCTTCTGCCCAAAAAGAAACTTCATGAATACATTCTTCAGTCATATGTGTAGTATTGAGAATATGCCCAATGGCCCCCCATTCGTCACCAACATCCTCATCATAAATTTCAACATTCTGAACAATCGTCCAATTATTATCTCCAAGATGTTTTTGCCTTACCTCATAGCCAATACGCCATACTCCCGAACCACCATTACAACCAAAATCAGAAGCAGTAAAGGAAAACGGCGTACTCATATTCACCCATGACATAAAACCTCCACAGGCATCAACTTCAGGCTCACCAACGGTCTTAATAATTTCTGGACTTGTTGCATCCACTGAAAAATCATAATCGTGACGAATAATATTGCCCTGACTTCCCCTGTAATCCAAATCTACTATTATTTCATGGAAGCAACCACGAGTAAAATTGGTACGAACAGCAATATTACCACCACTGCGATCTTCATCCAAAGGACCATTATCATATATTGTTACTGGGTCTCTAATCTTAAGATAGACCCCCGGAGCTGTCTGATTCCACCAGACAGAATAGGTCAACGATTCAAAATGATATTGTGAAGTATTGGCAATCAGCATCATGTCAGTATGCGGGCCAATCATTTTGAACTCTTCACCACCATATATTGTTGTTGTATATTTGCCATCAAAAGCAATCCAAAAATATGAATCATCGTTCAAAGGTTCCTGATAATCCCATGCTGCAGAAATTGTTATCAGACTTAATGCTGCAACAAGCATCATCGCAATAATTATACCTGCCTTTAGAAATGCTTGGTTTTGTTTCATACTATTCCTCCATTACTAAATTTTGGAAATTAAACTTTGAAAGTTAGGAAAACTACTCAAAAAAGGGAAAAACCTTTCCTCCCCCCAAGAGTAAAATACTCCTCAAAGCAACCTCCATGCTTATTCAAATAATCAGGCATTGAATTGTAAAAAGAATATTTAATTCTTTCTCAATTCATTTAAATAATAAAATTAAAAACCTATCTTCATTTATCTTTTTCTGATACTCAATATCAAAATAAAAAAAAACGAAATAGAAATCATCCAATTATTTTAAAAAAAGTTACCAATATAATTCATCTGGAAAATAATAGCTCTCGAATTTTCAAATCAAGATTTTCTTCTACCACCTCATCAGAAGTAATAACTGCATACTCCATTGACTTTTGACAATCACACGCCTCCTTCTTCTTAAGACATGGAACAAGCTCTACAATCAACTTCTTCAGATTCTCTGTATTCTTGTTAAGATTCTCAACAACACTAGAAACAGAGACATCATCATGACCCTCATGCCAACAATCATAATCAGTCACTGCAAAGACTGCTGCAAGACACATCTGGGCTTCTCTTGCAAGCTTAATTTCAGGTGCTGCAGTCATGCCAATCACATCAAGACCCCAACTCCGATACAACTCAGACTCCTTACGGGTACTAAACTGCGGACCCTCAATACAAATATAGCTACCACGATGAACATTCAAACCCAGAGATTTTGCCGTTTCAAACACCACGTCAGAAAGCTGCTCACAAAAAGGATCGGCAAGACTGACATGTGCAACCACACCATCCTCAAAAAAGGTATTACGGCGCTTAAAGGTTCTATCAACCAACTGCTCTCCTACCACAAAATCACACGGAGCCATCTTCTCATTAAGACTGCCTACTGCAGACAGAAGAATCAAGCACTCCACACCAAGCTCCTTTAACGCAAAAATATTTGCAGCATTATTGATCTTATGCGGAGCAACCACATGCCCGCGGCCATGACGCGGAAGAAACGCAACCTCAACACCCGAAATCTCCCCAACCGTAATCGCATCACTTGGCATCCCAAAAGGAGTCTCTACCACAAACTCTTTAGCATTTTTAATAATCTCCATCTGATAGATACCGCTTCCACCAATAATTCCAATCCGAGGCATATACAAATCACATCCAACACAATGTAAAAGATACTAAACAAAGCCCATCAACAGAAACAGCTAAAAAAACATTTCCCCATACCCCACAACCAATGACTGCGACAATCAAAAACAAAATACGGACTATTCCCCACTGGCCAAAAGAAGGCATCATGTTTCGCGATATCACCACACTACTCAGCGATCCCGAAGGATTCAAAGAAACAATCGATCTTCTTGCAGAACGCTACAAAGACAAAGAAATCGATAAAGTCGTGGGCATCGAATCAAGAGGATTTATCTTTGGAGCACCACTTGCGTATCTGCTCAACTGTGGATTTGTGCCCATCAGAAAACCTGGAAAACTACCCCATGATGTTGAATCAGAAGAATACAGTCTCGAATACGGGACAGATAAAATCGAAATCCACAAAGACGCACTTACAAAAGGCGACCGCATCCTCATCATCGATGATCTTATCGCAACAGCAGGAACTGCAAACGCAGCAGCAAATCTGGTCAAACGACTCGGTGCAGAAGTTGTCGAATGCGCCTTCATCATCGAACTTGTCGATCTCAAAGGACGAGACAAACTCAAAGGAGAGTCCATCTACAGCATCGTCGAATTTGAAGGAGAATAAATAATCAGCTAAAACAAAAATTATTTTGCACCATTTTTTCTGTTTTCTCTTACCGATAACACAAACAACACAAGCCACGTTGCACCCGAAAAAAACTCAGAAGCAACCGACAACCACAAATCAAGACTTGCAAAGGTAAAACCAAGAACAAAAAGTCCTACCATCGTTAAGCCCGCAGATACCGCATTGACTGTTTTTCCCTTCAAACTATCACGAATCTGAGGAAACATCATAAAGCCAAACAACAGCCCAACAACAGCAATCACATAATCCTGCCACATACAAATCACCTCCCACAACCACTCATAGAATAAAAACATTGAACAAAAAAATTAGTTTTTCAGCCAGCGCTTTTTATTTTTTCTTTCGGCGCATCACAACGAGTGCAACAACAAGTGCAACAACAAGAACTGCTGCTTCAAATCCTGGCGTCTGCTGCTCATCTCCTTTAGAAGAATCCTCTACGGCATCATCAGAAGAACCATCAGTCGTATCCGACGACGAATCATCTGAGCCATCAGAAGAATCATCGGAAGAACCATCACCGCTGCTATCATCACTTGTTTCATTTGAAGAATCATCAGAAGAATCATCAACAACAGGAACAGACAGATTATAAAACGAAGAAACAACCATATTATCATACATATCAACAGCAGTCACCCGATACATCAAATCACTTGCAGAATCCGGTGTCAAGACCACTGCAACGTACTGGCCAGAACCTGGATCAAGGTTCATTGACTTCGTGTTTAAACCAGCACCAAAATCATAATCCAACACAACAGAAGAAATATCAGAATCATCCTCAACTGTCACTCGAACTGTGTATTCATAACCTGGCGTCAACGTACCCGACGGCCACTCAGAAATAACCGGAGGCTTCATCTCAACTTCAAAGAGATCCTGCTGCATAACAGAAGAGTCCAATTGATTTTCTGAAGCATCAAAACATCCCTCAACAGTACAAATCACATCAACAGCACTCACATATCTTTGTGCATTTAGAACCGAATAATTTGCATGATAGAAATACTCATCACTCCAATAACCAGAGTCAAAAACAATCACTGGTGAAGAGCCTGAATCAAGTTCATCAGAAAACTCAAAGACAGGAGACTGTGCTGTGTCCATCGGCTCATTAAACTCAACTGAGACAACAAAAAGATCACCGACATCATCTGGGACAAGTAGACTATCTGAAACCTCGATATTTATAACACTCGGGCTTACTGCATCATCGACTTCTAAAAACCAAAACACAGAAGCAAAAGCAACAACTTGTCCTTGTGCATTCTCAAAGACAAGACTTGAAAACTCATCATCATAACTCACATCAAAATCAGGAGAGCTTGGAGGATGCGACCCGGCTACAAGATCATGGTCAGACTCATCTAAAACAAGACGAAAACTCAAAGAAGACTCATTTGAATCAACAAAGACAATGGATTCAACATCAACATCTCCGCCATCGCAGCTCACGTCAAAATTAGCAAGGCTTGTCGACTCAGAATACAGATGCCACATCAAAGTAACAGGACCAATTGGATAGTCTGCATCAATTTGGATTTCATCAATTATCCCATTTTCATCAGTATCATACGCTTTTAGAGTATCAGCAAATACTGCTGAAAACAGTTCAGCAGAATCAGTAGCAGTATTAATGCCTTGAGCCCGATCAAGCCAAGAACCAGTCACCAGATCGGTAGCATCGATTTTTGGTCTAATCTCAATATTATTTTCCTTAACAGAATTTTCAATATCTATTGTCAAAAAGACCTTTCCCGATCCTTCTTTTGGCACAGTAAAACAAGAAAAATCGTCATCTCTACCAACAATCTGACCACCCATCACATTTGGTGAAGAAACCGTTGCGATAAGAACGTCATCTTTTTTTGTCGACGACCCGCCACCATCATAAAAACCATTGCCGCCATCAGCATACAATGAAATCTCTTTGACCCAACTGTTCTGAAGCATACCTTCATCTGAAATCTCAAAACAATCAATTTCTAGTGCTTGAAAAGAAGAAGGATTGACATATTCAACAGTCTGAACCAATACTTCATCATCATAGGCAGTTATATACTGAAAACCAAGAGCAACATCTGAAGACGTACAACCAGATCCATACGGCTGCTGACCACCATCCTGATTTTCAGGAATCGGGTCATAATCAACAACAATACCAGAACACAGTGCTGCAACAGACAACAAAACAGCCAAACTAATCGTACAAAAGAATAGTTTTGCCACTCTGAGTCTATGGGCCATATGCATATTCTCCCAATATTATTAAGCAAACACAGGTCAAATACAGCTACTTCATTTGACAGATTGCCTTCTTCAAATATCACTATAATTATAATACATTATAATAGTTTTCATAAAAAAGTTGGAAAGAAGAGAGAAAACTCTACTTCTTTTTCCTAAAAAATCCAACAATGACAATACAAAGGGCACAAAGCAGCATACCAACCCCAAAGCCTGGAGTCTGCTCATCTGAGATTTGATCATCAGTTTCATTTGTCTGCTCTGAAGACCCATCGCCTTCATCAGACCCGTCATCTCCTCCCGACCCATCATCGGTTTCTCCTGAATCATCATCTGTAGGGTCGCTGGTCTGGTTATCTGTTGGATCTTGTGTCTCATTATCATCTGGTTCTTCTGTTTCATCATCATCAACGTTGCCAACACTCAAGACATGAAATGAAGAAATCTGTGTATTATCATACATATCAACAGCAGACACACGATACGAAAGATTGGTCGCATCCAACGGAGGAGTGAGCACTGCAACATATTTTTCTGTTGAAGGATCAAAACTCATCGGTTTTGTATTAAGGCCGCTGCCAAAATCATAGTCAAGGACAACAGAAGAGATAACAGAATCATCTTCTACAGTAATACGAACAGTGTAGTCTGAGCCTACAGTAAGATTATCTGAAGGCCAATTTGAAATCTCTGGTGGTTTCATCTCAACATCAAAAAGAGCCTCAGTAGTATAAGATGAATACAATTGAAGGCCTGAGACATCATAACAACCCTCCTGAGTACACGTTACCTCCACCTCAAGAAACGATGCATCTACATCTACTACAGAATAATTAGCGTGATATGTCTTCTCATCGCTCCAATAACCAGAATCAAAGACAATAGTTGGAGAGCTGCCAGAATCAACATCTTCAGAAAAATCAAAAACCGGATAATTTGATGTATTCATCCCTTCTGAAAACTCAACTGAGACAACAAAACTTGAGTTTATATCCTCATCAAGAAGTAGATCATCAGAGACAGAAAGCGAGGTGACAAGAGGAGGGGCGCCATCGGTAATCGAATAATAAGGCATCACTTCGGCCAGAGGGACAGACCTCCCCTCAAAATCTCTAAACATCAGACTTTCATCAAAATCATCAAAGGAGACAGAAAATCTGTCTGATGAGGTTTCAACAACCAGGTCTGGGTCGCTTTGATCAAGAACCAATTTAAATTCTGCATTCTCAGTATTAGAAGTTACAAAATCAATTGATTCAATAGTTATTTGCTCGCCACGACAATTGACATAGAAATGATCGATTGTTTGTGCCTCATTATGATAATGCCACATCTGCGCTACTGGTCCGATAGGATAGGTCAGATTAAAGACAATCTCATTCATCACACCATCAAAATCTGTATCAAAAATCTCAATGGATGAAGGATAGGTAAGGCAAAATAACTCGACAGGATTTGTTGCTGTTGTTGTCGATTGGTATTTTGCCCAATTTGAAGTACCAGATGATATAAGGTCAGATGCATCAATTTCTGTTTGAATCTCATAGTTATTATAAGTACAATAGTTTTTTAGATCAACAAGCACAAAAAGCATCCTTGATTCTCCATCGCCAACTACAAAACACGGACTGTCGTCATCGTGGCCAAAGGACACACCGGACATAAAATTAGATGGATACCTTCTTTCAACAAGCGTATCATCTTGTCTTGGTGGACTGCCGCCCCCATCGTAATAACCATTGCCACCATCTGCCCATACTTCAACTGTATATATCGCATTATCTGGACAATATTGGGTATTTTTAACTGTGAAACTATCTATCTTAAGGTCTAGACCATCTCCTCCAAAATCTGTATATTCAACTTGCTGAAGCAGACGTGAATTCTCATAAGCGGTAATATACTGAAGGGGCAACTCAACATCAGAAGAAAAACCATCAAAAGATAAAGGTGCTCCAAGAGATGGTGTTGTCATTATCTCGGATTTGATATATTCCGCTTGATCGTCATCTAATAGTTTTGGTTGAGCTGGAATTTCACCCAGCATCCAAATCGGAACCATTGCTGCAGCAATAATCACAAACAATATACAAAAAGAAATCAGAACTGTCCTGCTGTTATTATTTTTAGAAATCATTTTCTTCTCACCTCTCTACTCTCAGCAATACTTCTGCTCCTTGGCTTGGATGACTTTTTGCTGAGCCTACCATCACTTCTAAAGGATATTTTTGTTATAATACTTTTTATTTTCATCTATAGCAGATTTTTGGTAATTTAGTTGTAGCGACAACTATTTATATTTGTTGCATATACAACTAATTAGTTGCAATGGCAACTGAAGAGGGACAACCAATGAATACAAACCAGCCCGACCTCATACGAACATTCTCCATTATCTCACGCTACAGCAGACGCTACATCCACCACCAACTCCAAACCAAAGGACATCCACACTTAGGCCACAGCCAAGCACGCTTCATGATGCTGCTACACCACGGCTACGATGGCAAACACCAAGACGACTTCACCCATGCACTCAAAAAAGACAAAACAACCGTTGCCCGCGCCATGGCAAAACTAGAACAAGCCGACCTCATCACAAGAGAAAAAGACCCAAAAGACAAACGAGCAAACCTCATCAAAGCAACACCCAAAGCACACCACATCTTCACCACCATCGACACCATCATGGAGGACCTCAATTGCCTTCTCACAGAAAATCTCAACGCAAAAGAACAAGAACAACTCCTCTTACTTCTCAAAAAAATAGAACACAACCTTACAAAAAACGATGACAAAAACCCAAAAGGAACCTGCCCCCATGACTGAAGACAAAACACAACCAACACAAGGAGTAAAAGACCTCCTAGGCGATCCTAAAAAATCACTCATCAAACTCGCCATTCCCATGGTCATTGCAATGACGCTGCAAACACTTTACAACCTCGTCGATGCCTTCTGGGTCAGCCTCCTTGGAGCAGACCAACTTGCAGCA